>Ga0182016_10002151_pt1 | contig 23403 bp, 19 predicted proteins | sample 712S2MmetaG_FD_120491 | JGI IMG/M metagenome (GOLD analysis project Ga0182016, IMG submission 120491) | Permafrost microbial communities from Stordalen Mire, Sweden - 712S2M metaG | ecosystem: Environmental > Terrestrial > Soil > Wetlands > Permafrost | place: Sweden: Stordalen | collected... | reverse complement strand
CTCGCCGGTCTGCGCATCGGCGTCATCCGCGAATCGATGGTCTATCCGAAAGGCTCGAAGACCGAGGAGCCGATCTGCACGGCGGCGGCCACGGAAATCAAAACAGTGCTGGGCGGAGCGCTCGGCGCGACGCTTGTGGAATCGTCCGATCCGCTATGGCAACACGATCCCGATCTCGAAGCCATGACGGTCGATTTCCGGCGCGCGCTTGCCCGCCTGGTGCCGGTGTTCATGCCGGAATTGTTGTTCCGGCTCGGCGCCGACGGCAAACCGGTGTTCAAGGATTTCGCCGCAGCGATTGAGCGCACCGAATTCATGCCCGGAAAATTCTTCGGCTCTGGCACCCTGCGGCCGATCGATTATTGCGTCGCGCTCGCCGAAGGACGGATCGCGCCGCCCGTCAATCTCGACATCGCCGCCATCCAGAATCAGGAATTGGCGATGGCGTTCCGTTTCCACATTCCGCAATATTTGACGCGGCGCGCAGCCGACTGGGCGGCGCGCGGCTTCACCGAAACGCTCACCGATTTCGCGGCGCTCAACGCGCGCTCGAAATTCTGGGGCGACGACCAGCGCTCAGCCTTCAAGAACTGGGAAGACGTGCGCGACCTGCGCAACCCGCTCGACGCGCGGCAGGGCGTTAACGAGCGCATCATGTTGCGCGAATTGCTGCGTCGCGCCGACATGATGGTGATTTTTGAAAATCGCCTCGACGCGCTGGTGCGGCTGCACACGCCGTTTCCGCCGGGCAAGATCGGCGGCGCCTATCAGCCGGGTCTGCCGGGCAATCTGCGGCCGGAGACATTCTATGGGCCGAACGCGGGATTGACCGAGGTTCTGATCCCGGCGGGCTATGTCACGACGGTTTACGACCCGGTTTTTGCCTTGAGCGCCGACGGCAAACGCTATGTTGCGGTGCCGTCGCACGAGCCGACCATCGTTGCCGAACCCGGCCTGCCGTTCTCGCTCGTGTTCCGCGCCGAGCCTGGGAAAGAAGATGTCCTGCTGACCATCGCGTCCGCCTACGAAGCGGCATCCAATCGCCGAATTCCACCGCCTGCATTCGGGCCATTGCCGCGGACCAATTAGCGCATCCGTGGCACCGGCAAGAGCGTCAGGCTGCGGATACCCTGGGCGCCGCGGATCAAGACGCCTTCGATATCTGCAGTCGCCGACGGGCCGGTCATCAGCACGGCGTATTTGGCCGTCAGGAAGCGCGGGTCGCGATAGGCCTGATGCAGGTTGGCAACGATATCGGCGGGATCCAGCAAGGCGACGAGATGCTGCGCCAGATAGCCGAGCGCGTTCACCCCGAGCTCGGCCTCGCTGAGCCAGATCGATCCGGTTTCGGCGACCGCGAAGGCCGGCCGTACCACCGCGACGTCGACGTCGTCGAGTTCGGCCGGCGCCTTGACGTCGTGAATATTCTTGTTGCCCGCAACTTCGGGCACCACTGAACAAATGACTTTGGCCTGTGGGAAGAGCTCTGCGATCTTCGCGGTAAGATCGCTCCCGGGTGTGTGATCGACGAAAGTACCGCCGAGCAATTCGAAACCCTTCCGGAACTGCTCGAGCAAGGAATCGGCCGCGCGCTCGAAGGTCGGGATCTGCGGCATCGGCACAGCGGGCCGCGGCGCGTTGGCCCGGACCGCGGCGAGGATCATGTCCCGGCTCGTGCTCATCGCCTGGTCCTGTTCTCGATATACCACTGCCGAAAAGTCTTCGTCGGCGGTTGCGGAACCTCGCGCTGACGTCCCCAAGGGTTGAACCAGTTGTAGATGGCAAAGCGCGGCAGATCCTCGATCGCCGTGCCGGTCGCGGCCAGTGCCGCCCGGTAGAGTTTTGGGTTGCCGAACAGCTTGCCGGCGGCCTTCATGGTCGCCTTCTTGACCAAGGGCAGCTCATTGCGCTCGGCGATGACGCGCCGCCATTTATAGATCTGGTCGTGGATATTGATTTTGACCGGGCAGACGCTGGTGCAACTGCCGTTCAGCGTCGAGGCGAACGGCAGGTTGCTGTATTTGCGGATGTTGAAAGTCGGATCGATGATGATGCCGATCGGGCCCGAATAGGTGGCGCCGTAGCTCAAGCCGCCGCTCCTTCGATACACCGGACAGGTGTTCATGCAGGCGCCGCAGCGGATACATTTGAGCGAAGACCAGAACTCGGCCATGCCGAGCCGTTCCGAGCGCCCATTGTCGACCAGCACGATGTGCATTTCTGTGCCGGCGCGCGGCGTGCGGAAGTGCGAGGTGTATTGGGTGATCGGCGAGCCGAGCGCGCTGCGCGACAACAGCCTGATGAAAACGCCGAGATGCTCGACGCGGGGAATGAGCTTCTCGATGCCGATCGAGGCGATGTGCAATTTCGGCAGGCTCGCGCTGAGATCCGCATTGCCCTCATTGGTGCAGACGACAAAGCCGCCGGTCTCGGCGATGGCGAAATTGGCGCCGGTCATGCCGGCGTCGGCGCGAAGGAAATAGGGCCGCGTGGTGCGACGCTGGCTCTCGGCGAGGTAAGTGACGTCCTCGTTGCCGGCTTCGGTGCCGAGCTTGCGCGCGAATACCGCCGAGACGTCGCCGCGCAATTTATGCACCGCCGGCACGACGATATGGCTCGGCGGCTCGTCGTCGAGCTGCTGGATGCGTTCGCCAAGATCGGTTTCGATCACCTCGATGCCGCGCCGTTCCAGGAACGGGCGCATGTCGCATTCCTCGGTCAGCATCGACTTGCTCTTTACCAGGGTCTTGGCGGCCTTGGCCGCAAGGATGTCAAAAACGATCTGATTGTGTTCGGCGGCGTCGCGTGCCCAATGGACCTTGACGCCATTCCTGGTGGCATTTCTTTCGAACTCCTCGAGATAATCGGCGAGATGCGCGAGCGTGTGTTCCTTGATGTCGGACGCAAGCTGGCGCAGCTCTTCCCACTCCGGAATGCCGTGCGCCTCGCGGTCGCGCTTCTTGCGCAGGTCCCACAGCTTCGCGTCGTGGAACGCCAGGTGTTTTTCGTCGGCGATGAAGCGGGACGCCGCTCCGGCGTGATCGAGCCGCTTCATTCGCGCGCTCCATTGAGGATCTGCGCGATGTGGATGAATTTGATCTCGAGCCCGAGCCGTTCGGCGCAGCCCTTCTGGTGCATCAGGCAGGACATATCCGCCGAGACGATATATTCGGCGCCGGCGTTGCGATGATCGTGGACTTTGTCGTAGCCCATCTTCGCCGAGACCGGTTCCTCGAACACAGAAAAAGTGCCGCCGAAGCCGCAGCATTCGTCGGGCCGCTCCGGCGTGACGAATTCGATGCCTTTGACTTTGCGCAACAGATCGAGCGGCTTCGAGAACGGCGGCTCGGCGATTTCGGACGCCGACGCGGTGCGCAGCGTCCGCAATGTCGTGCAGGTATTGTGCAGGCCGACCTTGTGCGGGAACTCGGCCCAGGGAAATTCCTCGACTTTCAGAACGTCGTGAATGAACTCGACGAACTCATAGATGCTGCCGCGAACCTTCTTGACCGCGGCGGTTTGCGGGATCGCGTCGAAATGAGAACGCACATGGTGCGTGCAACTGCCGGACGGCGTGACGATATAGTCGAAGTCCTTGAAATTCTCGACGAACAGCGCTTCGGCCGGCGCCGCGTCGTCCTGGCAGCCAGAGTTTGCCATCGGCTGGCCGCAGCAGGTCTGATCGAGCGGATACGATACCTCGGCGCCGCAGCGCTCTAGCATTTCCAGCGTCGCTACGCCGACTTCGGGAAAGAAGGCGTCGACGTAACAGGGAATGAACAACCCCACTCGCAGTCCCACGCGTCACCCCCACAGTTCGGCCGGCAGCGGCGATCGATGGTCATCGATTTGCGACCGATACCCTACACCCAAAGCAGAGCCGGTATCGCGGCTAATGGCTCGCCGCCACCACCGGGATGATCCAGGGAATGAGGAATTGCTGGACCGCGACCAGCGCGCCAAGGAACAGGGTCAGCACCACGCTGTGCACGAAAGTGCGGGCGAAAATCACTCCTTCTTGGCCCTTGAGCTTGGTCACGGAAACGCCGGTGGCGATGTTTTGCGGCGAGATCATCTTGCCCATCACGCCGCCGGAGGAGTTGGTCGCGGCGAACAGCACGGGATTGAGATCGAGCTGGCGCGCGGCCACCACTTGCAGATTGCCGAACAAGGCGTTGCCCGAGGTGTCGCTGCCGGACAGCATCACCGCGATCCAGCCGAGGAACGGCGACAGCAGCACGAAGAGCTTTCCGGTCGAGGCGACCGCGTGGCCGAGCGTATAGGCGATGCCCGAATAGTTCATCAGATAGGCAAGCCCGACGATCAGCATGACGGTGACGACGGCGAGCCAGGCCTGCTCGACGGTGGTCGCGACGCATTCGAAGAAGCCGCGCGGAGAAAGCCGAAAGATCGCAGCCGTGATGATCGCCGCCAACAGGATCGCGGTCCCGGTACCGAGCGGTTGGAATACCCAGACCGCGGCATAAGGTTTGTCGCTGTAAAGCGTGATCGATATCGCGTTGTGCAGGCCCGGCCACTGGATGGCCGACTGGCCGATCGCGAACCAGGCATAATGCGTCCAGACAATCACGATACCGGACACGATCAGCCACGGCAGCCAGCCTTGCCAGGGAGCGATCGTTGCCGCCTTGTGCTCGGCGGTGAGCGCCGTGCCGGTGATGGCGAATTCCTGATCGGGCGCCGGACTCCAGACCTGGAGGAACAACAGCGTGCAAATCAGCGATCCGAGCGAGGCGAGCACGTCGGTCAGCGAATAGTCGAGGAAGTTCGATGCGACGAATTGCGACACGGCGAAACTGCCGCCCGCGACCAATAACACCGGCCACAACGCCCGAACCGAGCGCCGGCCGCCGTAGATCGCCATGACATAGAACGGCAGAATGAGCGCCAAGAGCGGCAACTGCCGTCCGATCATGGCGCCCAGCACCGGCGCGGGCAGGCCGGTAACCGCGCCCAGCACCGTGACCGGCGCGCCGAGCGCGCCGAACGCCACCGGGGCGGTGTTGAAGATCAGCACGAAGACCAGGGCTTCGAGCGCCGGGAAGCCGACGAGAATGAGCAGCGAGCTCGTGATCGCGACGGGGGTGCCGAAGCCGGAAATGCCTTCCAACAGCGCGCCGAAGCAGAAACCGATCACCACCAGAACGACGCGGCGATCATGCGGCAGATGCGCGAGCACCCAGGCGCGGAACGCGTCGAACCGGCCGGACTTTACGGCGATGTTGTAGAGCAAAAGCGCGTTGACGACGATCCACATCACCGGCCACATCGCGAAGATGGCGCCGTTGGCGACCGATTCGAGCGCGAGAGAAACCGGCATCTGCCAGGCTATGACGGCGACGATCAGGCCGATGACGAGGCCGGCGAACGCCGCCTGCCATGCCGGCCGCCGCAGCCAGCCGAGAAGAAACAGCACGACGAGGATCGGCAAGATGGCGACCAGAAACGAAAGCCCGAGGCTGTCGCCCACCGGTGTCAAAAGCTGCCTGAACATTTCCATTACCCCCATTATGAGCGCGCTATTCCCAGCTTTGTGGGTGGCGTATCGAATAAGCCTAGATTTGTTAGGAATCGCTTGAGTTTTCGGCGAGCGCGATCAGCGCCGCCGTATTCGGACAATAGGTTTCCCACGCGGGATCGTTTGGATCGCGCCGCAGGTCGAGTTCACAAGCCTCGGCGAATTCGCAACGCCGGCAGCGCCGTTTGATGGCTTCGACCGGCTTGCCGCCGCCGCGCAGCACGCCCAGCGCGAGGCCGAGCATGGCGGCCCGGTTGTCGAGAAGGTCGTCGTTTGAGGTAGAGCGAGGAGCTTTGTCTGGCATCGAACTCTCCTGCATTTCTCGCCACAAACACGCGGAATGTTTCAACCGCATGCATTGACCTACATCAATTCCACCGTGCAATCGCACGGGGCGCCCGGCTCAGATCTCCTCCGGCACCATGGCGATGGCGCCGCACGGACATTCCTCGGCGCAGACGCCGCAGCCCTTGCAATAGTCGTAGTTGAACTTGAAGCGATTGCCGGGACCGAGCTTGATCACCGCGTTGTCCGGGCAGACGCCGTAGCAATTGTCGCATTCGAAGCAATTGCCACAGGAAAGACAGCGGCGCGCTTCGTAGAGCGCGTTGGTCTCGTCGAGGCCGCCCTGCACCTCCTCAAACGTGCTTTGCCGGCGCGCGATTTCCAGCATCGGCCGCACCGTCTTGGGCGCGTCGGCGTAGTACCAGGTATTGAGCTTGTCGATGCCCGCCAGCTCGTGCTTGCCTTCCGCCCCGTAGGCATGACCGCGCAGCCAGGCGTCGATATGGCGCGCGGCTTTCTTGCCGTGGCCGACCGCGACCGTGACGGTGCGTTCGGAGGGCACCATGTCGCCGCCGGCGAAAATGCCCGCATAGCCGGTCATCATACTGGCGCCGACCTGCACGGTGCCGTCCTTGATCTGAAGCCCGGGCACGCCGTCGAGCAGCGCCAGGTCCACATCCTGGCCGAGTGCGAGCACCAGCGAGTCGGCGGCGAGCGTCTCGAATTCGCCGGTCGGCTGCGGAAAGCCTTTGTCGTCGAGCTGCATCTTCTCGACGGTCAGCACGCCCTCGTCCACCCGTTTGATGGTCGAGAGCCATTTCATCATGATGCCTTCCTGCAACGCCTCCTCGACTTCGAAGTCGTGCGCCGGCATGCGGTCGCGGGTGCGGCGGTAGACGATGATGGCCTCGCTGGCGCCGAGGCGCTTTGCGGTACGCGCGGCGTCGATTGCGGTATTGCCGCCGCCATAGACGACGACGCGGCGGCCGAGCAGCGGCTGATCCGCGCCCTCCATCGAGCGCAGCAGCGAGACGGCGTCGAGAATCTTCGCGGCCGAACCCGCAGGAATAAAGGAGCGCTTGCCGATATGGGCGCCGACGGCGAGGAAGGCGGCATCGAATTGGCCGGCCCGCATGCTGTCGACGATATGATCGACTTTGGTGTCGAGCTTGAGCACGACGCCGAGATCGATAATGCGATTGATTTCGGCATCGAGGACGTCGCGCGGCAGGCGGTATTTCGGGATGCCGAAGCGCATCATGCCGCCGGCGAAAGGCCCGGCTTCCTGGATTTCCACGGCGTGGCCGCGTCGACGCAAGTGATAGGCAGCGGAGAGACCCGACGGCCCCGCGCCGACGATGAGCACGCGCTTGCCGCTGTGAAGCTTCGGCGGCGCGAAGCGCCAGGCATTCTTGATGGCGACGTCGCCGAGGAAACGCTCGACCGAATTAATGCCGACGGCTTCGTCGATCTGGGCGCGATTGCACGCGGTCTCGCAGGGGTGATAGCAAACGCGGCCCATCACCGCTGGCATCGGATTGTCTTCGGTCAGAGCGCGCCAGGCCGATTCGTAGTCGCCGGATTCGGCGTGATAGAGCCAGCTCTGAATATTCTCGCCGGCCGGACAGCCATTGTTGCAGGGCGGCAACCGGTCGACATAGACCGGTCGCGACGTGCGCCACGATCCGGTCTGATTGGCGAGGCTCGTTCCGACGTCGAGGCTGATGGCGAATGGGTGCTCCATCACATCTCTCCCTCGTCGCCGGTCAGATGATAGTCGGCGATGTTGCGATCAGCGATGGCCTGCACGTGAGCGAGGCGTTTTTTGCCTTCTTCCGACGTGAAGAGATGTGCAAAACGCCGCTGCGGTTTCAGATAATCCTCGACCGGCACCGGGCGGCGGATTTTGCGGCTGCCGGTGACGACGCCGTGTTCCGCTTCGAACACCGGGAACAGTCCGCATTCGACCGCAAGCCGCGCCAGGCGGATGGTGTCCTGCGAAGCCGAGCCCCAGCCGAGCGGGCAGGGCACGTGGATGTGCAGATAGCGCGCGCCGTGAATGCCCATCGCCTTGGTGACCTTGCGCTCGAGATCGTGCAGGTCGGCGACACTCGCGGTGGCGACATAGGGAATGCCGTGCGCGACCGCGATCTTGGGCACGCTCTTGCCGGTGCCGAACACGTTGCCCGGTTCCGCGCCCATGGCGGGCGTCGTCGCGGTGCGCGCGGTGGGTGGCGTCGCCGACGAGCGCTGCACACCCGTGTTCATATAGGCCTCATTGTCGTAGCAAATATAAAGAACGTCGTCGTTGCGCTCGAACATGCCGGACAGGCAGCCGAAGCCGATATCGGTGGTGCCGCCGTCGCCGCCTTGGGCGATCACCCTGACTTCGGGACGGCCTTTCGCCCGCATCGCGGCGGCGATCCCGGTCCCGACTGCGGCGGCGTTGCCGAACAATGAGTGCAGCCAAGGCGTTTGCCACGACGTTTCGGGATAGGGCGTGGTGAAGACTTCGAGGCAGCCGGTCGCATTGGCGGCGATCAGATTGCCATTGGTCGCCCGCATCGCCGCATCGATGGCATAGCGCGCGCCGAGCGCCTCGCCGCAACCCTGGCAGGCGCGATGTCCGCAGGTGAGCGCATTGGCGCGGCTGATCGAGGCCTGCACCGCGCGTTCTTGCTCCGAGACAAGACGGTTGCCGACCGTGAAGGTGCCCTTTTGGTAGAAGCGAAGTTTTTGCGTCGCGTCCAAAACTGTCGTGTGTTCGTTCACAATGTATCTCCCTCACACGACCGAATGTTCGGCGGCCTGTTCGGCGGTTTGGCCGAGACGGCGCAACAGATTTTCGGCGGTGGGTCCGGAGCGCCGCACCTTGCGGACGTGATGCAGTTCCTTGGCGATGACCGCCTCGTTGAGATCGAGAAAGTGCGAACCCTCCCACGGCTGCGTCAGAACCTGGCGCAACACGCGATGCAGCGCGGCGCGGGTGATCGGACGGCCGCCGAGCCCGGCGATGACGGAGTGAACTTGCGGCGCCCCCGCAATATTGCGCAAGGCGAGGTCGACATTGTTGGCGAGCGGACCGCCCATGCCGACGGCGATACTCTTCTCGATGACGACGACGTTTCGCGCCCGCATCAGTTCGTCGCGCAACGCCCAGGTCGGGAACGGCCGAAACGAGACGAGCGTCACCAATCCGATCTTCACGCCGTCGGCGCGCATCTCGTCGATGGTGTCCTTGATGGTGCCATTCACCGATCCCATGGCGACGACGACCAAGTCGGCATCTTCGGTGCGATAGGAGCGCAGCAGGCCGCCGCTGTCGCGGCCGAAGCGCGCTTTGAACGCGGCAGCGAATTCCGGAATGAGGCGAAGCGCGAGCGTCTGCTTGTAATGCTGCAGATATCGCACCTCGGTAAAGGCCTCAGGCCCGACCATGGCGCCGATCGATACCGGGTCGCGCGGATCGAGCACCTGCACCGGCTCGTAGGGCGGCAGGTAGGCATCGACGTCGGCTTGCCCGGGAATATCGACGCGTTCGACCGCATGCGTGAGGATGAAACCATCGACGCAGACCATCACCGGCATCGACAGTTCCTCGGCCAGGCGGAAAGCCTGGATGTGGAGATCGGCGGCTTCCTGGTTGGTCTCGGCGAACAGCTGCATCCAGCCGGAATCGCACACCGCCATCGCATCGGAATGATCGTTCCAGATATTGATCGGCGCGCCGATGGCGCGGTTGCCGAGCGTCATCACGATCGGCAGGCCGAGACCGGCGGCGTTGTAGACGGCTTCCGCCATGTAGAGCAGGCCCTGACTTGCGGTCGCCGTATAGGCGCGCGCGCCGGCGGCCGATGCGCCGATCGCGACCGACAGCGCGGCAAATTCCGATTCGACATTGATGAATTCGCAATTGGCGATGTCGCCGGTCCGCACCATTTCGCCGAGGCCTTCGACGATGTGGGTCTGCGGTGTAATCGGATAGGCGCAGATCACTTCGGGACGGCACAGCCCGATCGCCTCGGCCATGGCGCGGGAACCCTCGATCTGCTTGAGCATGGCGATGGCCTCTCAGGCCGCTGCCGCGGCGCCGGCGACGGCGTTATAGGCTGCGGTCGCGGCGGCGATATTGGCGGCGGCGACTTTTTCGGCGAAGGCTTCGGCGATCGCCGCATTGATCGATTTCAACCCGACAATGCCGGTGAGATGAGCAAAGGCGCCAAGCAGCACCGCATTGGGCAGCGGACGGCCGACATATTGCAGCGCCAATTCGGACGCCGGCACGGCGAGCGCGTGCCCCGCGGGCAATCGGCTGACAATTTTGTCGAGGTGCAGTTCGCTCAGGCTTCGATTGCTGTTGACCAGCAAATAACCGGAGGGCTTCAGGCCCTGGCAGACATCGACGACCTTGAACAGCGTCGAATCCTGCACGATCACCGCGTCGGGCTCCAGAACCGGCTCGCGCAGCCTGATTTCCTTGTCATCGATCCGGCAAAACGAAACGACTGGCGCGCCCATGCGCTCGGAGCCGAAGCTCGGAAATGCCTGCGCGTACCGGCCTTCGAGAAACGCCGCGACCGACAGCATTTCGGCTGCGGTGACGACTCCTTGTCCTCCTCGGCCGTGGAAGCGCACTTGAAACATCGGCCGTCCCCACCTGGTTTTATCAGCGACGAGGATCGGCCAGATGCGGCTGCGATGCCTTCGACGGACACACGCTAGCCCGTCGGGCAAATAATGCTTTGAGCTATGTCAATTGCGGCTACGCGCTAGGCCGGTGACGGCATCGGGAGGGAAGCGGACGCGTGTTTTCGTAACGCGTCTTTTTTAACGCCGCCGTCTAATAAGCCGGAATCATCTCATCGGAGATGCTGACGACGCCGGGCATGGCGTCGAATGCTGTCATCGAAGCGTCGGCATGAAGTTTTAGCCTTCCGCTGCGGTTTCCCGCAGATAAAGACCCGCTTGATTACGTGCGTGTGACCGGTTGCTTGACCTCGATCAAGGACTCGGCGTCTGCCGAATGTTTACTCAATTGGCAGCTGGCGCACCGGTGCTAGGATCGGTACGCGGGTACAGCGCGTGGAAATATGACAATGGAAGACAACGCAGTCGTGGCGGAGCATGGAGGCGGTGAAACCGTGAGCGCGGGCGAACTGGTTCCGCTTAATCTGCCGGACTTGAGACAGGATGCCTCGATGGTGTCCGGCGCGGCGAAGCCGAACGGCGCCGATCCGGCAGTGCTGACCTCATTCGCCGAATTCACCGATCGGTCGCTGCATGCCGGGATCGCACGCCTGACCGGCGGTCTGTCGCCGGCGGCGCTGCTCCAGGCTTATGCCGATTGGGCGGTTCATCTTGCGGTCGCACCCGGCAAAGGCCTGCAGCTTGCCAACACGGCGGTGCGCAAGGCCTTGAGCTTTGAAGATTACGCGCGCCGCTATGCGACCGAGGGCGCCGCGACGCCGCCCTGTATCGAGCCAGTGGCGCAGGACCACCGCTTCCGCGCCGCGGATTGGCAGAATTGGCCGTTCAACTTCATGGCACAGGGTTTTCTGCTGCAGGAGCAATGGTGGCACCATGCCACCACCGGCATCAGCGGCGTGTCGAAACGGCATGAAGATATGGTGGGGTTCACGGCGCGCCAGATTCTCGACATGGTCGCGCCATCGAACTTCCCGTTGACCAATCCCGAAATCCTTCGCCGCACCGTCGAGCAGGGCGGCTTCAATCTCTTGCGCGGCTGGCAGAATTTTCTCGCCGATTGCGAGCGCGCGGCGCGCCATGAAGGACCTGTCGGCTGTGAGCATTTCATTGTCGGTCGCGATGTCGCGGTAACACCCGGCAAAGTGATCTTTCGCAACGACCTGATCGAGCTCATCCAATACACTCCGTCGACCGCGGCGGTGCGGCCGGAGCCGATCTTGATCGTGCCGGCCTGGATCATGAAATATTACATTCTCGATCTTTCGCCGCATAATTCGCTGGTGAAGTATCTGACCGAGCAAGGCTTCACGGTATTCATGGTCTCCTGGAGGAATCCCGGTCCGGAAGACCGCGATCTCGGCCTCGACGACTATCGCGCGCGCGGCGTGATGGCGGCGCTCGACGCCGTCGGCGCCATCGCGCCGAACCAAAAAGTGCATGCGGCCGGCTACTGTCTCGGCGGCACGCTGTTGTCGATCGCGGCGGCCGCAATGGCCCGCGACGGCGACGATCGGCTCGCTACCAAGACCGTGTTCGCGGCGCAGACCGACTTCACCGAGGCCGGCGAGTTGATGCTGTTCATGGACGAGAGCCAGCTCGCCTTCCTCGAGGACCAGATGTGGGAGCGGGGCTTTCTCGACAGCCGGCAGATGGCGGGCGCGTTTCAGATGCTGCGGTCGAACGATCTCGTCTGGTCGCGCATGGTGCATGAATATATGCTCGGCGAGCGCGAGCCGATGACGGATCTGATGGCCTGGAACGCCGATACGACACGGCTGCCGTATCGTATGCATTCGCAATATCTGCGCGAGCTCTTTCTCGGCAACGACCTCGCCGAAGGCCACTTCATGGTCGGCGGCAAGCCGATCGCGCTCAGCGATGTGCGCGTTCCGGTGTTCGCCGTCGGCACCGAGTGGGACCATGTGGCGCCGTGGCGCTCGACCTACAAGATCAATCTGCAGACCGATACCGAAGTCACCTATGTGCTGACGGCCGGCGGCCATAATGCCGGGATCGTGTCGGAGCCCGGCCATCCCGGACGCGGCTACCGCGTCGGAGTCAAGCGAGCCGGCGATCGCTATCTCGATCCCGACCGCTTCCTGATCGAGGCGCAACACAAAGAAGGCTCGTGGTGGCCGGAATGGACCGCTTGGCTGAGCGCACACTCCGCTCCACCGACGATCCTGCAGGCGATGGGTGCACCGCAATTCGGCTATCCGATTCTCGGTGACGCTCCCGGGACCTATGTGTTGCAAAGCTGATGCGCCACGGGACAGGGTGGTGATACTCTCGCCTCCCGCTTTCGAGGGCCGGTCGTCAATCTGAATTATCGCCGATCGCTGATAGGATGACGGAAAGCCACCGTCCATCCACCGTCCATGTCCGGCGCAAACCTCGTGCTCACAGAGTCCGCCACGGCCGCAGAACCCAATCAGTCCGCCGGCCTCACCGGCGCCGAGGCGGAGCGCGGGCTCCGGGAATTCGGCCCGAACGCCGTCGTTGAAAAGCGCGTTCATCCGCTGGCGCGAATTATGCGCCATTTCTGGGTGCCGGTGCCGTGGATGCTCGAGGCCACGATCGCGCTACAGCTGGTCCTTGGACAGTGGATCACGGCGGCGCTGATCGCGGCGCTACTGATCCTCAACGTGATCCTGGGGGCGGTTCAGGAAAGCCGGGCCGAGGCCGCTTTGGCGCTGCTCAAACAGCGGCTGTCGCTGAAGACGCGGGTCAAGCGCGACGGCATCTGGATCGATACGGCGGCGGCCGTGCTGGTGCCCGACGATATCGTGAAAATCTCGCTGGGAGATATTGTTCCGGCCGACGTGACGCTCGTCGACGGCTCACTCTTGGTGGATCAGTCGATGCTGACCGGCGAGTCGGTTCCGATCGAAATGGCGGCCGGGCAAACCACCTATGCGGGGGGCCTGGTTCGACGCGGCGAGGCGATCGCCAAGGTCGTCGCCACCGGGACCCGGACTTATTTCGGTCGTACCGCCGAGCTGGTCAGCATCGCCCATGTCGAGAGCGCCGAGCAGAAAGCGGTGCTGGCCGTGGTGCGTAACCTCACGGCGATCAATCTTGTGATCGTCGTGGGGATCGTCGGCTATGCGCTCTTCATCCACGTCAGCCTCGAGCAGATCGCGCTTCTCGTCCTGACGGCGATGCTGTCGGCGGTGCCGGTGGCGCTCTCCGCGACATTTACTTTGGCGGCGGCCCTCGGCGCCAAGGCCCTGGCGCCGAAGGGCGTGCTGCTCACGCGCCTGTCGTCGTTGCACGAGGCCGCCACCATCGACGTGCTGTGCTGTGACAAGACCGGCACGCTGACGCTGAACGAGTTGACGGTGGGCACCATCCGTCCGGCCGAGCCCGGTTATGTGGAAACCGACGTTCTCGGCTTCGCAGCGCTCGCCAGTTCGGCGGACGGCCTCGATCCGATCGATGCCGCCATTCGTAAAATGCTCGCCCGAAGCGGCAGCGCCGGACGCGCGCCACGCATCGCCACGCATTTCTCGCCGTTCGACCCGGCGACCAAGATGGCCGAGGCTGCCGCCGCCGACCACGATCGCGACATCCGCGTCGTCAAAGGCGCGCCGGCGGTCGTGAGCACCGTGGCGCCGATCGATGCCGCGGCCGCCTCGGCGCTCGACGCGCTCACCGGCGCCGGTTATCGAACGCTCGCCGTAGCGGCCGGTCCGAGCGGCGCTTTGGAGCTGATCGGCTTTATCGCCTTTGCCGATCCGCCACGGCCGGATTCGGCGGAATTATTGAACGAGTTGCGCTCGCACGGCGTGCGGCCCGTCATGGTCAGCGGCGACGCCGGCGGCCGTAGCCCGTGCAATCGGGCTGGAAGGGCCGGTCTGTCCGCCGGGCAATATTCCCGACAGTGTCGGCCCCGACGATTTTGCCGTCTATGCCGGCGTGTTGCCGGAACAAAAGTTTCGGCTGGTGAAAGCCTTCCAGCATCAGGGCCATGCCGTCGGCATGTGCGGCGACGGCGCCAATGATGCGCCGGCGTTGCGGCAAGCTCAGATGGGCATCGCCGTGTCGACGGCGACCGATGTGGCCAAGTCGGCGGCCGGTGTCGTCCTGACCGAACCGGGTCTCGGCGGTATTGTCGCCTGCATCAAGGAAGGTAGGTCCGCGTTCCAGCGCGTGTTGACCTATACCTTGATGATCCTGGTCAACAAAAGCGTCACGCTCATCGTGCTCGGTGTCGGCCTCGTCATCACCGGTCATGCCGTGCTGACGCCTCTGTTGCAGGCGCTGTCGATGCTCACCAATGATTTCGTGACGATGTCGCGGGCGGCGGATCGCGCCCGGCCCTCGGCCTATCCAAACGCCTGGCGCGTGCGCAATCTCACGCTCGCCGCCCTGCCGCTCGGCGCCTTCAGGCTGATCTATCTGGTGACGATCCTCGGGCTGTGTTGGCGCCTCATGGGTCTGAGCACCGGTCAGATGCAGACGCTGACCTTCGTCATGCTGGCCTTTGCCGACAAGGCAATATCTACGTGTTGCGCGAACGCGGCCGGCTGTGGCATTCGCGTCCCGCGACCATCATGGTGGTGGCATCGGCATGCGACGTTGTCCTGGTCGGCTCTCTGGCGGCGACCGGCGTATTGATGGATGCGTTGCCGCTTGCGGTCATCGCCATGCTCGCGGGTGCGACGCTGGTATTCACCTTGGCGATGGATTCGATAAAGCTTTTGGTGTTCGCGCGGCTGCGGATCGATTAGCCCGCCTGTACGGTGCTGGAGCGGAAGCGCAAGACGGCGGCAAAAAAGAACAGCCCGCCGATCGCCGCCACCAGCGCAAATTGCGGCCATACCACGTCAAGGCCGGCGCCGCGATAAAGGATCGCTTGCGCAAACGACACGAAATGCGTCGACGGCGAGGCCTGCATCACGGTGGCAAGCCACGGCGGCATGCTTTCGAGCGGCGTATTGCTGCCGGACAGCATGTTCATCGGCAGGAACACCAGCATGAACAACAGGCCGAGCTGCGGCATCGAGCGCGCCACGGTACCGATGAAGATGCCGATGGCGCAGGCAAAGAACAGATAGATCACCATCCCGAACATGAAGAGCGGGATCGAGCCCGCGATCGGTACCCCGAGCATGCCGCGAACCACGACATAGAGCGAAAGCCCCGCCGCGACCGTGATGACGAGGCTATTCGCCCAAACCTTCGACATCGCGATCTCGAACGGCGTCACCGGCATGACCAACAGGTGGTCCATGGTGCCGTGCTCGCGCTCGCGCACGATTGCGGCTCCGGCGAGAATGATGGCGAGCATGGTGACATTGTTGATGATGCCCATGACGCTCGTGAACCAGGCGGTCGTGACATTGGGATTAAACGCGATGCGCAGCGCGAGATTGGCCGGCGCCAAGGGCGTGCCTTCGGCATGCGACAGGTAGTCCCCGATCTCGGTGGTGATGATTTGTTGCATATAGCCGGAGCCGAGACCGGCCTGAACCATGGCGGTGGCGTCGACATTGATCTGGAGCCCCGGCCCGCGTCCGCCGAGCACATCGCGCTCGAAATGCGGCGGGATATCCATGACGAATGTGAATTTGCCGGCATTCATCAGCGGCACGATATCGCGTTCGGCGACCGGCTGAGGGGGTTGGAAATAAGGCGGCAGAAACGCGCCCACGATCCGCCGCGACAGGACCGAATTGTCTTCGTCCACATAGGCGACCGAGGCGTTGTGCAACTCCTGCGAATTGCTTTGCGACTGTGCAATGATCGCCAGTGAAAACGAATAAATGACGAGACCGAGCAGCACGAAATCGCGCATGAAGCTGCGCAACTCCTTGGTGCCGAGCCAAAAGATGTTTTCCAGGCTGCGCATCCGCTCCTCTCCTAACGTTCTTGCTTGCGCAACAGAAGCAGGCTTATCAGCGTCAGAATCGGAATGAAGACGCAGAGCGCGGCGAGATTTCTGGCAAGATCGGCAAATCCCAACCCTTTGGTGAAAGTGCCGACGCTGATCGGCACGAAATAGGTCATCGGAAACGCCGAGCCCATGATGCGCGCCGTGCCGGAGAGCGCGGATACCGGCACCATCATGCCGGAGAATTGCGTCGCCGGCAGCACGGTCAATATCGCGGTGCCGAACAGCGCGGCGATCTGGGTGCGCGTGAAGGCGGAAATCATCATGCCGTAGGCCGTCGTCGTCGTCACATAGAGCAAGACGCCGATAAAGAGCGCCGCGAAACTGCCTTTGAGCGGGATCTGGAATACGAAGAGCGCCATCAGAAACATCAGACCGAAATTCGCCATCGCCACGCCGATATAAGGCAATTGCTTGCCGATCAGGAATTCGAGCCGCGTCACCGGGGTGACGTAGAGATTGGTGATCGAGCCGAGCTCCTTCTCGCGCACGATGGCGAGCGCCATCAGAATGGCCGGGAACAGCGCCAGCAGAAGCGACATGGTCGACGGCACCATGGCGTAGACGCTTTCGAAATCCTGGTTGTATTTGAACCGGATCTCGATATCGGCGGCTGGGCTCGGCGCGGCAGTTGCGGTCTTCACCGCCGGATCGTTCAGATAAAGCTGATGCATAGCCTGCAGATAGCCGCGGATGGTCTGCGCCCGGAACGGCATGGCGCCGTCGATCCAGGCACCGACCCAGGCCGGACGCCCGCGTTCTATGTCGCGGCCGAAGCCGGGCGGCAATTCCACGGCGGCGTCGATCGCGCCGCTCTGCAGGCGCTTTTCGAGATCGGCGTAATCGGCGATCGGCGGTTGTTCCACGAAGTAGCGCGATCCTCGCAGTTCCTCCAGATAGGCGCGGCTTTCGTGGCTCTGATCGTGATCGAGTACCGCAAAGGTCAGATTATTGACGTCGGTCGAAATGCCGAAGCCGAACACCAGCATCAGGAACGCGGTGCCGAACAGCGCGAAGGTGAGCCGGATCGGATCGCGGAGAAGCTCGATCGTCTCGCGGATCGCGTAGGCGAAGAGCCGCTGCGGGCTAAACGAGCGCTGGGGCGGCGGGGCAGGTGCCGCGTGGTCGGCGGCGGACGGCATGATATCGATCACCGCCGGCTGGCGCCCGCCGGTGGCATCTTCGAGATAAGCGATGAAGGCGTCTTCCAGAGTGGCTGTGCCGCGCGCCTTGACGAGGTTGGCGGGCGTATCGGTGGCGAGCACGCGGCCGGAATCCATCAGCGAGACGCGGTCGCAGCGTTCGGCCTCGTTCATGAAATGGGTCGAGACGAAGATGGTGACGCCGCGATTGCGGGACAGATCGATCAGCAGTTCCCAAAACCGGTCGCGCGCCAGCGGATCGACGCCGGAGGTCGGCTCGTCGAGGATCAGCATTTCCGGCTCGTGCACGACGGCCACCGCAAGCGACAGCCGCTGGCGAATGCCGAGCGGCAGATCCGAAGCGCGGTGATCGAGATAGTCGCCGAGGCCGAATTGTCCGGTCAGTTCGTCGATGCGCGCCTTGGCTTTGCCGGCGGGCAGATGGAACAGCCGCGCATGCAGCTCGAGATTCTGCCGCACCGTGAGCTCGGTATAGAGCGAAAAGGATTGCGACATGTAACCGACGCGAAGCCGCGCCCCGATATCATGGGCATCGAGCGGGCGTCCGAACAGAAGCGCTTCGCCTTCGCTCGGCGGCAACAGTCCCGTGAGCATTTTCATGGTCGTGGTCTTGCCGCAACCGTTCGAACCGACGAAGCCGAATATCTCGCCGCGCTCGATGGTGAAATTGACACGATCGACGGCGGTGAAATCGCCGAAGCGGCAGGTCAAGTCGCGCGCGGTGATGACCGGCTCGCCGTCGCCGAAGCGCCGCGACGGAATGTCGAGCCTGTGGCGTCCGGCGCGGAGTTCCTGCGGCAACAGCGCGATGAAGGCGTCCTCGACGCTCGTCACGCCGGCCTGGGTCTTGAGTTCGGCCGGCGAGCCGGTTGCGAGAATCCGTCCGGCATTCATCGCGATCAGACTGTCGAACCGTTCGGCCTCTTCCATGTAGGCGGTGGCGACGACGACGCTCATGCCGGCGCGCCGCGCGCGGATGCGATCGATCAATTCCCAGAACTGACGCCGCGACAAGGGATCGACGCCCGTGGTCGGTTCGTCGAGGATCAGAAGGTCGGGATCGTGGATGAGCGAGCAGCACAGCCCGAGTTTTTGCCGCATGCCGCCCGAGAGTTTCTTCGCCGGCCGGTCGGCGAATGGCTTTAATCCGGTGCTCTCCAGAAGCTCGGCGATCCGCCATTGCCGTTCGGCGCGCGACTGTCCGAACAAACGGCCGAAGAACTGGATGTTCTCCTCGACGCTGAGATCGGGATAAAGGTTGCGGCCGAGGCCCTGCGGCATGTAGGCGATGCGCGAGCAGATCGCGGAGCGATGCGCGCTGTCGGTGATGTCGCTGCCGAGCACCTCGGCGCGGCCGGATTGAACCTGGCGCGCCCCGGCAACGATGCCGAGCAGCGTCGACTTGCCGACGCCGTCCGGCCCGATCAGGCCGACCATGCATCCGGCAGGCAGCGCGACAGTCACGGCGTCGAGCGCCGCCGTGCGCCCGTAGCGCTGCGTGACATTGTCCAGGCGCGCGACCGGCCTGGCCAGCGCGATCATTGCGTCACTTGCCCTTGCAGGGCGGGCGGCCAAGCGGTGCCGGAACTGGTCAGGATATAGGCGACACCCGGCAGTCCGCTGCGCACTGCCTCGGCGCGCGTGCGCAAGCGTTCGGGATCGATGCGGATGCGAATGCGGAACATCAGCTTGTCGCGCTCGCTCTCCGTTTCGACGGTCTTCGGCGTGAATTGCGCCTGGGTGGCAATGAACGACACCTTGGCCGGGATGGCGATCGCCGGATAGGCATCGAGGACGATGCGGGCGTCGGCGCCGAATCTCACTTTGCCCGCGGCCTCGGTCGGCAGATAGACGTCCATGTAGACATCGGCGGTGTCGAGCATGGCGAAGACTTTGCCGCCGGCCGGAAGCACTTCGCCGATATTGGCGATGCGGTACTCGATGCGGCCGACGCGCGGGGCGACCAGCGTATTGTCGGCGATCTGCACATTGTAGAGTTCGACGTCGTGGGTTGCCGCGTCGAGCGCGTGCCCTAGCTGGATCACGCGGGACTTCGCCGCGCCGAGCGCCGCGGTGGCGCCGTCCAACTGCTGCTGGCGCTGATCCACGGCCTCTTTGGTTTGAAAACCCTTCTGCACCAGATAGGCGGCGCGATCCATTTCCTGTTTGGCGAGGAGCACCTGACTATCCGCCTGATCGACGTTGGCGTTCGCTTCGTCGATCGCCTGCTTTGCCTGTTGCACCTGGGCTTGCGATTTTTTCAGCGATGCGGCGAGATCCTGTGTGTCCATGCGGGCGACGACCTGGCCCGCTTGCACCAGATCGCCCTCGTCAGCCAGAATTTCGGCGATGCGGCCAGCATATTTGGTGTCGATATCGATCTCGTCGGCCTCGAGCCGGCCGTTGCCGAAGGCGATGCCAGCCGGCAATTGGGCCTGAAGATGCTGCCACCAGTAATAGCCGCCGCCGGCACCGCCGCCGATGATCGCGAGCGCCACGACGAGCCGCAGCCACCACCGGCGGACGGGCCGTGGCTGCGCCATCGGAACCGGGAGCCCGGCAGAGCTTCGTGCCGGCACGAGATCGCGCTCGGGCGCTAGCGGTGCAGTGTGAATGTCGTCGGCAATCGGCCATGCCGCACGCGTTATTTTGGTATCTTGATCCATATCTTGCCCAGTTTGGTGCGCCCGCCCGGTTTGATAGACCGAAGCTCAGGCTTAAAATATTCAGGTCTCGGCCCTAAGGGATATTGCGGAGGCGGCTCGGTGGCGCGAGTTCGCTTGCGCCATCCGGATCGCACTCGGACGATCTAAGAAACCTTCCGAAGCGGCTGTGCCGCGGAGGCCGCCGTCGTCTCCGACGCCTCGACAAGCCAGTCTACGACGCGGGGCCATATGTCCCGCAAGGCGTTTCGTCCCATGAACAGGCCGAGATGCCGGCAAGGCGCGGTCGCCTTGCGGATGTCCTGCGGCGCCGTCCCGACCAGGCGCTCGGTGGCGAACACTTGCTGCGGTGCCACCAATTCGTCGTCGCGCGCGGCAATGAGGTAGAGCGGCACTTTCAGTGTGGCGAGATCGATCGTCTGTCCGAGTGCGACGAAGCTGCCGCTGGCGAGCTCGTTACGCTTATAGATGCGCTCCACCGTTTCGAGAAAGAAGGTTCCGGGCAGATCGAGGGTCGAGGCGTACCAGATACGGAATCCCGTTTCGATGCTGTTCAGTTCCGCCGATCCGAGCGCGCCTTCGGTCTCCAGCAATTGCCGGATATCCTCTGCTTCGACCGCTGCCGGCGCCCAGAATTTCAGCACCGTTTGTCCCGGCACCAAGCCGTCGCCGAGCCGCACCACCTCGTGAAATACCGCGAGCGGGCTCGCTTCGGCGAGCGAGGATAGCGCCGAGGGCGCTGCCGCAATGTCGATCGGCGCTGCCGCCAGAACTAGCTTGCGAATTTTTCCGGGAAATCGCGCCGCATAGATCAGCGCCATGAAGCCGCCCTGGCACAAACCAATGAGATCGAGCGGAGGCCCGATCTCGTCGACCAACACGTTGAGATCGGCAAGATAATCGTCGATGCCGAGAAAGCGCATATCGGCGGTCGCGGAACGCCCGTCGGCGACGAAGAGCCGCGTCAGTCCGGCAGCGCGCAACGCGGCGACGAGGCTGTGGCCTATGGCAAGATCGCTGACGGCTGCGCTATGCAAGGCGAGTGGCGCACAGAGGAGTGTCGGGATGCCCAGCGTGTCCGTCGAAAAGTCGCGTAATCGCAACGTTTTCAGTTCGAGCGCGGTGCGATGCGGCGTGGCCCATGGCGGCAGCGGGGCTGCGGCTTCTTGATCTCCCACCGCGAGCCGCGTGAGCTCTTTGGCAAAACTCGCCGCGAATTCGCTTGCCGAGGCCGCCGCGATGGCCGGCCAGAGCAAAGCGAGGTTTGGTGCGTGATGTCCCGCAGGCTCATACATGAGCCATACGGTCACATCTTACCGCGAAATTGCATTGATTTTGATCAAGCGCACAAAAGCTACTTTTGGCTGCGCCCGCATGCCTCGCGGATGCGATCGACCAGCGCATTGCCGAGCAAGGGCTTTTCGACGATGTCGATCTGAGCGAGTTTTGCCCGCGCGGTCAGCGCGGCGTTGGGATGGGTGAGGATCAGAATGGCCGGCGTAAAAACATCGTGCTGGCGGAGCTTGGCGATCAGGTCAATTCCGGTAAGACCGGGCATTCTTTGATCGACGACGAAGCAGTCGCAGTCGCGAATTTCGCCGCTGTCGAGAAGCTGCGTGCCGCTCCGATAGGTGCGCACTGTAAAGCCTTCGAGCTCAAGCGAAAATTTCAGCGAATTGCAGACCGCGGGATCGTCGTCCACGACGATCACGGTCGGCGTCTGCACCGGCAAATGAGCTTGCTGACACTGCGGCGTCATCGCGCGCCGGTCCTTCGCCGTGTGAGTAATTTGGCGTTCAATGCCAGCAGATTGGCGAAGCCGCATTGACATGGCTCAAACGGCGAGCGGAGCGACCCTTGGGCTGGATGAGGCGGCAGCCAGTCCGTTTCGCGGCTGCCTGGCGCCGGCCGCGGGTCACTCCGACCCGAGTATCCCGACAATCAACGCCATGCGCACGAGGTCGGACAGGCTTCCGGCCCGCATCTTGTTCATGAGATTGGCCCGGTAGATTTCCACCGTTCGCGGGCTGATTCCCAAATCGTAGGCGATCTGCTTGTTGGCGCGCCCCGCCACCAGGCCGCCCAAGACATCGCGCTCGCGCGGCGACAATGCCGCCACGCGGCTCTCGATCTCGGCGCGTTCGCTTTGGCGCCTCGACTGGCCGTCCTGCTGGCGCAGCGCCGCATCGACGCTCGCCATCAGCACTTCATCGTCGAACGGCTTTTCCAGAAAGTCCACGGCGCCGATCTTCATGGCTTCGACGGCAAGCGCAACGTCGCCATGCCCGGTGACGACGATCACCGGCACCGCGACGTTGAGCTCTCGCAGCCGTCGCAACAGCTCGATCCCGCTCATGCCCGGCATTCGCACATCGGTAATGATGCAGCCGAGGCTCGCCTCGGGCAGCGCGTCGAGAAAGGCTTTCGCCGACGCGTAACCGCGGACGTCGTGTTTCGCCGACCGCAGCAGGAATGTCAGCGATTCACGGAGCGCTTCGTCGTCGTCGATGACATGCACGATCCCTGCGTCAGATGGCATCGCCGGCCTCATCCTTGGTCACGGCGGGTAAGGTAAGCGAAAACACCGTTCCACCTCCGGGATTCGGCTGCTGCGTGATCGAGCCGCCATGCGCTTCAATAATGGTGCGTGAAATCGACAGGCCGACGCCCATGCCGTGCCGTTTCGTGGTGACGAAGGGCTGGAATAACTGAGCGCTGATCTCGGGTGCAATGCCGCCGCCGGTATCGGCGACGCTGATCTCGACCATATTGTCGGGCGCCGGCGCCGTCGCGATGGCGAGTTCACGCCTATCGCTGTCTTCCATGGCTTCGATGGCATTGCGCATCAGATTAAGCAGAACCTGTTGAACTTGCACCTTGTCGGCCAGCACGAAATCGAGCCCGGGGGTGAAGGTGAAGCTGACGCGCACGCCTTTGTCCTTGGCGCCGACGAGCGCGAGTGCGCTTGCTTCCTCGATCAGCTTCTTGACGTCCTCGACCCGGCGTTCGCTTTCGCCGCGAGCGACGAAATCGCGCAGCCGGCGAATGATGTCGCCGGCGCGCAGCGCCTGATCGGCCGCTTTGTCCATCGCGTCGCGCAACAGCGTCGTGTCGGCGTCGGCGCGATCCTGCAGGAGCCGCCGCGATCCT
>Ga0182016_10002150_pt1 | contig 23416 bp, 21 predicted proteins | sample 712S2MmetaG_FD_120491 | JGI IMG/M metagenome (GOLD analysis project Ga0182016, IMG submission 120491) | Permafrost microbial communities from Stordalen Mire, Sweden - 712S2M metaG | ecosystem: Environmental > Terrestrial > Soil > Wetlands > Permafrost | place: Sweden: Stordalen | collected... | reverse complement strand
CCTCGGCGCGCACACCGTCGTCTTCACCACTTCCGAATCAAAGAAGGACGACGCCCTCCGCCTCGGCGCCAATGAAGTCGTCCTCTCCCGCGATGCCAATCAGATGAACGCGCATGCCGGCAGCTTTGACTTCATCCTTGACGCTGTCGCCGCGCCCCACGACCTCAACGCCTACATCAATCTCCTCAGCCGCGACGGCAACATCACGCTGGTGGGCGCGCCTCCGGAGCCGTTGCCGATTGGCGCAATGGGCTTGATCTTCAAGCGCCGCAGCTTCTCCGGTTCCCTCATCGGCGGCATCGCAGAAACCCAGGAAATGCTCGACTTCTGCGGCCAGCACAACATCACCTCCGACGTCGAAGTCATTCCCGCGCAAAAAATCAACGAAGCCTACGAGCGTCTTCTCAAGTCCGACGTCAAATACCGCTTCTCCATCGACATGGCCTCACTCAAATCCGCGTAAATCTAACCAACAACCACCGGGTGCCCCCGGTCCCTAGCTTTCGGGGACCGGGGATGAACAAACCACCCTCCGGCCTTTGCCGTTGCTTTTCGAAAGATTGACGGAAACTGTGCGGGTGCCCCAGGTTCCTCGCCTTTGGGGACCTGGGAAGAACAAACTCCACCCCGGGCATCGACTCGAACACGACTTCACGGCTTTCGACCCTAAACCAAGATCCAGCTAACTCGATCCACGCATCAAAAGGAGCACCAATGCAAAAGCGCAAGTTAGGTTCCACCGGTCTTGAAGTATCCGCCCTCGGGCTCGGCTGCATGGGCATGACCTTCTCGTATCTGCCCCACCCTGAAGAGAAAGACATGATCTCTCTTCTCCATGCCGCCGTCGACCGGGGCATCACCTTCTTTGACACCGCAGAAGTCTACGGCCCCTTTTCAAACGAGATCCTCCTCGGCAAGGCGCTCTCGTCCGTCCGCGACAAGGTCGTCATCGCCACCAAGTTCGGCTTCAATCTCAACCTCGACGGAAGTCCCGGCTGGCAGGGCCTCAACAGCCGCCCCGAGCGCATCCGCCAGGTCGCCGACGCCTCGCTCAAGCGCCTCAACATCGACTCCATCGACCTCTTCTATCAGCACCGCGTCGATCCCGATGTTCCCATCGAAGACGTCGCCGGAGCCGTAAAGGAACTCATCCAGGCCGGCAAGGTCAAACACTTCGGCCTGTCGGAAGCCGGCGCCAAGACCATCCGCCGCGCCCACGCCGTGCAGCCCGTGGCCGCGCTCCAAAACGAGTACTCGCTCTGGTGGCGCAAACCCGAAGAAGAAATCATCCCTCTGGCTGAAGAGCTCGGCATCGGCCTCGTTCCCTACAGCCCTCTGGGCAAGGGCTTCCTCACCGGCGCAATTACATCCAACGATCAACTCGATAAATCCGACTTCCGCGCCAGCCTTCCGCGCTTCACGCCTGAAGCCTTGAAGGTCAACCAGCAATTCGTCGATCTGCTCGTGTCGGTAGCAAAGGAAAAGAACGCCACGCCCGCGCAGATCGCCCTCGCCTGGCTCCTCGCGCAAAAGCCCTGGATCGTTCCCATCCCAGGCACCACCAAACTCTCGCGCCTCGAAGAGAACATCGGCGCCGTCGATATCGAACTAACTTCCGCTGATCTGGCAACCATCAACGAAGGCGCAAACAAGTTGCAGGCAGAAGGCGCGCGCTATCCCGAGCGCCTGGAAAAAATGACCGGCCTCTAAAACACGCCGCGACCCTGAACAAAAGACGGGTGCCCCGGGTGCCTCGCGTTTGGGCACCCGGGAGAGGATGCAGCCCACCCGACAATTCCGGGCCGAGAGCTGAAAGTTGACAACCGAACCACCCACAACACGGAGACCACAATGTCAAACCCACAACAACTAGGCGGCACCTTCACATTCCCCAACACCACCATCACCGTCCACCGCATGGGCTACGGCGCCATGCAACTCGCCGGTCCGGGCATCTTCGGCCCACCCAAAGACCGCCCCGAAGCCGTCCGCGTCCTCCGCGAAGCCGTAGCCGCCGGCGTCAATCACATCGACACCTGCGACTACTACGGCCCTCACATCACCAACCAGGTCATTCGCGAAGCGCTCCACCCCTATCCTGCCGGCCTCACCCTCGTCACCAAGGTGGGCGGCCGTCGCGGCCCGCAGGGATCCTGGCATGCGGCGACGTCCCCAGCCGAACTCGTCTCAGCCGTCCACGACAATCTCCGCAACCTCTCGCTCGATGCCCTCGACGTCGTCAACATGCGCTTCTTCGGCGAGGGCCATGGCCCCGGCGACGGGCCGGTCGAGGAGCAAATCACCACTCTCGCCAAACTGCAAGACCAAGGGCTCATCCGTCATCTCGGCGTCAGCAACGTCACCTCAAAACAAATCCAGCAGGCCCGCGACCTCGCTCCCATCGTCTGTGTGCAGAACCACTACAACCTGGTGCAGCGCCACGACGACGCACTCATCCATGAGCTAGCCGCCGACGGCATTGCCTACGTCCCCTTCTTCCCGCTCGGCGGCTTCACCCCGCTCCAATCCGCCACGCTCTCCGCCGTCGCCGCCGAACTCAACGCCACGCCCATGCAGGTAGCGCTCGCCTGGCTCCTCCACCGCTCCCCCAACATCCTCCTCATCCCCGGCACCTCCTCCGTCCAACACCTGCGCGAAAACCTGGCCGCAGCCCAACTCGCCCTGCCCACGGAGATCCTCGCACGCCTCAACGCGCTCGATTGAGGCCGATCTCCATTTGCCTCTCCTCACGCTCAACCCCTATCCTGTTCCGGCAGCCGCAGCCACCCCTTCGCCGCGGCCAGTCAAGTGAGGTCGTCAACAACCAATGGATAAGCGTGAATTCCTCAAGACAACCGGCACACTGGTCGCCGGCTCCCTCCTCTCGCGCGTGGCTGGCGTCGCTCAGCCCACTCCTGTCCCGCGCACCAACTGGGCCGGCAACCAGACCTACAGCACCGCCAACCTCCAGTCTCCGGCCACCGTCGACGAACTCCGCGCAGCCCTCAAGAGCGCCAACCGACTTCGCGCACTCGGCACCTGCCACTCCTTCAACACCATCGCCGACAGTGAGTACGAACAGATCTCCGTCGCGAATCTCGACAGCATCGAGCTCGACGAAAAATCCCGCACTGTAACCGTGGGCGGCGGCGTCACGTACAGCCAGCTCGCCCCCTGGCTCGACCAGCGCGGCTATGCGCTGCACAACCTCGCTTCGCTCCCTCACATCACCGTCGCCGGCGCCTGCGCCACCGGCACGCACGGCTCCGGCGTGCACAACGGCAACCTCGCCACCGCCGTCTCCGCCCTTGAAATCGCAACGGCCGATGGAGGCCTCATCCACCTCTCCCGCCAGAAAGACGGCGACAGCTTCCTCGCCGCCGTGGTGGCCCTCGGCTCGCTCGGCGTCGTCACGCGCACCACGCTTGACCTGCAGCCAACCTACAAAGTCGCGCAATCGGTTTATCGCGAACTCAGCTTCGACCAGCTCGGCCGCCACTTCGACGAGATCTTTTCTAGCGGCTACAGCGTCAGCGTCTTCACTGATTGGGAGCAGCATCGTGCCACCCAGGTCTGGGTCAAGCGCCGTCTCGCTGAAGGCGACAGCAATCAGTGGCAGCCCGAGCTTTTCGGCGCAAAACTCGCCACACAAAAACTTCACCCGCTCGCCGACCACCCCGCTGTAAGCTGCACGGAACAAGAGGGGATTCCCGGTCCCTGGTACGATCGCCTACCCCATTTCCGCATCGGTCAAACCCCCTCAAGCGGCCAGGAACTGCAATCTGAATACTTCGTCCCTTACGATCGCGGCTTCGAAGCCGTCCTCGCAGTGGAAAAATTGCACGACAAAATTTCCCCGCACCTCTTCGTCACCGAACTCCGCACCATCGCAGCCGACGAACTCTGGATGAGCATGGCCTATCAGCGCAAATCACTTGCAATTCACTTCACTTGGAAACCGGAATGGCCTGAAGTCAAACAGGTATTGCCGCTGATCGAAGCCGCGCTCAAACCATTCGCTCCGCGCCCGCACTGGGGCAAGCTGTTCACGCTTAATGAGGCTCAATTGGAGCCCTGCTACGCGCGGCTGCCCGATTTCCGCAAGCTCATGAGCCACTACGACCCTAAAGGGAAGCTCCGCAATCGCTTTATCAACGCGAACCTGTACGCAAGCTGAGGTGGGTGCCATGTTTCAGATAACCTGCACGTTGCACTATGCGGACTGGAGCCTGTTCCTGCTGCGCGTAATGGTAGCAGTGGTGTTTGGAAGCAGCGGATTCCAGCACCTCAAGTCGCCACGGCAGCGGGCTGAGAGCCTGGGCCTGAGCGTGGGGTTCACGGTGTTTCTGGGCGCGGCGGAACTGGCGGGCGCATTTGCGATAGTGGCGGGCGTGCTGACGCAATGGGCTGCGCTGGGATTGACCCTGGTGATGCTGGGCGCGATTTATATGAAGGTGGCAAAGTGGAAGACCGGCTTCTGGGGCGAGAAGTCGATGGGATGGCATTACGACCTGATATTTGTGGCGATGAACCTGGTGATTCTGTGCACGGGCGGAGGCCGGATTGCAATAATGCCCATCTGAATTCTGGCCCCGGCACCGGGGGCCGTCAGCCTTTTCTTCTGTAAAGAATCTGGAAATCGTAGCCGGCATTCGTCGGGAAAAGGCCGGCTACGTGGCGCAGGCGCTCAGCCAGCGCGGGAGCGGACAGCAGCGGGTACTCGCGCTCGCGAAGATCGTGGTAGTCGAAGTCAACAGCCAGCGACAACATGTACACGGCCAGCGCATCGGAAAAAGTTGACTCGAAAAACGTGTTGCGGGCGCGCTCGTCAATTCCCTTTTGTCCGGCCACAATGTCCAGCGCACGACGCCGTGTCTCCCACGCATCCTGGCTGGTTTCGCCACGGACCTGTGCCTCTGCCTGCGACCAGACGAGCGTTGAAAAACTCTCCGGCACACCCGCTGCCTCAACAAAGTTGTGCGCCACGTTGATGAAGAACTCAAAGGCCATTCCGAATCGGTCTTCCACCAGTCGCGTGGAAAGAAATACCGCCTCGGTGGTGCCAAAAACTGCATTGCGATGGCAGATGGCTCGATCGCCCAGGTCCACCGTATAAGCCGGCGCAATCATGATGTCGCCGGTTTCGGCAAGTGCCAATGGCACAAAGTAATAAGCGCGTTTCTCAAGAGCGGGTGACATCGTTGCGGGCACGGCGCCGACCAGTTGCTCCAGGTCGGAGTCGGAGATGCGCGTTTCGCCCCACGCTCCATAGTGAATCCCGTTGGCCGCCTCAAGTACGGTCACTTGGGTCGCGACCTTCTCTGCGTGCCAGAGTTCGATTTGTGCAGTGCTGGCCATGAAGCTTTATTCTAGTCGAAGGAGGCCGCGAAAATGACGCAATCCATCCAACCCGCGCGCCCGGGCGGCGGCAAGGTACTTGGCTTCCCACTCGAGGGATTTGGCTTGTTCACCAGCCTGTTGCTGTCGTTTGCGGCCGCGTTTTTCACTTTTTTCGCCACCACGTGCATTGCCATCTTCGGATTTCTCATTTGGAATGCTGCAAGCGCCCACAAAATCGACTTCGCCGACACCTACCTCTATATCGGGTTTCCTGCCGGAGTTCTCGTTCTTCTTATTGCGCTGCCGACCTTTGGAACCCTCTGGCTAAAGGCAAAACTCCGCAAGTAACAATCCATCCAAAGTCATGTGCAAAAGAAATGCGGCCTGCCCCAGTTGGGGCAGGCCGCATTTGCTCGTTTTGCTACAGACCAGCGGGTTTAGGATTCGCTGGATCGAATTTGGCCACCTGAATCTTCTTTGCCAGACCAATTTTCGAGAGCAGCCAGATGCCCCAGAAGTTGGGGTCGATCTCGTACCACGCCAGGCCGTGACGTGCCGAGACGGGATGAGCGTGGTGGTTATTATGCCAGCCCTCGCCACCTGTCAACAGCGCAACCCACCAGCTATTGCGCGAATCGTCGCGCGTTTCAAAGCGGCGGCTGCCCCATAGATGCGTTGCCGAATTCACAAGCCAGGTAGCGTGCAGGCCCAGGGTTACGCGCAGCAGAACACCCCACAACACCATGGCAATGCCATTCAACAGTCCGCCCCAGATCCATCCACCGGCGAACAGCAGCACAGCGCTTGCAGTGATGGGAACCCAGTGATACTCGCTGAGCCAGACGTGGAAGCGGTCGCGCCGGAGGTCAGGCGAGTAACGGTACAAAGTCTCGGTCTGTGCATGCAAAGCGGCGCCAAAAAGAACCCATCCCGCATGCGCCCACCAACCGCCTTCACGCGGAGTGTGCGGGTCGCCTTCCTGGTCGCTTAATTGGTGATGAACGCGATGTGTCGAGACCCAGAAGATCGGCCCCCCCTCAAGCGACAGCGTGGCGCAGACCGACATGATGTATTCGACCCACTTCGGCGTGTGATATCCGCGATGCGTGAGCAGGCGGTGATAGCACATGCCAATGCCGACGTTGATGGCAAGGACGTAGAGCACGGCCATCACCGCAAAGCGTTGCCAGCTGAACAGGAACAATGCGGCAAGCGCGCCAGCATGAAACAGGACCATGAACGACAGCGTGAGCCAGTTGATGCCCTCACCCGCGGTCGCTGCACGGCCCATCTTGATCTCCTGCCGCGCAGGAACAGCGTGGGCCGCAACTGCGGCTCGGGTGCCGGAATCCGTTTGAATTGGTTCGCTTGTTGTGTCAGTTAGGACTTCGTGGGAAGAGACGGCTGTTACTGTTGCCATGTTTGGGGAAGAACCTCGCGGAGGGTAGACTTACACCCCTCAGCTCGATTGTATAGGAGGAACTGTCCAGGGGAATGATCAAAACTGCATATGAAGCTGCAGCTTAGGTAACTAAAGATGTAGAGCCTTTTGTTAACTTTACCGGCCTCTGGCGTGGATAACGTTCGCAGGCGATTTCGTTGATTGCTGGCCTTTTGCGGCTGGTGTGAGAGGCGCCCGTTCATTCATTTGTGGCGGGGGCAGTCTCAATTCCCCCAGGCCCCGTAGCAAAAAGTCTGTCGGCCTGTCCGCGCAGAACGCGGTAAAGCGCGAATTGGCGCTGGGTTTCGCCCCGGAGTTCGAACAACAATTCGCCACGGTTGTCGGCCATCGCATCTACTGCGTCAACCAGTCGCATACGCGGCTTGTCGTCCAGGTGCGCCGCATCGGTTACATTCTTCACCAGCACCAGCACATTCCCGTAAAGGTCCGGTTGGGCCACAAGTGTCACAAACTTCTCCTTGGCGCCGGTGCCGTCCGTGTGCGCCGAAAGCACCATGGTCGCTCCTGAGCCATAGGCCAGTTCGAAGACCCTGAACTGCTCGTCCAGCAAGGGCGCCGGAGCAGGAGGAGCAGCAGGATTGGCCTTCTTCTTCGCGGACGTGGTCGTTTTGTGAGCTGGTGCGGGCGCAGGTGCGGGTGGTGTAAGGCCAAGAGCGCTCCGCGCCAGATCCTCAATGCTGGCCTTCATTTTGGCTTCATCGTCTGGACTGGCCCAGCTATAGCTCCACAGATGCTCCGGACGGCTCTTCGCGTCGGATACGGCGACAACCTGGCGCATGTCAGGGGGCAGCCCCATCAATGTGGGCCCAATACCGGGGCCACTCTCTGTAGATTTGCCCCGCTTCAGCGTTGGCCGGTCAGGATCGCTCAGCGTGCTCACAGAGTCCACGTAGGCCACATCCTCCGTCGACTGGCTCTTTTTCTTCAATCTTGGCCGATCGGGTTCGGTCGAACCACTTGAACTGGCAGAGTCGTCGTCAGAGGCTTTCTTGTGCAGCGTGGGGCGATCCGGGTCCGAGGGAGTACTGGAATCTCCCGTCGCCGTGCCCGAATCGGTGCTGCTGTTGCCTGAGTCTTTTTTGTGAAGTGTAGGCCTGTCGGGATCGGGCGCCTGTCCTGAAGAGCCACCTTTGTCGCTATCTGACCCTGAGGCATCGCCGGAGTTATGCTTACGATGCAAAACCGGGTGGTCGCTTTGCGCGTCGTCGGCCCAAACTTCCTTTGAGGCAGACGGCGTTGTGTGTGCCACCGGTTTCGGCCTGGGCAAAGGCTTCCACCGGCCGAAGCCAACCCAGGACCCTTGCACCTGGCCGGCATTATCGATATCGAAGAATCCCACGGTCTTGCCGTTGTCCTTCAGCTCGTATTCCACTTCACTGCTCAACGCAAGCGGCGCCGGCCGGGCCAGGTAAATGCCGCCGTCCTGCAATTCTGCTCCATCGTACACACTGACCGGAATGAGGCGGCTGGCCTTGGGATGGTCCTGGTCGCCCGTCCACTCAAGCACCCCAACAGCCCGCACTTCAGCGGTGTTCTGGTTGGACTTGGAAGACTGCACCGGGTACTGCGCGGCAACTGGTAACGTCCCAAGCAACTCGGCAAAAGCCAGAACCGTTCCCCACTTGAGAATCAGCCGCATGTGCAAAAGTCTCATACCCGGAAATGACACTTGACCCCCACCTCGTAAATAATCAAAACTTGATGGCCAAAATTGGCCTTCCAATCACCTTACCAACCCACGAGGACATTCCCCATGGAACTCAACAAGAAGGTTGCCGACTTTACCCTGCAAACCGATGAAGACAAAACCGTCAGCCTGTCAGACTACGCCGGCAAGCCCGTCATCCTCTTCTTTTACCCCAGGGCAGACACTCCTGGCTGCACCATTGAGGCCTGCGGCTTCCGCGATACCTTCAAGAAACTCCAGGCTGCCGGCGCGGTCGTGTTGGGCATCTCCCGCGATACGCCCCGGGATCAGGCAAAATTCCGCGCCAAGTTCGACTTGCCTTACACACTCCTTGCTGATGTAGACGAGAAAGTCTGCAATCAGTTTGGCGTCCTCAAGGAAAAGAACATGTATGGCAAGAAAGTGATGGGCATCGAACGCACCACTTTCGTCATTGGTCCCGACCGTACCCTGTTGCACATCTATCCCAAGGTTACGCCGCAAGGCCACGCGGAAGAAGTGCTTGCACTGATCGAGGAATGGAACAAGACCCGCAAATAGGCCGCAAAGGTGCCGCTGCAGGCCGGCCATTGGATCATCTGAAACGCGTTCCTCGGATGAAGGACCGCATGCCGGGCCGCGCCATGCACCGTGCCTTTTTCGAGCTGTCGCCCGATTTTGTGGCTCCACGATTGCTCGGGAAGATTCTCGCCCATCGCACTCCGTCGGGCGTCTTGGCGGGGCGGATTGTCGAGGTCGAGGCCTATCTGGGCCCTCACCACAAACCGCCCGACCCGGCTGCCCATTCTTTTCGTGGCCCCACGCCACGAAATCGAATCTTGTTTGGGGCGGCCGCACACGCTTATGTCTATGCAATCTACGGCCGCTACTTTTGCATGAACGTCACGTGCGAGGTCGAAGGACAGGCCGGATGCCTGTTACTGCGCGCCCTCGAACCGATAACCAACCTCGACCAGATGGCGTTCAATCGTGGCATTCCAACTGGCTCCCGAGCCGACGAGCTCACGTCGGGACCCAGCCGCCTCTGCCAGGCGCTGGGTCTTACGCGAGCCGCGCACGATAGTCTTGATCTGCTCGATCCGGAATCTCCCCTGCAGCTGCGCGAAGACCGATTTCCGGTGGATGAGGTCCTCGTGACTCCCCGGATCGGCATTCGCCACGCCGTGGATTGGCCCCTTCGTTTTGCCCTGCCAGACCACATCTGTGTCTCTGGACCGAAACACTGGAATAAACCTCCAGTAGGCAAACGCATCTTTCTTGGTTAAAATTCCGTCCATTGGGTAGAACGATTCTGACCCGCGAGGAAAATCCGCTTGAAAATCACTTCCCTGTCCCAGCCGGCCGCCGCCGTCGCATTGCTCACTGCGGCAGTATTCGCTGTTGCCACCATCGCGCAGGCTCCGCAAGGCCCCCCGCCGGGAGGCGGCGGAGGAATGCCAAGAAGCTATCCCGCACCAACCAACCTGAAAGTTTTGCCAAAGGATTTCACAGGACAACAGGTTCACGAGACCATGGAGGGTTGGGCAGGTTCGCTGGGCGTGCATTGCGATACGTGCCATACAGCTGATCCCAAGAACGTGGGCCCAAATGGCCGCCCACGCCTGAAATTTGACGACGATTCAAAACCCGAGAAGCAGATGGCCCGCATCATGTACACCATGACCGAGGACATGAAAAAGAACTACATTGCCAAGGTTGTGGAGATGGACAAGATGGATTCCCCGGCGCCGCCGTTGACCTGCGGCACCTGCCACCGCGGCCATCTGGATCCGGAAGAATTCGTGATTCCCAAGGAAAACGGGCCCGGAGGCCCACCGCCGCCGGGCGGAATGCCTCCCATGCCTCCCATGCAACACTGAGAATCCTAGTTTGACTTCCAGATGAACGTGGCCACCGCTCCTGCGGGAAGGACGGTGGCCACAGTTTTTCCGTGGAAACCAATGCGGAAGGCCTGGCTCCTGGCTCCGCGATTCACGGCGTAAAGCACAATGCTTCCGTCGGGATTACTGAAAGCAACATCCTTCAGATCGATTCCCCCAGGCTCGTCCGAGGCAATGCGGACTGCCCCGGGCAACAGAAACTTGCTGGCCTGGCCTAGCGCGTAGTAATCGGGCTCATGTTTAACGGGATCTCCTGGCTTTGTCAGATCGATTGTGACGAGTCCACGGCATGTGCCGCAGCCGCCTACGTGTGGCCCGTGGTCCTGATCGGTGGCAAGAGCCCACAGAACGTAGCTCCTTGACCAGTTGCGGGTCACATCAATCAACTCCGCTGCTACCTGCGCAAGCAAGTTGCCGTTCTGCCAGGTGCCTCCGCTCGACTCGGTCACCCATTCGTCTTTCTGCGGAAACTCCGCATGAAATTTTGTCATCACGGCCGGGTCACCAGCATAGTGATGCCAGGCCGTCCCTGCAGCCAGGGAGCCTGCCTTTGCATCTTTCAACACCGCTTCGGGGTAATCCGGCCGATCCCAGTTGTGGTCGTAGACCATCACTTTCGTCTTCAGGCCCGCGGCCGCCATGGCGGGGCCAAGAGCGTTCGCAATAAAGTTGGCTTGCTCGGCGGCTTGCATTTGCATCCCGCTGTAATCCGTCGGCGTATACAGCGGCTCATTCTGTACGCTCATCGCAAACACCGGCACTCCAGCGGCCTGGTAGCCTTGGACGGTTTTCACAAGGTAGCCGGCAAACGCCCGATAGAACTCCGGACGTAGGCTTGAGGGCACTTTGGTTTCCGGATTCGACCCCGGCATCGACCCCAGCATCGACCCTGAACTCTTCATCCATCCCGGCGGACTCCACGGCGTGAGCATCACGTGGATTGACGGATTGATTGCCAGAGCCTTCACAAGCAGCGGGAGGATGTATTCCTTGTCATGCGCGAGCGAATAGTGCGCAAGATCCGGATCGGCATGCCCGGCCTGGCCGGCGGGCATCGTGCATGCCTTGTCCGTCTGATCGCAGAGATCGTCATAGGAATAAAACTTCGTCGCCAGGTCAGACGAGCCAATGGGCTGGCGAAGAAAGCTCAGCGCAATGCCGTCCCTGCGGCTGAAGAGGGATTTGAAGGCAGCGTCTGTTTGTGCGGGAGAGAGTTTGTGTGAGATCAGCCACGCAGCCGAGTCAGTGAGCGATGCCCCAAACCCGTCAATCTCCTGGAAGCGCTGGCTGTCATCCACGGTGATCTGCGGGGAGGCGTCAGTGGGGTCTGGTTTGGGAGAGAACCGCAACGCATGGAGTTGCGCAAGAGCCTCAAGAAGGTCGGGGGTCGTCTGGTAAACAGCGATGGATTGAGCAGCAGCAGATTGAAGAAGAGCAAAAATACAACAAACCGCAAGAATCACTCGGCGCGGCATCGTGCCTCCATCCGGTCGAAGAAGAATCCTATCCCAATTAACCAGAGGACGAAAGCCCGCATCTATAACCTTTCTTCAGCCCTTCTTTCTTGCGTAATTGCCGCTTTTGCCGCCTGTTTTGCTCTCGAGTTGCACCGAGCGGATCACGATCGACTTGTCCAGCGCCTTGGTCATGTCATAAACCGTGAGAGCTGCAACTGCGGCCGCGGTCAGAGCCTCCATCTCAACGCCAGTTGGACCGGTTGTAGTAACCGTTGTTCTGATGCCAACTCCTCCGTCCTCAATTTTCGTCTGCACGTCAACCCGCGTGAGCGCCAGCGGATGGCACATGGGGATCAGGTCGGCGGTGCGCTTGGCTGCCTGTATGCCGGCAATGCGTGCCACTTCAAGCGGGTTTCCTTTGGGATTGGCCGGCAAGGCTGCCAGTACTGCAGCCGATAACTCGACAAACGCCGAGGCGGTCGCAGTTCGGCGGCTGTTCGATTTCGCGCTGACGTCCACCATGCTGGCCTGCCCAGCCTTGTCGAAATGGGAAAGGCGCGTCTTCGCGTTTCGCGGCCTCGAAGACTTTGCTTGACTCGAAGACTTTGCTTGGCCTGAAGTCTTTGCTTGACCCTGAGACTTTGCTTGTGTGGCTCGCGGCATTCGTGTTCCTCAATAGAGCAGGATTCTTACCGTTGCGCCCGGCTCCGGATGCCGGGCGTCTTCGGGCAGCATGAGAAAACAGTTGGCAAGGGCCATGGCCCCTATGTCGCCGGAACCCTGCCAGGAAACTAGGGAAACCTCAGGAATTCCGCCACCAGAACCAAAGCTACACTTTGCTGGCAGAAATCGAGTGAGGCCGGCCTTGGCGTTTTCAGCCAAACTACTCAGCCTTGCCAGTGCAAAGCGCGGGCTGGCTTCGATGTTGCCGGCCAGCATGGCCAAAACAGGCGCGGCAAACAGCAGAAATGTCACTGCGGAAGAGACAGGGTTGCCCGGAAGCCCAAGAAATGGCAGGTGCGTAGCTGCCGTTGAACGCAATGTCGTTTTGGCGGACGTCGAAGGCGCCAGGCTTCCATGTTCCCCTGAGCGCTTTGGCAATTCACCAAACACAAGTGGCTTGCCGGGTTGAATGCGTACGCCGGTAAAGTGGAAACGGGCTCCTGCGCGGGCCAATGCTGGTTCCACAAGATCGAATTTGCCTGCCGAAACGCCCCCGGTCACGATCAGCAGATCCGCTTCCATCGCTTGGGCAACCGCCGAGTCCAAAGCTCGGGAATTGTCCGCGGCGGTCGGCAAGATCCAGGGTTCACCGCCCGCAGCGACCACCATCGCCGCCAGCATGGGACCATTGGAGTTGCGGATTTGTCCGGGGCTGGGCAGGGACTTGATGGGAACAATCTCGTCGCCTGTCGACAGGATGGCCACGCGCGGCCTGGCAAAAACTTCCAGAACCGAATGTCCGCACGCCGCCGCCAAGGCCACCTGCGCAGCCGAAATCGCAGTTCCTGTCGGCAGCAACTCATCTCCCTTGCGTGCCTGGGCCCCTTGCGCCACGATGTTAGCGCCCGGCTTCAGGCTGCGCTTTGGCGCAAGTCTTATTTTGCCGTCTGCGGTTTCAACATGTTCCAGCATCGCCACGGCGTCGGCGCCCGGGGGAACTGGAGCCCCGGTCATGATCTCCCAGGCCGATCCCGAATGCAGTTCGCTGGCAGGCAAATCACCCGCACGCGAAAGACCCGCCACCGTGAGAGGCATATGCGCCGATGCCTCCCGTGCATGGCAGGCAAAGCCATCGCGCGTGGAGCGTGCAAACGGTGGCATATCCCGATCCGCGAGCAGCGGCTTCGCCAGAACGCGGCCAGACGCACGACCAATTTCAACCCGCTCGCACAACGGCTGAAGCCGGCCGGCGTGGCCCAAATATGCGGCCACAAGCGCGGTGGCTTCCTCGTAGCTGGGTAGTTCCGTACTCATGCAATGGATTGTAGAGTGTTGAGGCCCGGCGAGACTTCGGTATTGTTCAACCTCGCCCTGTGGAGTGCGGAAACGCCGAAAGGGCGCGTCCGCAATGCGAACGCGCCCTTCACAGGTGAAACAGGGTTGATGGAACGCTACTTCTTGGGAGCCTTGTAGTTGGTGCTCACCTTCTCACCAGCCTGATCCAGAATCCCCTTGACCTCGGCGGCATAAGGTCCGGTGGGAGCCAGGGCCAGGTAGTGCTGATAGGCGTCGGTGCAATCGGGGGGTAGAACGATCCGCTGCGTCTTGGGATCAATCGTGGCCTTCTGAATCAGCCCCTGGCCCATGATGTAGTAGAGGATTGCCTGGTTGGGATCGGCCTTGAGCGCCTCAGCTGCAGCCGCAACCTGAGCATCTGTGTTCTTCTCCTGGAAGAAGATGACCGCTTCATTGCGCAGGTGGAAGCTGGCCCGTGTCGGATCTGCCTTGGCCGCTGCGTCAAACGCAGCATTCGCTTCCGGGACTTTTCCCTGGCGTGCGTAAACTTCGCCAAGGCCCGCATCGGCAACGCCGATCACTTCCGGCTTCGGTTTCTTCGAGGCGTTCTCAAGATCCAGGGCTTTCTTGTAGTTGGTCTCCGCCTCGTCATACTTCTTGAGGCCTACGTCCGCGCGCCCCAAATTTGTCCACAGGATGGACTGGTCGGGCATCACTGCGGTGTCCTTCTTCATCAGAGTTTCGATCTCAGTGTATTTGGCCGTCCTGATCTCGTCCGCCTTGGCTTCAACAGCATCGCGAGTGGCTGCTGCGCCCAGGACCTGGGCTGATTGTGCCCGTGCGCCTTCAGCATCCTTGATGTCCTGATTCACAACCTTCAGGTCGGCATTCAACGTGTTGATGACCTGGTTGGTCTTGAGGGCTTCTGCATTGGCCTTCTTCAGGTCCTCGAGCTGCTTCTTCTGGTCCGCGGGCATCTTGTCGATGAATTCCTGGCGAGACATGTCGATGTCTGCCACCACGTCGGTGCCTTCAACAATCCTGACGCCCCTGAGCATATCGACCATTTTTCCGGCCGGTGTATCGGGAGCGCGGTAGACTGCCGAATACGTACCAGGAGCCGCGTCACCGGCGTAGTTGCCATCGGGGCCCACTGGATAAGTGAACTTCTGTGTAGCTCCGCCATCGGTCGAAAGGCCTACAGTGCCATTCGCCTGGGGCTCACCGGTGGGATTGGTCACATGTCCATGCACTTTACCCGTGGGACCGGCCGGGGTCTGGGCAAAAGCGGGCAAAAGGGCGAAGGCCAGCAGACCCAGCCAAAGTGAAATGTTGCGCTTCATGTTCTTCTCCTTGGGAGCATCGCGAACCATCTTGCCCGCGTGCTCAAAAAATCTTATCTCTTTTACTTTGCTGGGAGAGGCCTGCGCCTCATCTCCAACCAGCCAGGCCATGCGATCCACTGCACCGAACAACACGCCTTGCCGCAAAACTTGAAGAGCCCGAAATCAGGTTTCCCCTGCGGATGGGTGCCCCTATGAACGGCTGGACCGTTGCGCAGATCTGATTTCTCGGCAGAACCAAAGTTAAATCCAACCGTGCACCCGGCACAAGGGCTGTTAGCCCGGCTGGAGCCAAAAATTCACTCCTCCCGTGTCACTAGGACGGATAAGACGAGTCCCGGGTTGCACCTTGGGTACTTCCGCAATCCTTGCGCAACACCCCCGACCCATCATCCTAGTACCTTAGGTCGCTGATTACATGTGGCCTCTATCACACTTTAGAATGAAGAAATGGGAACCACGATTCGGACCGCAACGGTTGCGGATGTCCCGCAAATCTTGGCTTTTATTCGCGCGCTGGCCACCTATGAGCGCGCGCCAGACGCCGTCACGGCGACTGAGGAGGGTCTGCGCCGGGATGGATTCGGCCCCAACCCGTTCTATTACTGCCACATCGCCGAACAGAATGGTCTGCCCGTCGGGTTCGCCCTTTACTTCTTCAACTACTCCACCTGGAAGGGGCAGCCTGGGGTCTATCTTGAGGACCTGTTCGTCCAGCCGGAATATCGTGGCCTCGGCCTCGGAAAGGCGTTGCTCAAGAGGGTCGCCGCTTTTGCGCTTGAGCGCGGTTGTCAGCGGCTGCAGTGGGAGGTCCTCGACTGGAACACCCCGGCCATCGACTTCTATAGCGCAATGGGAGCAGAGTTCCTTGATGAATGGCGAAATGTTCGCCTCTCAGGAGAACCGCTGCGTCGCCTGGCAGGCTCTGAAGTGAAACTGGAGCCTGAACCATGAGGATTCGCGTCGTTGGCGGAGGACTGGCCGGCCCCGAAGCCGCGCTGACGGCTGCTCGCCATGGCTGCGACGTGGATCTCTACGAAATGCGCGCCATGGTTGACGGCAAGCCTCGCCTCACGCCTGCCCACCAGACCACGGACTTTGGCGAGCTGGTTTGCTCCAACTCTCTCAAGAGCGAATCACCCAATACGGCTCCATGGCTGCTCAAGCAGGAGATGCGCCGGGCAGGATCTGCGCTCTTGAAAATAGCAGACAAGACAGCCGTACCTGCAGGCCACGCACTGGCTGTCGATCGCGTTGAGTTTTCCAGGATGATTTCAGAAGCTATAGCAGCCGAGCCGCACATTCGCGTGGTCCGCGAGGAAGTTGTGAGCCTGGCGCCCGATCCGGCCTATGCGCTCACCATTCTTGCCACGGGTCCGCTTACCTCTGACTCGCTCAGCCGCGAAATTGAGCGCCTAACCGGCTCTGGTCACTTGGCCTTCTACGATTCGATCTCACCCATCGTCGATGCCGAATCCATTGACATGAATCGCGTCTACATGGCCGCGCGGTGGGATAAGGGAACGGCTGACTACATCAACTGCCCCATGAATCGCGAAGAATTCGACGTTTTTCTTGATGCCTTGCTTGCCGCTGAGGCAGCGGAGGCAAAGGAATGGGAGAAGCTGGACTATTTTGAGGGATGCTTGCCCATCGAGGTGCTCGCCCGGCGCGGTCGCGACACACTGCGCTTTGGCCCAATGAAGCCGGTAGGCCTGCGCGACCCGCGCACTGGAAAAACTCCCTGGGCTGTTGTGCAATTGCGTAAGGAAAACCTGAGGGCCGACAGTTACAACCTCGTCGGCTTTCAGAACCACCTCAAGTTTGGCGAACAGGCTCGCGTGTTGCGCCTGATTCCCGGCCTTGAAAACGCACACTTCCTGCGCTACGGCCAGATCCACCGCAACACCTACATCCAGGCGCCTCTGCTGTTGGACGAGTGTCTGCGCTTGAAAACCCGGGTGCCCCCGGTCTCGCCTTTAAGACCGGGGAGTTCGGACCATCCTATCCTCTTTGCCGGCCAGCTCTCCGGCGTCGAAGGCTACACCGAGTCCATCGCCACCGGCATGTTGGCCGGCTTCTACGCCGCTGCAATTGTGCGCGGTGAAGAACCAGTCCCCGTCCCGCGCCCGACGGCTCTTGGCTCCCTGGTCCACTACATTACCCATGCCGATCCCAAGAACTTTCAACCCGCCAACATCACCTTCGACCTTCTTGAGCCCCTGGAAGAGGAGTTGCGCAAGAAAGTCCGCGACAAAAAGGAGCGCCATCGCATCGTGTGCGAACGCGCCCTTGCGGCATTCGACGCATGGTGGGGCGCAATTCCCCACCCGCTGCGGAACTTCGCCCATTGATTCCGCGTAATTCAGTGGTACGCTGGGCCTGCTCCAGAAAGGTGCCAAATGATCCCCATCTCCGCCGTAGACTCCGTCTCGCTTGCCATTCAACGCACCAGGGAGTTTCTCTTCAGGCAATTCACCTGGGGAACGTATCTGAAATTGAGCCTCGTCGCGATCATCACTGAAGGAGTCGGCGGCAACTCGTTCCGATCCTCGTCGCACTCGTTCGGGTCGAATGGACATGCACCGACGGGCCATTCGCCGTTCCCCGTGACACCCGGATGGCCCGGTTCTGGATGGCCTACCTGGCTTACGCCGGGAGTGCTCGCGGCGATTGGCGCAGCCGTTGTGGTCATGATTCTTCTGTCCATCGTGATCTTCTATCTGATTACGCGGCTGCGGTTCGCCTACTTCCATTGCCTGACCACCAACACCAAGCTCATTCACACCGGATGGGGGCTCTACGGCGGGCAGGCCATGCGCTTTTTCTGGCTCAATATTGCGGTGGGACTAGGCTTCCTGGGCGTGATGGTATTGATCGCAATCCCCTTCGTGCGCGGATTTATCCGGTTGTTTCAGCAAATCGCGCAGGACGGCAAACCCGACATTGGCTTGTTGCTGACTCTCGTGCTGCCCCTGATTCCGATCTTCCTGCTGCTAGCGCTTGCCGGAATTCTGGCCGAAATCATTTTGCGTGATTGGATGCTGCCGCACATCGCGCTTGAGGACGCAACCGCCGGCGAAGCCTGGGGCAGCGCCTGGGCCCGCATCATGGCCGAGAAGAAGGAATTCTTCGTCTACGCGCTCTTGCGCGTAGCTCTGCCTATCGTTGCTGCTGTCGGCCTCTTTGTCCTGCTGATACTTCCAGGGCTCGCTTTGGCCGGTGCTCTTGCGGCGGTTGAACTCGGCCTGCACTCACTCTTTGCAGATGCGACTGGCGGATCCGCGCTTGTCGGCATTCTCCTTCAGGGCTTCTTCGGCCTGATCGCTTTCGGCTTCGCCGTGATCGCGGGCATCTGCCTGGGGGGACCCTTGAGCACGGGCATTCGCGAGTATGCGCTCATCTTCTATGGCAGCCGTTACAAAGTGCTGGGAGACCTGCTCTACCCCACGCCTCTGCCGGCATCTGCAAGCGGACCATTCGGGACTGCCCGGCCATAGCTGCGCTGCTTCCTGTAACCTCCAGGCGCTTGCAGTCGTAAGCTTGAGCGAGAGGCAAGCAGTGGCTGCCCAGCGCCGAAACCTGATCGTCTCGATCCTCTTCACCGTCTTCGGCGGTCCCGGAATTGTCTTGTTCTTCCTTCCCCTTTCGATGACGCGATTCCGCTTACCAATTGGAGAACCACGGTCCCAGTTGCTCCTTGGTTTTGGATTGATTGCGGTTGGTCTTACTCCGGGGCTTGAATCAGTTGTCCGCTTTGTCTTCGTGGGACGTGGCGCCCTCCTCCCCACGACGCCACCTGAAAACCTTGTCGTGAGCGGATTCTACCGCTATGTTCGAAACCCAATGTACGTCGGTGTTCTGGTCGCCCTTGCCGGAGAGGGCGTTCTGTTCTGGAGCCGCGGTTTGGTGGTGGAGGAGGTTTTGGTTTTCATTGGATTCAATCTCTTCGTCCGCCTTCACGAGGAACCGTTCCTGGCCCGCCGCCACCCTGAGGAGTATCCACACTATAAAAGCCATGTCCCCCGCTGGCTTCCGCGGCTTACACCGTGGACTGGCCCTCAAGCCTGAGTCCGGGAACCTTTTTGAGCGCTGCCGGTGTCAAAGTAGAAGGGGGGTCGGCCGCTTTTCGTGCCAGCGCGGACGTGTACCCTGAATATGGAGCACATTTTGAAGCGTTGGATTCAAGTTCTAACTTGCTCGGTCGCAGTCACTGTGGGCGGATCCATTGCCAGGTCGCAAGCTGCGCCCGGTAATGCAGCAAACAAAGCTGCGCATGAGGCCGTAACAACTGTGGTGCTGCCGACCTCGCCGTCCGCCCTGCTGCCCGAGGCGCTCGACGGATGGGTCCGTGACGCTGCGCCCACAGCCCTTGCCGATCCGGCGCAGGCCGACCCTGCCAACGCGGCCGCTCTAAAGGAATACGACTACAACGGCGGCGCTTCCGCCACCTACAAGCGCGAAGGCGAAACGCTCAGCATCCGTGCCCTCCGATTTCAGGACGCGACCGGCGCTTATGGCGCCTACTCCTTTTACCGACAGAATGGCTGGTTGAAGGAGGATATCGGGGCCGGGGCCACCTCCTTCCACAACCGCGTCCTCTTCTGGAAGGGCGATACGGTCGTCGATGCGACCTTCTCTCACATCGGCACCATGTCTGCTGCTGAAATGCGCGAACTTGCCCACCACATACCCGATCCGCCGGGAACCCGTGCTCTCATGCCGCCCGTCCTTGCGAATCTTCCCCAACACGCGCTGGACGGGCAGACAACGCATTATGCGATCGGGCCAGCCGGTTATGCGGGTTCTGGTGGCGTGCTGCCCCCCGATCTGATTGGCTTCGATCGCGGCGCAGAGGCCGTCACCGCGAATTACAGTCTCACCTCCGGACCTGCCACGCTCACCATCATTGACTACCCCACTCCGCAGATGGCTGAGGCGCAGGAGCCGAAGATTCGTGACTATATCAAGGCCGGCGGCGCAGCTCAACCGCCATGGCCCAAGCCCCTCGCCGATTCAGACCAGGCTTCGCTTGAGGTGCGGCGCAGCGGCACCCTGGTCGCCATTGTGAGCGGCGACGCAATCCCCGACGAGAGCCACAAGCTTCTTGAAATGGTCCACTATGAGGCCGACCTCACCGCACTGCCCCAGGTGGGAGGGGAAACCGAGGTGGCAAGAACGGCCAGGCTGCTGGTGGGCATCGCGGCCATCGTGATTGTGGGCAGCAGCGCCGCGCTCCTGCTCGGGTTCTTCCTCGGTGGCGGAAGGGCAATGTACCGCATCATGCGCGGCAAGCCGGCCTCTTCGGTCTTCGACGAGGAGTTCATTCGGATCGATTTGCGGGAAAAGTGGACTGAAACGCTTGGACCCGTCGAAGGCACGGATCCGAAGGGTTAATTGCAGCATCTGCCTGTGGAAAATAGGACATAAACCCGAAGAAACACCCCTGAAAGACGGTAAATCCCTATCTTTCAAAGGCGAACATCCGTCGAAGATCCAGGCAGCTTCGCCTGTGGATGCCCCCCTGTAACACTATGATAATAATCACTTTATTTCTACCGAGATTTCTCCTTGACACTCTCTTCCCCCGCTCCTACTATGCAGCCAGAAAGTTCTGATGGTTTTGCCTCCGTTGGAACTATTCTCCCTGAGGGAAGAGCTGCCCTGTTGCCGGGCGGCTCTTTCCGTTTCTTGACCCCTTTTCGAGACGATTTCCCTCGGTCGGCTACGGGGGCCTCCTGACGTCGAATGGTCTCCGCTTTCTTATGCCGAAGGATCCCCTCCGCAGCGACTGAAGTGCGCCTACTGGAAGGAGCGCCAGCCAATATCCGCCAGCATTCCCCGAATAACAACCAGCGCAGTCACCGTCACCGCCGCCAATAGGCACGTCCAGAAACCAATGCGATTGAACGGTACCAGCAGGGCAGACTCTCTGCCATAGAGCGTAATCCCCAGCTTGTCGGGGAGCAGGGCGTTCACCGCAACCGCAAGCAGGAAACCTCCGGTCCATACGATTGCGATCTTGAAAGCAAGTTGAACAGTCTGTGCCAGTATCGTCATGGTGTACCTCGCCTGAGAATCATCGATTCATACGCACCTATCAGCAGGAATGCCGCCGCACGACTCGACTTTACCTTCCACCGGCACAACGATACAATCGAACTTGCAAGCCGAAGTAGCTCAGTTGGTAGAGCAGCTGATTCGTAATCAGCAGGTCGTCGGTTCGAGTCCGACTTTCGGCTCCATTTTCACCCGCAGGCAAAGGAAATGTTATTCCAGAGTGGCTTCCAATAAAAGGGAAGCCATTTTTCGTGGTCCAAAACGGCGCGGTCGCACCCAGGACGTGCACGGTATCCTTCTCAGAAACCCAAAGCTCGGCCCCGTTATTCCTGCCCGTAGGTGTCCAGATGCTCCACAAGATTGGCGCACATGCCCTGCAGGGCACTTAGACGTCCACGCCCCTCAGCGTCTCTGCCTTGAATCTCGGCGGTGAGTATTTCACCTGCCAATTCATGGAAGGCTTCGTGGATCTCGTCAACCTCCATGAAGCCGGGCGAGGTACCTCGCCCAGCTTGCCGCTCAGATTCCAGCCACGTCCTAAATCGGCATTCTCGCGGATTCATCGAAGGCGGAGCATGACGTCTTCCAAGAGCAAACGCTTCAAAGGCGGCAAACCAGGCACGGTGCGCAACGCTGGCATATTGCACAGCACGATTACCTGAGTGAACCAGCGGCACCTTTGCCCAGCTCGGATCGGGCTTCCATACCGAAACCCAGCCCGGAAAATCAGACGCCGGCATGGGCCTTGCGATCCCGTAGCCCTGGCCCAGTTCGCATCCAAGTTGAAGCAGCATCAATCCGTGTTCGACTGTCTCTACGCCTTCGGCGATCACCTGGCGATGGAAGGCGGAAGCGAGGCCAAGGATGCCCTCCAGAATGTTCAAATTCTCAGGGTCGTCCAACATGTCGCTTACAAAGCTCTGGTCGATTTTCAGAATGCTTGCAGGCAGCCGCTTGAGATAGGTGAGAGAGGAATAGCCGGTACCGAAATCGTCCAGTGCAAGCCCCACACCGATGGCGTGACAGGCGTTCAGAACTTGCGCGGCCTTCACAACATCCTGCAACGCGCTTGTCTCCAGCACTTCGATCTCAAGGCTGAAGGGTTTGGCACCCGGGTGTGCGCCGAGCAGGCAACTCAGCCGATCCACAAAATCCTTTCGCTGTAACTGCATGGCGCCCACATTCACGCTGACAGGCATTTCAAGCCCCGCTTCGCGCCAACGGTCCATCTGAGCCAGGGCGCTCTCAATAACCCATTCGCCAACCTCGATCGCCACCGGCTGATCTTCAATCACCGGCAGGAACATTCCTGGCGGCAAAAGCCCCCTCTCCGGATGCTGCCAGCGAATAAGGGCCTCGGCGCCAACTACCTCACCGGTGCGCATGTTCACCTTGGGCTGGTAGTAGAGCACGAACTCGCCGGCCGCAAGCGCCCCGCGAATGCGCTCCACATTCTCATGCCGGCCGCGTACGGTATGGTCGTGATCGGGATCGAAGATATGGTAGCGGTTTCCGCCCGCGAGTTTAGCCTGATACATTGCCTGATCGGCCTGGCGCAATAGCGAGTCCGCGTCCACCTCGCCTGGTTGCGGGTAATACGTTACGCCGATGCTCGCCGCTACACGCAAACCCAGGTCACCAACCTGAACCGGCTCCGACGCGGCCTCCCGTAATTGGACCAGGACCGGCGCGATCGATTCAGTATCGTCCAGGTCGAGCATCACGGCGACAAATTCGTCCCCGCCGATCCTGGCCAGCGTATCGCCTTCCCGCAGGGCGCACTTCATATTGAAGGCCAGGGATGTTAATAGCCGATCTCCAACATCGCGGCCATGCTTGTCATTGATGCCCTTGAATCCGTCCAGGTCAAGATACGCTACCGCGACTTTCTGATTCCGGCGCTTTGCCTGTGCCATGGCCTGCTGTAGACGATCAGCCAGCAAAGTGCGATTGGGCAAGTTCGTCAGCAAGTCGTAATGGGTCACATGCTCCAGTTGCTGCGCATGCTTTTTCACCTGGGTAATGTCGGAAAAGAGCGCCACATACCGCACCAGTTTGCCGCTCGCGTCGCGAACGCTGGTAATCGTCTTCATCTCGGCATACACATCGCCGCTCTTGTTCCGATTCCATAACTCGCCCGACCATTGTCCTTCCTGAGCCAGCGAGCGCCACATGTTCGCGTAGAATTCCGCGGCGTGAAGACCTGACTTGAGAATGCGGGGATTCTT
>Ga0182016_10002149_pt1 | contig 23426 bp, 20 predicted proteins | sample 712S2MmetaG_FD_120491 | JGI IMG/M metagenome (GOLD analysis project Ga0182016, IMG submission 120491) | Permafrost microbial communities from Stordalen Mire, Sweden - 712S2M metaG | ecosystem: Environmental > Terrestrial > Soil > Wetlands > Permafrost | place: Sweden: Stordalen | collected... | reverse complement strand
AAGAAAATGTAAAATATATGGGTGGTAAAGAAACAAGCAAGTTGTTAAATATCCACCAAAGAACCTTATACCAATGGGAGAAAAAGGGATTAATAGAAACAATTAGAACACCAGGAAATAAAAGATTATACAATGTAGACAAATTTCTGAAGGAAAAAGAATGTAAGGATAATATCAAATGTATTGAAGATATTGATGAATTAGATAAAAAAGAAGGAAAATTAAATATAAGTTATGTAAGAGTATCTTCGATTGGGCAAAAGGATGACTTAGAAAGACAGAAGAAAATGATAAACAAATTATATCCGAATCATGTAATGATAGAAGATATAGGATCGGGAATAAGTTTAACAAAAAGGGGAATTAAAAAAATAATAAAATTAGCAATCGCAGGAAAAATAAATGAAGTAGTTGTAGCACATAAAGACAGACTTGCAAGATTCGATTATGATCTTATAGAAGATATAATAAAAGAATATTCAAATGGGAAAATAATAATAGTAAATAAATCAGAAGAAATGGAACCAGAAGAGGAATTAGTAAAAGATGTACTACAAATAATGAACGTGTTTGTAGCGAAAATGGATGGATTAAGAAAATATAAGAGAAAAGAAAAAACAGTATAAAATACTATGAAAGTATCAAGAAATATCAAGTTTACTGCAACTAGTTGCAACCCCTCTTCCAGAAACAATATTTTTCCCATCTTTGAGGTTTTTTTTCATTTCATCAGACGCATGTATTCCAGCGAATTCTTTTAGTTTCCCCATCGAACCATCATCATTGAAAGTTATAACATGTACGAATATTGGATTTGAATCAATTATGGGTGCTGTATACCAATGTATTTGATTTTCCGAATCAACTACAATCGCTAAAACTACTTCACCCAATGAAAAATCTACATCTTTATCACTTTCTTCTGAAAAAGCTATATATTGAAATGTTTTCACGCTATGTCCAACCAGAGGAACAAATTCACCATTGAGACAACTTTCAACCAGTTCTCTTTTACTTAATGATTGAAGTTTTTCTTTGATAGTTTCATCTACAAATTTATTATTTTGTGAATCTTGTGATTTTTTTGGTTCTTGTATATTACCTTTTAAAGCATACATGATTTATAAATTTATTGATGTCAATAGTTTGCTATTATAGTGCGATTATCTTTTAATTATTTCAATTTTTTACATTAAAAATTGAAATATTTTCCAATATTATTTATTACTAATATTAGATAAGCACTAAATACAAATAAATATATTTTATGCAATTCATTGAATTAAAAGGTAATATTTGTTTAGTTGGTAAATTTATTAATGAAATTGCATTACATGATATTAATACAGTACCAGAATTTTATCAACAAAAGCAACGTGAAAGAGATAATAATTTGTTTCATATAACATTTTTATTATCATCACAAATAGATAAATCTAATATCATAAATATTTTGAATGAATTAAATACTAATAAACAATTAACAGACACAACAAATATTTTACATATGGGATTAGGAAATATTTCGTCATTGTGTTATTATCAAATAATATACTTCCCGCTGGGAAATAATTGGCTCGTTGAAAAAGGATTTTCAAAAAAGGATTTTCATATTACTGTCGGATTCAAAGATAACGATATACACGATAAATCGAAAGGTATCCAAACTATTATAGAACACACTATCAAAAAACAAAATATATTAAATTTTATTAAAAAAATTAATTCGATTGATGATATTAATATATTTTTAGGAATGGTGAATAATGATATCGAATTATTGTCCCACAAGACAGAATTATTATTTAATGAAAAGAAATATGATGAGACTATTCAAGAAATAAATATCATTCTAAATATTGATCCAAATAATTTGAAATGTCATATACGTTTATTGCAATGTTATAAAAAAATGGAATTAAACGAAGATATTTTACTATGTGTGAATGATATATTAAACAATAAAAATTACAAATTAACATCTGAACAAATTAACTTCTTGCATACAGAAAAAATTAAAGTAATCATTAAAATCACTGCCATGATGGGACCAGAAAATAAAACAGAATTAAAAATTCCTAACGGAAAAATAAAATTGCCCAATTACACAAGTTGGATTATTCCTGGATATTTGGGCGGTTGTGGATTACCTAAGTATCCAGATCAAATAAAATTATTTGAGTTGTATAATATTTCTTTAGTTATTACACTCAGAGAAGAAGAATTAAATAAAAATTTATTTAAGGACACGTCTGTTAAAAATAGACATTTTCTTGTCAATGATCATCAAGCACCAACATTAAAACAAATTATAGAAATAGTTACTTTAATAGAAGAAAATTTAAGTGCAGGAAGAGGCGTTATGATACATTGTTTGGGTGGTAAGGGTCGTACTGGTACACTATTAGCATGTTATATAGCTAAAAATGGTTTATCAAGATTTCCGGTACCTAATGGACCTAGCATGTATCCAGCTGAAACAATAAAACTATTAAGATCCTTGAGACCAATAAGCATTGAAACAAGTGTTCAAGAAAATAGTTTGAAGGAATACATAACACACTTGTCAAATATTTCGATGACGCAAACAGAAACTATAAAATCTAATTCTAAGGGTGAATTGATAATGTTAATAGGTTTACCAGGATCTGGTAAATCAACATTTTCTGAGTCTCTGAAAGATAAATATTATATTATATCACAAGATGAAATTGGTTCCAGAAGTAAATGTGAGGAATTGATGGGTAAAATGATAAAACAAAATTCTATTATTCTAGACAGATGCAATGTTGAAGCAGATGATAGACATATTTGGTTTAAACTTGCATTTGAACCTAAATCATGTATTGCAATATTTTTCGATATAGATCCGACCATTTGTAAAAAACGTGTAACTAACCGTGTTAATCATAAAACAATAGAATACGGTTCAAAGTCTGCTGGAAATATAATTGATGGATTTTATAAAAAATTACAACCGCCAAGTAATAATGAAAAATTTTTTAGCGAAATACATACCGTGCGATCTTCAATAGAAGCATATAATTTACTTAAAAATCGTTTCCAGGTGACAATCAGCGATATAAATACAGGAAATGATGTTGTTGAAGATATAATTAAATTTCCACGTACGCAACACTTAATTAATTTGGGGTCAATGACATCTGACGACATTCTAATTAATGATAAAATTAAACAATACTTTGTAAATACGTATGTAACTGTCCAGGAAAAAATAGATGGTTCAAATATGGGTATTTCTTACGATCCTGAAATATGTCAATTTGTTGTACAGAACAGATCCAAAGTAATAACATCCGGATATCATGCTCAATATTCCCGTTTAGATAATTATTTGAATGATCATTATAACGACTTATATAATCTATTGAATGATGGAAAATATATATTATACGGCGAATGGATGCAATCGACCCATACCATTTATTACGATCGAGTACCTGATTATTTTGTTGCATATGATTTATTCGATAAACAAATGAATCAATTCAAATCATTCAGTGAATTCAGGGCAATATTAAAAAATACTGATATACAAATCATTCCTGTAATATATGAGGGAATTACTAATAAAATTGATGACTATAAAAAATTTCTAAATAATAAATCATCATTTTCTTCGACTGAAAAAATAGAAGGAATTTATGTGAGAATAGACAGCGATGTATCAAATATTTATCGTGCAAAAATAGTTAAAGAGGAATTTAAACAAAATTTGCACGAACGTGATGACACCGTTTGGAATGGATCACAATTAAATAAAATAATTAAATAATTAAATAATTAAATAATTTAATATGTTTGTTTATTAATACCTATTTGGCATAGGTACTTGACCATCTCTGATTTGCCGTCCCAATGCATCGATATGGTTCTTTATTGCGACATTGTAAGATGTATCATCTAAATGTTGAACCCATTCATCGTTCCTCGCGTTGGGATCTATGTAATCATTAATATGCCGAAGAAAATCACTTCCAGAAATGGCGCCTTGCCGTGAAGTAGTGCCATAAAGACATTTGGTAATAAATGTCTTTGTTTTTTCCAAATCATATTGTGCATTTACAAGACGTCTGCATGGATGTTCGTCATACTTGTACTCAACACATTGATTTTGGTTGAGGCAACGATTAAGAAGGTCGAGGTCTGCGGACGTTACTTTGGGATTATTCTCGTTTACTTGAAGTCCTGAAAAACCAGAACGCAACTTATTAATCAATTCGGCCATCGTTCCTTTTGCCTACTTTAGTCCTTTAATAAATTTACTTATTGTCAAATTTCTAAGGGTATTATAAATGCTTTTTAATTCAATTTTTAAATGGTAAATATGTAATAAATTAAGTTATGTATAATATATTATATACTATATAACACATCAATGTTCGAATATATTTGTTTAGTTTGTTGTCTATGTATAATGTTAATAATAGTATTATTTTTTACAAGTGGAAGTAGTTGTATACGCGATGACACAAAATATCCAGAATTGCATCTTTTTAGAAAATTTAATAAGATAATTGTCAAAGAATTAGATAATGCAATTAAAACTCGTAGATGGACGAATATATTTACTGTCGATACATTAGTGAAAACTCAATTTTCTATTGATCCACTTAATTCTCAACAAATAATACAAATAATAGAAAATACGTACGAACCTTTGACTACAAATTTGTATTCTCTTAAATTATTTGTTTTGATTTATTTTAATATTGTTATTGAAGATAATGTTAGAGTGTGCCCGAATATTACAGCGCTATTAAATGGTGTCCCCAATGTAATGAATGCATATATTCAATCCGTTACACCTCATACAGTCACTGACAAAAGATCTGGAGCTATCAAAGATAATACAATTAGATGCATGATTCCGTTGACACCATATGACGGCAGAGAAGGAATATCAATAAACGATGAAGTATATAATTATAGTGATTTATTAGCTACGCGTGATTACATAGTGTTTAATACTAAATGTTTTTATCAATTGTGGAATTTAACAGATGTTAACAAATATGTTTTGGTTCTTGACATATTAGATCTTTGAATTTAATAAATTAATTAAATAAATTAAAATAAATTAATAAAGTCTTTGAAACAATCTACCAAAAAATCCGACGGTTCCTTTGTGGATAACTTCAATACTTTTAACTCCTTCGCGTTCGAGAATTAAACTTCCTCTCATATTGTATCCTCCTACATGGATAATTGTGTTGTTATTGTTGGTCATAAATTCTTTGATATTTTTAGTAAGTTCGTATAGGGAACCAGCTGTGAATGTATCGGTTGTAACAGTATTTCCGTCGTTGTAATTAATTTTCAGGCAATATTTATATTCAGCCATTATTTTGATTGTATTTTAAAATTTGGTTCATTGTTAAAATTTAATTGATATTCACAATAAATGTAATTATCAATTTTTGATGATGCTGATATTGAATTATTGAGAATAAAACTATTTATGTAATATTATTTTTAATAAAATCAATTAACTCATCCAATTTTTTGTTTATTTTTTCATTATATTTTATTCTCAATAATTTAATATTATTATCTTGAACAAATTTATTTTTAATTGTGTCATTTCTCTGTCTATATTCAAATGCATTAACTCCCCCGAAAGCTTCAATAGGACTAAAATGACCTATTCCATCATATTCTATTAAAATGTTAAAATCAGTCAAATAAAAATCAAATGGTAAACATATTTTATTTTTACATTCGTCGTACTTCTTTTGTCTTACAAAATTTATTTTATAATCGTCTAAATATTTTGCTATTTGTTGTTCACCTTTCGACTCATTACATTTGGGACATCCTTGTCCAGCCATGTGATTATGCGGATTTTGTAAAAAAATACCGTGATTTGTTTTTGTACAGTTTACAGATACTTTCGTATATGAATTTACATATATAGTATCAGTGTAATCATATTTATCACCATGCATTTTTTTTGCTAATTTTATAAAATCATCTGTCGTATATGTTTGTTTAATTCTAGAACATGTCATACATCCTTGACCGCCTCCTAAATGAGCACTAGGAAGTTGCGCAAATTGTCCATGATCTGTACAATTTATTAATACTTTAGTTTTTGAGTTAATATAATTAACGTCAGAATAATTATATTTATTTTTATGAATTTTATTAGCTAAGTTTATAAAATCTTCTTTTGTATATTTTAGTTTGGATTCGCTTGCATTTTTAACATGAACACGTGGTTTTCTCACAGTGGATATATATTTTAATTTGTTTATGGCACAATGACGACATCCTCCTCCTTCATAATGAGTGCTGGGTTCCTGCATAAAATTACCATGCTCTTTACATTTTATCGAAACTTTTGTATATGAATTAATATATTTAACATCAGAATAATCATATTTGTCACCGTGCTTATTTTTAGCTAATTCAATAAATTTATGTTGTGTGTATGCATTAGTTAAATCTGCACACTTCGGACACCCATGATTTTGTAGAAAATTACTTGGTTGACATTCAAATTCGTAAGCCTCATCGTGTTTATTACATACAATTATGACTTTCGTTTTATTATTTATATAATTGACTTTATCGTAATTATATTTATCTCCATGAATCTGTTTTGCTTGTACAATAAATTCATCTGTTGTATATTTTTCACTATCTTTAATACATTTATTGCATCCCGAACCATTAAGATGATTTCCAGGTGTCTGTTCAAAAATTCCATGAATTAGACATCTAATAGCAATTTTTGTTGTTGAATTTGTGTATTTTGTTTCCGAATAATCATATTTACTATCATGAACTTTATTTGCCCTGGAGAAAAATTGGTCTGAATTTGTTATAGTTCCATTTTCTTTTCTCTTTATTTTTCTGAGGATTGTATCACATTCTTTGCATCCAGTATATCCTTGAATGTGAGATCTTGGTAACTGTTCGTATTCACTCTTATGTGTGTCACAAATTATAGTGATCTTGGTATTATTATTCTTGTAATCAACTTTTGAATAATTGTATTTATTATTATAAATTTTATTTGCTACATCAATAAATGTTTTTGTTGTATATTTAATTTTACTTTTATTACCTAATAAATTTTCCATATATTTTTATTATAATAATATGTATAATCATATATTTAAATACTTGTATTTTTACGATTAGATATCATCTCTATATTTACATTTGAAATTATAAAATTATAACATTTATGTGTTATAACTTAAATAAATATTTGTTAGCAAATTATTCAATATATACACTAGGAGGAGGAGAATCGGAACCATGAGTGTCTCTGAATGACGCAAATGTTTCAAATCCATCCGACATATCTTGTAAATTTAATACCCTCGCATTTGAAGAATCAACTGTAATTCTTCTACAATGAGCAATTTTGCAATTTAAAAATAGTGTCTCAATATCACCACCGTAGTTTGGGAAACTATTTACCCGATTTTCAAAGAATTTTTCCAATTCAGTTTTATCATCTTCATATTCCCATCCTCCAGCTTCTAATTTTAATAAGAATATTTCTGATAATTCTTTTGCTGAATAACCTTCTATGTCGTATCTGAATGTGAAACGACGTTTGAGACCTTCGTTCATTGAGAAAAAACACTTTTCGACTTGTTCTTTGTATCCAGCTATAATACATAGGAAATCTCTTTTCTCTGATAAATTTTGGTTCAGTGTGTCTATAGCTTCCTTGCTAAACGAATCCGGCCGGTCACTCAGTCCGTTACCAAGCGAATACACTTCATCGATAAATAACACACCACCCATACATTTATCGATAAGTTCTTGTGTTTTAACAGCCGTTTGACCTAAATATTTTGCAATCATATCTGATCTTGTCGCCAGTTTAAAATGTCCTTTAGACAGGACACCCATTTCTTTATAGACTTTTGCCAAAATCTTACCTAATTGAGTTTTACCAACACCTGGAGGACCTGTTATAACTGTATGTAACATATCATCTTGGTTTTTGGCACATGGTAAATTATACGAACAATCAACACATTTATTACATTTAGTGTTTTTATTATATCCTCGCAAAAAGAACAAAATCTGATCAACTAAATGTCTTTTAACATCTTTTAGACCAATCATACAATCCAATTCTGTCAATGGAGTAACTAGATTACACATAATTCTTAAATTTAGACCATTGAATTCGGTATTTTTCTTGCAATGATATGTTTTTCCAATAGCAATCAAATCATTAATATCTTCAATTACTCTCAAATCTGATTTTTTAATTTCTTCTGGATTTTCTTCATAGGTTTTGTGATCACAAAGTGGATTGCTACAATCGAGTGGAGTTTTTTCTTTGGTCACTATATTAGAAGTTGAACTATTACTATTAGGACCATTTCCGGCAAGTAAACCCGGATTCGTCAACAATGTAAAAAGAAATCTAAGATCATCGTTTTCATCATTATCGCTACTATCACTATCTTTTTTTGGTTTTTTAGTAGGTGGTTCAGTTGGACAATTTTTATTTGGACTATTTTTGTTTGGATTATTAGGACCATTTTTGTTTGGATTATTAGGACCATTTTTGTTTGGATTAGTTGGATTGTTTTTGCTGTATATAGATTTCGGTTTCTTATTACCTGTCCATATAATCATACCGTTATCGATATCCATGTGTTTGTTTTCCATCGATGCATCTAATTCATCATAGTTAACAAATTCATCAGTCATATGCTTTCTTTTCCTCAAGTTAGTCGTATAATCAAGTTGCATATCTTTTTACCTCGTATGTTCCTATATATTGTTATATCTTTAAATCCTGACATGAAAGAAAATAGATATTACGCGAGCTATAATAATATGATGAATAAAATTGATTTGATAACATATAGTTAAAAAAGAACATTTAACCATATAATAATATATTTACATATTAATTATACAATGCCAAAAATTATTGTGAAAAAAAAGACACAAAAAAACACACGAAAAAGTACACCACAAACTATTAAACCCGAAATTCTCGAGCAAATCGATAGTAATCCACGAAAATACGCAGAAAATGTCACAATAAGTGAACTTGTACAAAATCTACAAATACTTTCGGACGTTTATTATAACACTGGCAACAGTTTAGTTGATGATGCTACATTTGATATGTTGCGTGAAGTATTAGAAGAAAGGGATCCAAAAAATAAATTCCTAAAAAATGTTGGTGCGCCAATAAAAGTGGAAAAAGAAAAAGTTAAATTGCCTTATCCCATGGGGAGTCTCAACAAAATAAAACCAGAAAAAGAAAATTTACAAGATTGGTTGGACAAATACAAAGGACCATATATTTTAAGTGACAAAATGGATGGCATTAGTGCTCAACTTTATAAGAAATCTGCCAATGAATATAAATTATATACTCGTGGTGATGGATTAGTTGGACAAGATATATCCAATTTAGTTCCATATATTATAACAAATGATTCGATTAAACTTGACGAAATACCAATCGACACAAGTATAAGAGGAGAAATAATAATGAGTAAAAAAAATTTCGAAACAATATCGGGTGAAATGAAAAATGCTAGAAATGCAGTCGGTGGTATTGTCAATTCAAAAACGGAGGATGCTACATTCAAAAAACTTGCTAAATTATGCGATTTTATAACTTATGAAATTATACATCCGCGTCTTTTATATCAGGAACAGTTTAAATTATTAGAAAAATATAATTTCAAGGTGGCGAAACATCGTGTTGAGAAAAATATTAGTTATGATATGCTCAGTGAATATTTAAAAGATAGAAGAAAAAATGGAGAATATGAAATTGACGGTATCGTTGTGGCCGATGGTAGTAAAATACATGAACATGTAGAAGGTTACCCTGATTTTGCTTTTGCTTTTAAAACTGTTTTGGATGATCAAATAGCTATAACGACTGTTGTACGTGTAATTTGGGATGCATCAATGGATGGATATTTGAAACCTAGGATTGAAATCGTTCCTGTTCAAATAACAGGTACAACAGTTACATACGCAACTGCATTTAATGCAAAATTCGTCGAAGAAAATAAATTGGGACCAGGTGCAAAAGTTAAACTTGTTAGAAGTGGTGATGTGATTCCTCATATTATGGAAGTAATTAAACCAGCAACTTCTGATAAACCCCAAATGCCTGATATACCATATGTTTGGACTCCAACTCATGTAGATATAATTGTTCAAGACCTTTATGGTGCACAAAATGACGTTATTACAGTCAAACGTTTAACATTCTTTTTTAAATCGATTGATGCAAAATATATCAGTGAAGGCATAATTACGAAGTTAGTCAATGCTGGATATAAATCTGTTAAAGATATATTATCAGCCGACAAAGATAAATTATCTGAGATAGATGGTATCGGTGATAAATTAGTAAATAAAATATTTGATAGTATTCACGAAGCACTTAAAAATGTTGGACTTGCACAATTTATGGCAGCTACTCATATATTCGGTAGGGGATTGGGTGAACGAAAAATTAAAGAAATATTAAAAACATATCCTAATATTATGAATGAAAAGTGGGATAATAAAACATTTTTGAATAATATATTGAAGATTAATGGGTTCAGTACAATTACAGCAACTAAATTTTGTGATAACTTTAAAGAATTTAAAGAATTTTTAAATGAACTGAACACTGTTGAAGGCGTTGATCTATCACATCTTACAAAAAAGGTAGAAATTAAACCGGAAGATGAAAATGAAGATGAAAATGAAATAGATCTTTCAGGTAAATCATTTGTATTCACAGGTTTTAGGGATAAAACACTTGAAGAAAAGATAGAAGAATTAGGTGGGAAAGTAAAAACATCTGTATCAAAAAATACCACAGCTGTTGTTAAACCAGATGATTCTGAAGAAAAATCATCAAAATTGGGTGATGCTGATACGTATAAAGTTAAAATATTAACAAAATCAGAATTTATTGATCAATATAATTTATAAAACAAAATATTATTTATGATGATGACTTGACAATATATTCACCAACTTTATTAACTAATTTATTGTGCATTTGTAATGAACCATAATGTGAACACGCTTTACATTTAATATACAATATAGTTTTTTTATTACTTAGATCAGTTTCTGGATTTCTACATGTTGGACACAATACAAAATATTCAATAAATTCGAATACTGCATTTTGTAATTCATTTTGTTCAATACTTTTAAGTTCAACTCTATTTTCATCAAGATCAACATTCATTGGTGTACTAAATTTTTTCTTAAAATAATCAACTAAAATAAGTGGATCTCTATCAAGCGCTTTACAAACCTCTTTTATGTTTGTTATCACTGATTTAGTTTTTTGTTTAGTAATTTGTATTGGTGGCATTCTATATCGATATGTCGGATCGGTATTTTCTGTTAATCCGCGTACATTAATTGATTTCGACATTTCTAATCATACTCATATATCTATTCAATGATATATTTTTATTTATTATTTTACTCATAAATCATTTTATATATCAATTTTTTATATTTTATTTATTTTTTTTCAAAATGTTAAGATGATATACCATTGAGCAAATTTTCTACAATAGTAGGCACGGCTTCAATATAGTAACCACCTTCTTGTGTGATAAGTAGCTTGCAAGTATTTTGTCTAACACATGAACCTATATATTTACCAATTTCTATATAATCATCCTCATGTAAACTACAAGGTTTAACAACTTCAGGATCCTTATAATGTGTATCTGCACCGAATGCAAGAACAATAGCAGTTGGTCCAAAATCATTAATTAAGTCAATTGCGTTTGTAAGCAATTTCATATAGTCTTCTTTTGAGCAATGAGGTTCCATTGTCAAATTATATATATCATCTTTTTTATTAGATTCAATATCTAAGTTTATTCCTCTATAATGTGGGTAATCATAGATTGGATTCATGTGTACACTGATAGATCTTATTCGTTTATTTTTATTATCACTATTATATTTTCTTACAATATCTTCGGTACCGTCACCAGCATGAAAATCTAAATCTAAGATACAAACACGATTATATCTAGTTAAAAAAGTCATCGTTCCAATCATTGCATTATTCACAAAACAATAACCACCATAAAATTTTTTACCCGCATGATGACCAGGACTAGATGCAACAACATATCCATAATTATAACCGAAACAATTTTCTGAATTCATTAATATTTTTGCCATTTCGTATGATGCAAATGCTGATTTAAAAATATTATCTTTGCTGTGTTCAAAAATAGGTGTTATATTATCTGTTGCATAAAATGCAATGTGTTTCCATAATGGTAATAATTCTTTTAATCTTTTTTCACCATCCTGGTTTTTAACGAATACTGCGCAAATTAATCCAATAATCTTATTGTTGTTATTATCATCTTCCGAACCAATCGTGTATGCAAAATCAGAATTAAATCCATCTTGTTCATAACTCCTATAAGAATTCATCAGGAAATTAATAAAATCATCATCATGAACATCTGTAACAATTTTCATGAATTCGTTATTCGTGATGTCTTGATTAGTGAATTCGGGACATGATACGAAACAATTATCATTTTGTGTAAGACGTTCAACAATCACTCTTTGTCGTTCCTCAGGTTTGTTTTTTGAAGATCTTTTAAACTGTGTGCTCAAAGGACAATGAACAACTACCTTCATTTTCATATATTAACTAAATAGGTGTAAGTTATTGTTTCATAAATAAATTAATAAATAAAGCGAATAAATAATTCAATATTTTATCACATAAAAAAAATTATACAACAAACAACTATAACAAAAAAACAAACTCCCTTGAAAAAGTACCAAACAAAAAAACTTGTTGGCAGTTGAGGGACACTTTCAATCACAACGACATCATTCAAACCCCAACATGGAACGGTATCTCCCTGATCGTATTCAAACTCGGTGATTTGTGTGTGTGGCTTGAAGATGCTGATAAATATTGTACTGTACTTATTTTCATCGATTTTTGTGGAAGAGGCCACAGTACATAATCTTTCTCTTGTTGTGAAAGCATTGTTTAATGAAATAGTCTTAAAAAAAGTTTCTGTATCAGTCACAATCGAAAATCCAAAATAAAAAAGTACGATTACGAGCACTATATTGCGTAAAGAAGGTTTAACAATCATCGTTTTTGAAGCAAATAGAATTACGAATTTAAATTCTGGAATTTATCCTAATTATGACATATAAACAAACGGTTTCCATTAGATTCAACAATTAGATATATTTATCAATTTTTTATTATAATATATTTTAAATTGACTCTGAAAATATATTCAAAATAAACTACAATCAATTTTTTATTATAATATATTTTAAATTGACTCTGAAAATATATTCAAAATAAACTACAATCAATTTTTTATTATGATATATTTTAAATTGACTCTGAAAATATATTCAAAATAAACTACAATCAATTTTTTATAAAACATTCATGTTGCTATTGATGTTTATAATCTTGTTTGAATCAATTTAAATTTTTATATATAACAAAAAAATGGGAAATTACACTTATGACTATGTAACTGATTGATTGTATACTCAATGATTCTCTTTTTTTAATGATAATAGTTTCTGATTCATCTGAAAAATCAATAGACCAACACATATAATTAAATTTTTTAAGATAACCAGGACTGCCTGATACTGTTTCCATGTGCATATTGTTCTCATTGCCATGATAAAAATATACATCTTCGTATAAGTTCGTTATACCAAAAAGTGTACTAGAAAATCTATGAACTTTAGTTACAAAACATTTTGAATAGTGACCTTTTGATATATTAATGAGTCTTAGATCACTACCAACAGATGATAGTGTTATTGCAATCAATAATACTAAGAATCCAATAGATATCAATGTACTTGATTTCATTTTACTATAAATTTATTTAATGTTAAAGTTTGATATTTTAACATTGTTATAAATAATTATTTTTCAATTTTTAATAAATAAATAAAATTGGCTAGATCGTGGTATATTCATGTTTATTCTTATTTTTATTTTTCCATATGAACCAACATATGTATATGCCGAGACAAAATCCAATGCATATCGAAAAACATGTAGCTATTATAAAATTATTTTTATAATCACTGATCATTCCTTTTTCACACTCGTAGAGTCCAATGTTATTATTATCAATATACAGATCGGTATCATTATCGTAACATGTATATATTCCGTTTTTAATATAATCCAGTGAATTCAATACATAATAATGTGTTGGATTTGTTACAACAGTGCTAAATATTGGAATTACAGTAATTGTCATCATACATATATTATTCAAAGTAGAATCATTACAAAAACAGACAGAATTATTTATTGAGTTATTCGTATACCAATATGATGCAGTTTTATAGTTACAAAATTCTTCATTATATGTATTTGTTACATTATCATGTATGCATATAGGATTACTACACATAATATTACTTTTACACAAGTGTTGACCAGGTTCGTAACCATAGTAATCAATGCAATTATTGACTGTTTCGTTAGCATTATATGTTTTGCAATTCATATCGTACTTGTTCCAATTGGTTGATGTGGTTATTACAGAACATTCCCACGAATCCCCTTTGACAGGTGTAGGCAGTTCATTTTTTAATGATTCTCCCTTATTCCGTTCGTCAACAGCTAAACACGCCAGTAATATAACGATAAGAGATAGGGCAATAATAATAAGGACCGAAATTATTGATTTAGTACCTCCCATTTTATGAGAGTTATTTAAAATAATATTTATCCTATGTCAATGACATAATTCGAATAAAAAATAATTAGGAAGATCAATCATAATAAATTATCAATTTTTTATTTATGATAAACACTTATAAAAATTGACCATAATAATTTGTGACAATATCGTCTATATTGTTGTACATGGTATAAAATTTATTATTCTCCATTTGAGTTTTCCTCTTACTGAATTTATCATAAACCATACTTCTCACACAATAATTCCTCATTTTATCATCTGACAAATCTAATACTTTGTTTGGTTCTATCATTTTTATTTTATTTGATTTTATCAATTCTACCATTTTGTTTACGATATTATTATTTTCTGATTCAAAATTTTTCTCGATATTGTTTAAAAATTTCATAAATCCACCCTCTTCATGAATAAGAGTTTTCATTATATCAATCATAATATAATTACTTGTAATCATTTGAATTCCAACAGATAGTTTGCCGGTAACAAAATTTATTACTGCTTGTATTTCATTAATTAATTCGTTCGCATCATTTTTGTGTATTATTGGTACAAATATTTCTTTCACATATTTTTTATCATAATTTTTTGTATAATTTCTCCAAAAAATATTCTCATATATTTTCCCACATAACTCTTTTATTTGAATACTATCAATTGTTGAACCGGTCGCCAGTATTTGCCCAAATAATACATCATTATCAAAAGGTCTTGATGTCATTATGCGATCATTATTTTCTAAAAGCCCTGCTATCATTTTTTTGATTCCTTTATGATACTTTTTTTCTTGGGCTATTTCACAACATGTTCTGAATACACTCAGATATGTTTTTATCATCTTCAAACTTACTATTTCGTCCGGCATAAAAATATGTCTCGTCATTTCAGCCAGCATATAAAACATGAAATTTAAGTGACTATCTATGTAGCCAAATGGATTATTGACAAGTACTATTCCCAATACATATTCAAGATGTATACGTGCTAATTTCCAATGATTTTTATTTATATATATTGGAATTATAGCATTACCATCACCTATACCCACATTATTACCCCCGCCAATGATGTCAACAACATTATCAACATTATCTATCACATTTTTTTCGAAATTTATTAAAATACATTCAATAAAATCTTTTGTTGGCATAAATGTTACAGTGAAATTCTCAATTGTTGGTTTTATTCCATTCGCTCCTATTTTACTTAGATCATTTGTTTTTGTGCGAATCATAAGACCCATGGATCCACCATTACTTAATTCATCCCTCCAATTCGTTAGTGTTAATGGTGACGCAAAAAAATCATCAATATTTGAATCAGTATCTTGATCATTATCGTCATTATTTATTTCTGAAATTGATTTTAGTACTTCATCATAAATTTTGTTCAATTTAGTATCCACAATATTTTTAAATAATGTTATATTTGTTACAATAGTTTCATTGACTTTATCCATTACATCTTTATTTACAATATGCAATTGTGACATCTCAGCAAATTTATTTAATATTTCAGAAAATCCACTTCTATCATCACATGTATAAAAATTTTTATTTTTAATCATACTATTCGTTACATTATTTTGTATAATACGTATCTTATCCGTAATGTTTCTTGTTGTATTAAATTTTTTTATATGGTTTAATAAAGTATTTACATCTATGTTGTATTTTTTTCTGATATCATTAATTTTATTATCATTTAGTTCAAATGATATCCTTTTTGTTAATATTTCACAATATAATACGGCGTCTGTCTTATCATTTGATTTATCTAGATTGCTAACATTACAATTAACAGTTTCCAATAAATTATTATCTTTATCTAGAATTTTAATTATAATTTCATTTGGATATTCAGATCTGTTTTCATCTGTGACACACGATAAGAAATAAAATTTTTCAGGTACTCTTGAAAATTCTATACTATCACTCATTAGATACCCATTAATAATATTTGGTCCATGTTCAATATTCACAATAAAATTTGTCGGAACTAACTTTAAAAAATGACAATAAATACTGTTTTCAACAGAATAAACATCATCGCTATTAATTTGTATTGTTGTGATTGGCAACGGATTATTAATATATTGCGATGTATTAAAAAATCCGATAGTAGATTTTTCTAATATTTCGTGAATAATATTATTATATATCTCATTATTCTGTATATATGAATAATTCGACAATAGTATCATATCACATAATTTAATTTCATTTAATTTTTTTGATGAATCAATTAAATTATTACATAATATCATCATTTCGATTAATTTTGTATCTCTTTCTTGTCGATCAAATACATTTGCTATTTTAATTGAATCAATAACATTCTTCATTTTATCAGTAATTTCATCGGTATTATTGTTTGTGATGGAAAAATTTATTATTTTTGGATACGACAATAGTATGTTGATTTTTTTATAATTTTCTAACTGGTTAATTACATTTACTATGTGTGGTAAATATTTTGCAATGTTTGAGGTTTTCCTATCAAACGAATAATTATGTAAACATATAAATAGACCTCTATCATCAAAATTTGAGTTTACATAATTATTTAAACTTGCTGGCAAATCTATTTTAATACCGTTTAATGTGAATCCGTCTTTACTATACAACTCAGTCGTCATCATTAAAAGACTACTAAAATATTATTAATAAATAAATTATTTTAACATTTATTGGGTTATATTATTATTGTTCAATTTTTATGTATCATAAAAATTAATAAAATAAATAAAAATAATGCGTTTTAATATCCACAGTAATAACTTTCATGTTTGTTATCATACATATCTTCAACATCACCTTCGTCACCAGAAGAATAATATCTACTACGATACTGTCTTTTTTCAAATGGAATTGATCTGTATAAATCATTTTGTTTTTCAGAATATAAATCTTCTTCATATGATTGATATAAGTCTTCTTTTTGATTTCCTAAATAATCATATGGGGGAGGTGCTAAATCATCATCCATTATTGTTTTGAGTTTGTCTTGATTGTCATCTTTGTACAAATCATTATCCAGGTTTTGATCATTATTTTGATCATTATTTTGATCATTATTTTGATCATGATTTTGATCATTATTTTGATCATGATTTTGATCTGATTCTGATTCTGATTCTGAATTAGGATTTGTATCTACATCTGAATCTGTGTATGTCTCCATTTCATTATCAGATTCTTCAACAACATAGTCTTTGGAAGAAATAGCTCTATTCAAACAAATTATTGATCTATTGTGCATTTTATGTACTTCTTCATCATCAGATAATACATCTTTTTCTTCTTTACCTTCAATATCACTATCGAATAAATCTATAACACTTTTATCATCATCTGAATCTTCGTAACTTTCTTGATGATCTACTCTATTTCCATTCGTACTATGAGGATCATCATCACCAAATAAATATGCGACTGCATTCGTTCTCTCATCATCAGAATCATATCCATTTTGATGCCTAATTGATGGCGGAGGAGGTGGTAATGGTCTAGAATTTGTTTGTGTTTGATACTGTGACTGTGACTGTGTTGTTTGAATTGATGAATTTTTATCGACCGATGCTATTGTATCTATTAGAACTTCTGGGTCACCTCTGATTCTGTAAAATGCCTCAAACACTTTTGTCAATAATTTATATTCATCTGTATCTTTTGTATCTGCCTTTCCGTTTGTTAAACGAGCTCTCAACTGTACAATTTCTCGCACATAATTTAAAAGATCTGGATATGCTTGTTGTGATGTACTTGATACATTAGTCGCATTAGGTTGATTTTCGGGCATATCAATATCAATATTAATATTAATTAACTAATAGTATTACAAACAAATAAATATGCAAATATCTTATTTAGATTTTAAAATTATCAATTTTTTATCATATTTCATCGGCATCTTCGTATCCAAATTTTTTGGATTAGATATACCTATAGAATTTGTTACTTTTTTTCGTCTTGTATAGTTAAAAAACATAGAACTTCCCGGAGTATCTAATTCACACGAACTATCTAAATTGTCAGATTTTTTGGAGTTGATGTAATTAGTTGGAGTTAAATTAATTAAATTACTTGAATTGGCAAAATTAGATGTATTTATTTCATTAATCATAGTGTCATCTTCAATTTCTTTACATAGAAATTTTTTATCGCACAAATTTTTAATCGACCTTTTCATTTCAGGTTCATCATCTTCATTTGTGGTAAGTAAATTAATTCTGAACATATTTTTAATCAATGCATCTAATTATAAAACATATATATTTTGTATAAAAAAAAATCAAATTTTTATTTCATTTGGGATCAGTTATTTTTTATTATCAACCTTTTTGACAATTTTTTTAACTACTTTTTTGGTAGATGTTTCTGTTTCTTGGTTAGATTCAACTACTGGAACTTGTTCTTGTTGGGTCGAAACCTCAACTTTAGTGGGTTCGACTGGATCTGTCTTTTTATTTACGACTTTTTTAACAGTTTTTACAACAGGTTTTACTTCTTCTTTAACTTCAACTTTAGCTTCAACTTTGGCTTCAACTTTGGCCTCAACTTTAGATTCTGATTTTGTTTCAGCTTCTGATTGTTGCACTGATGTTTTTTTGACGGGTACTTTAACAATCGTTTTTTTGACGGTTTTGACTTCTTTTACAGGTTCTAGTTCTTGTTCATCTGTTACAACTTCGACATCATCGGTTAGATCCACTTCATCATCATTATCATTTTCTACAGCATTTCTCTTATTAATTTCTTCTTGTAATTTAACGTCTCCTGTCAGATTCATCGATTCTTTTGCACCACGTAATTGATGAAATTTATTTTGGGTTGAAGCCAGTTTATTAACAACTGTTTGTCTGTGTACATCGAGTTCAGAAATTAAATCAGCAGTCCTAATGAATACATCATATACCTTCTCAAAATGATATTTACATTTATCTAATGTCAAATCTTCAACATTGAATGGTTCAAAACCAAGATTCAATAGTTCCACAAAATTATTTTTGTTTTGTGCAACCTGATTATTTTGAACATTTTGGACTGGTTGGCTGTTATTTTCGTTGGTGTTTTCATCATTGACAACCGAATTTTCTGGTTTGTTCAGATTTTTTTTAACTGCTACTTTTGGAGCCATCTATTAATTTGTTGGTTATTAGTATTTGTATATATTTATATGTTTATATGTTTTTATATCAAAGTATTTATGCATATCATTTTAAATTCAACTTTTTTAAAATGTATACAAATATATATACATAATTATATACGACAAATACAAAAATAATTATAAAATGATGGAGTATAAATATCCGCCAATATATAAATATATAGCAACTTTTGTTATAATTTTCTTATTTTTACAATTCTATAAACAAATACCATGTGATACATTTTTATTGTTTACTTTATTGATTACTCTATTATTTATAGCGCTAGATTACATGATGATATATGATTCACCCCCTTTACTCGACATAAATACATATCCTAAAAAAGATGACAGTAATAGTTCAGATATTGTCCCCAATATAAACAACGAAAATAAATATAACCATAAAAAATACGATAAAAAAAATTATGGGACTTATATTGACGCAATTATCGGAAGAAATAATTTAAATAATATAAATAGCTACAAAAAACGTTTACAAGTTGATGAATCAACAGAGTAATTATTATCAGTTCAAACTGATTATTACGAGTCAATACTTATAATAATTTATGTAAAGACAATAACAATATATTAAATGTTTTATAAAAATAATGTACATAAAACACCAATTGTGCCAGCTACGACGAATAAATGAAATGTTTCATGATTGCTCCATATATGATGTGGTTTATAATTATCATCTAAAGAATAACAGTAATATAATTGTCCTATAATATAAATTCCCAATATTATGCCTTGCATTACAAATGAATAATAATTTTTATTTGTAACTGCATCTATAATAACAATTGTTGTACATAAAGCCATAGATGTTACATAATGTAATATATGTTTTCTTGATATGAAATAATCGTGGTTTGTTTCTTTGTAACATGATAAACATCTTTTTACATCAAGTAAATAGTTCGCCATATAGATTCCAACAGCTATATAACAACAAATGTTATTTGTAATTAAACCGACACATGCAGCAAAAATATGATGATGAATTGCTATGTGGTCAGCTATTCTTGTCAATAGTTCATATTTATATTGTAATCTAATGCAATGATATATAGAACTACATATATAACTCGATAATATCATCATATATGCAGCAAATTTAAGTAATGTGGTCATGTAATATACGTATGGAATAAAATATAGCATTGTTACTGTGAAAAGACAATGTAAAATACCTCTTAATAACGGCGTATCTGATCCCTCAATGTATTTAGATCTATAGAATTTATCCATTCTTTACTATAATAAATATAAATATATTAAATAATTACAATAAAACGGCCATAATTAATATAAAATTAACTTGGGTCTGTATCCTGCTACATATCCTCGCCAATCTATGTCATCAATCGTTCCCTCTAATGAATGACATATATCAATTTGTTTATCCCACGGTAGATTTGTATTCATTGGTATTTTTTCTATATTAAATTTATTTTCTCCTGTACGCTGTTCTTCTGATTTAAGTCTATTTATTTTCCTTTTTTTATATTGAACATAAAAATCATCAATATATTTGGTTGGTACACGATTAATTAAGGCATTTATTGCACCATTTTCGATATCTTTTGAGTTTATATCCGGAATAGGACTGGGAATTGTTCCAATTATTGGTATTGTTGAAAGTTTCCTTATATTTTTATCAGGTAATGGTAAAATCTCAACTAATGTTTTTTGTGTTTTTGGTATTCCTTTCTGATCATCAAAGTAGTCTGCATTTGTATTAACATTACTTGTACCACGAGTAACTATTGTATACATACATAAACCAATTATTACTACTACACATAAAAATATCATTACATATACGATTGCTGACTCAAATTCTATAAAACCATTATTATAGTAAGGATTAAAAAATCGTGGATCATTTAAATTATTTATATTATTCGTCATATTATTTACTATATAATTATACATACATATTTTTCCATGCATCTGATTCCTTTATTGTTTTTCTATATTTGACAAATTCATTGAATCCTATTACAATATCACTAATGGTAAGTTTTTTTCTACTTCTAGGATGAAGACCAAACACACGTCTAGAATGTGTAAATTTGCACAGTGTAAATAAATTTTCTATATCTCCTCCAAAATGCGGTAAATCGTCCTTTTTATCTTTAAAGAAATTAACTAAGAAGTTTTTATCTCTTTTATATTCCTCTAATTTATATTCTTCCTCCTTAAAATTAATTGGTATTTTTTCATTCGATTCAATTGGATCAATAATTAATTTCCATCCATTGTCATTTACCTTTTTAACAAATATTTCACTTAATTCTTCCGATGTGTATCCATTTATGCTATATTTAAATGGAAATCTTCTTTTAAGACCTGGATTATACGAAAAAAAACTTTTTTCTAGTTCTTGTTCATATCCTGCTATTATAACTATTAATTTCTTCTTTTTTTCTGTTAAATTTTGATTTAATGTATCTATACATTCCTTTGAATATGAATCTCTTTTGTCATCGGCTCCTAAACTATAAGCTTCGTCGATAAATAAAATTCCACCGTCTGCTTCATCAATAACTCTTTGTGTTTTGTGCGCCGTGTGCCCTAAATATTCACCGATTAAATCTGTTCTTTTAACAAGAGTAAATTTATTTGTTGGTATTACCCCAAGTGCACAATATATTTCTCCTAAAATTTTACCACACTCTGTTTTACCTACACCTGGTGGTCCAGTTATTACTGTATGAAGCATGTTATCATTTTTCTTCTCAAAATTCTGCAAATAGTATATTATCATATTCAACACAGAATCTTTAATCTCTGTCAATCCAATAAGCTGTTTAAGTTTATTTAGTGGATTAACCAATCTATTCAATGTTTCCACATTTATTGGATACTTTTTTTTCTCTTCTTCTGTTTTTTCATTTAGTTTTTTCCCTAGTTCTATAAGATCATCAATTGTATTAATTGGTGTCGTGAATTCTACATATGTATCAGTCGATTCGTCATCAAAAGATAAATCATCGATTTCCTCATGATTGGGATCAAATGATTCATTTAATGTATTGCTTTCTGATGATTTTAATATATTTGCTTTTGTTTTAGCTTCTTTCATTTGACTTCCTAAAAGAATCATTCCCAACATTGCTGCAAAGGGATCAATTTCATTTTTGTCCCTTTTTTCAGATTTACTTTCGGTACTTTTATTATCTTTCGAATTACTTTGACTATTTTGACTATTTTGACTATTTTGACTATTTTGACTATTTTGACTATTTTGACTATTTTGACTATTTTGACTGTTTGTATCTATCACATCAATGATAATAAAACTATCCTGGGGTTTTTTATTAGCTTTATTTGTTTTGATTCCCTTACTTATTTTTTTATTTTTCTCTTCAAAAAGATCACCATCTATAAAAATATCATCAAACACATTATTATACACTTTATTTTTGTTAGTATTTAATCCATTTTTTTTTTTCAGATTTTGATTTTTTTTTTTTAGATTTTTTTTTTTATTTAATTTTTTTTTTAAGGTTTTAATTT
>Ga0182016_10002148_pt1 | contig 23448 bp, 19 predicted proteins | sample 712S2MmetaG_FD_120491 | JGI IMG/M metagenome (GOLD analysis project Ga0182016, IMG submission 120491) | Permafrost microbial communities from Stordalen Mire, Sweden - 712S2M metaG | ecosystem: Environmental > Terrestrial > Soil > Wetlands > Permafrost | place: Sweden: Stordalen | collected... | reverse complement strand
GGCGTTGGTCATGTTCCCCACGCCGGCGTACTGCAACTGCACCACCCGCGTGTACAAGGGCGGCAGGGCGGCGGGGTCCTTCAAGCTGATCCGGTCAATGCCGGTCTTGCGATCGACCACCAATTGCATGCCGTAATTATCCAGCAAAGCCAGCAAAGCGCTTTCGGCGGTAATGTTTTCCCAGCGGATGGACAATTGCGGTTCGGGTTTGATCTGACCGCTGGCGTCCGGCTGGCCAAAACCAATTTTGGGATCCAACATGTAATTGATTCCCGCCTGACGAGCCAGGTGCTCGATGGCGGTGGTGATGGGCACATCGGAGAATTGAATCAAGGGAATGCTTTCCGCGGTGGTGGCCGCGCCGGGGCTGGCAAGGGCGACGGCAGAGTTGCTGGCCACGGTGGCAGCCGCGGCGTTGGTATCAGTCACCGCAACAACGGCCGTGGTCGTGGTGCTGGTCGCCGTCGTGGTGCTCGTAGTGGTGGTCGTCGTGCTGGCCTCACTGGCGGCGGGCGCGTTGCTGGCGGCTGACTCGCCGCCGGCCGCCGGGGTGACGCTGGCGGCGGGGGTATTGCTGGACGCAGTTGTGGCGTCAGCGGCAGGCACGTTGGTGGCCGCCGGCACATTGGTGGCCGCCGGTGTGGCGCTGGCGGCGTTGGTGTTGTCCACCGGCTGCGCGTCGGTAGTGTTGGTTTGCGCACGGGCAATGAGAATGCTGGCCAGTCCGGCGAGCACGATGTTGTAAACGATTTTTTTCATGACAGTTTGAATGTTAGGCGGCTCTTGAAATGGATAATTATTTGTTGTAGGACTTTATTTCACGTCTGGTACCGTTAGCTTCAATCACGACCGAATCGGGAGAGATACTTACCACCCGGAGATGAACACGTCCGCTGGTGGTGAGGACGTCCCCTTCGTCGCCGGCGGCGAACGTGTGGTTGTTGACAATGGCCATGAGGTGCCCGCGCTCGTTGGAAATGCCTTTGATTATGAAGACGGTGGAGTCCACCTCGCGTTTTGTGGCCGGAGCGTCTTCATAGGGGCGGAAGGATTCGGGAAAAAACGGATCGCGGCCTTCGCGGGGGCTGGCGGGCATGACAAACACGGATTTTGGCGGCGGAGTCTTGACGACCGGCGCGGGTTTGGCGGGCTCGCCGCCAAGCGTGGGCAGGGCCGCCACGGCCAAGGCCACTATCAAAGATGTTCGCTTCAAGGCATTCACAGGATTTAGCTGTTGGGTTTGACCAAGGCCGCGATTTCCATGTGGAAGCTCAGCCGTTCGCTGGCGGGATTGAACGGCATATCCACGGACAGGTTGAGCACCCGACAATGCGGGAACTTGTTTTCAAAGTCGGCGACGAATTTGCCCAGGTCGTGAAAATAGGCGGTACCGACCAGGGAGAAGCGAATTTGCTTGTAGGGAAAGCCACCAATCAGATCACAATCGCCCTGAGTGGGCTGGCTGAGGTTGGGAATTTCCACTTTGTAGGCCGGTTTGAAGCCGCGCATGAATTTCTCATAGGTCCATTCATAAACATCCCCGGAAGCGATGTCATCTTCAGATTGGGCCAGTTCATCTTTCAGTTCCTTCACTTCACTGGCCTTGGCGTCCGCCAGTTTGATGGTGGACTGGTATAGCGTCACCTGGTCGGTGTTCTTGCGGATTTGAAACGCCAGATCGGTATTCTTTTTCTCCTGCGGACTGATCAGGAAAAAATAAACTCCACCGATCACCGCCAGAGTGGCGATCAGTACGCCGATGAGCTGTTGCTGTTTGGCTGGGGAGAGGCGTTTCATGGTTTGGTGGTGAATCGGCACTCGAGACTGAAATTCACATATGGCTTGCTGTCGCCGATAGTCTGCACTGGCGACAGGTTGAGCAGCCGGATGCCGGCGGCGGGATCGATGTTGGTCTTGAAATAATTTTGAGCCATCAGGGCATCCTTGAACGGCTGCACTTCTTCACCGGGATTGAGTCCCGAATCTCTGGCGTCAAATGTGACCGTGACATGCTCGGTATTCACGGGCGGACGGGCGGGCAGATTGTTTTTGGCGGGCGTGCCGGGGATGGTGGTGTAAATTTGATCCACGTGCAGACGCGTCAGGTTGACGTTGGGCACGTAGGTTTGCTGAATCGCGTTGAGGAGGTTGCCATGCAAAAAGCGAATGGCGGTGAAGTGATCCAGGGCGGCGATGCGCTGCTGCAATTCGCCAACTTTTCTGGAATCGTCCTGCACCTGGGCGTATTTGTTCGTGTACGTTTCAGCCTGGGCTTGGATTTGGTTGAGCTTCTGTTCCTCGATTTTGCCCCCGAGCCAGGTTGAACTGAACCAAGCCAGCGACAGCATCACGAAAAGCAAGCCGGCAAACATGGTCCGCTTCACGGGATCGCGCCGGCGCAAATCCTGTGCCGCCAGAGCTTCAGCCAACAAATTGATGCGTATGGGCATAGTCTAAAAAGCCGCCAGGGCGGCGCCAATGGCCACGGTCAATTGCAATCCGACATGTTCCACTTCAACCGCCTGCTGGCCCGGCAAAGCCAGTTGCAGGAAGCTGGTGGGGTTCCAAGTTTTGCAGTCCAGCAGCAGTTCCGAGTGAAGCATCTGTAGAATCATATCCGACCGTGCGGAGGCCCCGCTTATAAACACCTGGGAAACTGGACGGTCTTGCTGATGCTCGAAAAAATCCAGCGAAGCCCGGATTTCGCGGCCCAGCGGAATGACTTGCAATTGGAGGCCGCTTTCGACCTCGGGCGCCATGCCCACCTTGATTCCCTCGGCCTCCGCGTAGCTAATGCTCATGGCTTCCGCCAAGCCGGAGGTCAGCTTGTCGCCACCGATGTTCACCACGCGGGTCAAGGCCAGTTCGCCGCGGTCCAAGACGCACACGGAAGTGTGTTTGAAACCGATGTCAACCAAGGCCACGGTTTCCTTGGCATAAATTTCGGGTAACGCCGCTTCAAACGTGTTCATGGGGCCGATCAGGCCTGGTATCATGCACTCCGCGGTTAGTCCCGCCAGCTGTGCCGCACGCATAAAATCATCCGCCAGCTGCTGTTTCATTGCCGCCGCAACGACCTTGAATTTGGGGGTGCCTGCGCCGGTGGCGGATTTCTCACCCGGGGGCAAAGGCCGTGGCGGAACAATATAGCAGTCGAAAACATGGTTTGGCAGCTCCTGCTGGAGATAGTTCTTGTGATTCATCTTGAGAATCAGCCGCATTTCCTCCAATGGGATCTGCGGCAGTTCAATCTGCCGTACAATGGCGTCATCCAAACCCACCGCCACGGTCACAAATTTAGTGGTGCCGCCCAGAGCCTCGGCGACCGCCTTCAAGTGCTCGGCGAATTTTTCGGGGGAAAGCTTCTTGTCTGCCGGTGGAGCATCCAGCAGTGCGTATCGGGTCAGCGCCAGAACCTGGCCACGGAACTCGAACAAGGCCGCCTTGGTCGTCCGTCCACCCATGTCAATCGCCATCATCTGGGTGCGTCGCTTCCGAGACGACCCATTAAGAAATGGCAAGGATAAGGCCATGTTTGTTTCTAGTATGGTTGTTACTTTTATTAGAGCAGGCCGCATTAACTGCACCCCGCATCAGGTACGTTTCAAATTTAACCCGTTCAGTTCGTTTAGCAGTTGTCGCGCCAAGTGTCTCTCGTGCTGGAAATTGCGATTGAGAGCCGGATATTGTCTGAACTCAAGTCGGTCTTGTCTTGAAATTGGCTGTCCATCACGTCAATTCCCGCGCGCGTTGTCTCGCCATGTCCAGAAATGCATCCAAGATTGGTGTGTTTTTGCCACGCCAGAGAGCCCCAATCAGCATCCCCGGGAAGTCAGGCAGCGGCAGCGCCCGGACATTCTTAAGCAATGGCTTGCCCGGTACTTTCACGGATAAACCGATGCCAAGACCACGGGCAACGTAACCTTCCACCAAGCCGGCGGAGCTAGCCTCGATCGACGGGAACCATTCAACTGCGAGCTCAGCCAGCCGCGCCTGAAAATGTTTCGTCATGGTTTCGTGTGCGGGCAGGCAAATCAAAGGTTCTAATATCTTATCCATGCCCCAAAGTTCCGCCGCCGTCTTGAATCGCGAAGACTTTTCCACCAGCAAGACGAGCGGTAATTCCAACAACACCAGCGATTGAAACCCTGCCGCTGGTTTTCTCTCAACACTAGTAAATACCAAATCCAGCTCGTCGATGGCAAGCATTGTTTCTAATTGGGCGGGGAATCCTTCGCGCAACAAGATCTTCAAGCCCGGGAATTTCCTTCTGACGCCCGTCAACAATTCTGGCAAATGGTCGCGCAAAACTATGGTCGAGGCGCCAATGCGGAATTGCCGCGTTTGGCCACCCTGGAGATCCGCCGCCATTTTATCCAGATTGGCAAAGAACGGTTTTGCAAACGCAAACAGCTTTTCGCCCGGCGGTGTCAGCGCAAACGGTCGTCGCTGAAAAAGGGTGACGCCCAAGAATTCCTCGAGCTGCGCCACCTGCGCGCTGACCGCCGGTTGTTGAATACCATAGGGAATGTTGCGTACCGCTGGCATGATCCCGCCATGCTTGGCGACATAATAAAACAGTTCGAGGTGATGAACGTTCATGCGCTTCAGTCTGGCTTCCGTGAATTGTTTACTGCGTCACCCGGCAAAAAGCAAGCCCGGAGAATACTTTTCTGCCGGGAAGGCAACGGGTTATGCAAGGAGGGAGGCCGGTCTCGCTGACTGTTTTTTTAAAAAGTGACCGGATGGAGGATGGCATTGGTTCGAGCTTTTCAAAACCTTCGCGAATGCTTGAAATCCTTTAATCTCCCGGGGCCAGGCCGGGAGGGGTGGCGCAAAACAACCGGCTGCGGCCGTTTATTTGGCGACGTAGCCGTTGGCGCGGAACCAGTCGACCGCATCCCTGAAGGCCTGTTCGGGCGGGCTCTGAGGCAGTTGCAATTCACGCACGGCCTTGTCGGGATTGAACCACATCTTGTGCTTGGCCATGCGCACCCCGGCCAGCGTCGCCTGCGGGGCCTTGCCGGTAAAAAAGGCGATGCCTTCGCTGACTTCCGCCACGCCCAAAGCCACCCAGTAAGGCAGCCTGACTTTCGGGGCGGGAAAACCGGTGAGCTTTTCCAAAGTGGCGAGGGTTTGCTGCATGGTCCAGTTTCCGTGCTGATGACCCAGAATATAGCGCTGGCCTGGCCGGCCTTTTTCCGCCGCCAGGATATGACCCGCCGCCACATCCCGCACATGCACCCAGTTCAGGCCGGTGTCAATATACGCCGGCAGCCGGCGGTTCAGAAAATCCACGATGATCTGGCCGGTTGGAGTTGGTTTCACATCGCCCGGACCAACGGGGGCGGATGGGTTAACAATGACCACGGGCAGACCTTTCTGGAACAACTCCGTGGCCACCGCTTCGGCTTGAAATTTTGAGCGCTTATAGTCTCCGCTCAGCTCATCCTCCCGGGCGATGTCCGACTCCGTCGCGGGAACGATCTCGCCATTCCTGTTCGCCGGCCGGCCAATGCAGCCCACGGTGCTGGTATACACAATCCTATGGCAACCCGCATTGCCGGCAGCCTCAAGGACATTGCGCGTGCCCCGCACGTTGACCGCATACATGGAGGAATAATCCCGCAGCCAGAGATGATAGCTGGCCGCAACATGAAAACACCAGTCACAGCCCGCCAGTTCCCTCGCCAATAACGCCTGGTCAAGGACATCGCCGGGCACCCGCTCAAACCTCAGGCCCGCCAGCCCTCGCTCGTCGGCGCCGGGACGCAACAGCGCCTTGACACAGTGCCCGCGCGCGAGCAATTCGCGCATGAGATTGGAACCGACAAACCCGGACGCTCCGGTGACAAAGCATTTCATTTTAAGTTGCCTCAACTGATCATTTTACTGGCGGGTTATACGGTTGTAAATTCCAATACTTTTTGCGCCCGTCCGCTTGACTTGTCGCTGCTGGTCGGAAAAACTCCGTTGGTTTTATGCCGGCGAAGCACACCGCATCCAAGAAAATGAGCCGCGTGGATCAGCGCGACCTTGATATCAAGATTGGTTTTATCGAGGGCCTGGTTCGGCGCGATCCCAACTATGTGGAGGCGCTCCAAATCCTGGGCGATCACTACACGCAGCGCGGGCGCATCAGCGAGGGCTTGAAAGTGGATGAACGCCTCGCCCGTTTGGAACCGTCAAACCCCATGGTGTTCTACAATCTCGCCTGCAGCTACTCCCTTTCGGGCGAAATGGACCATGCGGTTGACGCCTTGGAGAAAGCCCTTCAACTTGGCTACCGGGATTTTGACTGGCTGGCCCGGGATCCCGATCTGAAAAAGCTGCGAAGCCATGTCGCGTTTGACGATCTCAAAAATAAAATCCGGCAGTTGAAAACAAAATCCCGCTGATCACCGCCCATGAACGTCAATGTCAGCGGCCACCCCATTGCGGTTCGCACGGTCACCTTTGATCGCGGGAACCATGCCGTTCGACTGGTTGAGCAAAGACTGTTGCCGCATCAGTTCAAACTGGTTGAAACCAGGGATTTTCGGGCGACTGCACGGGCGATTGCTGACATGGTGGTGCGCGGCGCGGGGGCCATCGGCGCCACGGCGGCTTACGGACTGGCGCAGGGGGTGCTGGCGTTTCGCGGCGGGGACCTGAAAAAATTTCTGGCGCATACCGAAACCGTTTACCGAACCTTGTCCGCGGCGCGGCCCACGGCGGTGGATCCAGTCAACGCCATGAACCAAGTGCGGGCCGCAATGGCCCAAGGCGTAACCGTGCCGGAACAGCAGGTGCTGGCGCTGGCGGCGGCGGAAGAGTTTGCCAATGAAGATGTCCGGCATTGCGCTGAGATTGGACGGCACGGCGCGCGTTTGATTCGCAACGGCATGCGAATACTGACGCATTGCAACGCCGGATGGCTGGCGTTTGTGGATATTGGCACCGCCACGGCGCCATTGTATGCCGCTCAAAGCCTGGGGCGGAAGTTTCACGTTTTCTGCGACGAAACCCGGCCGCGGTCCCAAGGCGCAACCCTGACTGCCTGGGAACTGGCCCAGCAGGGCGTGCCCCACCACATTCTGGCCGACAACGCCGCCGGTCACCTGATGCAACGGGGCGAAATTGATTTGGTTATTGTGGGCAGCGACCGGGTGCTGGGACGCACAGGGGAGGTGGCTAACAAGATTGGCACCTACACCAAGGCCGTATTGGCGGCGCGCCACAAAATTCCATTTTACGTGGCCATACCGCTTTCGACCATTGACTGGCATTTGCGCCGGGGCTTTGACATTCCCATCGAAGAACGGCAGGAAGAAGAAGTGCTCGGGGCTTGGGGCACCGTTGCGCCGGAAAAGCTTGATCCAGCGGCCCGATCGCAAAAGCCTCGCCGACGCGTGTATATCCGCGTAGCCAACCCGACCAGTTCGGCGCGCAATCCCGGCTTCGACGTGACCCCGGCTGAATTAATCACCGGGATCATCACGCCGGCGGGAATTATCAAGCCGAAAGACTTGTGGCAGCAACGGCATCGGCTGGGAGGTCCGTAACATTCCAAATCCACCAACCGGGCAGCCCCAATCCTCCGCCCAAAAATTGACACCACCGCCCTTCATCTCTAGCCTTTGCCGATGTCTCGACTGCCGTTTGAACTTTTCCTGGCGCTGCGCTATTTGCGGCCCAAACGGACGTTTGTCTCGGTCATCACCCTGATTTCCATCCTCGGCGTCGCCCTCGGCGTGGCCGTGCTCATCATCGTCATCAGCGTCATGAGCGGCTTTGACCATGACTTGCGCGACAAAATCATCGGCTTCAGCGCCCATCTCACCGTGGAGGAATCCAGCGGCACGCTGAAGAATTATCAACCGGTGGCGGCCATCCTCAAAGCGAACCCCGAGGTTCGTGGCGTCGCCCCTTTTGTACTGGGGCCCGTGTTGGTGGAGACTGAGGGCGACTCGACTCATCCGTCCATGCAGGAAGCGCCCATGTTGCGCGGTGTGGACCCGGCGAACGAGGGCACCGTTAGCAAACTGCCCCAACAGATTCAAAGCGGTGCCTTTGACCTGAGCGGACGCGGCGTGCTCGTCGGCAGCATTTTCGCCGACCGCATGCATCTCCGGGTGGGCGACACGCTCTCGATTTACTCCATCCGCGAGATCAAGAAGATGAAGGAAGCCCGCAATCAACGGCGGGAAGTGTCGATTTTGCCGGACGATTACGAGGTGCGCGGCATTTTCGACACCGGGTATTATGAATACAACGCCCGTTTCATCATCACCTCACTGGTCAACGCCCAGGATTTGTACGACCTCGACGATTCCGTCCACGGCCTTTTCGTCACGCTTAATGACCCCGACCGGGCGGATGCGGACAAGGCGCCGCTGGAGCGAGCGCTCAATGCCCGGCTCAATACTGGTCCCTACTATCTGCAATCGTGGATGGATGACAATTCCGGCATTCTGAGCGCGTTGGTGGTGGAAAAGGAGGTCATGTTTTACCTGCTCTTCTTCATCGTGCTGGTGGCGGCGCTCTGCATCTTGAGTGCGCAAATCACCTTTGTCATCCAGAAGACGCGGGAGATCGGCATGCTCAAGGCATTGGGCGCCACGCAACTGCAAATCTCCGGCATTTTTCTTGGCCAGAGCGCCATCATTGGCGTCATCGGCGTTGCGTCCGGTTACGGACTGGGCATGCTGGCCGTGGTGTACCGGAATGAATTCCTGCATTTCATGCGCCGCGCCACCGGCTGGGAATTGTTTCCCAAATCCGTCTATGGCTTTGGCGATCTTCCCGCGCTGATCATGCCGAGGGATCTGGCCATCATTTGCATCAGCTCCTTCGTGATCTGCGTGCTCGGCGGCCTGCTCCCGGCCATCCGCGCCGGCCGGCTCAAACCCGTGGAGGCGCTGCGTTATGAATGAGGTCAACTTGAGCCAAAGCCTGTTATCCGCCCGCGGCCTGAAAAAGACCTACATCCTCGGCAAACGCACGCTCGAAGTGCTGCGCGGGGTGGACCTGGAAATTGCGCGCGGCGATTTCGTGGCCTTGCGCGGGACCTCCGGCACGGGCAAAAGCACTTTGCTCCATCTGCTCGGCGGCCTTGACACCCCCAATGCCGGCCAAATCATTTTCGACGGCCAGCCAATGTCCCGTTTCTCCGACCGCGAACTCACCCATTTCCGCAACCGCCGGGTCGGGTTCGTATTTCAAGCCTACCATTTGCTGCCCGAGTTGTCGGCCCTGGAAAATGTCTGTCTGCCCGCCCGGGTGGCTCGCATGGGCATGCCCAAGGCGGTCCGGCGGGCGCGGGAACTTCTGGCGCGGGTCGGCCTCCAAGACCGGCTCGATCACAAACCTTCCGAGCTTTCCGGCGGCGAACAACAGCGCGTCGCCATTGCCCGCGCGCTGATCAATGAGCCCGAACTGTTGCTCGCCGACGAGCCCACCGGAAACCTCGATTCCCACACCGGCGCTGAAATCATTGAACTGCTAAGAAGCTTGCGCCCGGAAAAGCAGATGACCCTCATCATCGCCACCCACGACGGCAAAGTGGCCGCCTCCGCCCCGCGCACCCTTGAACTCGTGGACGGACAAATCGTCACATAATACCGGGTGCTGTTTCCGCCATGCCCGAACCATGCAGCAACGCTTGTCCCGCCGTTTTCGCCGGGTGCCGTGGCGACTTCACCAGGCGTTAATCTCCCAAACCGCGTGCAATTCGTGTACCACAAATCCTAAATTCGGGGCATGGAATATTGGGAACACCGTTATCAAACCCGGGATATGACCTGGGATAAAGGCGAGCCATCGCCCGGGCTGGTGGATTTTCTGGCGGCGCACCCAGCCTTGCCGCGCAGCGCTGTTGGCATCCCCGGCTGCGGCACCGGCCACGATGTCCGGGAATTCGCCCGCGCCGGTTTCGATGCCTTTGGTTTCGACCTCGCTCCCAGCGCCATCGCCCTGGCCGCGAAAAACACGCCGCCCGGGCTCCCGGCCAAATTCCAACTCGCTGATTTTCTCCGCGACGATCCGCCGCAACTATTTGACTGGTTGTTTGAACATACGCTCTTCTGCGCCATCCAACCACCGGAACGTGACGCATATGTCCGCGCGGTTTTGCGCTGGCTGAAGCCCGGGGGCGCGTATCTGGCCGTGAATTATTTTGCCTGCGGACCCGACGGGCCACCGTGGCCCACGACCCGGATGGAGCAGCTGACCCGATTTTCGCCAAATTTTGCATTGCTGGCCGACTGGACGCCGCGATCCTACCCCAACCGCGCGGGCAGGGAACGAATGTTCTGGTGGTCGCGACGCTAGTTGCGGCGTCCCCCGCTGTGGAGCCCGTCCGCCGGCGGCTCCGGTGAGGATTGATAACTGCGGACAAAAGACTATTCTTTAACATGCTTGTAGATCGTGAGGCTGTGCGCGAACCGGAACCCCGACGATTCCGGTGGCAAGCACCTTTTCAAATGCGATGGAGCTGGACCATGGCCCTGATCGCGGTTTACGTTGGCGTGCTGCTGGCGGAGCAAATCACGGCTCATTTTTTCCCGGGCAGGAATTTCCTTTTCAAATACCTGGCCTTGAGTCGGGAGGGCATTGCCCACGGTTATATTTGGCAGTTCCTGACCTACCAGTTCATGCACTCGGGCTGGATTCACCTGCTGTTCAATAGCTGGTTGATTTACGTTTTCGGCAGCGCGTTGGAGCAACTGCTGGGGGGCCGACGGTATCTCGCCCTGATGTTCGCCAGTGGGATCATGGGCGGTGTTTTTCAAGTTTTTACCGCCGTTTTGTGGCCGGCGTTGTTTGATGGGTCGGTGGTGGGTGCCTCCGCCTGTGTTTTTGGGGCGGTGGCGGCATTTGCCATGATTTATCCGGAAGAGGAATTGAACCTGCTGGTGCTCCTGGTGATTCCGGTTCAGTTGCGCGCCAGGACGCTGTTGATGTTGTTCATCGTGATCGCGCTCATGGGGATTATTTTCCCTTGGGGCGCGCTGGCGGCCGGCCCGCATGTCGCCAACGCCGCGCATCTGGGCGGCATGGCAATGGGCTGGTTTTATGTTAAAAAGATCATGAAAAATCCGGCGCTGCCGCTGCCCATCGGGCCGCTGTGAGTCGCGGGGACGAACGATTGCGGGTGGCCCGCGTTGCCAACCACCGGCAGGAAGACTATTATTAGACCATGCTTGAGGATCGTGATTACATGCGCCAGCCGGAAAGCCACCCTGGCCTGTCGCAGACTGCGATGGTGACCATCGTTCTGGTGGTCGTCTTCGGGTTGGAGTGCATCAATGACGCCTACCTGAACACCGAGGCCGAAAGCTGGCTGGCGCTGACCATTTATGGACTGAAACGCTGCTGGGTGTGGCAATTGTTCACCTTTCAGATACTCCACGCCAGCCTGATGCATCTCGTTTTTAATCTCATTAGTTTTTGGTGGCTGGGCCACTTTGTGGAAAATGTTTTGGGGAGGAAACGGTTTTTAATCGCGCTCTTTGGCTGCGGCGCCATCGGTGGGTTGCTGCAGGGCCTGTTGATGTTGCTTTTTCCGACGACCTATGGCTTTAGCGTCGTGGGGGCTTCCGCGGGTGTATCCGGATTGCTGGCCATTTTCGCGCTGTTGGAGAAGGATTCCGTGATCCGGTTTAATTTGATTCTGCCGGTTCGGGCCATCGTCCTGCTCTGGATTTTTGGCGGTATCTCACTTTTTTTCACGCTGGTCCCGTCGCGTGAAATGGGGGTTGCCCATGCGGCTCATCTGGGGGGACTGCTGGCCGGCATCGCCTGGGTTAAGCTTGGCTGGCATCACGATTATGTTCAGCTACCCTGGGAAGTCTGGTGGGACCGTTTGATAACCAGACGTTCTGCCCCGGGATTCGCAAACCGCGATCAGCTCGCGGCCGCCCGAAAAAACAGCGCGGCAGCCGGGCCGGTTGCGGATGATTCCGCCGACGTGGACGCCGTGCTGGACAAAATTTCCGCGCGCGGCATCAACAGCCTGACCACTCGTGAGCGCGCCACTCTTGAAGCCGCCCGCAAAAAAATGGCCCAACGCTGACTCCATTGGCTAACGCGGGCTGGTGAAATTGCCGCGCGGTCAATGTGGACGCACGCGGCAATTGCCAATGCCAATCGGCAGCGGCTAGGGTCCTTTCCTGCCTGCGGTGCCGTAGGACTTCAAGTAACCCACCAGCGTGGCATCAAACGAATCGAGGGGCTGGCAACCCCAAGCTCCCGAGGCGGCCTCGCTGACGGCGGTGCTGGCATCATCCACTGGAACGGCCGGGGTGGGGTTGTATTGTTGCGCGGCTAGTTGGGTGATTCCCAGCGTGGTGTAATCAGAATCCTGAATGCGGACTCCGTCCAGGACGCCATTCGCGTTCAGGTCCATGTAATTGTCCAAATGATACCACTCGTCGTTGGCGGTGCAATCAAACGCCCAGTTGTCGTTGGCCGAAAGCGGTCCTTTGATGAAGTAGTTGCCAATCACATCGCTCTTCCAAGGGGCGGCTGAATGGGAGCCTTCGAGACCGCCGGCATCAATCCAGTTGTAAACCACGTTATTGATATATTGGCTGTTGGCCTCCAGTTTGGGATTGCGATCATTGTTGTCAATCCAGAGATTGTGATGCAGCGTGATATCGTTGTCGGCGTCCAGCAGGCCGCCGAAATACTGCGGATCAATCCCCTGACCGATGATGCAGTATTGCACCGTGATCCCGCTGGAACCGCCCGTGGCTTCAAAACAATCCCAGCGTCCCAATTCGATGGAGCAGTGGTCGATCATGACATTGGAGTAGGGGTCGCCCTGCAGTGAGCACTTGCCCGATCCCCCCGCCTCGCCTTCGCGAAAGCGGATGTTCTTGATGATGATGTTGTGGGAACCGCTCAAGGAAACGGTATTATTCGTGATGGTGATGTTGGCCGTCGTGCCATCAATCGTTACGTTGCTCGCAACCGCCAGTTCCGAATGGAGAACAATGGTTCCCGAAACCGCAAAGGTGACATCGTTGCCGCTGGTGCCGACGCCGGTGCGGAACGATCCCGCCCCCGAATCGTTCAGATTGGTGACTTTATACGGGTTGGTGCCGCCAGTCGCGCCCGCCCCGAAACCGTAGCCGAAGGCGAAAATATTCGGTGTGGCGACGAGGCTCATGGCGATGATGCCGATGAAGGCAATTTTGCCGGATGTTTTGGATTTCATGATTTTTGTGCCTTTTCTTGTTTTGAGTTTAACTTGCTTGGTTGGTGTTTTATGCGAAGGAATCAAATAAATTGGCGGGGCGATGCAATGCAGGTATGCGGTGGTTCAGCATTTTGGTGCTCAAAGGGGTATCAAAATCGATAATACCATCGATTTTTCAGAAGCACATCGCCAATTATGGTGACTTTACGGCGGCCCAATATCGTCGCGCGCCATAACCCGGGCATGGCCTCCTTGCCAGCTCTCAGGGATCCCTGGCCGGAACCCAATTTTCAAGCATCCCACATTGTGCTTTTTCCGCCTGGGATTTTCCTCTTTAATGAATCCATGAATGTCTCCCTTGAACACATCGGGCTGCCCGCAAAGGATTCCGCCGCCTTGAAGGCCTGGTACGAACGGGTACTGGGCGCCAGGCAGCTGTGGGACAATGGGCTGAATCCGCCCACCTGTCTGCTCTCGCTGGGCGCCGTCTGGGTGGAGATTTATCCCGCGGACAAATCGCGACCCGAAACCGCCGATAACAAACTGGCTGGCTTCCGACACCTGGCCTTGCGCGTGGCCTCCCTCTCCTCCGCCAGGGCAGAATTGGAGCTACGCGGCGTTGCCTTCACCGAGGAAGTCCGACCCGCCGCCGGCGGCGGCACCGTGCTTTTCTTCGAAGATTCCGAGCAAAATCTCCTTCACTTGGTCGAGCGTCCAGATCATTTCAAATTGTAATTCATGAATAGAATATTGGTGGCGATCGGGCTGCTTTTGTTGTGTGTCAGTTGTGCGACGCAAAACGTGGCGCCGGCCTCCCTCGGAACGCGGAAGTTCTCCCGTGCGACGCCCCTGACCTGGTCGCAACGGTTGGCCGATTCTGAAATGACCCGCCGCAAGGACTCCCTGGTTTGGAAGCCCGGCGGCCGGGCCAAATGGGATTATTCCGCCGGCTTGTTCACGCTGTCGTTGCTCAGGCTGAACGAGGCGCTGGCGCAACCATCCGGCACGGCAGCCTCCATTCCACCAAGTTCCACCCGTTCCGTCGAGTTTGCGGAAGCCGCGGTGGGTTCCTTTATTGCCCCTGATGGGCGGATCCAAACCTATAACCGTGGCGAATTCCAACTCGATGCCCTGAATTCCGGCAAGACCGCGCTGGCGCTCTGGCGTTTGACGAAGGACCAACGTTACCGGGACGCCGCCTTCATCCTCCATTTTCAATTGATCTCCCAGCCCCGTACCCCGGACGGAGGTTGGTGGCATAAACTGCGTTATACCAATCAAATGTGGCTGGATGGCCTCTACATGGCCTCGCCATTTTACGCGGAATGCGGCAAGGAATTCGATGAAACCCGCGACGCTTTCGACGCGGCCCATCAAATTCGCCTCATGGATCAACACACCTACGACGCCCGGACCGGCCTCAATTATCATGGTTGGGACGCTTCCCGGAGCCAGTCTTGGGCCAATCCTCAAACCGGCTGTTCCTCGAATTTTTGGGGCCGCGCCGAGGGCTGGTACGCCCTGGGCTTGGTGGATGTATTGGATTTTCTCCCGGCCGATCACCCGGCTCGCTCCTTCATTATCACCATCTTGCAAAAAACTGCGCGCGGAATTGTGAAATGGCAGGACCCCAAGACGGGCTTGTGGTGGCAGGTCATGGATCAAGGGGGACGCCCGGGTAATTATCTCGAGGCCTCGGCCTCGGCCATGTTCGTGGCGGCGCTGGCCAAAGGCGTGAACCGAGGTTACCTCTCCAATAATTACATTCCGGCCATCCTGCGTGGCTATCAGGGGATGATTGATAATTTTGTCCGCGACGACGGCGACGGAAAATGGTCGTTGACCCAATGTTGTTCGGTCGCCGGGCTGGGGTTTAAAAATGCTGCCGGACGCGACCGCGATGGCAGTTTTGACTATTACTGCAAGGAACCAATAATCGTCAACGACCTCAAGGGTGTCGGCCCGTTTATTCTCGCGGGCATCGAAGTGGGGGCATTGCCCGCACCGTAGAGCAGGGGGCAGGGGATTTGATGGGCGCGCAACCCATCGGGGGCCCCGCCGGCACACTGCCCATGGTTTCTAATGCTTTACGCCTGGGCGATCATTCGGGGCAGTTGCACACCTTGACAGATCCCCCAACATACACTATCTTGCTATTCAGAGTAATAGGATCAGATGCGAAAAAACCACGGTTCGTTACAAAATTGTCACGTGCGTTTCAGCGTAATTACGTTGAAGGTTTTCATGATTCAGACACTTTATGGTTTTGGTCAACCTTTATCATCCCCGGCAAAAGAACAATTAATTTTATTATGGAACTCAGCCATTCAAAGCAGGGGAAACTGAAGCCCAGAATTGCCTTGGTTCAAGGAGAATCCTTTCGCTGCGTTGCCATCGAGTCCAAACCCGGTCGTTGGAAGAAAGTTCAGGATGGATCGGAATTGCCGCAGGTGCTCGAAATTCTGTTGGTCCTGGAAAATGACAACCCGGTTCCCGACGAGAAACTGAAGCCATGACCCACCTCCGCCTGCCGCAAGGCAATGGCGCCCTTCAGGTTTCTCACGCTGGCTTGGATTGAGCGGTTGACCCGGCTAACTCGTGCCGTCGGGATTTCCCGGCTCATCATCAGTGATGACGAACCACCTCGTTCTTGGCTGGCTCCCTTTGGACTTCTTCTAAGGGGTGTACGCCAGCTCCACGCAACCGCCTTCCCATTCAATTTCCCACTCGCTACCGATGCCCCTTGCATTGATCCGAGTATGCTGGAAATCAATTTCAAACTGACAAAATGGCATAGCGAAGGGCAGGGTAGCTTCATGCACTCGAGCTGCCCGCGCATGATGACGAAAAAAATTGCATTTTTGACGCGCTCGGTTATATTAACCTGATAAGCTAACTTGGATTAATCGGGCCGGGGAATTTTTACTCGTAAAAATCGGAGCATGGATTGGAAAAATGGTGTTTATGAAAACCTTAAACATTCGGGTTGTTAGCATTGTAGCCACGCTTTTCTTGCAGGCATTGCATGCTTCTATCACTCCTGTCAACCTCACGTGTTGTTCTTGGGCTAATCCGCTGGGCATCGATAATCCGAACCCTAGATTGAGCTGGCAGGTGGCAGACACAAGTGCCTCAGAACGATCCCAATCGGAAACCGCTTATGAGATTCAGGTGGCGTCCTCGATCGCGTTACTGAATTCTAACAGCCCGGATTTGTGGGATACCGGGGAAATCATTTCCAGCCAGCCGTTTGGGGTTGCTTATGCCGGTAAAACCCTGACTTCCGTCGAACAGGTATTCTGGCGGGTGCGCATTTGGGATGTTAACAGTCAAGCCTCCGCCTGGAGCCCCATCGCCACCTGGACCATGGGATTACTCAATGCCACCGACTGGCTGGGCGGTTGGCTCGTCCCCGCCAGCGCCGCCCAAACTCCCTTGCCGATTTTCCGTCGACAGTTCACCGTGCCTGCCGGTTTGCAGCGCGCCATCATTTTCATCTGCGGACTCGGCCAGTATGAATTGTCCGCCAACGGCACCAAGGTTGGCAATGCCGTGCTTGCTCCCGGTTGGAGCATGTACCCCAAAACCTGTCTGTATGATTCGCTTGATATCACTTCCTATCTGACCAATGGAGATAACGCCTTGGGAGTCATGCTCGGTAACGGCATGTATAACGTCCCATCGACGGCCAATTATTCCAAATTCACCGGCTCATTTGGCCCGCCCAAGCTCATTGCCCAGATCTATCTCTTTTATACCAATGGCACCAGTCAGATAATTGGCACCGATGGTAATTGGCTTACATCTCCAGGTCCCATCACCTATTCCCATGTCTATGGCGGTGAATATTATGACGCCCGATTGCTGCCGGCTGGTTGGAGTCAGCCCGATATTAATACGTCGGCCTGGTCAGCGGCAGCTGTCACCACGGGCCCCGGCGGGATCCTGCGTGGCCAGAACCATGCCGCTCCACCAATCGTTGTCACTCAAACCTTGATTCCGGTTCATACCAACACCTTTTCTTCGAGTTCTTTCGTCTACGATCTCGGCCAGAATGCCTCCATTTTGGCCAGCCTTAGCGCCCATGGTCCGGCCGGCTCCACCATTTCCATCGAACCCGCTGAATTAGCCAACTCGAACGGAACGATCAACCGCAATTCCTCCGGCGGTGGAACCGCCTACTGGCAATATACCCTGGCGGGCACGGGCGAAGAAAGCTGGACCTCGCGGTTCTTTTATCACGGCTGCCGTTATGTGCAAGTCACGTTGATGCCTGCTTCGGGCTCTTCCCAACTGCCGACCCTGGATTCTTTTTCCGGCCAGGTCATTCAAAGTTCGGTCGCCAGTGTCGGAAGCTTCTCTTGCTCCAGCACTCTCTTCAACAACACCCGGAATATTACTCGCTGGGCGCAGCGGAACAATCTGGCCAGCATTATCACCGATTGTCCCACGCGCGAGCGCCTCGGCTGGCTGGAACAGTGTAACTTGCATGGGCCATCGCTCAGGTACGAGTTTGACTGCGGCCTGATGGCGGCCAAGAATCTGCAGGACATGACGGACAGCCAGCTGTCCAGCGGCTTGGTGCCGGACATTGCGCCCGAAGTCACCGTGTTTAGCGGCGGATTTCGCGACTCGCCTGAGTGGGGCAGTTCTTCGATCATTGTACCTTGGCAGCATTACCTGTACACCGGCGACGACTCCTTGCTCCGTACGTATTATTCCACAATGACCAACTATTTCGCCTACTTGCAAAACCAGTCAGCCGGCAACTTTCTCAATTATCCCAACGGTTTGGGAGACTGGTACGACATCGGGCCGAACGCGCCCGGATATTCCCAGGATACGCCCATTTCCCTGACGGCGGACGCCTACTATTGTCAGGACGCGCAGATTTTGGCGCAAGCGGCGGCTGAGTTGGGCTATGCCAGCGACGCCAGTCGATTCGGCGCCTTGGCCACCAACATTGGGACTGCGTTTAACAATACCTACTATTCGGCGGCTAATGGTTACTACGCAACGGGTTCCCAAACGGCCCAAGCCTTGCCGCTCTATTTGGGCATCGTGGCTCCTGCCAACCAATCCAATGTCCTCGCCAGCCTGGTTGCCAATATCAGTGCCGTTGGCTTGACCTCGGGCGAAATCGGCCATCGATACCTATTGCGGGCGCTGACTGACAATGGCCGGCCCGATGTGGTTTACACCCTGCACAGCGCAACGAATGGCCCCGGCTATAGCGACATTCTCAGCGCTGGCGCCACTTCCTTGACCGAGGCTTGGGATGCCAATTCCGGGGATTCGCAAGATCATTTCATGCTCGGCCACATCACCGAATGGTTTTATCATGACCTGGCCGGGATTCAATTGGATCCATCCACCCCGGGCTTCAAGCATGTCCTCATCAAGCCCTCCTTTATCAACGGCATCACCTCGGCGAGTGCCAGTTATAATTCCGTCCGCGGAAACATCGTTAGTTCCTGGTCGGTGACCAATGGCCTGGCCACGCTTAATGTGACCATACCGGTGGGCGCCACCGGCTCGATTTATCTGCCCATCAAGACAAGTATCGCCACAAATTTGCTGGTACAGGAAAGCGGAACCACCATCTGGCAGAATAACGCGGCGACCAGCGGCGCTACCGGGGTGGCCTTCGCGCTAAATCAAGGTACCGGTGCGCAAACACTTCAGGTATGGAATGTTGGCTCCGGCAGCTATCAGTTCACCTGGAATGTTTTACAAGCCCCCACCGGCCTCTTGGCCTCCGGCAGCCATGGAAAAGTGGTCTTGAGCTGGAATTCTGTGACCGGAGCCAACAGTTACAATGTAAAACGCTCCTCCGTCACCGGGAATGGTTATGTGACGATTACCAACCTGATTGGTACCAACTATACCGACGTGGCGATAACCAATGGCACGACTTACTATTACGTTGCATCGGCTTTGCGCGGTGGCAGTGAAAGTCCAAACTCGCTGGAAGTCTCGGCCACACCGGGTTTTATTGCCAACGCTGGCTTTGAAGCGCCGATCGTCGGAACGGCGCAGTTTGAATACAATCCGGTCGGGTCCGGTTGGACTTTTAGCGCGCAGTCCGGTACAACCGGTTCTGGAATTTGCGCGAATGGCAGCGCCTTTAACAGCGGCAATCCGTCCGCCCCACAAGGCCTCCAGGTTGCCTTTCTGCAAGGGTCGGCCTCGATTTCGCAAACCTTCAGTGGTCTGTTGGCCGGGGCCACCTATCAACTCTCGTTCTACGCCGCCCAGAGAAATAATGTTTATGGACAGCAGCTGGGGCAAACCTGGAAAGTTGCGATCGATGGCACGGTCGTCGGCAGTTATTCACCACCCGAATCCGCCCAAAGTTATGTGCTTTACACCACCAATTTTACGGCGTCGGCGTCCAGCAGTCATACCATCTCGTTTGTGGGAACGGATGCCAATGGCGGCGACAATACAGTTTTCATTGATGGGGTAAATTTGACCCAGGTGACGCCGCAACTCTTGGCCGATGCAGGTTTTGAAACCCCGGTCCTGGCTGCCGCCCAATATGCGTACAGTCCGGCCGGGTCCGGATGGACCTTCAGTGCGCAGTCGAATTCAATAAACGGCGCAGGCATTACGGCGAATACCAGCGCTTTTAATAGCGGCAATCCGCTTGCTCCGCAAGGCAGCCAGGTCGCCTTTCTCCAGGGCTTGGGTTCCATCTCACAAACGTTTACCGGCCTGGTGGCCGGCGCCGGTTATCAACTTTCCTTTTACGCCGCCCAGCGAAACAATATTTATGGTCAGCAGTCAGGATAAAGCTGGCAGGCGAAAATCGACGGCGTCGTGGTCGGCAATTATGCTCCGCCTGAATCCGCGCAAAATTACGCGCTTTACACCGCCAGCTTCACGGCCAGTTCATCCGCCAGCCATGCGATCGCGTTTGTTGGCACCGACACCAGTGGCGGTGACAACACAATCTTTATTGATGCGGTAAATTTAACCCAGATATCGGCGTCGCAGACCATCGTCACCACCGTGGCAACCAATTCCCCGGCCATCAGTGCCTTGAGCTCAAGCGGCGGGCAAATGACCATCGCCTGGCCGGCCGATCATTTGGGTTGGCAATTGCAGGCCCAGACCAGTTCGCTGGCGGGCGGAATCGGCACCAATTGGGTGACGATTCCCAGCTCGGCACTGTCCACCCAATTTAACTTGACGATTGATCCCGCGCTGGGTGCGAAGGGTGTCCTTTACCGTTTGGTTTCGCCATAACCTGGCTTGTCAGCCAAGGTGTCCCGACCAGGAATCCTGGGGACGCGTTGCTGCTGATCGCCGGCCGGCATGCCAATATTAAAGCGAAATGTTTTGATAAATCAGGGCAATCAGAAAGTACGTAAGGCCGATATTTTGTTATGGCAATCCCTGGGAATGCAACCGTGGCGCTTTCACTGGATGTACGTCGGATCAGGTTAAAACAATAAAACCCTTCAATTCTTAAAATGGAAAAATTAATGTTTATGAGAAATTTGATCTTAAATTCGCTGGCTGCTGGCATGGTGCTCATGCTTTCCGGGCAGGCCGCAAATGCCGCCATCACGCCCGTCAATCTGAAATGCGGTTCATGGGTTGATCCGCTGGGGATTGACGATCCGACTCCGCGCCTGAGCTGGCAGCTCTCCGACACCAGTTCCTCGGAACGTTCTCAATCGGAAACCGCTTATCAGATCCAGGTCGCCTCATCGACCGCATTGCTTGGCGCGAACACTCCGGATTTGTGGGATACCGGCGAAGTCGTTGCCAAACAACCCTCCGGGGTTGCCTATGCCGGCAAGGCCTTGACTTCGGTCGAACAGGTGTACTGGAGAATCCGGGTGTGGGATGTTAATAGTCAGGTCTCCGCCTGGAGCCCCACGGCCACTTGGACGATGGGGTTGCTCAGTGCCAGCGACTGGAAGGGAAGCTGGCTTATCCCCGCAAGCACAGCCGCGACCCCTCTGCCCATTTTCCGCCGGCAGTTCACCGTGAATTCCGGTTTGCAACGGGCCATTATTTTTATCTGCGGGCTCGGCCAGTATGAACTGTCCGCCAATGGCACCAAGGTGGGTAAGGCCGTCCTGGCCCCGGGATGGAGCATGTATCCCAAGACCTGTCTCTATGATTCGCTGGACATTACTTCCTATTTGAATAATGGCACTAATGCCATCGGAGTGATGCTTGGGAATGGCATGTATAATGTACCCTCGACGGCAAATTATTCAAAATTCACCGGTTCCTTTGGCTCGCCCAAACTGATCGCCCAGATCCATTTATTTTACAGTAATGGGACCACCCAGGTGATCGACACCGATGGGAATTGGCTTGCCACTCCCGGCCCCATCACTTATTCCCATGTCTATGGCGGTGAATATTATGATGCCCGCCTCTTGCCCGCCGGGTGGAATCAGGCCGGCATCAATACTTCAGGCTGGTCCGCCGCCAAGACCACGACCGGGCCGGGCGGGGTGTTGCGCGGCCAATCCTATGCGGCGCCACCCATCGTGGTTACCCAAACGTTGAATCCGGTCCAGACCAAGACCTTTTCCGCGAGCTCATTTGTCTATGACCTTGGCCAGAACGCTGCCGTGCTGGCCAGCATCACCGCCCACGGCCCGGCGGGTTCCACCATTTCCATGGAGCCTGCCGAATTGGCCAATGCCGATGGTTCCATCAACCGTAATTCCTCCGGCGGCGGGACGGCTTACTGGCAATACACCTTGGCGGGGAAGGGTGAGGAAAGCTGGACGTCGCGGTTCTTCTATCACGGTTGCCGTTATGTGCAAGTCACCCTGACAGCCGCCGCGGGTTCGTCGCAACTGCCGACCCTGGATTCATTTTCCGGCCAGGTCATTCAAAGCGCGGTTGCCAGTGTCGGTAATTTCTCGTGCTCCAGCAGTCTGTTCAACAACACCCGGAATATCACCCGCTGGGCGCAACGGAACAATCTGGCCAGCATTATCACTGATTGTCCCACGCGCGAGCGCCTCGGCTGGCTGGAACAATGCAATTTGCATGGCCCGTCGCTCCGCTACGAGTTTGATTGCGGTCAGCTGGCCGCCAAGAATCTGCAGGACATGACCGACAGCCAGCTGTCCAGCGGTCTGGTGCCGGACATTGCGCCCGAAGTCACCGTCTTCAGCGGGGGTTTTCGCGACTCGCCCGAGTGGGGCAGTTCCTCCATCATCGTGCCCTGGCAACAATACCTGTACACCGGGGATGCCAGCTTGCTGAAAAAATATTATTCCACCATGACCAGTTATTTTGCCTATCTGCAGAAGCAATCGGCCAATAATTTCCTGAATTATCCCAATGGGTTGGGGGACTGGTATGACATCGGGCCGAATCCGCCCGGATATTCACAGGACACGCCGATTTCGCTGACGGCGGACGCTTATTATTGCCAGGACGCGCAGATTCTGGCGCAAGCAGCGGCGGTGTTGGGCAACTCGAGTGATGCCAGCAAATACAGCTCGCTGGCCACCAGCATTGGCGCCGCTTTCAACAACACTTATTATTCAGCAGCCAATGGTTACTACGCCTCGGGTTCCCAGACCGCTCAGGCCCTGCCGCTTTACCTGGGCATCGTGGCTTCCGCCAACCAATCAAAGGTTCTGTCCGCGCTGGTTGCCAATGTCAACGCCGTCGGTTTGACCTCCGGTGAAATCGGCCACCGTTACTTGTTGCGGGCCTTGACCGATAATGGCCGTCCCGATGTGGTTTACTCGCTGCACAGCTCCACGAGCGGTCCGGGTTATGCTGACATTCTAAGCAAGGGCGCAACGGCCTTGACCGAGGCCTGGGACGCCAATACGGCCGATTCGCAGGACCACTTCATGCTCGGTCACATCACCGAATGGTTTTATCATGATCTGGCCGGCATTCAACTGGATCCGGCCGCCCCGGGATTCCAGCATGTGCTCATCAAGCCGGCCTTTGTAAATGGCATTTCATCCGCAAATGCCAGCTATGATTCGGTGCGGGGAAATATCGTGAGCTCCTGGACGGTGGCCAACAGTCAAGCCACCCTGAATGTGACGATTCCCGTGGGGGCCACCGGGTCGGTTTATCTGCCGATCCTCGCGTCCATCACCACCGGCTTGACGGTCAAGGAGAGCGGCACGACCATCTGGCAGAATAGCGCCGCCACCGGCGGCGCCACCGGGGTGACCTTCAATCAAGTGCAAGGCAGCGGTGCGCAGACCTTGCAAGTGTGGAATGTAGGCTCCGGCAGCTATCAATTTACCTGGAGC
>Ga0182016_10002147_pt1 | contig 23449 bp, 22 predicted proteins | sample 712S2MmetaG_FD_120491 | JGI IMG/M metagenome (GOLD analysis project Ga0182016, IMG submission 120491) | Permafrost microbial communities from Stordalen Mire, Sweden - 712S2M metaG | ecosystem: Environmental > Terrestrial > Soil > Wetlands > Permafrost | place: Sweden: Stordalen | collected... | reverse complement strand
GGTTTCCGAGGGCGAGGTGCCGGTCGCATCTACCTCCGTATAGGGGACACCTTCGTTGGCCAGCGCCGACCCCCACGCTGCGGTGGTGACGTCGGTGGGGCCATCTCCGATGAGCAGGATCCGCAGGTCGAGCGTGTTGGACGGCGTCGCTCCGGCCGTGGCGTAGGTGGCGGTCGCCAACCCTCCACCTGTCATGGCTAGACAGACGGCTATGGCCAGAGCTGACCGCCGGCGAGGGGTACGGATTTTCATGAGTGCTCCATTCGGCAGGGCGCGGTGACTTGTGGGCGATTAGGCATGACAGAAAGGGTTGACGACGGTACGACGAGCGGATAAAGCCAGGATGACGGCAGAGATCAGAGCGGCTATGCAAAAGGCAGTGTTTGTGCTCGGGAACACCCAACCCGTATGGACGACTTTGGTGAGCAACGCCCAGGTACCGAACGCGGCCAAACCGGCTGTCCACCCCAATAACACCAGCTCGACGCGCCCAAAAGACGAAACCACGAGAGCGAGGAAGAAAGCGATGGCCAGGCAAATGCCGGCCAGTAACAGGGGCACCGGCACAGCCACGCCGCGGGCATAAGCCAGGGCCTGTACCACCGAGGTGAGCACGACGAGCGCCACCAAGTAACACAGCGCGGCACGGGCCAATTTTCGCCGGGCTGCTACGGCAAAGTCACTTACTGTATAGGACCCGAGGAGCACAGCGCGAGCGCCGGCACGAAGCGAGCGAAGCTGCCACTCCATCACCCCAAGGGAGAGGATCATCGGGTAGGCGGCCGCCGCCGGCCAGCTGTCGGGCCTGACCTTCGCCGGCTCCAGCACCATAAAAAGGGCCACGAAAAGCCCACAGCACACGCCGTGAGCAAAATAACGCAACGCCGTCGGGAGGTCCGCCCTCTTCACGACCGGTAACCGCCACCATCGGCGGGGCAGGCGCCGCAAGGCGGCCACTACGGTCCCCCCCACGCTGATGCCTGCCAAGGCGACGGCAACGATGGTGGGCATCCTGAACGGCTCATGGGTAATGAAGATCAACGAGCCGATCGCGCCGGGCACGAGCATGACCCCTATAAGGCGTTCTTCGGAATGGACGACGAGCTCCGCCGCAGCTGTCATGAAGGCGCAGGCGGCAGCGGCGAACAGAGCCCCGGAGTACCTCCCGCCCATAATGACGTCGCCCGCCAGCCCGAGGCAGGTGCATGACACCAAAGCCACCAGCAGGGCCCACACGACCGTGGCGCCGGAGCCTTCGCCGCTCGCCTGGCGAGAGAAGCCGCTATAGGAGACGAACTGGCCGAAGGCCCATCCACAAATGAGCGCCAGTGGCACTGTCCACCACGAAAGCCACGAACGCAATGCGATGGCCCCCCCGGCGAACATCAAGGTCGGTGTGGCAAAAACGACGCCTCGGCCGAGATCGGCGATGCCACCAGGCCGCTTCGTGCCCGGGTCCTTAGCGGGAGCACCCCGGAACCGAGCCGACCCGTAGAGCTCTTGAGCCAGGCCGAAAACATCCTGGTGGCCAAAGCGGTCCTTGACCACCGCGTTGCTAAGCCCGCACGTCTCCAAGGAAGCTGCTATCTCAAGGGGGTCCACGGCGGCAGTTACCACCTTGAGCAACAGTGGCGGGACCTCGCCGGTGAAGGCAGCCAGGGACGGCGGCACCTCGGGGCTCACCGGGGCCATCTCGGAAAGTGCAGTTGCGGGGACGACCCCAGCGGCGGTGCTCACGCCAGTACCTCCGGCTCCTCAGCAAGGACTTGTTCTGTCCCGCCCTCTCGTACTGGTACCGAAGACCTCAAACGGAACACCTCTTGCTCTTCGGGGAGCGAGATGACCTCACCCTGGCGCGGCCCGAGCTCGTCGTAAAGGCCCCGGTACAGGGCGAAGCACCGCTCGGCGGAAAATAGCTGAACAGCGCGGTCCCGGGCCTTACGGGCCAATGACTTCCTCAGCTTCTCGTCGGTCAGCAGGCGCGCACAAGCGGCCGCGAACGCCGACGGGTCCCTGGGCGGCGTCAACAGCCCGGCGCTGCCCACTCCCTCAGCCACGCCACCCACGTCAGTGGCCACAATCGGCCTCCCGGAGGCCATCGCTTCGAGCACAACGTAAGGTAGGCCCTCGGAAATGCTGGTCAATACCAGGACGTGGCCGGCGTGGTAGGCCTTGACCGTGGGGCGGATCGGCCCCTCGAAGGTCGCCGAGCCATCGTCGAGACCCAGCTCAGTAGCCAGCTCGCGGCACTTTTTGTAGTAATCCTCGCCACCCTCTGGGGTCGGCCCAAAGATCCGTAGGCGGCACTCGGGGACCTTTAACCTGACCTCAGCGAACGCCCTCAACAGGGTCTCAATGTCCTTCAACGGGTCGATGCGCCCGACGAAGACCAGTGTCGGCACCGCCGGATCGGTAACGGCAGCGGGGAAGGAGTTGAGGTAAATGCCGTTATGTACCGGGCGTATCTTCTCCGGAGACGTCCCGTTGGCCATTTCCCATAGCCGGTTGTACCGGCAAACAGGGGCGACGATGTCGGCGTTCTCGTAGGCGGTCTCCACCAGCAACTTGAAGAAGCGCAGGACCATGGTGCGAGCGGCCTGGCTGAGAGTACCAGGCAGGTAGGACAGGTAACGCTCGCGTAGGTACACGCCGTGCTCGGTCATCAAAAACGGTGTCCCCAACTCCCATTTGGCCGAGAGAGCGGGGAGCGTCCCGAGACCATTGGCCGTCGTGTGGCATAGCTCGGTACGAGGAGGTGGGCTAGCCAGCGGACGCAGGAAATGCTCCAGCTGGACGAGCACCTCGACGGCGTCGCCGACGCTTAGTTGCCGGACGCCCTCCCCGTCAGCCCGTTCGTTGCATGCCGGGGACATGCCCACCAGCAGTTCCACCGCATCTTTGCTCGACAAAGCCGCGCCCAGCTCACCGGCACGGGCGAACTCGGTTAGTTGACGCAAGGAGTGAGCGAAACCGCGGCCGTGGTTGTCGATAGCGAGGCTACTTAAAAAGAGCTCCAGCACAGGCGCGAACCGCTTTCGCAGTTCGGGGCCGGCCCGGCGCCGGGATGTCGGCCCCCAGAGGGGGATCGTACCTACCCTCGCGACGTTGCTCGGCAACTCCCAGGTGCTCTTCTCGGTACCAGTAGCGCTGATGGAGAGCAGTTCGAAGGTGTGCTCGCTCATCTCCCGTAGGAGCTGGTCGCACCAGACGCTGACGCCGCCCATATTGTGGGGATAAGTGCCCTCCGTGATAAGGGTGATGTCCACCGCCTTACCTCCCTGTGCCCGGGAAAGCAGAGGCCAGGCCGGTCTCCAACAAGGTCGTTGCCCTGATGGCACCCTCACGTTGGGCGCGAGCAGTCATCGCCACGGGCGGCCTCAGGGCCGGCCCGACGCGAATCACCCCGCGCTCGCTACTAGTTGGAGAAAACATGGGTCGGCAATATTCCCCTGAAGTCGGGTCGGTTGGCAATGGCTTTCGTTGGGACGGTAGCAGCGGCGCCCATGGCGTGGCGCTCCCGCGGTAGCGATTTCCTCGGCATGCACCGCACTGCACCGGCATGACCCCGTTGAGCGCGAATGCGATTGCCTGATCCTTCTAATTACGAAAGGTGCGCCTGACGCGGGATATAAGGCATCGCTCGGAATTTGGAGAAATACAAAAACGTTCCCCAGTGAAGGCCTCACCACTCAAAGCGCCCATTAGCTTTCTCCGTCTTCGCCGATATCGCGGCTATAGGACTGGGCCAGAGCCGCTGTCAATGGCGGGCTGGTGGCAGTGACGTTTTACCTGAGCTGGAGGCCTGTTCCCGGCACTCGTTGTGGTGGCAGCTTTCCCCATTTTCTCCGTGGGGACCAACGACCTGGGCGACGAGGCCATCGACCTGGGCGGCCTCGCCGGGCACGCCCGCAGCGGAGCCTGGTTGTCGCCAGTGGCCTGCTGTTATCGCCGGCGCTGGGTCACCGGTCCGGGGCCAGGCGCACCCGGACGTCTGCGGCCACGGCGCCCTTTTCCAAGACGAACAATGGATTGAGGTCCATCTCGACGATCTCCGGCCAGTCCTGCGCTATGGCTGAGACGCCCCGTAGCACGTCATGGAGCGCGTCCACGTCCAGCACCGGCCCGCCGCGGTACCCTGTCAGCAACGGGTACGAGACCAATGTCTGGACCATCTCGGTCACGTCCTCGTCGCGGAGCGGGGCGACCCGCACAGCGACATCGCCGAGCACCTCGACCAGCCGACCGCCGAGCCCGACGACGACCAACGGTCCGAGCAAGGGGTCGCGATTGGTCCCGACGATCATCTCCTGGCCGGTCCCGATCTGCTCCTGGACCAAGAGCTCTTCGGCCAGTTCGGCCATCCCGGCGGCCTGCAGGTCCGCCCGGACCGAACGAGCGGCCTGCGCTGCACCGGCCGGTGTCGTCAGTCCTAGCCGTACGCCGCCCACATCGCTCTTGTGGATAGCGGCGGCGACCTTGACGACGACCGGACAGCCGAGCTCGACTTGAGCCGCCGCGGCTTCGTCCGGAGTGCGCACAGGAATGGACCGGGGCACGGCGATGCCGTAGGCACCCAACAGCGCCTCGGCGTCGGCGGGGGCCAGCCAGCCGTCATGGGCGCGCTGGCGCGCTAGGCCCAGGGACCACTCGATCGCTCGACCATGGGCTTGCGGCGTTCCCACAGAGCTCGAGGCGTCGCCCGTCGGGGCCGGATGAGACCACCTGCCCCTTCTTTCGTGCCATGCGACGCTTCGACCGAGGGCGCGCGCCGCGTTCTCGGGGAACATGAAAGCGGGGATGCCCGCCTCGCGCAGCGACGCCGGCGGTCCCTCACGGTTCAAGAACACCGCCACCAGGGGGACATCGGGGCCAAGGTCGCCGCGGGCGGAAACGAGCTCGGCGGCTACGTCCGCGGCGGTGGCGACCACGGGAGTGTTGAACACGACGATCAGTGCGTCGACGTCCGCTGAAGACCCGAGGGCTCGAACTACGTCGCCATAATGGCGGGCAGTGGCGCTGGCGATCATGTCGACGGGGTTGCCCACGCTTGCCTCGGCCGGGAGGAGCGACTTCAGGGCCCCAGTAACGACCCCGCCGAGCTCGGGGACCACGAGCCCGTTGTTCTCGCACGCGTCGGCAGCGACGACCCCGGAGCCACCCCCGTTCGTGACGATGGCCACCCGGCGTCCCCGGAAGTGTTTTTGCGAGCCCAAGACCGTGGCCAGGTCGAGCACTTCCTCGATGGACCCGGCCCGTATGACGCCCGCCTGGTGGAGCAAGGCGTCGACCGCCACGTCGCCCGCGGATAGTGCCGCGGTGTGCGACGCTGCCCCGCGGCGACCGGCTGGAGTGCGACCGGCTTTCAAGACGACCAGAGGCACTCTTTCGCCGACGTGGCGGGCCACCCGGATGAAGGAACGGGGATCGGGGACGGACTCGAGGTAGGCGAGGACAACGTCGGTACCGGGGTCCTGGCCCCAGTACAGCAGGAGGTCGGTCACGCCGATGTCGGCGGTGTTGCCGACTGAGACGAAACCACCGAGGCCCAGGCCCCGAGCCTCCATAGCCTCGACGACGGCCAACCCGAAGGCCCCCGATTGACTGAGCATGCACGTGCCCCCGGAACGGGGGACGGTCCGGCCGAGGGTGGCGTTGAAGCGAGAGCTGCCGGCACCGCTCAACACCCCGGTGCAGTTCGGGCCGACCAGGTTGACGCCGCGCTCGAGGGCCGTCTCGACCAGGCTCGCCTGGAGAGCGGCCCCGGCGGTGCCTACCTCCGCGAAACCAGCCGAGATGACACAGACGGCCTTGATGCCGAGGTCACCGGCCTGAGCGACCACCCTGGCCACAGCGGGGGCCGGCAGACAGACAATGACAAGGTCGGGGACGACCGGGCAGGATGCGAGATCGGGATAAGCGGTGACGCCCTGCACCAGGGAGTGGTTCCGGTTGACAGGGAGGATGGGACCGTCAAAGTGGCTGTCGACCAGATTGGCGAACAGCAGCCCCGAAAGGGTGGCGGGGTCGCTGCTGGCGCCGACCACGGCGATCGCCTGCGGGTGCAGGAACGCGTCCAGCGCCGGAGCGACGGCTCTCGAGCGGTCTCTCAAGTCCTCGTCGAGACGCTCGGTCCCGGCGTCATCGGCCCCCGGCCCGTTCTGGTCGTCCACAACCTCAGTCTCCTGCAGCTGCTCCCACCGTTGTAAGGGCCAAGGTCACTGGTTGCCGCCGGCGGGCCAAAGGGCCTTTCGGCACCCCCAAGAACAGACTGACGGACCTAGGGGCCACGCCTCAGGGCCCGGGACGTCGAAGTAGCGTTGACAGCGGCATCGTTGTAGGAGGTCGTGCCATGACCATAGTGGCCGGACGACCCAAGCCTTTCGTCGTACCCGCGTATTGCAAGGGTTGTGGGAGGTGCATCAGGGCCTGCGTCAAGAACTGCTTGGCGCCGGGCACCGAGATAAACCCCGAAACGGGGCTTGTCCCGATGGTGCTGGACCTTACGGAGTGCAATGGCTGCGCCCTCTGTGTCGATGCCTGCCCTGAACCCCACGGTCTCCACCTCTTCGAGGAAGCCTTCGACGTCGTCGGGCCGGCCACGCCCCAGGGGGCGCGGCCCTTTACCGCGCCTCACCCTGAACCGTGGCCGGGCACACTGGTGGACCTGCCCGAGCGGGAGCCCCTCATCGTCAAGGGGACCTACGCCGCCGCGCTAGGCGCCATCCTGGCCGGCTGCCGCCACGTCTTCGGGTACCCCATCACGCCGTCGACCGAAGGCGCTGAGCTGATGGCGAGGGTACTGCCCGAGCTTGACGGGATTTTCGTCCAAGCCGTCAGCGAGGTGGCGACGGTGAACATGATGTACGGCGCCGGCGGCGCCGGGAAACGCTGCATGACTTTCACGAGCTCCCCCGGCTTCAGCCTGATGCTAGAGGGCATCTCTTACATGATCGGGGCAGAGGTGCCTGCCGTTTTCGTAAACATCATGCGGGGCGGCCCCGGGCTGGGCAACGTCGGGCCCGAGCAGGCGGACATCAAACTCGCTTGCCGAGGCCTCGGCCACGGCAACACCCACGCCATTGCGCTCGCCCCGGCCTCTCCCCAGGAGATGCTCGACCTGACCATGCTCTCGTTCGAGCTCGCCTTCAAGTACCGGAACCCGGTGGTGGTGCTAGGCGACGGCTATCTCGGCCAGATGACCGGGAAGGTACAACTGCCGAGCCAAATGGTGCGGCCCGGGATCCCCGAGTGGGCCGTCTACGGGGACCGCTCTCATCGCGGCAACCTGATCTGTTCGATCCGACTGGAGCCCGAAGAGCTCGAACAGCACAACATAGACCTCAACGAGAAGTACGCCCGGATCGTAGCCCACGAGCAGCGCGTCGAGTTCCACCGTTGTGATGACGCCGAGGTACTCCTCGTGGCGTGCAACACGCCCGCACAACTGGCCAAGGGCGCCATTAGGGACCTGCGCGACAAGGGCCTGAGAGTGGGCCTCCTGCGCCCCATCACCGTCTGGCCATTTCCCATAGACGGCTTGTGCAGCGTGCTCGACCAGGTCAAGCGTCTCGTAGTCGTGGAAGCTAGCAGTGGCCAACTGGAGGACGAGATGAGGCTGGCGCTCAGCCACGCCGGCGTCCACGCGCCGCCCCCGATAAGCCATGTGCGCCGCATGGGGGGTATCCTCCCGTCCCAGGGCGAGATCATCGAGCACGTGCTCGGCGTGCAGGAGCTGTCCTGATGCCTACTTCGGTCTTCTACAGCACCTTCGAGCGCCATGCCCACGGCGAAGGGGTCAACGCCCATTCGACGACCTACTGCCCCGGCTGTGGCCACGGGTTGGCTCACAAGTACCTCGCTGAAGCCATCGATGACCTCGGGGCCCAAGACCGGACTGTTCTCGTCTCGCCTGTCGGTTGCTCGGTGTTCATGTACTACTACTTCGACGTCGGCAATTCGCAGGCCGCGCATGGACGAGCCCCGGCCGTGGCGATCGGTCACAAGACCGCCAACCCGGAGTCGATCGTGATCGCTTACCAGGGAGACGGAGACCTCGCGTCCATCGGGCTAGCGGAGATCATAAGCACGGCACAGCTCGGGATCCCCATCACGGTGATATTCATCAACAATTCCGTGTACGGGATGACCGGAGGGCAAATGGCGCCTACGACGCTGATGGGCCAACGGACGACGACCACCCTCGAGGGCCGGGCACCCCGCACCGGACAACCCCTGAGGATGGCAGAGCTGATCGCCGGCCTCGACGGGCCTGTGTACGTGGAACGGGTCGCCTTATACGACAACAGGCGACGCACCCACGCCAAGCGCGCCATTAAGAAAGCGCTCGAACTACAAGTCACCGGCGCGGGCTTCGCGTTCATCGAGGTCCTCTCCGAGTGCCCCGTCCACCTCGGCCTCGAGCCCGAGGCGGCCGAAGACTGGGTGCGAGACAAAATGGTGCCGGTCTTCCCTCTCGGGGTGAAAAAGGACATCACCGACGGCCCGGCTTTCCCGGCCATCCCGTCCCCGACCTACGACCCCGCCACGACCCTGGCCGCGCTCGGCGCGAAGAGCGAGCGCGAGGCTCGCTTCGCCGATGGGTTCCCGGCCCACCTCGATCCTGAGGACGTCGGCTTCAAGCTCGCCGGGTCGGGAGGCGACGGTGCCCAGACAGCGGCGATGGTGATCGCCCGCTGCGCCATCAACGAGGGTTACGACTCGACGCTCATCCCGAGCTACGGTCCCGAGTCCCGTGGCGGCACTTCCTACGCGGACGTCCACGTCGCCAGGCACGAGGTGCTCTCGCCGGCGGCGCCGAGGCCCCACGTCCTCGTGGCGTTCAATGCTCCCAGCCTCATGAAGTTCGGTCCGAGCGTCCGGGCCGGCGGGACGATCATCTACGACAACTCCGTCATCAGCGCCCTACCGGGTGACCTCGCTACCGGGGTCAGGACGGTGGGAGTACCGTTCGCCGGCGCCGCCAAAGACCTCGGGGCACCGCTGGTCAAAAACGTCGTCGCCCTGGGCGCCCTGCAGGTAACGACGAAGGTCTTCCCGGAGGAGACCTTCCTCACCTCCATCCGTGCCGCGCTGCAGGCGAAATGTGCTTTGGTAGCGCTCAACGAAGAGGCGTTCAAACTGGGAGCAAAGTTGGCTGCTCGTAGCTAAGTGGGCTAGAGCAACGGCCTACGGGCAATCCCGGCCTGAGCGCTGGCGTCGGCTGCCACAATGGCGTCGACCAACATGGCCGGGGACACCTCGAACGGCTCGTTATGCGCTGTCTCGCCTTCGGCCAAGCTGCGTTCGGCGATGCGCAGCAGCACCCCCTGGCCTGGGGCGTCCAGACCGAGCTGGGACAACGTGGTGGGCAGCCCGACCTCTCGGGCGAAATCTATGACCGTCCGCAGCTCTTCGGAAGGTCTGCCCTCCAAGACCAACTGGACCAGCAGGCCGAATGCCACCTTCTCGCCGTGGAGGTACCGGTGCGTGCCCGGTGCGACGGTCAGCCCATTATGCACCGAACGCGCTACCGCCAGGCCTCCTGACTCGAAGCCGAGCCCTGAAAGCAGTGTGTTGGCCTCCACCAATCGCTCGAGTGCCGGTGTGACGGCCTCCCGGCGCACGGCCTCGCACGCAGCGGTCCATCGGCCAACAGGGTGTCGAAGCAGAGACGAGCCAAAGCGCCTGCGGTATTCGTGGTCGCCCCGTGGAGCTGGTTCGGCCGGTGCGCCTCGATCACCGTCCGCGCCTCGAACCAGGTGGCCAGCGCGTCGCCCATGCCGGCGACCAGCAGTCTCACCGGCGCCCGCGCTATGACCGCGGTGTCCACAAGGACCAGGTCGGGATTGCGCCGGTAGAAGAGGTAGCTGTCGAACGCCCCGTCGTCTGTATAAAGGACCGAAAGGGCGCTGCAAGGTGCGTCGCTCGATGCCGTGGTCGGGCAGTTGACCACCGGGAGGTCGAGCTCTGCTGCCGCCGCACGGGCGGCATCGAGGACTTTTCCTCCCCCGGCACCCACGATGACTTGGGCCTTGAGCGCCTTCGCCGCGCTCACAACCGCCACCACCTCGCTCCGCGTGCACTCGCCTCCGAACTCGTGCACACCGAGTTCGACACCGGCCCCGCCGAGGCTCCTTTCCCACACCGCTTGGAGGAACCGCCGAGGCGACGGGCTGGCCACGATCAAAGCTGGTCCCGTGAAACCCATGGCGACCATCTCCGGGCCGAGCTGCTCGGTGGCATCGCGTCCTTGCACGTAGCGGCTGGGCGAACAAAAGACGCTGAGCATGAAAATCAGAATACGGAGCGGCAGATCCGTACCGCGCTGCCACGTTTGGTCGGCCGCGTCGGCTTCTTGGAGGTCATTGCCCTGATTGCAGGACGAGGTCGGCCTCGTCAACCTCGTCAACGGTCACTTCAGGGAGCAGACGGCGCAGACGCGACCCGACCGACCAACGGGCCGGCTTGCCCAAGCGAGAGCGACGAAGGGCGACGACCACCCAAGCGGCGCCCCGGGCCCGCGCGAAGGCAGCGAGGGCGGGGGCGGCGGATGTCCCCTGCATTTCGTGGAATGTCCCCCCCAGTCCCAGTGCCAGCTCCCTGTCCTGGTCGAGCTCGTGCCGGCGCCTAGGCGCTAGAGAGTCTTCGAGCTCCACATGGACGACGACGAGCTCAGCGTCGTGTTCTCGCGCAAGTCGAGCGGCGTGACGGACCACATGCTCACTGCGTCCCGACCCAGAGACGCCCGCGACCACCAACGGGCGCGTGGCCGGCGTGCTGAGCCCTTGGCGCACGAGAAGCTCGGTGCCAACGACTTGGACGTCCCCGGCCATCCAGGCCCGGCCCAGCTGGCTCAGGGCGTCGAGGTTGGACGTCCGAAAGTAGTCGGCAAGTGCCCCGCCAACCTGGTCGGCCGAGTAAACCCTCCCGGAGGCGATGCGCCGGCGCAATGCCTCGGCCGCCATGTCGACCAGGACGACCTCGCCGGAACGCACGAATTCGTCCGGCACTAACTCGACAGCGCCCACCCCGGTGATACTGGCGGCGTAGTCGCGCACCGACTGTAAGTTGGCCACGTTGACGGTCGTCAGGACATCGAGCCCGGAGGCAAGGACGTCGACCACGTCCTCCCAGCGCCCTCGGCTCCTATCGGGTACCGTGTGGGCCAGCTCGTCCACCAACACCAGGTCGGCGCCGCTGGCGACAATGGCCTCGACGTCGAGCTCGGCGAACGCAACGCCTCGGTACAACGCCGTTCGTGGGGTTATCAACTCCAGGTCGCCAAGCTGAGAGCGAGTCTCGGCTCGTCCGTGGCGTTCGACCCAACCGACGACAACACGCTCACCGCCGTCCCGACGGCGCCGGCCCTCGGCCAGCATGGTGTATGTCTTGCCGACACCGGGGGCGATCCCCAAGTACGTGTGTAATAACCCTGGTGCGACCAACTACGCCGTTCCTTCTGCGGTCATACCAGGTTCTAACCCGGGGCTCACGGCAGTTCTTCCCGCCCCGACCCCCTCAGTCTGGCTGTCAACCTCTGTAGTTACTGGGCCATCCGTTCGTCCTCGCCATCGAGCCAGTCCAGCTCACCGGGCCCCAGCTCCAACGTCGGGGCCTCGTAGCTCCCCGGCCCCAGGGTTAAGGGCGGGCGCACTCCCTCAAACCTCTCTGAAGGTACCTCTCTCCACGGATAAATCGCGAGCCCATAGTGCGCGATAGCTTTACTTCACGCTGTCTGTATAGAAACGTTCATCCGTAACCTCAGCCACCTCAATGGGGAGACCCTCCCTCGCCGAACAAATGGACGCGATAGCGACTCGCAAGTCGCGCAGAGCGTCCCGGCCGGTGTACCTCGATGGTCGGCCACCTATCAAGGAATCTACGAACTCGTGCATGCGGTGGACATGCGCGCTGCTGTAATACGAGACCTCAGACTCCCAGATGTCGTCCTCGCCCTCGTCGTCGAAACGGAACGTCTCTGGCTCCTTGCCGCGGCGGTGCAGCACAAGATGGACGAGTTTGCCATCCCACCGCAGGCCTCCGCCACCTTCGCCGAGGAACTCGATGAGGCCTTTCTCACCGATTACCGTCGCCGACAAGCCGGTCATGAAGTCGTACTTCCCGTTGAGGCGCTCCGCACGCATCCAGACCCCCAGGCAAGCCGGGTCTTCATGTGTCCACGTCATGAGTGGGAAATCATATTCCGTGTTGACCTCGTAGAGGTTTTCGGAGCCTTCCCCGTCATCTCCAGTTTGCGGCGCCACTCTATCGCCCAACCAAGAGTTGTCCGCCTTGACAGAATACACCTTCTTGACTGGGGAGCCGTTCATCAGGTACCGCGCCATGGCAAAAAAGTGAATATTGTGATCAAATTGCCAGGGGAACCCGTTGCCGCCAGCCTTGCTGGAGTCCTCTCGCCACTTTTCAATATTGGTGGTGTCACCGTGAACTGCGGCGATAACCCCCGGGCGGTCGAGCCACGTGCCAAAGCGCTGTCGGATCTGTTGCGGCTTGCCGATCTCGCCCGCTTCGATGAGCTCGCGTGCCTTGACGATTGTTGCCATAAAGACGTAGGTCTCGTCGACCGCCAGCGCCACGCCGTGGTTGTCAGCCTGGTCGCAAATGTCCCCCCCCTCTTCCAGCGTGAGGGCGAGAGGCTTCTCACAATGGATATTCTTCCCGGCCTTGGCGGCAGCGACCGCCATTGGCCTGTGCAGGTATGTCGGGGTCATAATGTCGATAGTGTTGATTGCCGGGTCCGTGAGCATCTCGGTATACGACGTGTAGTACTTGGGGATGCCGAACTGTTTTGCGACCTTCTGTGCCTGCGGCTCATCCAAGTCGCACACGGCGACTACTTCCGCGCCGGGGTGGGACATGTACCCCTTTATGTGAGCGGAAGAGACTAGCCCGAGCCCGACAACACCGATCTTGACCTTATCAAGCTTCACAGATCAATTCTCCTATACCTGGCAGGGTGGGGGACCACTAGATATTGTCGCGAGGTCGTAGTCCGTCACCGTTGCCGGCCAGCACAGACGGATAGCGCTGACCCAACCACCCACGACATCTCTCGAAAGCGGTCTCTGGGACACCAGGCCCACTACGCGTTTCACTCACTACGGTGCTCAGCATATGCTGCCGGTTGTCCATTCTTCGGGCAACAGCTCCCTACGCCCATGGCCATGAGGTGGGCGTCGTTGCGCGATGAATTCGAGGAGGCCTCGGCGACGTCCAGCACGCCATGTGGAGCTCAGGCGACGACCGCTTCGGGCTGGGGTGACAGCCCGCTCGGCCTAGCCGCTGGCCTAGCCGAGGCATTGTAGCCCTGGCGGCGATTTCCGACGGGTCGCCAGAGCCCTACGATTTCATTCCGTTCATGTGACGATCGGTAAGACATTGGGAGACGCAGTTCGTTGGGCACTGCTGGCCCGGATCATCGCCACCTCGCCGACCCTCCAAGCCCGGCCAGGACCGAACGCCGCATATGGGGCCCCGACGACCTGACTGCCTTCGTGGAGGCAACCAAGGCGGACCGGCTGTGCCCGCTCTAGCTGCTGGCGACCACCACCGGCCTGCGGAGGGGGAGAGTTGGCCCGGTTGCGCTCACGGTGGCCGGCGCACGGGTCAGCGTCCGCTACCGGGTCGTCGAAAGCGGGCCCAGGACGAGCAAGAGCCGTCGGACCATCGCCGTCGCTCCAGCGGTAACAGAAGCGCTTCAGGTCCACCGCCGGCGCCAGCTTGAGGAGCGCCTAGCCTGGGGGCCCGCCTGGGCGGACAGCGTGCTCGTCTTCACCCGAGAGGACGGCACGGGGTACCACCCCGAGTACCTGACCAGGACGTTCGGCGCAGTCACCAAGAGAGCTGGCTTGCCCCCGATCGCCTTTCACGCGCTCCGTCATGGCCGCCTTACGACCGGCTTGCGCACCGGCGTCCCCCTGCTGGTGATGTCACGGCGACTGGGACATAGCTCCGTGCAGGTGACCGGGGATATTCACAGCCACGTGGTCGAGGAACTCGACTGTGACGCCGCCGAGCCAACCGCCGACCTTGTCCACCCCCCGGCGGTCGGCCGGTGACGCCAGCCGACGATCACCTAGACTCCCCCCGGTGCGTTGTTATATGACCAGCACGGTTTCGGGATTTAGTGGCCTCATCGGAGGGCACTGCAAACCTCGGTGTAGGAGCATGTTTGCAAACTGTTTGCAAAGTGCCCCGATGGAGGTCCGGAGCTCCCGCTGGTAGTGTAAAAGCGCAGGTCAACACATGTTGCGCTCGTAGCTCAATTGGATTAGAGCATCTGACTACGGATCAGAAGGTTGTGGGTTCAACTCCCGCCGAGCGCACCAGATACGGGCAGGTCAAAGGGGGTACGGGGCTGGCGGGATGAGCTGGGAACCCGCCTCCAAGCCAGTTTGACAGCCTAAGTGACAGCCTGGCCGTCTGCGGGGGGCACCAAGAGGTTGGCCACGTTGTTCATAAGCTCACGCTGGACTACGGGTACCACGTGGCCGTAAAGGTCGGATGTGGTGGCGATGGTCGAGTGCCCCAGGATCTCCTTCAAGTCGTGGAGGTCTACCCCGCCATACGCCCGCAACAGCGTGGCCGCCGTGTGGCGAAGGTTGTGGACACGCTCGTGCCCTAGCCCGGCGTGCCTCAAGAGCGTGTCGAACTGGCGGTTCAGGTTGCTGGGCTCGATAGGCCGCCCGGTGGAGGTCGCAAAGACAAGCCCGTGGTCCTCCCAGACGCTGCCCGCCCGCAGCCTCTCCGCCTCCTGGGCCACCCAATGGGACTGTAAGGCCGTCTGAACGGGAGCGGGCATGAAGCATGACCTTCGGGAATGCTCGGTCTTGGTCGCCCCAAAGCTCAGCCCCTGGCCCTTGACCCGGCTGAGAGTCCGTTGGACGTTGACCGTACCGGTCCCCATGTCGAGATCGGACCACCTGAGGGCGAGGGCTTCGCCCTTCCTCAGGCCCATGGAGATCAACACCAGCCACAGGGCGTACAGGCGCTCCCCCTTAGCGGCCTCCAGGAGGGTCCGGACCTGTTCGAGGGCCAGTTCGTGGACCTTGGCGGGGTCACGCTCAGGCCGAGGCGCTACGACCTTGGAGACGACGTTTTGGCCCACCAGGTCCGTCCGTTGAGCGTCGCCCAGTGCTCGACGAAGGGTTGCGTGGATCAGCTGCCGTGTCCTGTCCGACAGACCCTCGTCCCTCTTCGTTTTCAGCAGGAACTGGACATCCTGGGCCTTCAGCTTGTCAAGTCGGACACCTCCCAGAGTCGGTACAACGTGCTTCTCGACAATGTATCGGTACGAGGCCTTCGTAGTGGGCCTGAGCGAAGATGGGTCGACGGTGCCGTCCAGCCACCCCGTCAGGTATCTCCCGAGGGGCATACGGGTGTCGGCGACGGGGAGCCCAGCGGCGAGGTTCCGTTTCGCCTGGTTCAGCTTGCCCAGTACCTCCCCCTGTGTACGGCCGTAGAGGGGCTTCCTCCGTCTGTTGGCACCCTCGTAGCCAAGGTCAATTTCCCCAACCCATCTACCGTCCGCTCGTTGGTACAGGGCGCCCTCGCCCTTCGCTCGCCTCCCCCGACTTGCCACGGTCCCTCTCCTCTCGTACTCCACGCTCGTCCACCAGTTTCTCACCCGGGTGTGACGGTCCAGGCCGTCATCGACAGACGGAGTGGGCTACTGGTCAGCTTCCTCGGCCAACCGACGACGACGGATGTAGTCCACCAACTCCATAAGCCAGACCCGTCTTGAACGACCGATCCGGAAGGACGGCAGCTCCTTCGTCGCCAACAGTTCATAAACTCGGGCCCTCGAGATTGCCAGCTGCCCCGCCACCGCCTCCGGTGTGATCGCCGTGATATAGAGCGCTTCCTGGCTTGACCGGGGTAGATCCGGTAGACCCGGGAGTTCCTCTGGGCTCCTCCGGTCCCCCAATGTGGAGTCTTCCGGCAATATCGAGGAGATCGAGTCGTAAGCCAAAAACTTACCTCCGAGCGCGTGAAACCTCGGGGGCTATGGCTCGCTCCGGCCCAGATGGGCTCGCGGTACGTTCGTCGGGCCCGCACCAGCCCCTTGGCCGTCGCCCATATGACGACCAAGAATTCATCCCATTATATCATGCGGCGCGGACCGATCAGCTCGTAGCAGTCCAGCCGTGGGGCGCTCTTCCGGACTGGTAAGACGACGCCACGTCGTCCGGTGTGATTGCCGTGGCATAGAGCGCCTCCTGGCTCGACCGCTGTACATCCGATACACCCAGGAGTCCCTCTAGAGCAGGCGCAACCGATATGGTTAGGCTATTCTCGTCCCCTAAACGTGGAGTCCCCGGCATGGGCGTGAGACGGCCCCGATGTCATCAACGTCGGCATGTGGGCCTCTCCTCTCGGGGTAGGGGGTCAGTAACCGTCGGCACCGCCTGAAGCGGCAACCACGGGGACGATAATCCCATCACGAGAGGGCCCTGTCAATCACTTCCAGGTGCCAGCACCGAATTTTGTTACTTGGGACAACCGTCCTCTCCCTCCACTTGTGGAGCACCTGCCTCCCCCGGCCCTGTCAGTGGGGCACCGGTCCAAGGTCAGGGGACAACCCGAGGGCCCCAAAGAACCTCCCCGGTCAGAGGCCCGTGGCGGTTTGAGGCCAGGAGAGGTGCTCATGTACCCGGTGCTCGCGTGGTCGACAGGTCTATGGCGGCCAGGACCTTCTGGCCAGGGTCTTGGAGGGGCCTCCTGACAAGTCAACAACCCTCGGCCAGTCGGTCACCACATAGAGGGTCTTTAGGCCCCGCTCGTTGAGCCGCTGAGAGATGGCCCTGTGCTGGCGCCCATGACGGTTGGTACGCCGGTACAGGATTACGGTCATTCTCTCGGTCACCACTATCCAGTGCAACCTCGGGAGCTTGTGGTCACGAGTTGTTTCATGAACCTTTTCAAACGGCCACGGCGGCTATAGCGTCCGGCACGGACGTCCGCACCGTGTCTGGCCGCCTCGGCCATGCCGACCCATCGGTCACACTCCGGGTGTACAGCCATGCCATTGAAGACCGAGACCGGGCCTTAGCCAGGCTCTTGGAAAACGCCGTCTTCGGGACCATGGATGGCCCGGCGAAGCTTGATCCGGCTCACCACCCAACGCCGCCCGAGCTGGATGGCACCCGGCAGCTCACCCCGCCTGGCTAACGAGTAGGCCAAGTCCTTCGAGATTCCAAGCTCTTTGGCTGCCTCAGGGACACTGATGACGTTCTCGTCCCGGCCGTGCCTAGCCTGTTGGCCTATACGGCCGTCCTTCTTCGGTTCTTCCGGCATGCGGTACAGCGGCCATGCGCATCAACATCGACACGGACCTCTGTTCCGGAAGCTCTCACTCCCTTCTGGGGTAGAGGGTCAGGGGCGGCAGGACGCGTTCACACCGCCCGTACGGAGCATCCCACCCACCCCGCAGGAAGTCAACTAGAGAGCACTTGGACTATAGGTGGGGCCACAAGACGCCCCGCCCATCAACCACCCCTGCATTCCCGTCTCAACACAGCCGGATTGATCACGGCCCACGACGACCAGTGACGGTGGCCGCCATCAAGGATCGCACCAACGGCCGAGTAGCTGTCGTCAGGCGTGAGTCTTCACGTCCTCGTTCACCAGTTGGGCCACTGACGTAGTCCCCCACTGAGCTTAGGGCTCACCGCTCAATTGATTGAGCGTGTGACCGTATGGTGTAATTCCATTCCCCATGCCAGGAATGGGGCTCGAGAGGTACCGTGGCCAGTTCGGCGTCGCTCACCCTCACTTTGGTCGCATAGGTCCGAGGGTCAAGGTCTGCCCGTAACTTCAAGCTTTTTGTCTCGGTGGCTGAGATGAGCTCGACGATGGTGCGATAGGAGACGAGCGGCCGCCCGCGCCAGTTCATGGTTATGAAGCTGAACATCCGGTGTTCGATCTTGTTCCACTTGGAGGTCCCGGGCGGGTAGGTTCGACGTCGTACTTGAACTCGACGGTGGCGCCCTCAAGGTCCCAGAGGTCCTTGTGCTCCTCGTTCTCAAGCACGAGGTCAGCGTAGGTCACCTTCATCTCGGACGCCAGCTCGTGGGCCTGGTCCACGTCCTCAGCAGAGACCATGGCGGTGTAGGTGACCACCCAGGTGACCTCAAAGTCCCTCATGAGGACCTCCTCAGGAACTCCGCGCTCCTGCGGTACTTCAGAGCGTCGGCGTCGGCCTCGGCCTCTTTGGCCGCTCGCTCAAGATCTTCGGCACGCATCTCCCCGAGGTTCATGGTGGTGCCGTCGTTGAACGTGACGGTGGGGTACCCACCTTCAGACGGGGGCGGCGTGATCTTCATGAGGACCAGCCAACCGACGGCCAACAGGAGGCCGAGAGATCTGAGGACCAAAGAAATGCCCATCACGATCACCACCAAGTAACCGACCCTGAACAAGATCCAAGCCTTGATCCCTCTCCCGGCCATCCGGCCAAGATCTGTCTCGACGTAATGCTGTTGGACGGGGGGCTGGGCGTAGACCCTACTGATAACCGTCCCAGTACGGGCTCATGACTGGACCGACTTGTATGGAGCCAACTTGTCTGGGACCAACTTGGGCTCTCTGTTTGCTTCCCAGTCCTTCCACTGGTCATGGGCTCGTTGGATTATCTCGTCGTTAGTCAACTTGCACGGGGAGTACAGGACCACATAGAAGAGCATCCTTATGTACTCAGCCAGCCCTTCGGGGTCCATGGAGAAGCTCATGCGGGGGACCATTAGCTCCAACCACTTGATCACCAGCTGGTTCAGGGTAACACCATTGGGGTTGGCTTCCATCCATTGTTCGATCGTCCCGCCATTGCTCACGTACGCGTTCTTCATGGTCATTTAGACAACCTCTTTCGCTTAGACCTGGGACCGGGGCTCTTACCGGAGGTGTCTAATCAACAGCAGTGGCCCCGGTCTCAGGGATCTTAAGACACCTCGTCTTCACCACTACGGTACAGAACTTTTTCCCCTTATGCAATCGGCCCTTCCGGCTCTGACACCTGTCAACACTAAACCCCTGATAAAGCGACAAGTTGTCAACAATGGTGACAGCTAGGTCAGTTCCGCCCGGCCAAGGAGGGGCTCGACATAGTCGAAACGCACCCGTAATGTACGGGTATATGCCCCCTCTCGACTCCACCTTCAGGTGCCAGGGCTGTGGAGAGCTTATGCTGGACGGGAAGATGAAGTGGTCCGAGGACAACGGATGGGTCTTGACCCGGACCTGGTGTACCGAGAGATGTAAACAGCTCACTCTAAAAGACCGGAAGATGCTGCATCTCAAAGAGGTCTTGGACAAGTCCACTACCACCAGGGACCAACTGAGGTACCTGATATACGAGATTTTCGGGTCAGCTATTGCCACGGCCCTGGCCAGGCAGGTCGTACGCGAGCAGAGGCTGAGCCAAAGAGACATCAGGACACAACCCACCATCCACTTCTCTTCTCCCCAATAACCCGAAACCCAACCCCCACCCGCCTTTCTCCTCCCTTCTCCCCCTTTGTCTGCCCAGGAGCCTCTCCACAGCCCCTGTAGTGCCCCAGGTTCCTCTGGGGGGACTTTCTCGGGTCCATTCTCCCTGTAGGCGGGTCCTAGGCTGTCAGGGGCTTGTAGAGGCTCCAGTTCCTGAAAAAGCTCCTCGCGGTTCCTGTCTCTGGGCGCGGATCTTCAGAACACAGGCCCAGAAGGGCTCATTATCTCAAACACGGTCCCAGCACCCCTCAACCCGAGCTGGCCAATTTCACGGCCAGTTCGCCCCGGGCTCGGAGCGTATCCGCGCAGGCTGGTCACAAGGACGGCTTGGAAATTGGTCACATGCGGCCACCCGGTGGAATCGCCTCTAAACCCCAGGTTCTCAACGGCTACCAGCCTCTGTTAACCAAAGGGCAACCGCGGAAAGAAGTTTTGACAGCTTGTCGTGTGACCACGGGATTTGCGTTCAACTACAACCGACGGTAGAATCAATCACGCCCTCATCTCGCTTCATGTATGACGGTCTTGCCGTACCGGTTTACTCCAAGTCCACATGGGCCATCTTGTCTCTCGACGACGGACCAGCTCACCTTAGATAGGAGACCAGCCTAGCTGTGTGGAGGGCTGCCCACCCTAAGGGCTAACCGCACACAGCAAATGACCCCGCCTAGGGGCAGGGCCATTTGCTATCGAGTTCCTCTTTCCGGGAGGTTCAACCCATGTCTGCATCTTACCCCCGCCGGGGGGCACTTAGCAACCCGGCAAACGCTAACCAGCACATTACAGAGACAGCTTCTTGGGGCCCTCACCCCGCCCTTCCTAATAGCCCACCTTCTGTACCACATTTTGACCCCACCGCTCTACTGGATAGGGGCCTATCACCCTTGGCCTCCAACTACCGGGACCGTATCTTTTCTCCGCAAGTGGGCATTGACACGATCAAGGTAGCCGGTCGGGTCTTAGAGTTCAATGAAGACGCCTTCTTCCACACCTCCTACGCGACTACGTCCGAGTGGTCACGATTGGAGGGGGCCTGGACCAAGCTATCTTCGGGTGTGGTCTTGCACCTAAATCCTCGGGCGAAGAACAACACGTCGGCGTGGATGGAGTTCTCCGTGCCCAACCTATTGTTTGACACGAACATCGTTCTGGCCACCCCTGAGGAAACACACCAAGTGACCGAGGACCTCGCCACCGAAGCTCAAGACTACCTGCGCTGGGCAGAGGCGCCGGGGTCGTTCTCTGTCAACCGCATTGATCTTACCAAACATTTCCTCTTCGAGCACCAGGCAGAGCTGGATTCTTTTGTCGATGCTCAACTCTTACTCTCATTGCCCTACAACCCTGACGGCGATCTTATCACCGGCTCCGACCACTCGATCTATCTTCGTCGTGGCTCCAGAGATAGGTGGACGTCGGTCCTCTACGGCAAAGGGGCGGAGTTACGAGCCCAAGCCTGTTCCAGGCATCTGACCCTGGCCCAACGAGCCCGTCTTCTCGATCTGGCCGAAGCAACCGACCACATCCTCAGGAACGAAAGTATGCTTCGAAGTCCAGTGCTGCGAGGGACAGTCCTAGCTAAAGTGGAAGGGATTTCGACGGTGGCCATCGACGAACGGCATCACCACGTCTTCCACCAGGCGGGCTTCGACCGAGAGGTGGGAGGGATCGAGAAACTGAGGTCGGCCTATGACCGTGCCAGTGATGCCGACCGGAGGGGCCTTGAGGAAGTCTTCGGTATGCTCATGATGGAAAGGATTGATCGTCCGACGACAAAGAAGAGGAACACAAGGTACAAGTACCGACGCCTTGCCAACATGTTCGGGCTGTCGGCAGCCGACATCACCCTTCGAGAAGGGACCCTGCGCCTGGACTACGGCGCCGGACGCCTGGTGGCCATGTACCCCGACCAAAGGCCTGCCGATAACTGGAGTAGCCCCCCACCCTTGGCCGAACGAGCCCAACCATCGCCCTCGCCGGGTATGAGCCTCGACGAGGCCAAGATCCTCGCCACCGGCCAACAGCTCAACCTCGGGCTCGTGCTCGAAACAGGCAGCCAGAGGAAAGCCCCGCCTATCCCGGAGGCAGACATCGACCGCTGGTCTCAATGGTGGGAGGACGAGGACGGCTGGGCTGCGCCGCTCCGTGGCTGGCCGGAGGACTTCTTCGCCTTGCCACGATGACGTAAAGAACCCAACCCCCCTCCTGCGAAAAGGCAGCTTACCACCAGGCCTTTACTACGGTCCCCGGAGAGGGCGCTAGGAGGCCGGTACAGCCCCCTTCGACCCGGAAAGCCACTCCTCCCCCCTCCCGTCCCGGGGATCACGCCCCACCGGCCGTCTAGGGGGACTCGCCTGGAACCGACGGCCCTTCTGCCCAACGCGTGTTGAGAAGCCCTTCTCGTAGCTAACTAATCACCACCAGTCGACTCACAGGAGGAAGGCGCCGTCCTATCCCGTCAGTACCGCTGCCAGGGGACCTCCATCGAGGCCAGGACCAGCGGCTGGATCTCAGCAAGCCTGTGTCGCTCTGGGTGACCAACCGGGCAAACAGGTCATGAGACAACGAGACTTCGTCGAGTTGGTACGAGGGGAAAGCATGCCGTGACCAGCGGCGATGCCTCCGGGAAATTCGGTGAATCCAAACGGTGCTCACAGCGTGTACCTGTCCCAGCCCCCAAGATCCGGCAGTTGGCCGACGACAACCTTGGGCAGGGCAACGACATTGATAAGCACGGCAGCACACCTGCCACCATCTCGCCCGGCGGGCCCACGGGTGGCTGGCCCGGCTCGCCCCGACCTCCCCTCAGAGGGCCTGTACGCCCGGCAGAGCCGCCAGGACGTCTCCGGTGCCTGCCCCGGAGGCTGACCGGGTCCTGGGGGCTTCAGGGCCAACCAGGCGGCCATGGTCGAGTTTCCCTGCCGGGCCATCACCACGTCGGCGGCACGGGTCGGGCGATCATGACAGCCCATCAACATATGGGCGGCACGTCACGGACTACCCGTGACGCCGATGGCGGTATGGGCACCTGATCTTCAACACCTGCGACCCCTTTGTCGACCATCCTCGATAATCCTAGCCGTAGACCCACTTATTGCCGGTTGACCCGTGGACCGACTAGGCCCGACCTCACGTGGCATCCCCGGAGAGGGCCTGTAGGGCCGCAGGAGGGCACAGAACCTGCCCCGGTGCCCGTTGGTGGCTCCAAGGCCGTGGGAGGGCCGTAGAGGCTCACAGGCCGAGGGACCCGACGACCTGAACCGGAAACCTTACTGTGGTTGGGTTTTCTCGGTGACGGGTACGTTGCTGGGCGAGCCCAAGGCGCCGGAGTTCCAGGTCTGGCCCGAGGTGTGGTCGGTCATGGTGCTGTAACACTCTCCAGAGACGGCCTGATAGATATACACCTCGACCTCGCCCCCAGCATGGAAGGTCACGCCCGGGACCGGGCCTTCACTGACGATGCCGTCCTCGATCACGGTCGTCCACGGGCATGCCCAGAAGGTGTTGCCGGTGTAACCGAACCGGTCGACCGGCACCGAACCGACGCCGGGACCATGGTCACCATGATCCCGGCCCGGATGAGGTCCTGGGGCGCCCATCGTGTTGGGCATGGCTCGATGCCCACCCAGGTGTCCACGGTGTCGGTGGAGAGGTCACCGGCATTGAGCAGGGAGACGCTGACATGTCCCCTCCCCACCCCGCTGTAGGCAGACGCCCGCTCGGTACCGTAACCCGTCCAGTTGACCGTGTCGAAGACATTGGTCGGTAACGCTGCCCGAGGGCACAGTGGTGCCAAGAGCGGTCGTGGTCACTGGGGCCATGGTGGCCCCCCTTGGGTGGGATGGGTGCCGTAGTGGGAAGGGGGGGGGGGGGGGATGGCGGGGCCCCCGATGGCCTGGGCCGGCCCCGGGGGGACCCCGCGGGAAAACCGGCCGGGGGGCCC
>Ga0182016_10002145_pt1 | contig 23456 bp, 30 predicted proteins | sample 712S2MmetaG_FD_120491 | JGI IMG/M metagenome (GOLD analysis project Ga0182016, IMG submission 120491) | Permafrost microbial communities from Stordalen Mire, Sweden - 712S2M metaG | ecosystem: Environmental > Terrestrial > Soil > Wetlands > Permafrost | place: Sweden: Stordalen | collected... | reverse complement strand
TTTGACACTTATCACATTTATATTCCACCATAGTGTAATATATTATTATTATATATTATTTTTTTATATATGTATTGCTATAAAAATGCTATATTTAATATATTATTGGTATATTTATAGCGCTATAAATAGCATTTTGTTTGCGTGATATACATTTACTAAAAATCAATGAGGGAGGGGGGGAGATATTTTAAAATAATAAAAAATATAGAAAAAAAATTATCAACAACATTTCCATTTTAAACACTAAATCATAACATTGTTTGTACTATTTTTATGACGCTCATGAAAATAAATTAAATGTAAAATAAGACGCTTTATCATCTATTGATCAAATCATTATGATGTGTTATTCAGTAGATGTAGTTATTTCGTTTGTTATTAATGAAATTCTCATTTGCAATATTTCACCGGACATCGACAAAATTTGTGTTCGTAGTTCTAACATTTCTTTTTTGAAATTATCAGATGCCTCTAGCCTGTCGAATGATGATTCAAACGATTTTTGTATTCTTGAAATTTCCGTGACAATGTCGATTTTTTTTTGTAAATTTTTATTATTCATTCCATCTTCCTTAATAATGTTATCTAGTTTAGTACGCAATGTTTTAACATGATTGATGTTGTCTTGTTTTGTCTTCTGCTCATCAATATTTCTTTTAATGGTATCCACAATAGTATTAAATTTATGTAAAACCTCAACATTCCTTTGAAACTGAATTGGAGCATTATTATATGTCGTTTCAGCCAAATTATGAATAACATACAATTCCTGTAAATAAGAGGTAACAATATTTTTCCATTCCTCAATCATATCAGAAATAGTTTCAGATGCGGTTTTTAAGGACACAAGCATATTACAATTAACAGGTTCATGAGATGAAACTATTGATTTAGTTGTAGATAAATCTACAGGTTCATGTGATAAAACTAGTGATTTCGATAACATTTGTATACCACAAACAATAATAATTATATTTAACATTTTATATAAAACCTATCAATATAATAAATAAATCAATTTTATAAACATTCGACTATTGTTATCATTATTCGATAGTTCATTATTCGATAATAATAACAAGTTTTTCTTCAATAATATTATCCCTAAACAATGATAAAAAATCAACTGAATGAATTGGCTTTGGGGGAATAAAGGGAGTCGATGACGTTCCAGATTCTGATGAAAACATAATGTTCAACGGAATAGTACTTGCCTGCACATTGCGAACTTTAAAATATTTTTCACCATATTTTTCGATCAGTGCATTTACTGTTTCGATTGGTAATGCTGGATACGGTTCATTGTAGCCATTGTAACTGAGTTTGGACAGGTTTATTAAATCATCTTGGTTAACAATTTTATTATTGAGAGTAACGTTATATTTGAAGGTAATTGTCAACATATTAGAAATATTGTTATGTTCATGTTCTTCAATTGTAGGATAATGCCCGTCATATATGTATACTTGCTCTTTGATAATTTGTTCGTTTTCTTCTTCCGTCGATTCACGAAAAAACTTTCTGACAAATTGAGATGAAATTTTTTTATGGAGAGCATTGGATTCATCTGAAATTGCTTGAATAATAATTTCATCATTTTCAGTGAAAAAGATTGGATTCTTAATTAAACTGAGCCTATTAAATTTTTCTTGATTCCGGATTTGTACCTCTGCGAAAAATTTATTATTGAGTAATTGTTTAATAACACTATTTTTATTCTCATTACTATCGCACAGAAATGATTCAAAAATTGCAATTTTGTAAAAATCACGTTCTATAATTTCTTTCCATGTATAAAATCTATTGTTTTGGCGATGATAATGACTAAGCAAGCCACACCAACCGTCCATTTTAGTACAGTATTTAGGTTCAGAACATAATATTTGTGGAAATCGTTCGTCATATTGTACATCATAACCTTTTTCATTATTGGGAAAACACGGTGACAAATTTATGTAACCATATTCGAGTGTATAATAAGTTGGTTTATATCCTTCAATTAACAAACATTCAAAATCACAAATATACATTGTCTCATATCTAGCCCAATGCCAACCATAAATGATAATATATTTTTTGTCATCAGAGATTAAAATATGTTCCATAAAGGCATCAGGATCTTTTTCCCAATTTTTAACAGTCTTCTGTGTTAGATTGTAAATTGAAAGAATACCATGTTCTGTTTTTGCGACTAAATAAGTATCATTATTATGAACAAAAGATCTGAACAAATGACCAGGAGATTTATAATTGCTACCAGTAAAAGTAAAAAGTAATGATGTTTTATTAAAAATATAACAATTGCGGTCACCGGTATTGGGAATAGTCTGATGATTTGTATCATGTCGATCATTGTAATTTGTCTTTGAATACAAAATACAAAAATCTTCCGTTTGTTCTAATTCATATCTCAAATCAGATCTAAGTGTATGTTCAAAATTAATAATGTCTTCTGTATGATACAAAACATGCGCATCATTTTCTTTCCTGAGATTAAAAAAAGCCATTATATTATTATTGATTTAAATTAAGGGATAATAATATTTCCGTTGTTTAAGGATTGGTTAATAAACAATATGTCCACTATTAGGGATAATTCAGTAGATAACATAATCAATTTTTATTTACAATTATAATTATTTTAGTTGTGATTTACGAATAACCAAAAAATTATCAACCTTAAGTTGACAATTGGAGCATACATGTCTGGAACTGTTTCCGTATCCACCTATTTCCCACTTCAGTGTATATGGATTATAACAATGAGGACAGACATTAACCATTTCAGGATTGACTTCTTCCCTATTTTTCATTATATATTTAGAACCCCATTGATCAGCAGGTACGTTCAATAATTTATCGATTTGCGTTTGACAATTAGAGCAAACATGTTTGGCATTTGTTCCGTAACTGCTCAAACTCCAATTAATCGTATATTTATTAAAACAATGAGGGCATATATCAATCATTTCAGGATTAATTTCCTCTTTACTTTTGACACGAAACGTATTCTTGTCACCTTCGGTTGGTAGATTTGATGAAATTTTCTCAAAAGTCAAAAAATAACTGTAATGTACAACAAATTTTTGAAACACTTGCACAAAAAATTCCAAAAAATAATCTGAATGAAAAATATGATCTGCTAATTGAGGAACCAAATGCACAAAAGAAGCGTTTTTATTGCTGTAATATATAAATTAAAAATCAACTACTATAAAATTTATAGTTGTCGTTAACTTTTTGTAACCACTCGTGTACTTTAATATGATTTTCACAGCAAGTTTTACTTCTATATGTTGCACATACATGATCAGTAAACAGTTGAACTTTTTTATCTTCAAGGCATGTATTGTATAACCATTCAGCACATTCAATGTAACCATCAGAACACAATTTTCCCAAGTGTTGACGACTATTTGAAACAATATCCATTTCGGGACATAGCTTATAAATTTTTTGTAATACATTTTTATTACCGCGACTCACTGTTAGGCTGAAGATGTTGTCAACATGTTGTTTCAATTTACTCATCTGCTCATCTGTAAGATTGCTATTGTCATTGAGCGCATTGTACAGAGTATCATAATCTTGGTAACTCATTTTTATTTTTTAGTATTTATTAATATTAATTAATATGTGTTATCACATATATTGTATATTATCATTATTTTATTATTAATGCAGTCAGGCAATTAAATATATCAATTTTTAATAAAAATGTGATATATATTTATAATATATTAAAATAAGGTCAATTATTTGGAAATGAATTATGAAACTAAATATAAGGAATATAAGACTAAATATTTAGAATTAAAACAATATGGAATGGGTAAAAATGATAATTTGGCAAATCCTTTTGGTAAAATGGACAAAGATTTAAATATTTTTACTGAATACACGAAATATAGACAGCAGTACTATGGTGGTGATATTTCAAAAGAAACATTAATGTATTACAATTATAACACTGAGATTTTGTATGCACATTTTTATTCGGCATATATTGCAGAACTAAGGAGAACAATTACCGATTATGATATATTTCTGTTCTCCATCGGACCGGAAAATAATATGAATCATATTTATCCCAATTATATTAGAAATGAAACTGATAATAACAATAAAATTTTAACAATAATTTTTTCACCCTTTGTGAGTAATGGATCAAATGGAATGTTTAAAAGTGTAGTTCAAGATATAATAAATCAAGGATTTACTCAAATGGATTCAGGATCTACTTTTAATTCGATTAGATTCATGAAGAACAATCATGTATTGATAATATTTCCATTAATTTTACATTTAACATCCATTATATACAATATTACAAAGAATTTCATTATGGAAAAATTAAAAAATAAAAAAATCATTTGTTTCAATGAATTTACATCAATGTGGGCCGTTGATACACCAGAATTTTTTGATTTATACAATGATGTTTGTAATAAAGGTAATGTCTATTTATTCAAAATAGGCGGACCACATGAAGATTTTGGTTATATAATGAATAAACAAAAATTTAATTATAAGTACTTACAACAATACAACACTGAAATGGAGAAAAATTTAGATAAAATAATTGACCCCATTGATAAAGAATCTTATATTAGAAAGAATTTTTCAACATTCAAAATAACTAAAAATTAAAAATTTGAAAAAAGAATGCTTGGTTTTAACCATAAAATCAGAATATTCTAAACAATACTAATTCGTAATGAATATAGTAACAAGGCTCGATAATGGTGAGTTACTCATCAAATTGGATAATTTTACCATTAGAGGTAAATCTACTGGGGGAAGAGAAACAAGTATCATCATTGAAGAACTCTCAATTGCATTCGATATGGGATTTCAACCAGATAAATTAGAAGCCATCAGAAATGTATTTATAACTCATGGACATACTGATCATATTGGGTGCTTACATTTCTGTCATGTCGATAGAAGACTACAAAACAATACTAATCCATGGCAAGTAATTATGCCAGAAGCATGTATTCAACCATTTAAATATTTAACAACAGTTATTTCTACTCTTGGACGAGGTGGTTATCCCGTTAATTTTGTTGATGTCAACACTGATCAAAATGAATCCATTACTATCCTAAAGGCGTTCGATAAATTATATATTGATATCCTTTCGGAATCAGAAAATTGTAAGAATGTGCCATTAATTGGTAAGACGAATTATTTTGTTACTGCACACGAAATGAAACATAAAATTAAATCATTTGGTTACGTCATCACGGAAAAAAGAAATAAACTAAAAAAAGAATTTATCGGTTTGAGTGGTAATGAAATAAAAAAATTACGTAATTCTGGAATAGAAATTCAAGAGGAAATCGAAATTTCTGTTATTGCATTTACAGGAGATACAATTATAGATTCTGTTCTAGAAAATAATCAATTTCTTAATAGTAATATATTAATTATGGAATGTACTCATTTTAATGATTCAGGAATTGAAAATGCAACAGCTCATGGTCATATACATTTCCAACAATTTGTTGATAACATTGATAAATTTAAAAATAAATGGATTATTCTTTGCCATTTTTCTCAAAAATATAGAAGCATAAAAGATATTGATGTATATATTAACGTCTTATCTCCAGAACAAAGACAAAGGATTATTATATGGATTTAGTTAATACCAGCGTTCATTGCATTCTGTAAAATGGGGTATGAATACCATTTCTACTGTACTTGAAAAAAATACATGTTTTTTATTTGATTTATTTGATTTATTTTCCATCTTTTGTTTATATATAATTTTAATATAATCATTGTGTTTACGTGATGGCATTATACCAACTCCTATAGGTTTATATCTAAAATCGGGATGTGTACGATTATCTACCTTATTGTTATTAACATCATTACAAACACAAGACCACGTTCTGCACATACAATCTAAACAGTTTTTTTGATTCATATTGAATATATAATTATTATTTTGTTCATAGATTGCGGTTTTTAGATTATATATCCAAACAGTTTTTTTAGATTGACTTCGTGTTAACTTTGGAAAATACTTGGTTGATATCGATGATTGCAGTTATTATTACTTGACTTGTATGAATAATAATTATAATATGAAATTCTAATAAGACTATAAACATCAATTTTAACTTTTATTAATTAATAATTGATAATTTGTTCAATAATATTGATCCGGGCATTGAATAGTATATATCGACAAATTGAATAATATATCAGGCGCATATATTGATTTTGATGCCTGATATATATATATAATAAATAAATAAAAAATAATTTATGTGTATGTAATAACACTATTTTGTACATACTTTCTACATTCTGGACATTTATTTTGTAATCCCGAAACACAATCATTACAAAAACCATAATGACCACATGGTATTAATGTTTTTAATTTATCAAAATCATTAAAGCAAATTTTACATTCTTTTTTATCTGAAAATTTGTGTTCAGATTTTGTTTGTTCAATCTCTTTTATTAGTCTGAGCTGTTCTATCTTTTTAATTTTTATTTGTGCTTCCATTTCTTCAGTGATTCTTATTTGATCGTACAATTTTTGTTTTACTTCTTCTTCGACTTTTTGTTTCTTTTTTTCTATTTCATCATGAATTTTTTGATCTAAATTTTTTATCATACTTTCTCGTTCTTGCTTATTTCTATTAAATTCATCCAAAATTTTGAGTTGGTCATTTTTCTTTTGATTCAAATCTTCAAGAATTTTAGTTACTTGGGACTCTCTCAATATTTTTTTATCTTTATTTGTTAGTCTGATTTCTGTTTCTGTTTCCATCTCTATTTCTGAACTATTTATTTTATTTGTTCTATTTGTTTTATTTGTTTTATTTGTTTTATTTTTTGGTGAAGAACTTCTCGACTGTGATTTAGAGTCAATTACATCTTCAAATAATGCCGGATCATTTAAAACTGTCGTCTCAGAAGTATTATTAGTTAATTTTTTTTGTTTTCTTTCATAGTTTGTCATTGTTCTTTCTTCTAAAATTTGTTTTTTGACTGCTTCTAAATGTAAATATTTGTTTGTAGCCTCCGATATAATTTTTTTTTCCCGATTTGTCAATGGTTTTGTATCATTATATGTTTCGACTAGTTCAATACTAAAATCTTCTATAAATTTTTTATATCTGGTAGTCATATTAACTTTTGTTAATGAAGTTTTAATATTTAAATAATTTATTATAAAATTTAGGTAATGTATTGTTTCAATTTTTTATTTTTTAATTATTTTTTATAAAGTCAAACTGTTTTGTTTACCATATTTTTTAACTAAATCATCTATTTTTTCTATTTTTTTATTGGAACCATGATCATATGATTCAAAAGTGTTATCATCGAAATTAAGTACACATGTATATTCTTCATGAATTAATTCGCCGTCATCATTAACAAAATTTTCAATGTATCCTGCATCTAATATTTTTTCATATGATCCTTGGCATTTTCTTAGAAGACAATACCATTCTTTTGGTGAACCACTTGATACAGATAAATCGGAATATTTACTTAATTTTTTAATTTCTTCTTCTGTTGGAACTCTATTTCTGGTTACGCATTGAATATTCTCTACTTTACAAATCCATGATTGAAATGTTCCGTTTGTAATCGCGATCATAATTTCTGTTATCAAATCATGATATAAATTGTATGAATCAAAGTGGTTATATACCATATAATATTTACCTTTGTAATAAAAACCGAAACTACCTCGTGTACCCATGTTATATTTTTTATGATTATATTTTGTTTTATTTGTTAATTATTTAGATTAAAATCAAATCAATTTTTTTCTTTTACATTAAAAAATTGATTATGCAATTTATTTATAATTCTTATAATAAACAAATTGAGTTATCATCACCATCATCATTATTATTATTAAATAAAGATGAGTCGAGTATACTTCGGTCCAACAATCGATCAAAAATCCGGTATTGTTACGCAAAATGGTGCGATTTACGGATATGCTTCTAGTTCAACCCAACCATACGGTTCAGGGGGTGCATGGCATACAACCAATACAAATACAGCAACTAGTTACAATAATGTCTATTTAAATAATGAACCTTGGTGGCAACGAAATGAAAGAGAAGAAAGAGAGCAAAAGATGCAACGAGACAGAAAAGAAGCTCTCGAAAAAGAAGCTGAAGAAAAAAGGATTTTAGCAGAACGACTTAGACAAAAACGTATTCAAGAAGAATATGAGGCGGAAGAATACAGAAAATGGTTTCAACTTAATAAGTGCACGAATTGCGATGGCATCGGCGAGGTATATCATTTCACACACAGTTGTTATGATTGTAGCGGGAATGGATTTATCGAAGTTGATGAAAATGTTCATATTAAGTGTAAGCTAGAGTCATGTAATAAAAAACAAATAACTAAAACTGTTATGAATCAAAAAGAAATGAATAATAAAAATTATTCGTTGCTGAGGAAAATAAATAACGATAAAGAATGTATGTATCACAATAAAACAAATTTTTTACGATATCTAATAAAAAATGAGATATTGGATGAAAACTATATTTATAGTGATAAAGCACTTGATAATTTAAGATCTTATCTTGATACCGATTTAGTTAAATCGAAGGAATATGTCCATTGTGTTATGGATAAAACATATGGTAAATTTAATGGTCTTGGAAAAATGAAGACAGTTGAACATGTATCAATTTTAAGTAAAATGTCATCGATATTTACTCAATGTTGGGTCATTGTTCCATGTATTTACACAAAAAACGGAAATATTGATTATGGTAGTAATAATATCTATCATGATACAGGGTACGGTGCTATATTTCAATTTCGCACAGAAAATAAACAAAAAATTAAAAAGTTTTATTTTGTTCGTATTGATAACCAACTACCTTTCCTTTCAATTAATATTTGGGATTTGTTCAAGAAGTTTTCACTTGATATGGTTAAATATAAAGATTATATTCAGGAATTTAGTCTACCTGATTGCACTTGTTATGAAACTTATGAATATGGTTGTAATGCGTGCAATGGCAACGGTTATAATGTTGAGAAACAAAAAGTTAATAAACCTTGTACAAGATGTAATGGTAATGGTAAGGGTCGAGATCAATTTAAGAACTGTCCCAGTTGTAATGGTAGTAAAATAAATAAAAAACAATAAAAAGTAAATAACAAAATTACTGTGAAAAATAAACAACAAGAAATCGTTTGATTTGTTCGAAATCTTGTGGTGTGTATTCATTCATGTAAATTATTTTATCATTTCTTGTTACGGGAATTTTATGGCGGTGTTGAAATCCAAGTTGATAGATAATCAGATTTTCGATTCTTGTAACTTCCTTCACAGACATTTCTGTCTTCCCAATTACTGACAAAATATCATAGATGGAAACTGATACACCATTTTCAGTGAGTTTTTGAATTCCCTTGAAAATCAAAAAATTGTCAGGGTGCTCAACACAAATAATTTTCTCATGTTCCAGACGGGCATTTTCCTTGCACAATTCCTGGTGATTTTGCCAACCACCCGTAGCGGATGACAGATTTAGTGAACCCAGTAGAGATTTTAGATGATTGATTTGTCGTTGTGAAAGGACACGTGGAATTCTTGCTGTTTTCTTTTTTGATATTTTGTGATCATCCTGAACATGTTCAATATCTGAATTGTTTTTCTGTGTATCGATTGTTATTTTTGATGTTTTTGATGTTTTTGATGTTTTTGTTGACTTGCGGAGTATTGATGTCAAATTTTGGTTTGACTTTGGAGATGGTGAAATAATTGGTTCGTTTTCAAAATCACTATTGATGTCAAAAACATGAATAGTAGGTGATTGATCTGAAAAGACAACACGGGTCATTATTGTATTTTTTTACGCAAAAAATCAAGAAGAGTTACTATACAATAAATATAATGAAATTTACAATAAATTAAAAATATCAATTTTTTGTGTATAACATTTTAATCTTTTTAACTTTTATTGTCATAATCTTCGTTCATATTCTTTGTCAGAAATACCCCACCATTCCAAACTTATCTTGTTGTGTTCACTGCAATTGATACAAACAAATGTTTCGGTTTTGCCACTGCTGTATGCACAACACACTTCATTAATTTCGTTACATTTACTACAAGAAAACCAACAACAATCTGCACAAACAAATTGATAACAACATTCATCAGATGCACACGCTCTTCGTTTAGTTACATCTTGTGTATCTCTTTCATAATTACAAACTTCACACTTAGTCTTTTCCATATTTAATGATATAAATTGATTAACACTATTTATTTTATTAAGTTTATTTATTATATTTTCAATATTTTTAAATAAAATCAAAAATTGAAAATTATAAAATTAGTATAATTCTGACTGTAAATATTATCATTAGTACATTTATTACAAGTCTTAAGGCGAAATAGTTCGAAATAGTTCAAAATAATAAGGATTTTAATAAATAATAATGCAAAATATTAAAAGATATTCATTCAAATTGGTATTACTAGGTGATGCTTCTGTTGGAAAATCTAGTCTAGCCCTACAATTTATTAAACGACAATTTAATAATTATCAAGAAGCAACTATTGGAGCGAGTTTTTTCACGCATATTGTACCGCTTGAAGATTGTAATGTAAAGTTCGAAATATGGGATACGGCAGGACAAGAACGATATCATAGTTTAGCTCCAATGTATTACCGAGGAGCACATGCAGCGATTGTTGTATATGATGTTACAAATAATGATTCTTATGTTGCAGCACAATCATGGATCAAAGAAATAAGACAACAAGGTAATAGTAATACAATGATAATGTTAGTTGGAAATAAAGTAGATTTAGGTGAGGCACGCAAAGTGGAATGTAAAATAGCTAAAAAATATGCTACTGACAATAACTATCTATTTATTGAAGCGTCGGCAAAGAATGATTATAATGTACAAGAAATTTTTAAAGTTCTCGCTGAAAGTATTCCTAAAGTTGAGGCAAATGCAAAATACGATTCTGTAATTGTACCAGAGAAACCAAAAAAAAATAGTTATTTCTATTGTTGTAGTACATAATTTTATTTATTTATTATTTATTGTTTAAAAGAAAGTGTAAAAATAAACAAAGATTGATGAGAACATAATCATCAACAAAATATTTGGCGAAAGAGTAGTTGATGCAGTACTAGTAGTAATATTTGCAAAAAATGATGGATCAAATGAACCGGAACCAAAATATTCACAATTAATACCACACTGGGTGAATCGACCATTCCACCCCGTAGTTGGCAAATATGCATACCAATAACCACTTTGGCTATAGACTACACATTGGTACGATGGACCCGGTGAATTAATCGAATTGATTGAAGTTACCGAAACAACTTTGCAAGTGTAATTTGTTGCCGTAACAATCTGCATCGTTGCAGAATTGTAGTACGGACTGCTCAAAACAAATCCGTACGAAATAATATTCTGTTGTGAACCGAATCCGTTACTGACAAAACATGCCATAAGCAAGAAACAAAGAATAATCAATATATTTTTCATTGTAAATTAATTAAGTATGAAGAAAACCGGCTGGATTGGGTTTAAGATGATAATATTACCGATTTTTTATAGGAGTAACAAATATTTATGTACTTCAATTTTTTACGAAATATTAATATAACCTGCAAAAAATAAATAATAAAAAAATTAATAGTGGTGACGACGAGCCGAACAACCGAAAATGACCAACATAGAGCAACAATTGATCATCACACACACTTGTTGAAAAGTATTAGTCCAATTTTCTTTTTCGCGTTTTTCCCTTTCTTCTTTTTCCATCCTTGCTTTTTTTTCGTGATGTTGCTTCCAACCTTCTGCGACTTCTTCCGGACTTTGGATTCTCCATTCAGGAAGTTTTGTCTCTGAAATTTTTGTCCCTGGTTGTTCCATGACTTGGAAACGAGAACTGGATGATCCGCTCAAAAATCTCTCAGACCAAAGAGTTGTCCTGAGGACTTGACCACGAAGAACAGTGACATTGCGGAAAACAGGCCTGATGAGGGTATTCATGTTTATTGTTCTTTGTTTGTTTGTTTGTTTGTTTGTTTGTTTGTTTGTTTGGAGAAATCGATAGATTTGTTTATTTCAATACGCTAAAAGTTATTCCAAGGAATAAAAGTAGTATGACGTCTTTATTAAAGAAACCAACAGCATAATTGAATTATCAATTTTCTGTGTGTAAGTTATATACTGTGTATAATACAACATGAAGCAAATGATCAAGAATTGCAAACTAATGATGTGTTAATTTACGATATTATTTAATTAAGATCTGGGTGCAAATGTAATAGGTGTTAGATTAATTATTTGAGGTGGTATATAACTTTGATCTATTGGCAAATATGCTCTCAAGATAAAATAACATGATTCTTGTGGAATTGGTAACCAATTATTATTAGGAAATGTATCTGATGATGGTTCATCATATTGTAAGTAAATTACATATCCTAAGGATGAATTTTTTACAGGATTTGATGCTGTACCTACGGTATATTTATTATATGGATTTTCTACGATGTAACCAGCAGAATTGTAGCAAGTAATTGACCAAAAACCATTTACCTCAGGCAAATTTGCAAATACAATTATATAGTTGTTTATACCATTATAAACATTTTGATTTTGATCAAATGAATTAAAATAATATATTGCTTCAATTGCATCATTTGCATATAATCCTTGCCATTGAACAGTAGCAAAATTTAAAGCTCCCACAACAGAAGCCGAAATTGGTAACCAACCAATAGTTGGTGTATTTATCTTTGTTTCAATAACAGCTTGTGATTGACTAAATGCTGATCCGATGACATTATAAGAAGCACATTTTTTAATTGGTTTACATAAAAATTTATTTTTATTCAATGTGTCAAGCATATTTACTCTATCTATGTAAAACTTTGAATCAATAGGTGTAAGTTTTGATCGCACTAATGTTTTTGGTATAATATCATTTCTACTGGGCAAATTAGGAAATAATATTTTTATTTGATTAAATAAATTAACCGCAATCGTTATATCTTCTGGATCATAATAATTTGCATATATACGAAGAATACATAATGTTACCACACCTGGTATATATATATTATTTTGATCGTTGTTATTATTTTGTTTATTAGATAAAATGTATGTACCAGCATCGCCATTATTTGTTCTTGTGCCTATATATGCTGTATTCTTGCACCAAATATCAATAAATTGTAATGAATAATATCTATTTTTAATTTCGGGGACAGAAATTTCTATGTGATCAACTGTGCGAAAATCAAATAATCCAACGCCATATAATGTATCTAGATTAGGTGTAACTATATCAGTTGTTGGTCCAAAAGTAGTTATTTTAAATAATGCATTTGTAAACGGAATCGATGTCAATAAATTTTCTGCATTTTGTACACCAGGAAATGTATTATAAAAATACTCGTTGTAGTATGTATAATTCATTTTGTTTTAGTTTGTATTTGTGTTATTTATGTTATTTATGTTATATGGTCATAAATAAAACTTATACAGGAGAGGTGAATTTATAGGAGACTTTTATGAATAATAAATAAAGAATGATGCTCTATGTTTTCTATGCAAATAATGAATCATGTTACGAGAAAATGCGACTAGAAAATATCAGAATATATGTACCTTTGTGAAAGTTATCAGAAACTTCCAAAAAGTCTCCTACCATTTTAGATAAGATTGTTATGTTACTAACAATCTTATCAGGGAGTGGAACCCGATCTGTTATATTTATAATATTAATTGTTTAATATGAAATTAGTTCAATTTTTTACATAAATAAACTAAAATAAATAAAAAATGTTTTTGTGTGTTTTAGGAGACCTTTATGAATTATAAATAAAGAAAAATGCTCTATGTTTCCATTCGAATTATGAATCATGTTATGAAGAGATGCGAATAGAAATTGTCAGAATCAATACATTATAATAGAAAGTCTCCTACCACTTTTTGATAAGTTTTTAATCAAGTGTTACCTCAATCAAATACATTATCTGGGCGTGGAACCCGATCTCTATATTAATATTGTTAACTATTCAATATGATATAATTTCAATTTTTATTATTTATTTTATTAAAAATCAACGACTTTCAGTAATTCAGCAGAAAAAAATTCTATAATATTAGTAATATATTGTAGAATATTCGTGATGAAACAAAATAATAATTATTATATTACTTTGGGTGTGGTAATAATAATAATGATAATAATGATAATGATGACAATAATTTATATGAATAAATTAAACTACAAAGAACACATGCAATTGAACACACAATTTATTACAGTTAAATTAATATGTAACTGGGATAAAGATCTAACAAAAAAGTGGAATTATATGATTCCAAAAGATAGCAAAATACAATTTGTATCAGGTAAAAATATAAAAGCAGATTATTATGTAATTATCAATTTTCCAATATATAATGAATATTATGAGCCTAAAAAAACTATTTTATTTCATATGGAACCATTAAATTATTATTCACGAGCGGAACAATGGAGACAGCCAAACCATGCTGATTTTTTTCAAGTAATATCCCACAAAAATGGTTACAACAATATAGAATGGTTTATAAGTAAAAATATTGATACATTACGTAATGAACAAATTAAAAAGTCTTCTGTTCTTTCGATGGTATTATCCGATTATTATATTCACCCTGGTCATAAATTGAGAGTTAATTTTGCCAAATTTCTTGATAATATTGACATACAAATTGATATTTATGGTAGATGTAGATCATTGAATTTAAAAAAATACAAGGGTGAATTACCAGATCTAAAAAAAGATGAAGCTCTATATCCTTATAAATATAGTATAGCAGTAGAAAACAACTCTGAATTTAATTATTTCACTGAAAAAATAAGTGATTGTATTTTGTCTGAATGTTTATGTTTTTATTGGGGTGCACCAAATATTGATAATTATTATCCAAATGCATTTATCAGATTAGATTTGTCTGATTTTTCAAAAGCGCATAAACAAATAACAGATGCTATCAAAAATAATGAATGGGAGCGCCGATTACCAATGATTAAAAAAGCAAAAAATAAAATATTATACGAAATGAATTTAGTTAATAGACTTGAAAACATCATAGGTGTAAAATAATAAATAAAAACATTTTGAATAATCACAGACCATCTGTGAATAATCATAGACCATCTGTGAATAATCACAGACCCAAAATTTCCAATGATTCAGTAGACAAAAAGACTGTAATGTCTGTTGTGGCATTCAATTTGTCTCTTTCGGTTTCCAATTCATTGATCATTTGGTTAATTTTTTTGATTGTTTTGTTGACATCATCCTTGTCAAATGAATCAACAGTAATGTCGACATGGTCATCGACTGATCTGTTGTAAAGTTTAAGCAAAATGTCAAGATCATGTTTTCCTTCAAGGCTTTTGTTGATGGTTGACAATTCTGATTTCATTGAATTGAGAAGTTCGATTTTACTCAAAATTGTGTCAATGCCCTTCAGACCATTTGTGTAGAAAATTTTGTTTTTGATTGTTGTAATGTCCCAAAAAATTCGTTTATTTTGTGTGTATGCATTAACAACACTTTTAGTTTGGTCTGCGATGGAGTCATTGATCTCAGTTCTTTCAGTGTGATTCAGATGAATTCCGGTATCATTTTTTTCACAGTTTTTCATGAGAATTTTTTTCACGGACGTTTTAGCTTGGACAGCATTGCTAGCACGAGATTTACTGCGACGACTGGATCCCCATGTATCTTCGGTTTCTTTCTCTGAAGATTGATGGGTTTTAAGTTTTGTCATGAATTTATTTGCGGCGGTCAATGAAACGGTGACGGTTTTGCCATCTTTGTTTTCGAGAATTTGTTCCAATGAAAATGTGCTCATTTTATTTTATTAGTCTATTCAGTACTTGTGTTCCTTACTCTTATTAATATTATTATACAAATATATATAAACTTCAATTTTTTTATTCAGTTTTTATATGTATATGAAGAACAGTTATTATAAAAAAAAATATTTAAAATACAAGACAAAATTTAACCATCTTGATATAAATGTAATACGTTCAACATAATCATTAAATATATTATTTAACAACGACGAATCTGCTGATACTAAATCCATAATTACTTGTCTTGTATAAAATTTAGATTCTGGCAATTGAAGCATTATTTTACCGATACCAACTGAACTCACATCAACGCCGCCATGTTTATTAAATTTTTTTTTGAATGGGGTATATCTTTTATAGTTTTTATAAAAGGACATTGAATCCGATTTTTCTATTACCTCAAAAAACATCTTGAGTGTCTTGTTATCAATGGGTTCATTTTCATCTTCGTCTTCGATAGCAAATAACATTCCACCACAATATCCATCAATAATTGTTCTCAAAATAATGTTCAAAACCATAGCTTCCTCATATGATTTTGCACGTATTGATATTGCGCCAATATGCATCAATGCCTCATACGTTGTTTGGTTTGAATCACATTCATATTGAGAATAATATTTGTCATTACCTTTATTACTGAATAAATGGTTGGTTAAATACCAATGAAATACACTGAATGTATATTTGAGATCATTTGATTTTATTTTTGCTACATCAATTTCGTCATTTTCATTATGCATGATTAATTTGTATTTGCACTTTTTATTATTATTATTATTATTATTATTATTATTATTATTAAATAAAGCATCAATTTTTTATAAAGTGCCGTTGATATGTTACTTACAAAAAGTTGACGAATCAAATAAATTGTACAGTTTGTTTATAAAAGACAATGAACCATCTAATTCATCAAATCAAGCTTTTTTGATTTAAAGCAGTGTCTTTACACAACTCTTTTAATTTCAATACAACCAACCCCAAATAATAATGTCTGGACAAGAAAATTTCGAGGAAGTTGAGGCGAAGTTGATTCAACAGTACAACCAGATCGGGACCAAGTTGAAGTTTGTCGAGAAAATTATTGATGCCCAGCAAAAAATTGCAGAAATAGCAGAATTTGCAGACGATGAAACTTCCAAAAGAACTAAAGCATATTACCAAAAAGTGATTGACGAAAACAAACAAAGATTAGGTTTCTACAAACAAACGTTTTGTTGAACAATCTGTTTTCTAAAACTAACAAAGTGGAATTTTTTTATTGTTTTTTATTTATTATTTATTATTTATTATTTAAATCTAGTTTGTTAATTTAAAAAATCAATTATAGAAGAACATAAACAAAAATATGAAAATTCATTAAGAAGAAATAGGTTGATCCTAAAGTATCAGACAGAAATGAAACAAGCCGAGAAAGATACAGTAAGATATTTCCAGAATATGAAAGTTTGGCAACAACAAATTTCAATTCTTGAGGAAGAAATTTCAGTGTTCTCGAATAGTGATTTAGATACAAGAATGAAGGAATTTCGCCAACGACAAATTGCTCAATACAAACTGTTATTGACAGTTCTCTATGAAAAACGCACAAGAAAATTCAGAAAAATAGCTCATTGTGGGGGTTATTTGAGTAGTTTAGAAGCCGTCAATAAGTAATTTTATTTATAGTCACGAAAAATTGAAAAACATAAACAATTGATAAATCCTTTTATTTTGAATATGAATCATATCTGCAAACTCGCATTCATATAATCATACAAATTTTGTGCGTTTGTTAAAGTTTGCAATTTACTTCTTCGTGTCTAATTCAGCAATCATGACGGCCGAAATTTGTGTTTCACAGATTCCAGATGAGCATCTCAATGTTCAATTGATTTGGTACCAAGATCCAAAGTCCTTTGGTGAGGATGCAAAGATGACATTCAATGAATGGTGTTCAAAGACAGCAACGACCCCTATTAAGGGAGAAGAATGGCACGAAGTTCTCACAAAAGACGAATTCGAGAAGAAGGTTCATGAAACGCGTAAGACTTCTTCTGAATGGTTCCGTCTGACAAAGAAGGGTATCCGTGTAGCCAACGGTTGGACTTCTCACATGGAAAACGCCTACAAGTATTGGAACGAAGTACCTATCACGCTCACTGAGTACACAAGTCGTTTGGGTCGGTGTTCTCCATGGCCCCCTTCATGGGGCCTTGCTCCCGAGCCTTTCCAGTACAAGTAGATGAAAAACAATTTTGAGAATTTTGTATTTTTTTATTTTTTTATTTTTTTTATATAAACAAATTAGGTAGTTTTAATATTAGAATTAAAATCTGTTACCATTTGGCGGTCTACTAGAAAATCCGACCGAAATCCTCATATAATCATCTGGATTATTTTGTGATGTTGTTAATAGACCGTGTTTCCATACATATCTCGAATCATTTGTCATTATGTACAATGAGCCATGTGGAACAGATTGATGATGAATTGAATGATTGTTATCAAATGTTATATTTATATTTGAACCATGTGATGGAATTTGGTAAAAAGAAAAACATCCAATGATTGGTCCCAGTGTCGAAGGATCTGTATGCAAAATTATTTCTTTATTACGCAAATATTTATTAATAAAACAGTTATCTAACTTGGAATCTAATCCAATTTCTTTACATTTATTTTCAATAATTAATCGTAATTTTTTCAATACAACAGGTAATTTATCGTCACTTTCATGATGACCGCAATTATTAATATAATCATGTTTATAACCAAATTGTAACATACATTTACCGATTCCTGGTGTCACAATCCAATCGTTTTGCGATTTTACAAAGTTCATTACTTCATCACTCAATGATGATGGAACAACATCGGAAAAATAATACAATCCTTTTACTGAATTGACTGAAGCTGTTTCCATTTGTAGTAAGAAAAATGTTGCTATTACGTAAACTTATAACAAACCTTATTGTTCCGTTAAAACTTAACAATAAATGTAATTATTACGTAAACTTATAACAAACCTTATTGTTCCGTTAAAACTTAACAATAAATGTAATTATCTAAAATAAATTAAGATATATGCAGACAAATAAAAACTTCAATTTTTTATTATTTGAATTTGTTAAATAATAAAAAATCAGGTGGATAGCAATTGTTCTTCGATAATTTTGAGTTCTGACTTGACTATTTTGAACTCTTGCGTTAAACGATTAATTTTACGATTATTGACAAACTTGTTTTCACCACAAGTATCATTTTCAATTGCTGTCATGATTTCATTGAGGTCGGATTCCATTTTTGCGACTTTTTTCTCGAGTGAATTTTTTCTTTCATTCAACTCGACAAATCTTTTGGTCCTTTGTTCGAATATAGCAAGTTGTGCAGTTTCTCTCCTTGTTTTTTCCAACTCAGCAATCTTCAAGTTTTTTTGTGCTTCCAGTGCTTCACATTGTTTTTGCAGATCAGAATTTTTCGATTGGTTGGAAATGTTTGCCAACTCTTCTTCCATTTTCTTTTTCATAACGGTCAAAAGAGCTTCTTGGTGGTCGACTGACGAACCATTCAATCTTTCGGCAAGAGCAAGAACTTCATCCATTGCTATTTTTTAATTATTTTTTAAGTTCGATTAAAATTCAATTATGAAATAGTTAGTGATAAAAGTCATTTTATTATAGATAAAACAACATAATTAATTAATCAATTTTTTGTACAATACGGTATATCAAACATGTTTAATAAATTAATCTTCATCATTATAATTATCATCTTCAACTTTAACCGTTGTAATCATAATTTTTTTAAAATCACCCATAGCATAATTATGTGCGAAATGAGTATCTGTCTTTGGTACAAAACCTTTTAAATCATCCTCTTGGAATCTTTTTTGAATATATTCGTGAGCTTTTTGGCTTTGTTCGCTTGGTGAAGTAGTAAATTTGGTTTCATTAACACCGTTATGCGCATTATTTTTAAAATCTTCAACAAATTTTTCTGCGATGGGTTCATATTTTTTTCGTTCTTCAACCAATCCCGGATTTTCATTTTCTTCCTTTTTTCTCAAATATGATCTTTTAATTTCGTCGTATGAAGACATTTTAGTTATTTTTATTTATATTGATATTTATAAATATATTTATATGAGTGTTCGTATTTTAATTTTCTAATTCTGTAAATCACAATGTTAAATATTCAATTTTTTTTATGTTTTATGAAAAGAAATAAAGCGTTTTATATTCATTATAATTTTTTCTGGAACGTCATAATGTAACATATGCGATTTTCCTGGATGTATTTGAAGTTCACTGTAAATATTTTTATTTATCCAAGGTCTAACTAACTCACATCGTCCCATAATTTTATTAGTAAGGACTTAAAAATTTATCATATATATTTATATTATATTATATAATTAACATCATGGATTCTATAATAAAGCAAGTGATTAATGAATACGGTTGGAATTTATCATATGCAAAAAATGTTTTTGATGAATATGAAAGATTTATGGTTTTAAGATATATCGGTGAAAAAATAGGCGAAAAAATAAGTCCGTCTGATGATATTGATAAATTTTGGCATCAACATATATTGAACACAAAAAATTATATGACTTATTGTAATACAAAATTTAAACGATGTATTCATCATGATCCAGAAGATGCACATGATAAAAATGCCCGACAAATAAGATTAAATAATACCATCAAAGAATACGCTCTTAAATTTGGCCCATTTATAAACAAAAATGTATGGATTAAAAAACAAGATAATGTTATAAATATGTCTAAAATAGAATCACAAAATAAGTCAGAAAATAAGTCAGAAAATAAATCGATAAATTTATTAAAACAATATGAATTCTTTGGAGAAATACATCCTTCGCAAAAAGTGACTGTTATTGTAAAAGTGGTTAGAAACAAAGATACATTTGATAAAAATAATAATTTTATTGGAAAAAAAATTCTTCCGGATTCTGAAAAATATTATACAATTGAATGTAATAAAAATGATACAATCGACAAAATTAAACAAGTCATTATAAATGATACCGGACATCACCCGCTAGAAATAAAAATGCTCAACGCAAATCAGGAAACTTCCTTGGCATTATTATGTAATAATAAAAACGAAGTACACTTAGATATTCTGCTTGATCACATGACACAGAATGGTTATTGTTAATATAAAAATGATAAAAAAATTTGTCACTATTACATATTACATATCACCACAATCACAGTCAACACCAGCACAATCACATTCACAACCACTACAATCACAATCACATTTGTCATAGTTGGAATCGCAATCATTACAACCATTACAACCATTACAATCAAAACAGATAATGCAAGTCATTGGACCCGAAGCATCGTAACTGTAGGCTGAATCGGTATCAGTCAAGTTCAAACAACAATTATCCGAATTAGTTTTGCAACATTTGAAAATCCGTGTGAGTGATAGATAGGCAAAATCGATGAATGTTAAACACCAAATGGCCAGTGCAAAGAATGTCATTTCATTCTTCTCCTTGATACAAAACAAATCATCTTTAAAGACAGAAATACCTCCAAAAATGATCCAAAACAAATCGGTAAGGAGTCTGAAAAAAACCAAAAATGATTGTATTTTCAAACTCATTATATTTTTTCTGATGTCAAGAATGAGAATAATCAAAGAAAGAAAACTGATAATCATATAAACAACACCTGTTGAAATAAGGTAGTTGAAAATAGTACAAACATTTCCACCGATGTTACATGTAATGAGCTTGACGGACAATACAATAGAAGACAAGCCAATTACTGAAACATATATGAGATACAAAGCGCTCTTGGAGATATACTTTGCATTTTTGCTCATGATTTCTTTGTTTTGCACATTCTGTACATTTTGTTGAAAGTTTGGGTTTCCAATCCCAGGAGTGATTGAATTAGAAATTTTCCCCATTTCCATGGAATTTTTTCCCGGTTGTGTAGTAACTTTTCCAGCCATTTTTTAAACAGTAAATTTTCTGTTTTTGATATTATACAATTCTTTTTTTTATGAACTATTTATAATGTGGAATTATCAATTTTTTATTATAAAATTGATAATTAATGTTTTTGATTTTATTGATATATTTAACAATAACTACAAATAATATCCACATATGTTTAAGTTTTTTAAAAAAGAGAGTACTTGCATTAAACCCATACCATCATCTGTATCTGTATCTGTATCTATATCTCAGGAACCACCTCCATACGATCTAAAAGAAAAATATATTATCCCAGAAAAAATAGAAAAATTAAATAAAAAGATTTTAAATAACATTTCTGCAGAACATGATGATAAAATAATGAGAGAATTCAATGACGAAATTATGAAACAACTTCATAATTCTATTTGTGAAAAAAGAATTAGAGTTTTGATCGGATTTTATATATTGTCCTCAATAGAAAAAGATTTCATTATCGAAACACAAACAGATGCTTACGATATGATAAATAATAAAAAAAAACATTTTCCAACAACAACTATGTTTGTTATGGTTAAAAATGAAAGTATAAAATTAATTTTAGAAAAATCGTTTGATGATTTAAAAAAAAAAGTTACAGAATGTATACCATGTACCGTTCTCTCCGCTACATAAAACTTAATGTTATTTAATAAAACATACATTTCATCATTCAAATATTAAGCTTAATTTTTTAATACATATCCCTTTAGATTTGTATTCTTATATTTATACATTTTTCTATGTATAAATAGGGGTAGCTCCCATTAATTATTTCTTAGCATTATATTTCTTGCTCCGGCATAATTTCTGTCTATTTCTAATCCACATTTTTTACATGAATATATTTTATCTGTCATTTTCAGATCCTTTTTTATATTTCCACATCTCGTACATGTTTTACTTGTGTAATATTCCGGTTTTATTATTATTTCACAATTTCTTTCTTTTCCTTTATTTTTCAGTTTCTCTTTAAATTCATTAAATGACAATGTATACATACATCGTGCTGTTTTACTTTGTAATTTACTTACCATTTCTTGGATTTCGAATGGTGGTATTATTACTTTGCTGTAATTTTTGCAGATGTAATTTATTGTCTGATCATGTAATTCTTTTTTCATATTTTTGATTTCCGTTATTTTCCTATGTTTTACTTCATTTAATTGTCTTTTCCTTTTACTATTTACAATATATTTTTTTTCATTTACATAATATTCTTTACTATTCATTTTTGAATCTATTTTATCTACTTCTCTACATTTTTTATATAATTTATCTGTAGATTCTACACCTATTTTACATACTTTAGTATCACTAAACAACACCATAAAATCTCGTATACCTGGATCAATTGAGCATATTTTATTTGATGTATTTTTGACAGATATTGTTTTGTAAGTTAAATTCATAGTAAATGTGTTAAGTATACGATGGTATGTTATTGTTGAACCACCATAATTTAATTTACTTATATTCTCACTCATTTTAACATCCCTAAATATATACGATCCATTTAATTTAAGTCCACTAAAAAAACCC
>Ga0182016_10002143_pt1 | contig 23460 bp, 16 predicted proteins | sample 712S2MmetaG_FD_120491 | JGI IMG/M metagenome (GOLD analysis project Ga0182016, IMG submission 120491) | Permafrost microbial communities from Stordalen Mire, Sweden - 712S2M metaG | ecosystem: Environmental > Terrestrial > Soil > Wetlands > Permafrost | place: Sweden: Stordalen | collected... | reverse complement strand
TGGACCCGCAAGGTCTTCGCCGCGAGGGTATATGGCTACAGTTGGAAAGAGATAGCAGAACTTCAGGGTCTGAGTGTGCAAAAGGCAAAACTTCGATTCGGAAATGCGCTTCGCAAACTTGCGGACCGCTTGAGATACCGCAAGTGAAGGGACGACAGCGGGCCAGCGGTCTGCAATTTGACTCCGACGGTAAACAGGGAAACGACTTCAACGAGAGCAGGCAAGTTCTGAGCGACCGGGACGAATTCGAGAAAGAAGAAAAGGGCCTCTTGGATCTGCTAGGGCGTGGCCTGTCGCGGGAATTTCCGAACCCGCAGCGCGTCGGGTGCCCGGACTCCGAAGTTCTCAGAGGTATCGCTTTCCGCAAACTGCGACTCGCCGATGCCGAACCGTGTCTAGAGCATCTCAGTTCCTGCAGCCCGTGCTTTCAGCAATTCAGCGATTTCTGCAAGGAGGCGGCCGGCCAACGGCGACGAAAGTACGCCTTCCTCGGCGCTGCTGCCGTCCTCATTATTGCCCTGGCCGGATGGTTGTGGGTAAAGACTCAGTATTCGGATCAGTCAACTGAAACGGAGGTTTTAGATCTTCGGAACGTGTCTCCGGTTCACGGCCACGACCCGATCCAAGCAGACCAGCACCATCTTGAACTCCATCGTTGGTGCAAGCACCTGATTCTGGAGTTGCCTAATGGGAGCAAAGAAGGAGCCGACGAAGTTGCCTTGCTGAGTGAAACGGGCGCTCCGGTTCTGGCTTCGAGCGGCACAGCGCGATCGAAAGATAAAGGGGGAATTCTCAAGCTTGACCTGGACGTGAGCCGAGTTCATCCGGGCCAGTACTTTCTTGGTCTCCGACAACCCGGAGAGGAATGGACCCGGTACCCAGTTCGTGTGATTTGACCGCAAAATCATCCCTCGCCCGTCTGCGATATTCTCCTTTTATTCGCCTATAATACTTCTTGAGAGGCGCGGTGTGGGACTCAAAATCGGCGGTTTCCAAGATCACCCGGATTGGCCCAAGATGGGGCCGTCGCTCCTTATAGCCACGTGTCTCATCCTTGCAATCCGCACCGCAAAATGGGCAGCGCGATCGTCCGATTCAACAGCGAGCAACGTAGATCTCGAAACCGAGATCGAGCACGCAGCATATCCCGCTGGCCGCGTATTTGCCCGTCTCGTTTCAAAGCATCCTTCGATTTTTCCGAACGCGAAAAAGCCCTGGTACCAGCCGGACGGGGAGGATGAACCGAAGTGAGAATTTGCGGGTCAACTCACCCGCTCAAGACCGTCGCACGCCTTCCGCAACCAGCTAATCCATTTGAACGATCGACTTCAGGTTCGAAGCGGCGTTTTGCTGTTCCGGCAAGGCAGTCCTATACTGCCCGCGACAGCATGGCTCTTGCCTCCTTCAGCCCGTCCATTCCGGTGTGCCGGGAGCGCGTGGTTAGCGTCCAGCGGCAGGAGGAGCCTGCTGCCTGTGTGTTCGCCAATCAAACCAAGCTTTTGTTGCCCCGTTTTCTCGCGAAGTCGGTCGCTGTCGGCGATGAAGTCACGTTTCCGATTCCAGCACCAGATGCAGTGGGCCCGGAAATCCTCGTCACCAAGAATGCCGCCTCCGCACTGGGCCGTTATATCTACCAGGCGCCGATCAGATACGTCAGCCAGCCCAAACAGGACAAACGAAATCAGCACTTCGTCTCCAGCGAGGTTCACCGAGGAGGCCTTGGCATCGGTACGATTTTCCTGCCATGCGAGGTCCTGCGCGAATACTTCTATCGCCTGCCGCGTACGGCCGACAGACTCGATCATCCCATCCTGTACGAAGTGTTGCGTATCCCGGCCAGCGCTTCGCCCTCCGAGCTTCGCGTGGCATTCAAGCTGCGTGATCTGGAGCTAAGAACGGCGGACGTGCTGCACAGAGAGCGCGTGGCGCTGGAGCGGGCATTCAACATCGTTGGTCAGCCAGAACTGCGCGCTTGCTATGACGCGCTGCTGGCTGATCCCGAAGCACCGGCCTTATTTCCGTATGGTGGGTTCGGTTCTCTTCTCGTTGCCGGCGAACCTTCCCGTGATGGAGAGACTTTCTTTGCCCGCTGCATCCTCGCGTTTTCACCAGATCTCCGGCGCCGGCGGTTCCATGTGCCACTGCGCAAATGTGATTTCTACGACGATCGGGCACTGTGCCGCGACGTGCGTCGCAAGCTGGAGTTTTGGCTCGATCCAGCCGCCCTACATACACTCTGGGACCGCACCTGGAATCAGTGGAAGCATCTGTTGGGGACCAAGATCGAGGTCGAAGGCACGTTCGTACAGAGCGGCAAATACCGCAAGCGTCGCGGGGAGTGGGAACTCGTTTCCTGGGAAACTGCGTTGCCGAGCAGGCTGGAGGTCAAGCTGCCACGCGATTTTCAACAGCAAACGGAGTCTGCCAAAGCTACCTATCATCGCTTCGGCCAGTACTCGCGATCATTGGATCAGATCCGGCTGCGCCTGGAACATCGGGCGGTCGAGCGAGCGGAACTGCAGCGAATGTGTTCCGCACTGCGTATCCCCGGAGACTTCGATGTTTCTCAGATTAGCTGGCGCGCCGATTACGATCCGTTCTTTTATCGCCAGCTCTCACGCCGAGCACGCCGGATCTATCTCTTTCGCGATGAATACATTTTCGACGTTGAGAAAGCTGTCGTCGTCGAAACCCCCCAGCTGGGCCACGCGACTTACGTCTTCGCCAAGCCCGGGAGTATGGATAGCTTTCTCGCTCTGTATACCAAGATCACGAAGGACGACATTCGCCGGAACCGGGACAACGCCGCCGAACGGCTGGGCTTTCTCGGCCGAGTGATTCACGGCACCAATCCCCGAGTTTGGCTCAGAGACATCAGGCAGCGCGTGGGTGAGGCAATTGACTTTGAGATAGCCATTGAGGTGTGACTCGCGGAACCGGCCGCACGTGGCGCATGTCCCGGGGAGCGATGCCGTTCTGTCCCCAGTCAAAGTGCGATTGGTGAAATATTGCTCCGACGCAATCGGACTGCCACTCCGCCATCGGTTGCTGTCGCCATCAGCGAACAGGTACTGATGTAGCTGGTCTTGGCAACGACATCTTGGCTATCCGTAACGGCTCCTGACGTTTCCATTCGCCGCCAATGATTACGCCCGTTTGACGGCACTTAAATTGAGGAGTAACAAACAGCGCTGGAGAGGCACGGCTGTATCTAGCGCGGAAAACTGGCCATAGGAAGTTACCGCCGATCACTAACCGGCACTCAAGTTCCAACCGAAACCGGCAACAGAAGTTTGGAGGCCCAATGGACAATTCGAACCGGAAATCCACACTGGCAACTGTGGCAATGGCGCCCTTGTCATTCGAGCCGCTCCTTGACTCGGATGAGGCTGCAGCCTTGCTCAAGATCCACCCCAAAACGCTGCAGCGCCTGGCCCGAAATGGCGAGATCTGTGGCGTACACGTCGGCAAATTGTGGCGCTTCCGTGTCTCCGCTCTCAATGAATGGCTCAATGGCAAGACCGCCTAACGCGTATGTCCCTCTTAGCGCATCGCCAGTATCGCAGCGCCAACGGCGAAGGACCTGGTTGCGACAGAAATGGTTGTGCTCTGGCGATGGGAGTGGGGCATTTCGTGCTAGATTCACAGTGTCATCTGCGCCGCACTCAGGAGGTTCGAAAATGAACCGAGTGAAGCGGCGGTCGAAGTATCAGTACGGAACGCTGACACTGGAAAAGCGTTCCCGAGGGCCAGACGTATGGATTTACCGTTTCGTCGAATTCGAAGCAGGGCGGAAACGGCGCCGCAAGACCATCGTCGGAACCCAAGAGCAATACCCAACCCGGGCGGCAGCCGAGCGTGCGAGCGAGCATCTGCGGCTGTCAGCCAATCCCGAAACCTTCAACCCGGAATGCCCGACCATGGGTGGCCTGATCGATCGCTACATCGAGCAGATACTCCGTCCCTGTCTCGACGTTCCTCTTGGCGGCGTGCAGGACAGCGCGGCGCCAATGTCCTTCCAGTGCGCGAAGTCCTATCAGTCGGCCCTGAACCGCTGGGTCCGGCCGCATTGGCAGGATTACCGGCTGCAGGACTTCAACAAGCCTGCGGTCCGGGCGAGCATCGAGGAATGGCTGCGTTCCTTATGGCGCTCGCCCAAGAACCCCAACGGGCTCGCACCCAAAATGGTTCGCTCTATTTGGAACGTGATGAAGCTCGCGTTCAAGTTCGCAGTCAAGTGGGGCTACCTCAACGAGAACCCAATGGGAGAGAAGCGAGTCGAACTGCCTCGCGGCTCAACCAAACGACAAAAACAACCGGTGCAGTTGACGGCGGCCGGATTTTTCCTGCTCTTAAGCAGGTTGGGCCCTTGCGAGAAAGTGGCAGTGGCCTTTGCGGGCTGGCTGGGGCCGCGCATCAGCGAAGCGTTCGGATTGAAGTGGCAGGACCTCGACTTGGATCTCGGCGTGGTGACTTTTCGCCAAGGCTGCGTCCAGGGACGGATCACGCCGCTCAAGACCGAGGCGTCACGTACCAATTTGCCGGTACCGGAAGAGGTGTTGGAGTTGCTGCGCCTGTGGCGCTCCGTCACCATTCACGGCGCACCCGGCGACTGGGTGTTCGCCTCACCTTACACCAAGGGCAATCGGCCGTTCTGGCCAGCGCAATTGATGAAGACGCACATCAAGCCGGTCGCCTTGGAGCTTGGTCTTCCCAACATCGGCTGGCACAGCTTCCGACACACGGTGAGCGCCTGGGGCAAGGAGGCGGGTCTCGAACTGGAGGAGGTCAAAACTCTTCTGCGGCACGAGAACCTCGCTACCACATCCGAGGTCTACGGCGATCTTGGGATGGAAGCCAAGCGGCGGATTCAGCAGCAGCTAGTGAACTTCGTCAAACAGCAGGCCACACGCATTCAATAGGGGCCTGTACCCACCTAGTAAACTTATGTGACCCTTATCTGACCCAGATGCTTTTTGCGGATTTGCTGCAAGTCCAAGAAAAGAATGGCTCCTCAGGTAGGACTCGAACCTACAACCCTCCGGTTAACAGCCGGATGCTCTGCCATTGAGCTACTGAGGAGTATCGGTGCGCTGCGAACCGCGCTGGCAAATTGTACTTGTATTGTAGCGGCCGGTACGGATTGCGTCAAAGCCGTAAGCCTCCGGCACGCAGGATCTCGTTCCAATTCGGCGCAACGTCATTATGGTCCCACGCTTGACGCTCGACCGCGTCTGGCCCGCCTGCGGCAAAGCTGCTACGCTCTTGCTGACAAGCGTCGCACGCCTAGATCGCCGAACGCGCGGCACCACACATTGTCATGGCCTTTAACGTTTTCTCGCACCTCTCGCTCACGGCATTGGGCCCCGCAATCCTGCTGATCTCGACTGCAGGGGCGCAGAATCGCAACTCTGGCACTGCTTCGACGATGAACATTCCCAAGCCGCCCGCAACCCAGCAGCAGCCTGTTACCGACGACTACTTCGGCCACAAGATTGTCGATCCTTATCGCTGGCTGGAAGACGGCAGCTCTCCCCAGACGCAGCAGTGGGTCGCGGAACAGTTGGCCTACACGCGCCGCATTCTCGACAAACTGCGTGGCCGCCAGCAGTTGCATGATCGCATTGAGCACTTGCTCGAGATCGGCAATCTGGGCGACACCCAAGTCGGCGGCGACTATTACTTTCACACTCGTCGCGACGGTAAGCAGAACCAGCCCGTGCTCTACGTGCGCAAAGGCGTCGACGGTCACGACGAAATCCTGGTCGATGCCAACCAACTCTCCAAGGACGGTACGGACGCACTCGACTGGTGGTACGTTTCGCACGACGGCAAGTTCGTCGCATACGGCATCTCGGAGAGCGGCTCGGAGATGAGCACGCTGCACATCATTGAGACCGCAACCCACACGCTGCTGCCCGACACGATTGCGCGCACCCGCGCGGCGAGCCTGGCGTGGAAGCCCGACGACAGCGGCTTTTACTACACGCGATATCCCAAACCGGGCGACGTCGCTGCCGGCCAGGAGATGTACAACCGGCATGTCTTTTATCATGCGCTGGGCGGCGATGCGGCAAGTGATCCGCTCATCTTCGGCCAAGGCCGCGATGCGCAGGACTGGCCCAACGTCGCATTGTCGAATGATGGCCGTTGGCTCAGCATCATGGTCGAACAAGGCTGGACCAAGAACGAGGTCTATCTCAAGGATGTGCGGACGAACCAGTCGCCGATGCGCATCACGACCGGCAAAGACTTCCTCTATTACGCCCAACCTTACAATGGCGACCTCTACATCCTGACCAACGAGGACGGGCCGCGCTATCGCGTCTTTAAGACCCTGGTGACAATGCCTTCGCGCGAGAACTGGCGCGAGATCATTCCGCAATCCGACGCCGTTCTTACCTCGCTGCAAATCATTGGCGGACAACTCTTCGCCCGCTACGAGCTGAACGCGCACTCGCTGCTCAAGCGCTTCGACACTGACGGCAAGCCGCTGGGCGAGGTGCAACTGCCGACGCTGGGCACCATCTCCTCTATCGGCGGCGAGTACGACAGTCCCAGCGCGTTCTATCTTTTCTCTTCCTTTACCGTTCCGACGACGATCTACCGCTTCGATATTCATTCGGCGAAGAATACGGTGTGGGACTCCGTCGAGACCGGCATCGATACCAGCAAGTATGAGACGAGGCAGGTCTGGTACACCTCGAAAGATGGCACCCGGGTTCCCATGTTTCTGGTGATGCGCAAAGGCCTCAAGCTCACCGGACACAATCCTGCGCTGCTCACCGCTTATGGCGGCTTCAACGTCAGCTTGACGCCTGAATTCAACAAGGTGCTGTTTCCCTGGCTCGATCGCGATGGCATTTTCGCCATGGCGAACCTGCGCGGCGGCAGCGAGTTTGGGGAAGACTGGCATCGCGCGGGCATGATGGACAAAAAGCAGAATGTCTTCGACGACTTCTTTGCCGCAGCCGAGTATCTGCAGAAAGAAGGCTACACCGACCAGGACCACCTGGCCATTCGCGGCGGCAGCAATGGCGGACTGCTGATGGGAGCGGCGCTGACGCAAAGGCCCGAGCTGTTTCGCGCGGTCATCTGTCAGGTGCCGCTGCTCGACATGCTGCGCTATCAAGACTTCCAGATCGCCAAGCTGTGGATTCCGGAGTACGGATCGTCCGAAGATTCGAAGCAGTTCGCGTGGCTCTACGCCTACTCGCCGTATCATCACGTGAAAGCTGGAACCGCTTATCCCGCGGTGCTGTTCATGACCGCTGACAGCGACACTCGCGTCGATCCCATGCACGCCAAGAAGATGACGGCTGAATTGCAGGCGGCGAACGGCGGGACAAATCCGATTCTGCTGCGCATTGAACCCAAAGCCGGACACGGAGCAGGCAAGCCTATTTCCAAACTGGTGGAAGAATGGACCGACATCTATTCCTTCCTCTTCTGGCAACTGGGGATGGAGTAAAAGAGAGCAATTAGCAATTAGCGACTGGCAACTAGCCACTAGCGCCCTGAGTTACAAGTCTCTTGCATATATTTGTCATCCCGAGCGAGCACTTCAGTTCGCGGGCAACAATCTGCCGTTCCGATTCGAACCCGGCGATTACGCATTCCAGCAACATCCCGTGGCCGCCGCGTCGCAGTGACCATAGGTTGACCGGTTGGTCGTGCGTTTCTCGATTAGCTCCCGATAACGCCTTGATAACCTTGGCCATCTGGGGTCTTCAACGCCAAGCCGAATTATGCGCTTTTCCCCCCACAAGGTGAGACAATAGGAGCATGACTTATTACCAAGTTGAATTTCAGGCGGGGCCTTCGAGCCGGCTTGTGCCGAAGCGCTTCCGTACCGAAGAAAAGGCGAAGAACCACGCCAAGAAAGTGCTGGGCATCGCCGACGATAGCGGCCTGGAATCGCGCGCGACTATTCTTCCGGTGAGCAGCAGCCGGACCGAACTTCCATGACCTGCCCGAACTGCAAGGGGGAACTGTCGCGGGTTTGGCAGCCGCAGCGGGCTGCCAGTGCGCTGGCAATCGCACATGTGCAGTGGAGCTGCAGCACTTGCGGCGACTCCTTCAGCAGCAAGCAGTTGCGACCCGGACCCAAGCGCCAGCCGAAGGCCGGGCCCCTGCAGGCCGAGATCCTCTGACGGTGCAAGGTGGAGCGGCCGCAACCCAGTTAGGGAAACTCGGAGCTGCACTTCCTGTCTGAAGTGTGACTGACCCCGCTCACGCGAAACTGTCACGGAACTCACATTTTGGGTTGCGCCAGCAATGCGCCTCAAAGTGCACACCAGCCGCTCCAGTCCTTCCGCCGCCTTCAAAGCTCAAATACCTCCCTCTTACCGGGGAAAAGTCGGTCGGGGCGGAAGCGCCGACTCCAGTGCCCTGCGTAGACGGCGATTGCCGGCCTACTTGGTTGCTGACCCTAAAACGCCGATCCTACATTGGCGATTATCGCCTGCATTTGGGGCGTCAGTTGTACCACCAGCTCGGCATTGTAAGAGTGAGAAGTGGTATCGGCGATGATCGCGGGGGTGGCGCCAAAGATGCGAAAGGCGCCAAGAGCGTAGCCCCGCGACTTGGCTGCCGGCGAACCCGGACTCACCGCCGGATCGACATTGGTGATGATGATGGAAATCGTATTGTCGCTGTTGCGGCGGATGTCCCAGGTGCGGAATTGCTGCGGGTGGTCCCGCAGAGAAGACGTCTCGACTTCCCAGAAGCCAAGCGTCGGATCGCCGCTGGGAGCCGATTGCAGCGTAACCACGTTTACATGACGGTGTCCCGCCATCCACAGGATGAGATTGGGATAGCCGTGCAGCACGCTAAGCATGTAATCGTCGGTATATTCCGGACCCGGCCACATGGGGTAGGGAGCGGTGTCGGTAAGGCTGTTCTGAGGCATGACCGGGACGTGGGCCGCGATAATCATCAGCTGGTTGGCGTTCTGGCCGTCCTGAAGTTCTCCGGTAAGCCACTCGAACCGCTGTTGATCCAGACCACCGGCGGCATAATCCTGCTGGCCGGGTCCGGTGACCGTATCGTCGAGAACGATAATCTTAATAGGTATGTCAGACTTCGGTACGAAGCTATAACAGGCGAAGTCCTGCTGGATGTTGCTCTGGCTGAAGCCGTGACCGACCGGGTTCGACGTGGTGGAAAAAAACTCGTTCATCCAATTCTGCCGGCAAGAAAGAGGCGTCGCCAAGGAGCGGCGATTGGAGTCGGGAACGACCATGGGGGGCACGGGAAAGTCAGCCTCTGGCCCGGCTCCAATGAGCTCGCCGTAAACCGTCGTGCCGTCGAGCACGCCCATATAGGCGCCGGTTCGATCTACGGCATCCGACGACGGATCCGAATTGTCTTCCATGTTGATAATGACGTTGGACACATGGGCATTTCTGGTTTTTGTGTCCTCGCAGGCCGAGCCCATCCACGACTGATCGTGATTACCGATGACCTGATACCAGGGAATCTCTGGGTTGATTCCGGCCGCCTGGAACGGCTTCTGATAATCGATGGTGTAAGCCCCGACATGGGCGCCGGAACTAGGGGTAATGATCTTGCCGTCGATTACATCAACAAACCATCGCAGCTCGTTGTACTGGGTGTTGTTGGCGGCATCGCCCAGAGACATGCCGAAATCGAACCGGGTAATTTTGTGCAGCGCGTTGATGGTCTGCACGGCGGCATCGAGGACATGGGGCGTCGAAAGCAAAATCGGCGAATAGCACGACGACAAACCGGAAGAGTTTGGACCATAGGGTGCACTCCAGCCGATATAGAGCGGCTGGGCCGGGGATTCCTTGTCGGCAATGTGGATGTCGGAGATGGAAAAGAACGACAACAGTCGCGCCACATTGGGCGCACCCTGATAGCTGGGAGCAAGCTCGGTCCTCAGAGTGTGAAGCAAGGGGCCGCCTATCGTCCAGGCGCTGTAACCATATTGCTCATAGAGCGCCACCTCTCCGGGATCGATCTGTGGCGCAGACGGGTTTATCGCCACGGGGAGGACCTGCTGCTGCGCGGTGGTGTAAACCTTCTTGGCAATCGGCCAGGATACAATTTGCGCAGGTTGCGGGGCGGGCTGCGGTCCCGGGTTGACCCCGCACGCGGCCAGTTGCACTGCGCCAATTCCTACTCCTACGCTCTTTACGAAGTCTCGTCTGGTAAGTCCAGTTACCTTATCCTTGACTGACATAGATTCTCCGATGATTGCGGTGGCGCGATGCGCCCATGAGTGTTAACACAAGAGCCAGTGCAAACCTTAGGCCAAACCCTTTGGAGGATAACGCGCGAAGGCGTTGGCAGGATTGAGGTTGCCTGTTGAGGATTGTTAGAAATTAATAATCAAACGGGCCAGATCGGCAAAATCGACCGGCAAGATCCGCTGGGCGCCGACACCCTGCGCTCCATCAAAACCTGGACCGTGTCTTTTGGGGAGTACTACTTGTTGCCAGACCTGGTCCGCGGGGATAGGCCAGCGCGATCCATGTGGGCATGTCATTGACCGGGCCCACCCGGAAATGTTATAAAAACACGCCCTTTGTGCTGCCCGGTAGTGTGCCCAAAAGTGCACATAAACTGGTGCAAGTGTTCCCGACGCGGCCAAACCTCATGCACTTCTGTCTGAAGTGGAAGCGCGTTTCCGGGATTCCAGCAGGTCTATGCATGGTGCTCGTTTGGCGGTCTGCGCACCCGCAGGCCCGAGTTCCGTGCGCGCCCGGCCTGTTGGGTGGTCAAGGACCTCTAGGAAACGATGTCCGCGGACATCCGCGGCAGAGCGATACAACCGTACTGTCATTAACATGGGTGCTGCTCGCCCGCAAACGGCGCGGCCCCATCGGAGGAATCATATGCACACCTGGCTCGCCGTCTTGCGGCGGCTGTCGTTCATACCACGCAATAACCCGGCGAAGTTTTTCGTCGCCGCGCTGAGCATTCTCATGCTGAACGCTTCTGCCGCCTTCGCGCAGCCCAGCGGGGCCGCGGGCGAAGCCAATTTGCAACTCCCCGATCTTTCGTCGGTCAGCTTTCTGGGCATGAATGGTCACAACATATTGGCGATTGGACTTATCTTCTGTGCCTTCGGCTTGCTCTTCGGACTGGGGATTTGCCTGCAGCTCAAGAACCTTCCGGTGCATCGCTCGATGGGCGAAATCTCCGACTTGATCTATGAAACCTGCAAGACCTACCTCATCACCCAGGGCAAATTCCTGATGATCTTGTGGGCCTTCATCGCCGTCGTCATTCTGGCCTACTTCGGATGGCTGGCCCCGGTTCCCGGCAAGCCGGTCGCGGTCACTCTTCCCGTCATTCTCCTGTTCAGTGTCATCGGTATTGTGGGCAGCTACGGCGTGGCCTGGTTCGGCATTCGGGTAAATACTTATGCCAACTCGCGTACTGCATTTGCCGGACTGCGCGGCAAGCCGTATCCCATCTACGCCATCCCGCTGAAAGCTGGCATGAGCATCGGCATGATGCTGATCTCGGTCGAGCTGCTCATCATGCTTTGCATTCTGCTGTTCATTCCGGCTGACTACGCCGGCCAGTGCTTCATCGGCTTCGCCATCGGCGAGTCGCTGGGCGCGGCCGCGCTGCGTATCGCCGGCGGCATCTTTACCAAGATCGCCGATATCGGTGCCGACTTGATGAAGATTGTCTTCAAGATCAAGGAAGACGATGCCCGCAACCCGGGCGTCATTGCCGACTGCACCGGCGACAACGCGGGCGACTCGGTTGGTCCCAGCGCCGACGGCTTCGAGACTTACGGCGTCACCGGCGTGGCCCTGATCACCTTCATCCTGCTGGGCGTGAAAGATCCTCACGTACAGGTTCAACTGCTGGTCTGGATCTTCATCATGCGCATCATGATGCTGGTCTCCAGCACCGTGGCCTACTTCTTAAACGAAGCGGTTGCCAAGGCGCGCTTCGGCAATGCCGACCAGATGAACTTCGAAAGCCCGCTCACCTCGCTGGTGTGGCTGACTTCCATCATCTCCATCATCCTCACCTACATCGTGTCCTATCTGATTGTGCCGATACTGGGAGGCGATTCCACACAATGGTGGAAGCTGGCGACCATCATTTCGTGTGGAACGTTGGCCGGCGCCATCATTCCCGAGCTGGTGAAGGTCTTCACCTCGACCGAGTCGCGCCACGTGCGAGAAGTGGTGACCTCGGCGGACGAAGGCGGAGCATCGCTCGGCATTCTGTCGGGTCTGGTGGCGGGCAACTTCTCCTGCTACTACCTGGGGTTCACCATGGTCGCCCTGATGTCGATCGGCTATTACGTAAGCACCTTCGGCTTGGGCTCGCTGATGCTGGCTCCGGCAGTGTTTGCCTTCGGCTTGGTGGCATTTGGATTCCTCGGCATGGGGCCGGTGACCATCGCGGTCGACTCCTACGGTCCAGTCACCGACAACGCGCAATCGGTTTATGAGCTGTCGCTGATCGAGCAGGTGCCGAACATCGAGAGTGAATTGAAGCGCGACTACAACTACGACGTCAACTTCGAGCGTGCCAAGCATCTGCTGGAAGAGAACGACGGCGCGGGCAACACCTTCAAGGCGACGGCGAAACCGGTGCTCATCGGCACGGCTGTGGTCGGTGCGACGACCATGATCTTCTCCATCATCATGGCGCTCACCCACGGTCTGACGGAGAACGTCGGCGACTTGTCACTGCTGCATGCGCCATTCGTGCTCGGGCTGATCAGCGGCGGCGCCATTATCTATTGGTTCACCGGCGCTTCCATGCAAGCGGTAACCACCGGTGCCTACCGTGCGGTGGAGTTCATCAAGGCCAACATCAAGCTGGAAGGCGAGGAGAAAGCCTCGGTCGAGGACAGCAAGAAGGTCGTGGAAATCTGCACCAAGTACGCCCAGAAGGGAATGTTTAACATCTTCCTCGCGGTCTTCTTCGTTACCCTGGCCTTCGCTTTCGTGGAGCCGTTCTTCTTTATCGGCTACCTGATCGCGATTGCCATCTCCGGCCTTTACCAGGCGATGTTCATGGCTAATGCCGGCGGCGCTTGGGACAACGCCAAGAAGATTGTCGAGGTCGACCTAAAGCAGAAGGGAACTCCACTGCACGACGCCACCGTCATCGGCGACACCGTGGGCGATCCCTTCAAAGACACCTCTTCGGTGGCCATGAATCCGATCATCAAGTTCACTACATTGTTCGGGTTACTGGCGGTGGAGTTGGCGGTGCAGTTGACGGCCACGCAAGGAACCGCGTTCGCGCACATCCTGGCGGTCATCTTCTTCGCGATTTCGTTCTTCTTCGTCTACCGTTCGTTCTACGGCATGCGGATCGTGAAGGCCGCAGCCTAGTTAGTTAGATAGTCCGGAGCATTCCAGGCAGGCGCCCTTGTCGCGATACGACAGGGGCGTTCGCTTGTCTGGCAGGTCGCTACAATTGGTCTGAGCTGTCCTCATGTCTTGTCATCCCGACCGGAGCGAAGCTTGTGCCCCAGGTTCACCCGTCAGTTGGGCTAACCTGGGATTCGCGTCATCTCGTGGACCTGCTTTTCGAGGTGTCATCCCGACCGAAGCGGAGGGACCTGCGGTTCGACTTTCCGCGTTATCGAAATGCAAAGTCCCTTTTCTTGAACCCGAAACTTCATTCGCAACCGTGTGTTTAGTTCAATACAACCCTGAGAATGGTCGTGTAAAGCGGCTACCCCTCCGATGGGCAACTCGCCCCTGTCCATCGGAGGGGCTCTTTTTTTGAATCGAGTTTCAGTCATCCGGCATTTGTAGGGGCGCGCACGTGGGCAGCGGAGTTCGCCATCTCGGCAAGGCTACGGCGACCGCCCAAATCGGACCCGAGTTCCACACCTGGCTAGCGCGGGCGTTTTTCCGAGGGAACCAGTCTTGCTACGGCCATATTCCTACTGAAGTGTGATAAATAATCAAGTGGAACTTGTGAAGCGGTTGTCCTCTCCGGCGGCAGCTCGAAAAGTGGCCTGCAACTAAGTTCCCGGGTTAGACGCCGCTCTTACCGGGGCGAGCGAATTGGATACTGATGACGGCGGTTTCGAGTTGAATTCGAACTCCGAAATCCCTACTATGAAGTTCTTGTTCCCGTGACGGGGAACATCGGAAAAACTCGGAGGAGCAAGAGTTCTCCGGCCAACCAGGGTCGATTGGTTCAAGGGAATCCAGGATTTTCAATGTTAAAGCGCTCCTCCGTTGCCGCACTGATTTCGTGGTTGGCGCTGTTCACAGGTTTCGGCGCCTCCGCCGCCACCATCGCCAGCCACCCCACGGTCACCCCTCACAAGTCGCATAGCAAGTCGGCCCATCACATTACCGAGACGGCGACGACCCAGAAGAAGATGGCGCGTATGCGGCACAGCAGCGCGACGGTAGCCAGTCGCAATCGTGCCACTCACGTCGTGGCAGCTTCAAAAGTATCGGCTAACTACCTGGTCGTGTCCAAGAAACACCATTCTTACGGCGAGCGTTTTTACGCCAGCTCGTTTGCCAACGATCAGGTCGAAGGCGATATCACCGCCGGTGAAGATCCGGTGGTCCGTGCCGCCGCAGTAGAAGCGCTGGGTGGGATGAACGGCACCATAGTCGCGATTGATCCCGACAGCGGACGCATCCTGGCGATGGTCAATCAGAAGTTGGCGCTATCGGCCGGCGCACAGCCCTGCTCGACCACCAAGGTTGCAGTGGCATTGGCCGCGCTGAGTGAAAACATCATTACCAAAGATACCGAGGTGCCGCTCGGCAAGTACTGGAAGGTCGACCTGACTACCGCCTTGGCGAAGTCGAACAACGCATACTTTGAGGCCGTAGGACGCAAGCTGGGCTTCGAAAAGCTCAGCTATTATGAGCGCCAGTTTGGACTGGGTGAATTGGCGGGATTGAACATTCCTAATGAACATCCGGGAATTTACCCCGAGACTGAGCTGGATGAAAGCCTGGGCGGGGTAGGCAAGATGTGTTCCTTTGGCGAAAGCATCTCCATGACGCCTTTACAACTGGGGGCTTTGATGGCCGCCATCGCCAACGGTGGCACGCTCTATTACCTGCAGCATCCCACCACGCCAGAGCAGGTCGCCAACTTCACGCCTAAGATGAAGCGCAAGCTCGACATCGGTCCGCTCATTCCAGAGATTTCTGACGGGATGTCGGGTGCTGTGGAGTACGGCACCGCCCGCCTGTTGCGTACCAATTTCATCGAAGAGCCGATCCTGGGCAAAACCGGAACCTGTTCCAAGGATGGCAGGCGCTTTGGCTGGTTTGGTTCCTTTGCCAACACTCAGTATGGCCGGATTGTGACGGTTGTTTTCCTAGAGGGCGGTCGTCCGACCTTCGGTCCCAAGGCTGCGGAACTGGCAGGCGTTATGTACCGCAACCTCTACGACCACGATTTTTTCATGGTGAAAACGCCGACGACGTCGGCGCAGAAGGCTACCAGTACCGCAGGGGTCGGAGCGCAGCAGTAAAATCTACGCGATTTATAGCCAAGCCGCATCGATGCTGTGAAATCTGATCCACTTGCTCAATTGCGCGGCTCGAATAGAAAAGCTTGGGCGAACGAACGCGTCGGACCGATATCCCGTAGCCTGCGCCAGAGTTGAGTCAGTTTGAGATTTTCGTTCCCGTTCAACCACGCAAGGCTTGAACGGGAACTTTCTTGGCATATCGAGGGACGCTGCAGTGGGCGTTCGTTATAGATCTTATCCCTTGCCCTTGAATCTGATCTTGGTTATATGATGCGTTGCTACGCCAGCCACGATTTGACCCAAGACATTCACCAAAATCTCCTTGAACTTGTCGTGGGAATGGTCTTCGTGATGATGGTCGGTCCGAACATCGTAAAGCTGACCATTCACCAACTCAACTTCATATAGATTTCTCGCCATTTTGTCTCCGTCTCCGAGAGCATGTTAGCTCACTAAATTTGGACAGAAGCATCAGGGAAAAGCTAACCGCGTCAGTACTCTTTTCTCAACCTTCAAGAACTTTGTCCCCACGTGCGGGTCCGCAGCAACGTTGCTGTCGAACGGGTGTCCTCCGATGTTCTCTCCTGAGACATAGGGTTGCAACACACATGCCATTTCGAAGGGTGTAATATAACGGCTTCTATCTTGCGGCATTTACAATTACTTACAAGCTCTATATAGAAACTAAGCGCTGCGCTAGAAGGATTTCACGATATCATGAGGCTATCTCTAAAGATAGCGTCCTCTATCTCACTGCTTAGTTTCGCTCTCCGAGTACGAACTGCCTGCGTTTTCAATGTCTCAATTCGATTCCAGGATTGGAGCAGAGACCCCTCGACAGCAGGCTGCTATTTCGCAAACGGCGACGCCGACTGCGCCTGCAACTGCTGCAGCGCATCCTGATAGCGGGTCTTGGCTGCTTCGTCCGGGGTGGTACTGATCTTGTCATTGAGCCATTTCAACATGGCGGCTCGCGAGGGATGGGGATAGGTGTTCTCGGCATCGGCAATCCGCCACTCGGTATTTTCGGTAGTAACTAAGAACGACACATCCTGCGTAGCGCCTCCGGGTTCGGGCACATAGCCGGTGGCCAGATCGTAAATCCCCAGCAAACGGTAGTGCACCTCGGCGACATATTTGCCATTTTTCGACTCTGGTTCGCTGTCCACGGTATAGCGAGAGACAACATCGATCTGGGTGTATTCGGGACTGCTTTTCCACCAGACTAGAGGCTGAATCTTCGACCACGACTGCGGATCCAGGCTTACCCCTTCGTAGTCCAATCGGCAGTATTTCGACACTAGCTCGCGCATCTGAGCGGGTTGGGCGTCATTGGATGGGTGATTGAGGTCTACGGGAAACTGTGCCAGCACGAAGCTTGCGTTGATGAGGAAGGCGACGGCTAGAAGAATGCGGCGAAACGACAACACGGCATTGGTCCTGTGAAGCAAGATAGCACTCACTCTCAGGGTACACCCTGTTAGCTGCCAAAAGCCAAGCGCCCGGTGGCGAACCGGGGGCGCGATCCTAGGTTGAAGATGTTCTCAGGCCCGAGCGGTTTTTTGATCGCTGAAGACCTGTCCGTCGCGGATGTGGATGACGCGGTGGGCGTATTCGGCGATGTCGTGTTCGTGGGTAACCAGAACGATGGTATTGCCCTGCTGGTGCAGGTTATCGAACAGCGCCATGATCTCCACGCCGGTCTGCGAGTCGAGGTTGCCCGTGGGCTCGTCGGCCAGGATGATCGACGGCTTGTTGACCAGCGCCCGGGCGATGGCCACGCGCTGCCGCTGACCGCCGGACAGCTCGTTGGGCTTGTGGTTCATGCGGCTTTCCATGCCCACGGAAGCCAGCGTTTTCTTGGCGCGTTCCAGGCGCTCTTCCGCCGGAAGGCCGGCGTAAATCAGCGGCAACTCAACATTGTGCAGGGCAGTAGCGCGCGCCAGCAAATTAAAAGTCTGAAAGACGAAGCCGATCTCTTTGTTGCGGATGCGGGCCAGTTCATCGTCGTCCAACTCGCTGACCAACTGTCCGTTGAGCCAGTAATTGCCTTTGCTCGGCGTATCCAGGCAGCCGATCAGGTTCATTAAGGTCGATTTGCCGGACCCCGACGGACCCATAATGGCGACATACTCGTTACGCTGGATACGGATGTTCAGGCCACGTAGGGCCTGCACCTGTTGCTCCGACCCCATGTCGTAAGTCTTCCAAAGGTCCTCGGTACAAATGATGCAGTCGGGCGCGACCACCGTCGCCGGCTCCGCCAGGCTTGCCACTTCCGTTGCCATCCTCTTCTCCTCAGTTGGTCGCTGGTCCGGGTTGGTCATGGGTTCCGACGGTCTGCCTTCCTGCCATGCGGCCGTTTCATGGGATGCTGCAACGCGCCGTTTGTTGGACGAGGGAAATCAGATCGTCGCCTAAGATTCCTCGTCCTTGGGCTTGGTGGTGTTATCCACCTTCACGCTGGCACCGTTGCGCAGTGTCCGCAGCACTTTGTAACTTCCAGTGACGATTTCGTCGCCTTCCTGGAGTCCGTTGGTTACTTCAATATCGGTCGCGCCGCTGATGCCGGTCGCTACCGGCACAAAGACCGCGTCCTTCTTGTTCTTGAGGACGAACACCCCTTGCAACTCTTCCTTGGGATTTCCGCCGCTGGGAGCCGCCGCCTGTACCGACGAGCTCTTGCCTTTCTTCTGCGGAGTAAGTTCGCCGCGCACTCGAATCGTGAGAGCTTGAATGGGAATCGCCAATGCGTTGCTTCGCTTCGAGGTAGTGATGCGGGCCGTTGCCGACAGTCCCGGAAGTAGGTCGGGCGGGGGGTTTTGTAAAGCCACAACCACTTTGAAGTCCTTCGCTTCCTGCCCGCTGGAAGTGGTCTGCGCGGTGGAAACTCCAGTGGAGCGGAGCAAAGCATTTCTGCCGATCTCGCTCACCACCCCTTGGAACTTCTGCTTCGGCATGGCGTCGATGGTCACTTCAGCCGGTTGGCCCAACTGCACGTTGACGATGTCGCTCTCGTCTACCTTCACTTCGGCGGTGATGATCGAAGTATCCGCGATCGTCATCAGGGTGCTGCCCGGCGAGTTCTGGATGCCGGGGACGACGGTTTCGCCTTCGCGCACCGGGACATTGGTGATGACTCCGTCGAACGGTGCTTCATACTGTGTTTTGCTTAGCACGTCGGCAGCATGGTGGAGGAAAGCGACATTTTGCCTGATTTGGCCTTGCGCGGAATCCTGTTTGGCTTTGGCCTGCGCCAGTTTGGCCTTGGCCATTCCCACCTGTGCGGCCGCCGTATCGAACGCTGCCTTCTTGGTATCGAAGTCGGCCTTGGCGATCAATTGGGCGTCGTACAAAGCCTTATTTCGGTCATAGTCGAGTTTGGCGTGTTCCAACTCGGCTTCGGCCGAATTCACGTCGGCTGCCTCAGTAGTGACAGTCGCCTGCGCGGCGATCGCGTCGGTGCGAGCGGCATTCAGGGCCGAATCATCGGCGGAAACGTCAGCCGCGGGCTGGACGTTGTCCAGCACCGCCAGCATTTGCCCCTTCTTGACCCTATCGCCTTCCTTGACATACAAGTGCGTGATCTTGGCCATCGCGTTGGAGCCGATGTTTACCTGCACCTTCGGCTTGATTTCACCTGAAGCCGTCACCGTTGCGGCCAGGTCCTCACGGACCACCTTTCCGGTCTGGACCGCGACCACTCCCTTGCGGCTCTGCTGTACGGTAAAGCCGACGATAGCCAGCAAAACCACGACGACGGCAGCAATCAGTGCGAATTTCTTCCAGTTCTTCATCGAACCTCAATCCGGAATCGAGTTGTTGCGCACTTGCGCCCGCCACTTAGTACGAAATGAGACGACCTAAGGTTCCTTTGGAGAGCAGTATCTTCGGCGTTTCTTGGCGCACCCCACTCGACGCAATGCTGGGGGCGACCACATAGCGGTGCCATCCGCAATCTATAGGACTTGCCGATCTGACGATTATAGCCGCTTCGAGCCAAGGTTCTGGGACGGCAACTTTTTGGAGTAGAAAACTTCTCATAACGATAGCCTAAATGTGCCTGACGGGCGTGAGACCTTAGCGTGCCTTTAATTGCGAGCAACTTACAGCTGCGAACCGGGTTGTCATGCAGAGGACCTGGCGATGAATTCAGGGTGCATTTTAGGCGGGCAATTCTTGCTTTCAAGGGTGCAAAAACTTACAATCTAATAGCCCAAGTGTTTCTCCGAGGAGTCCGTTGCTGCAAATGAAGTTACGTTTTTTGGCTTGGTCGGTTGTGCTGTTGCTGGCGTTTAGTCTTTCTGCCGCCTCCGCGCTGGCCCAGAATTCTGCTCCGGGATCCTCGGATGACAAATCCAGCAAGACCGCCGACCAGTCCGGCGCGAGCGGTAATACGGCAGCCCCGCAAACCAGCGACCAGTCCGCCGATCCTCTGAAGCGTCCTCTGACTGAAAAGCAAAAGAAGACCAGCTCCAAGGCCTTGAAACAGGAGTTGAGTTCTACCTACAAGAAGTGGCTTAACGAAGATGTTCGCTACATCATCACGCCGGAAGAATCGGCGGCCTTTAAACAGCTCTCCAACGATGAAGAGCGCGATCAGTTCATCGAGCAGTTCTGGCTGCGGCGCGACCCGACTCCCGACACGCCGGAAAACGAGTTCAAGGAAGAGCACTATCGCCGCATCGCTTATGCCAACGAGCATTTCGCTGCCGGCATTCCCGGCTGGAAGACTGACCGGGGTCGCATTTACATCATCTGGGGCCCGGCTGATCAGATCGAGTCACATCCCACCGGAGGCACTTACGATCGCCCGCAGCAAGAGGGCGGTGGTACGACCGCCACTTATCCTTACGAGGATTGGCGCTATCGTTATCTAGAAGGGGTCGGCCAGAACGTCGAACTGGAGTTCGTCGATCCTTGCTCGTGCGGCGATTATCACCTGACCACCGACGTCAACGAGAAGGATGCATTGCTGCATACGCCCGGCGGCGCCACTATGCAAGAACAAATGGGGATGGGGAGCAGGACTGATCGTATGGATCCGTTCGCCGCCAATGCCTCACCGGTGCAAGGGCTGGAAAACAGCAAAGAGTTCGACAAACTGGAGATGATGGCCAAGGTGCAGGCGCCTCCTCAAGTCAAGTTCAAGGACTTGGAAGAGGTCGTGAGCCACAAGATCAACGTCAGCCTGATGCCCTTTGAAGTGCGTACGGACTATGTGAAAGTAACCGGCGACACGGTGCTGGTTCCCGTGACCCTGCAGGTGAAGAACAAAGACATCACCTTCGTTTCCAAAGATGGCATTCAGCGCGGGACGGTCAACATTTTCGGTCGCGTGACCGGAATTACCGGACGCGTGGCGCAGACCTTTGAAGATACGGTGCAGGTTGACGTTCCTACGGAGCTGCTGGAAAAGACCGTGGAGCACTCCTCGCTGTACTGGAAGGCGGTCCCGCTTCGTCCCGGGCGCTACCGCATCGACATTGTGGTGAAGGACGTGAACGGTGATCGCGTGGGCACCTGGAGCCACGGCATCGTGGTCCCGGAATTCAACGAAGACAAGCTGGCGTCTTCGTCGCTGATTCTGGCCGACACCATGGAGAAAGTACCCAGCAAGAACGTGGGTTCCGGCAGCTTCGTGCTCGGGGAAACCAAGCTCACCTATCCTCACTTGGACGGGGCGGATGGCAAGCCGGCCAGCTTCAAGCATGAGCAGCGCATGAGTTTGTGGATGCAGGTTTATAATCTTCAACCAGACGAGAAGACAAAAAAGTCGTCGGCCAACATCGAATACGAAATTGTTAACATGGCGAACAATCAGTCGGTGTTGCACTCCTCCGAGTCCACCGCCGCCATGGGCAATGTGGGCGATCAGGTCACGCTGGAAAAGAGTTTGTCGCTGAATGCGTTTCAACCCGGCGTTTACAAGTTGACAGTGAAAGTTGACGACAACGTTTCGAAGCAGCAGATCGCGCCCTCGGTGCGGTTTGCGGTCGAGTAGTTTGGTGAATTGGGAACTGCGGACAGCGGTTGTGGCCGCGGCAGTTTGGTCCCGGGAACCTCTGACAGGGGGTTTTGAACAATGACCCGAATACTGGCATGGCTTGTGGTGGTGGCTTCGCTGTGCGTCGCGGCGTCAGCTGGGGTCAGTCCGGGCTCAATATCGGGATACGTCAGAAATTCCGCCGGCGTGCCCCAGATGGGCGCCACCATCGAGTTGGTGAGTGCCGGGGGACAGTCTCAGCTGGCCTACTCCGACGCCAAGGGCTTTTTCCGCCTCAGCGGGCTGGTCCCTGGTAACTACGATGTCCACGTTTCCGCGCCTTCTTTCCTGCCCACTTTGCGCGAGGATGTCGTGCTCGCATCCGGCGCCGGCAAAGTGCTCAACATCACGCTGAATACTTTGCTGGAAGCGGTCCGCATGCTTCCGCCGCTCAAGAAAGGCGATGACGAAGACGATAGCTGGAAGTGGACATTGCGTTCCACCGCTAACCGTCCCGTCCTGCGTTTCGATGGCGATTCGGCGATCGTGGTTGAGACCGATCAACAAGACCAATCCCTCAAAGGCTCGTTAGCCCTCATGGCCGGTGCCGGCAGCGAAGGTTATGGCAGCGCACCGGATCTTGGGACCGCCTTCAACATCGAGCAGTCGCTCTTTCACACTGGGACCTTGGGGTTTGCCGGCGACGTAGGATACGGGGACGGAACTCCCGACGGGGTCATGCGCGCCTCCTATGTCCGCAACTCTGACGACGGATATAGCCAGTCTCTGGCGGTGATTGTGCGCCGCTTCTCCGCTCCCGATACCGCGCCTCGCGGCGGAGCGTTGGATGCAATTGGCATGTCTTATGCCAACGGCTTTTCGGTAGGCGATCTGCTGGATATCAGAGTCGGGGGCGAAGCCCAGGCGATCCAGTTCCTGGGACGCGAGGTCAACGCTTTCCGGCCCGGGGCGACCGCCGATTTTCACCTGACCGCCAACACCATTCTGGAATACAGTTACGCGACTTCCGAGCCCAATACCAGGGCCAGCAAGGGCTTCGATTCGGCGCCCGCGGACCTGAGCGAAAGCGGTCCCCGCATGACCATGGTAGGCGGCGAGCCGCTGCTGGAGAACGCTCATCACCACGAGGTGTCGATCTCCCAGCGATTTGGCGACAACAAGCTGCAGATTGCTTACTTCAACGATCGCGTCAAAGATCCTGCACTGCTCGGCGTGGGCGAGGTGGAATCCGGCGATGTGCTGCCTGACGTTTATTCGGGGACGTTCAGCTACAACGGCGGTGAGCTGCAGGCGCAAGGCGTGCGCTTTGTCTTCCAGCGCCGGCTGTCGAACGACATCGTTGCGACCATCGATTACGCCTACGGCGGTGTCCTCGAGCTGGCGCAGCCCGCAGTCAATTGGAGCCAGGTCAGCAACAGCCTTCAGCCCGGTTGGAGGCACACCGCGGCGCTGAAGCTGAACGGAATCGTCCCCCGCACCAAGACCCGGTGGATTGCGTCCTATCGCTGGACAAGCGGACAAACCCTGACCCCGGTCGATCTCTTCGACGCCTCCGCTGGACAGACTGATCCCTTCTTCAACCTGTTTGTCCGTCAGCCGTTGCCACACTTCCGCGGCATGCCGGGCAACATGGAAGCGCTCATCGATCTTCGCAATTTACTGGCACAAGGATATGTGCCGGTGGTCGGACCTGACGGCCAGACGGTTTATCTCGTCCAGTCTGCCCGCAGCGTTCGTGGCGGAGTGGCGTTCACGTTCTGAGCAACTAGCAACTAGCAACTAGTTACTAGCAACTAGTCAGACCTGAACCTATAGTTGTTCTTTTTGTGGAGTCCCTAGCCCGCATTATTCATGATCATGAAGACACGAAAAGCCTCTTCTGCTACAAACATGTTGTCTAGGCAGTGTTTGTAAGAGCAAGAGAGGCCTTCGCGTGTCTGACAATAGCACGACACAGTGTTTGTTGTTACCCGATATTTTC
>Ga0182016_10002140_pt1 | contig 23466 bp, 19 predicted proteins | sample 712S2MmetaG_FD_120491 | JGI IMG/M metagenome (GOLD analysis project Ga0182016, IMG submission 120491) | Permafrost microbial communities from Stordalen Mire, Sweden - 712S2M metaG | ecosystem: Environmental > Terrestrial > Soil > Wetlands > Permafrost | place: Sweden: Stordalen | collected... | reverse complement strand
TGTGAAGTGATCCGAGCCGCGATTGCTGCCGGTGCAAACACGACGGGCGACATCGACTGGAATTTCTCTGACCGCAAAGCCCTGCAAGCGAAGGCAGCGGAGGCAGCCCTGATTAAGGCGCGCGCTGTGGCCGAGAGAATGGCAGAAGGGCTCAACGTGAAGTTGGGAGCCCTGGTTTACGCCAGCAACCAAACACCGCTTACACGCTTCAATGCGAATGCCGCGGGCGCAACGGCCAATGCAACGGTCGAAGTGTCGGCGGGCAGGAGTTCCGAACCGGTCGCGCTCCCCGACCTCGAAATTCGCCCGCAAACCATCCGCGAAGAGGCCACCGTCTACGCCGTCTTCGCCATCGAGTAGCCAATCGTCGAGCCGCGCCTACAGCAGCTCCGCCCGCCCTGCAAGCCTTCGCGCCAGCAGCCACGAACCCAGCGAAACGGCGAGCGCCAGCCCTACCCATCCCGCCTGTTCCATGGGCTGAACCAGTCCGGGAGGAATCTGCGGCGCAGCCGGCAAGCCGTGCTCGATCGCCGGAACCCCTGCGCGCACAAGTTCGACGCCCAGCCAGCCGAAGACCCCAGCCACCAGCGCAAACCCCGGCAGAGCCCGCTTCCATGGGAAGGGAATCGGCGGTGGCGCGCTAGCCTCTTCCTGCACTCGCTCCATCACCGCGCTCAGAAAGCCTGAAGACGGCACCAGCTCTTCATCGGTAGCCAGAATCTCATCGATTCTGATCTCAACCACTCCGGTCGACTCGGTCGCTTCCATCTCGTCCTTGATTCTGTCCATCTTCACGCCTCCTTTCCACAACTTGGAGAAAAATGATCGCTGTCATCCTGAGCGAACGGGGCCCCAGGCTTCTTCTTCAGCCTGGGGGTGGGGAGTCGAAGGATCTGCGGTTGCTCTTGAATCTCCTTATGGGAAACCGCGCCAGGGTGGGTTTCCAACTCCACCCCCAACGCCGGAAACCGACTTCGCAGCAGCTCCCGCGCCCGCGACAGCCGCGCCTTCATCGTTCCCTCCGGCAGCCCCATCGTCCGCGCCGCCGCGCCAAGGTCCATTTCGTGAAAGTAGTAAAGTACCACCGGCTCACGATATCGAACCGGCAACGCCAGCACCGCCCGCCTCACCGTCTCTGAACTCATCTGCTCCGCTAGCAACGAGTGCTGTGTTGCGGGCTTCGACGGCTCGGCAATCTCCTCAATCGCCGCCGTCTCCGTCGGAAGCCGCTTCAGCTCGCTCCTGTATACATTCGCCGCCAGCGCAAACAGCCATGTCGAAAAGTTTCCTTCCCGCCGCCAACTCTTCAATCCGCGCCACGCTTTGATGAATGCCTCCTGCGCCAGCTCCTCAGCCCGCCCGCGATCGCGGCAATAACGCCAGGCCATATTCACCAGTGGTCCCTGCCAGCGCCGCACAATGCCCTCGAACGCGCGCACATCTCCAGCCAGCACCCGCTCCACATCGGCCAGGTCCTCAGCGGAATTGCGTCTCGCAGGCGTGTTTGTTGCGGCATTCATCTCTTAATTCGCTCCCTCAATTCAGGTGGGACCGCTGCTCTGTCGATTCGGTTGCATTTTCTCGGCCTCATCGGCCATGCAAAGATTATGCAACCGTTCCTGCATCCCTGTGGTCCTACCAATCGCAACGGGTTAATCCCGGCAAGGAGGATGAGATGCATGGACCTGAGATTTTTCTGTTTCCCCTGGTAATTATCGTGGTGGTGTTTGCATTCACCGGTGTCGTGCACTGGGTCGATAGCCAGCGCAAGGAGCGCGAAGCGTTTTACCGGGCCGATACGCTTAAGCGTTTCGCCGACGCCCCGGGCGATGGAGCCAAGCAAGCATTTGACCTGCTCCGTGAACAGGACCGCCAGCGCCGCATCAAGGCCCGCGAAGGAATAAAGCTTGGCGGACTCATAACAGTAGCCGTCGGCGCCGGCCTTTGCATCTTTCTCCACGCGGTCGCCGGTGGCGCGTCCGGCTCCCCATGGCTCGTTGGCCTGATCCCTGGCTTCGTCGGCGTTGCCATGCTCATCTACGTCTACTTCCTCGCCGAACCCATCCATTGACAAAAGGAGCCTGGAAATGGCAGCCCAATTCAATATACCCACCATGTCCCGTTTGAACCCGGTCATGCCACCCAACTGAAATGGATTGGCGCGTGCAGTCTCGCCATCCTGATCGCTCTCTACATTGTTGGCGCAGTCAGCCATGGCTCGCTGCGCCATGAGGTCCAGACCCTACCACTCTGGTTCCCAATTCTCCTCGGCTTCAACCAGAGAGATTTGGCCCGCTGGTGCGCCCTGCCTTGCCTCGGATTCTGGCTCTTGTGCATGACGCTGATCTGGCTGTTTCTGCTGGGTTGGTCCCACATCATCTCAGGCCTGTTCTCGCCAATAGAAGTTGCCATGACTCTGATTGTTGGAGGAGCAAGTCTTGTAGGCCTTGTCTTGTCCATTCGGCACCTGCGCTGGTCCGCGCCTGGGTTTTCGCTGGCCATCCTCTTCGCACTTTTCCAGGTTGCCGCCTTCCGCGTCAGCATGCTAGCCGCGATTGCTCAACAGTAAGCGCGGGCGCCCTTCGAACCAATCCTCGCGCTTGAATCCAGATAGGGAACTCGCACATCCAAAGATTAGTTGTTGAAACAACTATCTCTAACCACGCACGCGCCTGATTCCCGAGGACCCACGCCATGACCGAAGCGCAGCGCCAGCCCTCCATCTTCATCCCTCACGGCGGAGGTCCCTGCTTCTTCATGGACTGGACCTGGGGCCCGGCCGATACCTGGCTTCCGACTCAGCATTTTCTCGAGTCCCTCGCCGCATCTCTTCCCGAGCAGCCCAAAGCAATACTCGTCGTCAGTGGCCACTGGGAAGAGCAGGCTTTCACCGCAAGCGCCGCACCCAAACCCGAGCTCATCTTTGACTACTCCGGATTCCCCGAGCACACCTACCGCCTCACATGGCCAGCACTCGGATCTCCAGAACTTGCCGCGCAGGTCGCAGACCTGCTCAGCAAGGCTGGCCTTCCCTCCGCCCTCAGCCCCACGCGGGGATTCGACCACGGCGTCTTTGTTCCGCTCAAGGTCGCCTATCCGCGACCAAGCATCCCAGTCGTCACTCTTTCACTCGTTGCATCACTCGACCCCGCTCTCCACATCGCGGCCGGTCGCGCCCTCGCGCCCCTCCGCGATCTGGGCGTTCTCATCATCGGCAGCGGCATGACATTCCACAACCTTCGCGGCTACTTCCTTCCTGAAACCACCGAACGCTCCCGCGCCTTCGATGCGTGGCTGACCTCTGCCGTCAACTCTTCAGCCGACGAACGTGAAGCTCTCCTCACTCATTGGGCTCAGGCACCATTCGCTCGCTTCGCTCACCCGCGTGAGGAACATCTCATTCCGCTGCTCGTCGCAGCCGGCGCAGGCTCACAGCTCGCCGGCCGCCGAATTTTCACCGACGAGCCCATGGGAGCAGCGATCAGCGCCTATCGCTTCGACTAAGCAACCTGCCAAAACCTTCACCACAACCCGCGCGCCAGCCAGCCCACGGCAGCACCGCCCAAAATTAACCACGCCGGGTTTACCTTCGTTCCCATCAGCAATCCGGTGCACACGACCCCAACTACCCATGTCCACCAATCCACCAGCGCGGCGCGTCCCAGTGTCAACGCCACTGAGGCCATCACTGCCACGGCCGCCACATTCACCCCATCCAGAAACGCTCCCGCCGGCGCCGATCGCCTGATCCGCTCAGCCAGCATCGCCGCCACTCCCGCCAGCACAAACGATGGCAAAAAAATTGCAGCAGTCGCAACTCCTGCACCGCTCCATCCACCAATCACAAACCCTAGAAATGTAGCTGTCGCAAACAGCGGCCCGGGCGTCACCTGCCCAGCAGTCACAGCGTCAAGCAGTTGACTCTGCGTCACCCAATGCAGCCGGTCTACCAAGTCCCTCTGAAGAAATGCAAGCAGCACATACCCTGACCCAAAGACAACCACTCCAAGCTTCAGAAAAATCAAGGCCAGCGGCATCAGTCCAACTGCACTTGCCCCACTCGCGCCCATTCCCACTGGCACTAGCGCCAGCCCCATCGCACTGCTCGACCTGCTCCGTCCCCACTCCACCGCCAGCGTCACGACGCCGCAAACGAGCAATACCGCAAGCGGAGGCGCGCCAAGCAACGCAGCCGCCAGGCATGCGGCCCCAGCAACAGCCAAACCTGCGTTCTTCAGCGCTGTTCGTCCCAGCTTCCAAATCGCATGCACGATCAGCGCCACCATCGCCGGCTTTGCCCCGTAGAGCAGCCCCTGGGCCTGCGGCAGACTCCCGTAGCGCACATACGCCCAAGCCAGCCCAAGCGTTGCCAGCGCGGCCGGCGTAATAAAACACATTCCCGCAGTCACAAGCCCCAGCCACCGCGCCCGGGTGTAGCCCAATGCCATCGCCACCTGTGTAGAACTCGGTCCAGGAAGCAGGTTGCAGGCTCCCACCAGATCAAGAAAGCTCTCGCGGCTCATCCAGCGTCGCCGGGTCACTGCTTCTCGCTCCATCAGCCCCAGATGCGCCGCCGGTCCGCCAAACGCCGTCAATCCAAGCCGAAGAAACAGCCCGGCAATCTCCCCAATCGAAGACCGCCCGCTCTCCTCACTCATGCGCTCAAGCCTCTTTGTCGACCTGTGTCCCATCTACATTGTTGCTCTGCGAGCCCGCTATGTTTGGGGCTGCCTAGAGTCCCTTCGATTGGTACCACGGCCTGCGCCGGCCAACCTTCAGCCCAGCATCAAGTAGCACTGCCACCGTCCCCAGCAGCATGCAAAAATCCACCCGCGATTCATGCAGAAAACTCCAGAATCCGTAGTGAGCCAGCTTGCCGAGCGCAAACGGCCCCAACGGCCGGCCTGCAAGAATAGGCAACTTCGTTGTAACCAGCGCTGCCACAATCACCGCCAGCAGCGCCAACGATGCGTCCCCCGCATAAAAGCCCGCCGCCACTGCCATGCCGCCCAGAATCTCGATCGCCGCAACCAATGGTGCAAACACCTCTGGATAGGGAATTCCGATGGCCGCAAACCGCCCCGCGCCCAACTCCTCCGGCCGAACAAACTTCAGAATCCCCTCGCTTACAAAGACCAACCCCACCATTATCCGAACCAGAATCATGGGGAGATTGCGGCGCATGATAGCCTCCTGTGACCGTTCGACTCTGCCTGCCCAAACTCAACTTGCATCGTCGGACGTTGTCCCAGAAAATTCTGGGAAGAGCATACTCCAATCCACGCACGCCTTGCCCGATTCAACCGGCCGTCCTAACCAGCCAACAACTCTTCAATGGGCCCCGCGAGTGCCGCGGGATTCGTCGTTGATCCGAACCGTCTGACCACCGCGCCGCGCCGGTCCACCAGGAACTTCGTGAAATTCCACGAAATCCTCTCCACACCCAACACCCCCGGCTTTTCCTTTTTCAAGAACTGATACAGCGGGTGCGCATGTAGGCCGTTCACATCGACCTTGGCGAACATCGGGAACTTGACCCCATAGTTCTTCTCGCAGAACGCTCCGATTTGTTCGGCGCCGCCCGGTTCCTGGCCGCCGAACTGGTTGCATGGAAAACCCAACACCTCCAGCCCGCGCTCCCGATAGCTCTCGTATAGCTCCTCCAACCCTGCATACTGCGGCGTAAATCCGCATTGGCTCGCGGTGTTCACAATCAGAAGAACTCGATCCCGAAACTCCCTCAGCTCCACGATGCGCCCATCCAAGAGTGGCGCCGAGAATTCATAAACCGTCTTCGCCAACTCGTCGCCCATAGCAATTCCCTCTGTTCTTGAGGATGCCATGTGCATTCCACATGCGTCTAAATCCCATGCTTCCGACTTTGATCCCATCCCAATCAGGGGCCAACCCGCCTCAGTCCGTTAGACTGGATGATGGGTCCCCTGGTTTCGGGTTTTCCTCGTCTCAAGCCGCGGAACCCCGCGGTCGGAACCCAAAATCTGCCCGCCACCGTCAACGGGTCGCGCAGCAGCAAATTTGCTTGATCCTGGCGGCTTCCATGCCGCTAAATACTCCGGCTCCTCGGGCCTTTTGCCCGCGGTTCTGTCCGGGGTCCTTGGCGAGGAGACCTCGTCGCTGGGGTGGTAAAATCAGTATTTCCGCGAGGCAGAATCAGATCTTTCGGGGCAGTTCCAGATTTTTCAGCAATTGATGAGGGTGTCGATATTTTTCCCGTGAAGCCGACCATGAAGGCGAACTTTGTACCGCACCAGCACTTGTGCTCGCCGGAGGGCTCCAGCACGGTGAAGAACAGGCACACCGCGAACGCCCTTTCGGGCCGCCAAGGCCGCCTCGTACTTCGATTTGCTCGCCTCTTCCTCCTGGCCCTTGTCGCAGCGACCACCACGGCATTGGCCGTCGCTCAGCAGGCCCAGACCATTGACTCCATCCGCGTCATTGGGAATCGCCGCATTCCTAAAGAGACCGTCCTCGCCCGACTTTTTACCCACCCGGGCGACACTTACGATCCCATCTCCATCGAGCGCGACTTCAACTCGCTCTGGAATACCGGCTACTTCGAAAATCTCCGCATCGAACGCGAAGACACTGAGAAGGGCATCATCCTCGACATCTTTGTCAAGGAAAAGCCCACTATCCGCGAGATCAATTACAAGGGCCTTAACGCCATCTCCCAGTCTGACGTCCTCGACCGCTTCAAGAAGGAGAAGGTCGGCCTAACGGTTGAAAGCCAGTACGACCCGGCCAAGATCCTGCGCGCTACCACCGTCCTCAAGCAGCTACTGTCTGAACACGGCCACCAATTCGCAACCGTCAAACTTGATGTGAAAGACATTCCTCCGGCATCTGTCCAGGTCAACTTCAACGTCAAGGAAGGCCCTACGGTAAAGGTTGGCGAGATCAAGTTTGTCGGCAATCAGCACATCAACAGTCTTGAGCTTCGCCGCGCGATGAAGAACCTCAAGCCGATTGGCATCCCTTACTCCGTGATCTTTGAAGACCTCTTTGCCCAGACCTTCGACGCCTCCAAGCTCGAAGAAGATACTGAGCGCGTTCGCCAGGCCTACCGCGACAAGGGCTACTACAACACCGCCATCGAAGAACCTCGCACTCAAGTTCGCGATGAAAACGGGCTCAACTGGTTCACCTTCCGGCCCAACAAGGGCAAGCGCATCGATATCCTCATGCCTGTTGAAGAAGGCGACCGCTATCGCCTTGGCACCATCACTTTCACCGGCAACACACACCTCAACAACACCAAAGCTCTCCGCGCTCAGTTTGGCGTCAAAGACGGCGACTGGTTCAACGCCACCCTGATGGCCAAGGGCCTCGAGAATCTGAAGAAGGCGTACGGCGGTGTGGGCTACATCAACTTTGGCGCAATTCCCAAGCCCACATTCGACGACGCAAAGAAAACCGTCTCCCTCGACATTGATATCGATGAAGGAAAACAGTTCAACGTCTCCCGCATCGAATTCCAGGGCAACACCATCACCCGCGACAAGGTCATTCGCCGCGAGCTCATGCTCGACGAAGGATCGGTCTACAACTCGCAGCTCTGGGAATACAGCCTCCTGCGGCTCAACCAGCTTGAGTACTTCGAGCCTCTGAAGGTCGACCAAGACTCCGAAGCCCATCAGGATGCGGAGGCCGGCACCGTTGAGCTCCTCCTCAAGGTCAAAGAGAAAGGCAAGAACTCCATCGGTTTGAACGGCGGCGTCAGCGGCCTTTCCGGCGCATTCCTTGGCGCCAACTACCAGACCAACAACTTCCTCGGTCTCGGCGAAACGCTTAGCGTCCAGGCCAACCTGGGCAACGTTGCACGTACCTTCCTGTTCGGCTTCACCCAGCCCTACGTTCACAACAGGCCGCTCAATATCGGCTTCCAGGTCTTCAACTCCAAACAGGACTTCAATGCCGCCAAGAACTACCAGGCAACCACAGGACAGTCTGTCAATCTCTCCGCGGCACAGTCATCGCTCACGCAGAACTACAATCAGGCCTCCAAGGGCTTCACATTCTCCGTCAGCTACCCTCTGCGCCGTCACGCGTTCCAGCGCGTGGGCATGACCTACTCGCTGAATAAGTCCAACATCACGGCGTTCAGCCAGGCATCGTCCACCTTTTTCCAGACCATCAGCTTCCGCTCGGGCATTCAGGGCAGCAACCCGCTTGCGGGCATCGTCAACAGCTCGGCCTCATTCAGCTACACCTACAACACCATCAACAATCCGCTTCGCCCCCGCGAAGGCAAAGAGTACTCGGCCGTCTTCCAGATCGCCGGCATCGGCGGCAACGTTCGCTACATCACCCCGCTGTTCGCCTATAAGAGCTTCCGCTCCATGCGCTACCTCATTCCTTCCAAGGCCGGTCGCAACGTTCTTGGCCTCCGCGCCCAGATCGGCTATGTGCGCGGATTCGGCGGCGACGTCGCGCCCCCCAACAACCGCTATTACTCCGGCGGTGAAGGCGAGATGCGCGGCTTTGACATCCGCGGCGCAACCCCCTACGGATACGTGCCCAATCGCGTCAACTTCCAGCTCACCAACCCGGACGGGCAGTGCGTTCCGCGCGATCCCACCAATCCGCAGTTGAACCAGTGCGTCCAGGTCCCGCTGCCTGTATACGGAATCGCCTCAATCGGTGGTGACACCAACCTCACCGCCAATGCCGAGTACCGCATTCCCATCGCCGGGCCGGTTACTTTCTCGTTCTTTGACGACTTCGGCATCGATACCGCGCTCGACAAGGGCCAGCTCAAGCAGAGCCCTGAGGGCTTCGCTTCTCTTACTGCGCCTCTCTACGGCTGCCCGGTCTACAACAACGGTGCATGCCAGGGCGGCATCCCTGGTACTGAGGTCGGCTTCCAGAGAGACATTCGCCCCATCTCCGGCACCAACTTTGTACCCCGCATGTCCACCGGAGCTGAAATCTCAGTCATAATGCCGGTCATCAATGCACCCTTCCGCCTCTACTATGCTTACAATCCCCTCCGGCTCTACGAGCGGCCTTACTGCAACGATGTGAACCTTGGCCAGAATAAGCAGAGCTGCTCGGCTGAGCTCATCACCCGCGATCTCTTCCCGCCCGGAGGCGCAGGCGACTACACCTACGCGGAAGCCATTCAGGCCTACGGTTCGCAGTATCTCTTCCGCGAGCCCCGCAAGACCTTCCGCCTCACCGTTTCAACCACCTTCTAAACGCGGGCGAGCTCGAAATCTCGCCTGCGTCGTACCTCCTGCGGGGCCAGGAATTCACGATTCGCTGGTTTGGCGCCCCCGCCCTACCCCCGCGCCATCATTGATCCAGGTCTATTCAGAAACCATGGAGCCCTGCGGCATTTTCATCCCCGGGGTCCCGCAGACAGGTCTTGGTCTGCGTGTTGGAAGTGAATGCCGCCTTCGACGAACTCGAAACGTCAACATTTGGATCGAAGATGCTTTATAATCCACCTAGTTCCTGCTGATGTCTCCGGTTGCGTCTTTCATCTCACCGCTGCCCTTTCCGGCGCGGACCCCGTCAAAAACAGGGAGTGATAAGGCGTTAGGTTTGCTCAGGAGGCACACGCACGGCTAGATCATCGAGCCATGCCTCAAAACAGGAATCTCTGAAGGAGTTTTTCATCAAAATGAAGCGTTCGATTGTTTGTTTTCTCACGCTGGCCTCGGGCTTTGCCCTGAGCTCAGTTGCTCAAGCACCGGCCACCGCTGCTCAAGCTCCAACCGTCAATGCCATCGCACCCGCCCCTAACGCGAGGGTTGCTGTCATTGCCTTCCAGGCCGCTGTTGGCCAGACCAATGAATTCCAGCGCGACTTTGCCGACCTGCAAAAAAAGTATGAGCCCAAGCGCACCCAACTCAAGGGCATGGCCGATGAGATCGAGTCGCTCGAGAAGCAGCTTCAGGCCTCGGCCGACAAGCTCAGCGACTCTGAGCGCGCCAGCAAGACCAAGGCGCTCGATGAGAAGAAGAAGCAGGCCCAGCGTATTGCTGAGGACGCTCAAAACGACCTGAACAGCGAGATGAATGAGACCTTCAACAAGGTCGCCACCAAAGTTCTCGATGTGATGAATGCCTACGCCACCCAGCAGGGATTTACCCTGGTGATCGACGGTAGCGGCAGCCAGCAGCAGGCTCCTGTCGTTCTCTATGCCAGCCCCACTTCTGACATTACCAAGGCAGTGATCGACGCATACAACGTGAAGTCGGGCGTTCCTGCGCCTCCACCGCAGGCTCCAGCAGCACCGACGCCTGCTCGCACTGCGCCGGCTAAGCCGGCCGCTCCTGCCGCAAAATAACGCTTGGGAGTTTCAACTCGACGCAACACGGAAGAGGCCCCTCCATCGGGGCCTCTTGCTCTTTCAGTGCATCCAGCGCCCAGCTCTCCTCCTGCCGCTTTTATCTTGCGATTGCCTCCGTTAGCACAGCACACTGGATTAACAACATGGAACCGCAATTGGGCACGGAAATATCGGCTAGTTTAGGGGCTCTTGCCGGCGTAGCACTCGCCACCGGCGGTTGCGCTTATGCTGCACTCTGGCCCGCCTCGCGAATCTTTGGCACATCCTTCATCGCGCCCCGCATCCCGAGCGAGATCGCCCTCACATTCGACGACGGCCCCAACCCCGTTTGGACGCCACGGCTTCTAGATATACTCGCCAACTACAGTGTTCGAGCCACATTCTTTATGGTTGGCAGCCATGCAGTCTCAGAGCCTGCTCTGGTTCGCCGCGTCGTCGCCGCTGGTCACCTCATTGGCAACCATTCCTGGAGCCATCCCAATCTCGCTCTTACCCTGAGTCGCCGCGTCGAAGAGGAACTGGTTCGCACCAGCGACACCCTCCAGCAGATCGCCGGCAGGCGTGTCCACTTTTTCCGGCCGCCCTTTGGAGCACGAAGGCCTGTCGTGTTCCGCACAGCACGCGAACTCGGCATGACGCCTGTCCTTTGGAACGCGATGACCTCCGACTGGAGCGATCCATCCGCCGATTCGATCGCAAACCACCTCATCCGCTCCATTGATCGGGCAGAACGCTCTGGCTCAGCCGCCAACGTGGTTCTCCATGACGCCAGCCACGTCGATCGCGCAGCCTATCGCGGCCCCTCGATCAATGCCGTCAGCCGGCTCGCCAAGCGCTACAAATTCACTCACCGCTTTGTCACACTCGACGAGTGGACCTGAGCCGGGGCAGCAGTAAACTTACCCCATCGCAACAGCCTCAAACGCCCTCTTCGCCGCTGCGATCGTCACTTCCGTCTCTTCCGCCCCATGTGCCGTGCTCAGAAACGCCGCCTCAAACTGCGATGGCGGCAGCCACACGCCCTGGTCCAGCATTGCCCGATGGAAACGCGCAAACGCCTTTGTGTCCGACCGCGCTGCCTCCTCGTAGTTCCTCACCGGCCCTTCTGTGAAGAACCACGTCCACATCGATCCCACCCGATTCATCGTGAGTGGTATACCTGCCTTCTCAGCCTCGGCCTTCACGCCCTCAGCCACAGCATTCGCGGTCGCCTCAAGCCGCGCATACACCTCCGCCGCGTGCTCCCGCAGATACCCCACCGTCGCAACCCCCGCCGCCATCGCCAACGGATTCCCGCTCAGTGTTCCGGCCTGATATACAGGTCCCAGGGGCGCAAGCATCTCCATGAATCGCCGCTTTCCGCCGAACACACCTACCGGCAACCCTCCGCCCACAATCTTGCCCAGCGTCACCAGGTCCGGGTCTAATCCATAGAGCTCAACCGCCCCGCCCAGCGCCACGCGAAACCCTGTCATCACCTCATCCACAATCAAGAGCGCGCCTTCCCGCGCCGTCAGCGTCCGCAGTCCCGCCAGATATCCCTCCACAGGCGCGATGCACCCCGCATTGCCCACCACAGCTTCCAGAATCACCGCCGCTACTGCTCCCGGATGCGCTGCAAACGCTTCCTCCACGGCGCCGAGATCGTTGTAGGGCAACGCTAGGGTGAGTTGTGCAATCTCCTCCGGCACACCCGCAGATCCAGGAATGCCCAGCGTCGCAACACCAGATCCCGCCTTCACCAACAACCCGTCAGAATGACCGTGGTAGCAGCCCTCAAACTTGATGATGATCTTGCGATTCGTCGCCGCTCGCGCCAACCGGATCGCCGACATCGTCGCCTCCGTCCCCGAGCTAACAAAGCGCATCATCTCCATCGCCGGATAACAACGCGTCACCATCTCTGCCAAATCCGCCTCTGCCGCTGTCGACGCTCCAAAGCTCGCCGAACCACGCGCCGCCCGCTCAATTGCCTCCACTGCCGGACCAAACGCGTGCCCCAGAATCATCGGTCCCCACGACCCCACGTAGTCCACATAGCGGTTCCCATCTGCATCCGTCACCCACGCGCCCTCGGCACACTCTACAAATCGCGGCTCCCCGCCCACTGCCTTGAACGCCCGCACCGGCGAGTTCACCCCGCCCGGAAAATACCGCGCTGCACGCTCTTGAAGCTGCTTCGACTTCTTGCTCTCTCGTGCTGCAATCTGTTCGCTCATCGTGTCGCCAGTATAGAATCCCGCCCGCGACATCCCTGTGACGCCCGTCCCAAATCCCACTCTCGCCCCTCACACTTGCATCGCTCCTTCTCCGCCCGGCATCCTGTATGTAGGTGACACCGGCCAACCAACTCGATCCAGGCAATCTCAACTCCCAGCTCGGAGACCGCCTCCTCGTCATTTACGACGGCTATTGCGGCCTCTGCAACGCCTCAATTCAATGGCTCATCCGCCATGATCGCAATGACCGCCTGCGCTTCATTCCCTCCCATAACCACTCCGTAGCCAACCTGCTCGCTGCCCACCCTCAACCTGCTGAACCCTCCGGCGCACCCGGCTCTGTCCTCGTCGTCCGCCAGCCGTTCTCCACCCACCCCGAGGTCTTCGTCCGCTCCCGCGCCGCCCTTTCGGCCCTGCGCGTCTTGCCCGCTCCCTGGCCAGCCGTCTCCGTTCTTCTCAGCCTTGTTCCCGCCTTCCTTGCCGACCCGATCTACCGCCTCATCGCCCGCTGGCGCTACCGAATTTGGGGCCGCCTCGATGTCTGCCCCATCCCCACATCCGACCAGCAGCGCCATTTCTTTTCCATCACAGAAGTGCCTCCCAAATCCTGCTAGAATCGTGGTTTCCGGCCTTTCCGGCCCCCTCCACTCCACTCGCAGAAGGCCTTCATCGTGCCCAATCCACCTAAATCGCCCGACCCAAAAACCAAACCCGTGACCTACGCCGACGCTGGCGTTGACATCTCCTCGGGCGACCGGACCAAAGAGCGCATCAAATACCTTGCCCAGAAGACTTTCAACCGCAACGTCCTGGGCGGCATCGGTGGCTTCGGCGCTCTCTATCGCCTGGATCTCCAGCGCTTCAAGAACCCCATCCTCGTCAGTTCAGCCGACGGCGTTGGCACCAAGCTCAAGATTGCCTTCGAGCTCGGCCTCCACCACACAGTCGGTGCAGACCTCGTCAACCATTGCGTGAACGACGTTGCCGTTCAGGGTGCAACGCCACTCTTTTTCCTCGACTACTTCGCCAGCGGCCGTCTCGATCCCGAAGTCGCTGAGAGCGTCATCACTGGCATGGCTGAGGCCTGCCGCGCAAACGCCCTTGCCCTCATTGGCGGCGAAACCGCCCAGATGCCCGGCTTCTATACCGATGGCGAATACGATCTTGCGGGATTCATTGTCGGCGCAGTCGACCGCGACAAAATGATCACCGGCGAGGCGATCAAGCCCGGCGACGTACTCATCGGAATTCCCTCCACTGGCCTTCATACCAACGGCTACTCGCTCGCCCGCAAGCTCCTCTTCGAGGTCGCCGGCTACAAGCCCACGCAGTACGTCACCGCCATCAAAGAGAAGGCCGGCACGGCCCTCATGAAAACTCATCGCAGCTATCTCCACGTGATTCAGAAGCTCTGCACAGCCGGCGTCACCGTCGGCATGGCTCACATCACGGGCGGCGGAATCACCGAGAATCTGCCCCGCATCCTGCCCAAGAACTGTGCCGCTCAAATCGAGGTCGGCTCCTGGCCCGTGCTGCCAATCTTTGACCATCTGCGCACTCTCGGCCAGGTCTCTGAGCCGGAAATGCTCCGCACTTTCAACATGGGTATCGGCCTTATCGCAGCCATCCCGGCGGAGAAGTTCACCCGCGCCAAAAACCTCCTCGACCGCGCCGAAGAAAAGTTCTACGTCGTTGGCCGCATCATCAAAGGCGATCACCACCGCGTGCAGTACACCTGAAGGACCACCGCTTGGCAGCCAATCCTCAAGCCCAGCCCATTCGCCTCGGCATCCTCCTTTCCGGCCGCGGCTCCAACTTCCTCGCCATCGCGGAATCCATCCGCTCCGGCCGGCTCCACAGCGTCGAAATCGCAATAGTCATCTCCAACATCGCCGATGCTCCCGGCCTCGCCGCAGCCCGCGACCTTGGCCTACCCACCGCCGCGCATATCTCCAAAGGCCGCTCCCGCGAAGACCACGACGCCGACCTCGTGGCGCGCCTTCGCCAGCACCAGGTCGATCTGGTCTGTTTAGCTGGATATATGCGCCTGCTCTCGCCCGCATTCATCGGCGCCTTTCCCAACCGCATTCTCAACATTCACCCCTCGCTGCTCCCCGCCTTTCCCGGCCTCGATGCCCAGCACCAGGCCTTCGAATACGGAGTCAAAGTCGCCGGCTGCACCGTCCACTTCGTCGACGAACACCTCGACCACGGTGCAATCATCCTCCAGCGCGCCATTTCAGTTCTCGACACGGATGACGACCACTCCCTTGCCCAGCGCATCCTCGCCGAGGAGCACATCGCCTACAGCGAAGCCATCGCCCGCGTCGTCAGCCAACAATACGAAATCCGCGGCCGCCGCTACATCCCCCGCCAGCCTTAGTACAGTCCCATGAACTCCCAAACCCGACACCCCAGACCCGATCCCGGAGGCCAAAATCCGGCTGTCAAGTTTCACCCACCCCTCGCTCGTTCCAAACCGCTGATTCCACGTGTCCTGTCCCACTTCGTCCATTTGCGCAGAATTCCCCCTCATTTCCCTACTCTCTAAGAGATAGCCCTCCAGACAATCGCTATGCCGGGATTCCAGCCCCGCCGGGAAGGGAACCTCTCCTCCCCCGCTCGATCGCGTTGCTGGATCACGCCTGCTTGCCCAAATTCCACGCATCCCTGGGCTCATTTGTCGCAAATCAACACCCGCGGCGGGGCCGCTCAACCAGCTTTTGAAGGAGCATCTCAATGAACCTGATCTCGAATATCTGGATTCATCCACGCACCTCGGCCGCCGGCCTGCTCATCGCCGCCATTACCATTGCCGGAGTCCTCTCCCAGCAGGGCATCACCCTCGGCTCCGCTGGCACAGGCACGGTTATCACTCTGGTCAGCGCGATCGCCACTGCCATCCTCGGCCTGCTCGCGAAAGACCCTGACCCCGGCCCAACCACCGGCGCAACCGCCAAACTCGGCGTTTTAATGCTTTCCGCCGTCCTCGTCGCCGGCTCTTTGCCAGTTGCTGGCTGCTCCGGCATCACGGTAGCCCAGGACATCGTCAACTGGACCCCGGCTCTTCAAACGGCAGTGGCAGTCGTTGACTCCACAGCCTCTCTGCTTTTGCCAATTGACGCGCCCATCTTCCAGGCCGCCACTATGGGTTTCGACGCTGCCACCAATCTGCTCGTGGCGCAATGCAATGCCTATCTGGCAAACCCCTCGGCAAGTTTGCTTGCCCAGTTGCAAACCCAGATCGTCGCATTTCAGCAGCAGGTAAACGCCTCACTTCTTCAGGCCGCCCACATCGTCAACCCCAATAGCCAAACCCACGCCCTGGCTGCCATCAATGGCGTTGCCACCATTGTCAACGCCATCTTTGCCCTCATCGAGTCCATCTCGACCAAGGCCACCGCCGCTCAAATGGCTTCGCATGCCATTATCAAGATCTCCGAAATCCAGCCTTACCTCAACCAGGATCAGTCCGCCCAAATCGTCGCCAATCACTACAGCGAACCGGTCTTTCTCGCCCGCATCCAGATTGCCCAGGCCCAATCCGGCGCGATCCGTTCCGGCTTCTGAGCCAGCCCGAATTCCCGCCAAAATCCCACGAGCAAGCGGCTCCTCGAAGCCGCCTGCTCGCACAGCGCCACTCCTTCGACATCACGCCCAGCTAAACCCGCTGCTCTTCAACGGCAGCGTCCGAATCCGCTTCCCCGTCGCCGCAAAGATCGCATTCGTGACTGCTGGCAGAGTTGGTGGCAACGTCGGCTCACCCAGCCCGGTCGGCGAGTAGTCTGTCTTCAGCCAGTGGACCTCGATCTCCGGCACTTGCCTCATGCGCATCAGCGGATGGTTGTGGAAGTTCGACTGCACCACCTTCCCATCTACCAGCGTGATTTCCTGCGCAAGGTGACCCATACCTTCCATAATGCCGCCCTGGACGAGGTTTTCCGCCGCCACCGGGTTGATGGTCTGACTGCCGATATCCGTCACCGCCCACACCTTGTGTACGGTCACCTTGCCCTCCGCGTCGACGCTCACATCTGCAACTTCAGCCACATAGCCAAGATGGCAGAACCACGCAGCAATCCCCATCCCGCGGCCCGGCGTCTTCTTCCTTTGCGCCCAGCCTGACTTCTCCCCAACCAACTCCAGAACGCCTTTGAACCGCTCCGGAACCAAAACTCCCGGACCCGTCGGCTCGTGATCACCCACAGCGTCTTCGCCGTCTGACTTCCACGGAGCCTTCTTGTTGCTCAGCAACTCCAGTTGGAATTCCAGCGGGTCGCGTCCGGCCTCATGAGCAATCTCGTCCAGGAACGACTGCGCAACCCAGCAATAAGCGTTATCACCCGGCGCGCGCAGCGCTCCGGTGCGCAGCATCAGTGGCTGTGCAGAGGTATACAGCGCGTATGCCGGCGGAAATCCTGCCGGAAACGCGTCCCGTCCGATCCCGCCACCGGAGGTTGAGTGCTTGTCATCTCCAAACGTCGCAAAGTGCTGCCGCCACACCGTCAGCCTGCCCTGCGCATCCACCCCGCCCTTCAAAGCAAACGTTCCTCCCGGGCGGAACGGATCATGTGTCACGTCATCCTCGCGCGACCACAGCAGCTTCACTGGCGCATCCACGCGCTTCGCAATCCATGCAGCCTCTACCAGATAGTCGTTTTGGAGGCGCCTTCCAAAGCTGCCGCCAGAGCGCACCATGTGGGTGGTGATATCGCTCTGCTGAATTCCCAATGTCTTGGCTACCAGTCCGCGTCCGTCCACGGGCAGCGTGCTGGTCGACCACATCTCCAGCTTTCCGTCCTTCCAATGCGCCGTTGCGCCCTGCGGCTCCATGGTCACGTGCGCAATAAACGGATACTCGTATACGGCCTCCACCACCTTGGCCGAGCTCTTCAGCGCTGCGTCCAGGTCGCCATACTTGCGCACGGTCGTTGCGGGCGGAGCCTTCAGCAGCTCAGCTGCCCTGGCTCTGAATCCCTCACTGCTCTGCGTTGCCGCAGGACCCAGGTCCCACTCCACCTTCAGTTGTTTCCGCGCCTGCTGCGCATGCCACCATGTGTCTGCCACGACGGCAATCCCCGGCTCCATCCCCGGCTCCCATGGCGTATAAGCATTCGGCGTAATGCCACCATCAATCACCAGCACATACTTCACACCGGGCAGCGCTTTAACAGCATCCACATTCGCCGACTTCACTTTCCCTGCGAACACCGGAGCCTTCTCAATCGCCGCGTACAGCATGCCCGGCAGTTGCACATCGATGCCAAACAGTGGCTTGCCTGTCACAACCGAGTGCGCATCCACATTTGGCTGCGAGTGCCCGATGATCCGGTAGTTCTTTGGATCCTTGAGCTTCACGCTGCTCAGCGGAGGTGCAGGCAGCGCTGCAGCCCTCTCTGCCAACTCGCCATAACCGGCGGAGCGGCCGGTTGCGTCGTGAAAAACACGGCCTGACGACACCTTGAGCACATGGCCTGAGGATGAGTTAGGTGTTTTGTTCGACGCTGAGTCAATCACCCGGCCCGATTGAGTCGAGCACTCGTCCACCGGGACTCCCCACGACTGCGCCGCGGCAGTAATCAGCAGCTGGCGCCCAGCCGCGCCCACCTGCCGCATTGGCGTCCATCCGCTCGGAGTGTTGCTGGAGCCTCCGGAATACTGCGGCCCATAGATCTTCTCGTTGAGCTCGGCCTGCTGCACGCGGACGTCCTTCCATTCCACGTCCAGTTCCTCGGCAATCAGCATCGGCAGCATGTTCCGCATGCCCTGGCCTGACTCCGACGCGCGCGCCATGATCGTCACGATGCCGTCTGGCGCAATGTGAATGAACGCCTGGGGCGTAATCGCCGGCCCGCCCGTGCCCTGGGCCATGGCAAGCGGTGAGCGATAGAAATCCAGTGCCAGGCCGCCACCAGCGAGGGCGCTCAACTGAAGAAACGATCTGCGATTCATTTGCATAGTCCGAGCCCCCCTTCTAGTTGGTGGCCGTGGTGGCTGTTGCGTTGCTGGCCGCGCCGGCAGCCGCATGAACAGCCTGCCGAATCCGTGTGTAGGTTCCGCAGCGGCACAGGTTTCCGCTCATCGCCGTATCAATCTCCGCGTCCGTAGGATGCGGCGTATGCGCCAGCAGCGCCGCCGCCGTCATTATCTGCCCCGCCTGGCAGTAGCCGCATTGAGGCACATCCAACGCTTCCCAGGCAACCTGCACCGGGTGCTGCCCGTCTGCCGAGAGCCCTTCGATCGTGGTTACCGCCTTGCTCCCCACCGAGGCCACCGTCGTGGTGCACGAGCGCACCGCCTTGCCCCCAATCATCACCGTGCACGCCCCGCACAACCCCAGACCGCACCCATACTTCGTTCCCGTGTAGTTCAATACGTCGCGCAGCACCCAAAGCAGCGGCGTATCCGGCTCAACGTCCACCGTCACAGCCTTCTTGTTCACATTCAATGTCAGAGGCATTTGCGTTCCTCCCGCTGAGGATTGAGAGTCATCAAGCCAAAGGCGTCGCCCCGGCATGTGGTCAGACCCGTATCTTTAGTCGATCTACAGTTCTAGATGTTTGACGCGGCCAACCAAGTTCCGAGTTGCAACAAAACCACAAATTTAAACCAAACAGCATCGGGCACGAAGCCGCATTTCGCAGCCGCGTGCCCTGTCCCCATGTCTCTAGCGGATAACTGTTACATATCTGCGCCCGGCGTAAATCCTGTACCCGCCAGCCGCATCGGCCACAACTTGCAGCGGTCGCGGCCGGGCCAGCCCAGCGTCGTTCCCCGTGCTCACCGTCAATACGTCATGCGCGCCCACGTCCGTCACCAGCAGCTTGTCGCCATCGACGAACCCGATCCCGTAAATCCCAGCCGCCAACTTCTGGCCGCCAATCTTGATCGGCTCTTCCGTGATGAAATACGCCTGGTACTTCGCCTGGATCCCAGTCGAATAGCCACTCGTATCCACCAGCGTCGTCAGCAGGTAGCTCCCGTTGGCAAACTTCACGCCGCCTGAGTTCCTTAGCTGCGTCGTCGCCGACTGTCCTTTGTAATAAACCTTTTCCGGCAACAGCTTCTCAATTTCCGCCTGCTTCAGCACCGTGTCCCCAGCCTGCGCCTTCGCGCCCGCCGGAACCACCATAATCACCGCGGCCATTGCAAACACCGCCGCTGTCTTTAAGACTGCCCGAATACGCATTCGTGAACTCCCTCTTTCTGTGCTGCGACAGGAGTATACCGCAATCACGCGGTCCACCGCACAACCCTAGTTGTCGATGCAAAGCACGTCGTAGTTGTAGTTGATCATCACCTTCTTTACCGGGCTCGGCGGCTTAGGAAACGGCACAGTCTGCTCCACTGTTTTTGGGCCCACAATGGCTACCGAGCCCAAGAGAAAGATTTTCCCGTCGTTTAGTTCTATGTACATCGGTACGAGCATGCGGAATCCCGGCGGTACGCCCGACTGAATCAGTTTGAAATGCAGGCTGTTCGCATCCCCATTCTGCGTAACCTGCCCTTCAAAGCGATAAGTAGGCAGGTCAGTCCCGTACACATACTGGTTGAAAAACCAGTCCATCCGGTGGTTCCCATCCAGGTCCATACCGGGGCTCATGTGTCGCTCCACCGCCGCCTTGAAGTCTTCCGTGGTGGCCGCCTTCAGCCGGTGACTTGCCACAAAGTCCTGCATCGTCGCCATGAACCGGTCATCCCCATCCTTGCTCGACCACATCATCAAGCGGATCATGTGCAGGATGTATGCTCCCTTCGGATAAACCAGGTTCCGGTAGATGTCGCGTCCCGTCTTCTCCGTGCTCAGCCTGAATCCCATCGTCACCGGGCCCACGTCGATCGGCCTGAACCCCTCGGCATTCTTCTCCGTGATCAGCCTACGCTGCTGCTTCCAAAACTCGCGAAACTTGTCGCCCTTGGGCTCCGTCGACTGAAGAAAAATCGATGCCGAAGCATCCGCAAATCCCTCGCTCATCCATTGGTCGCGATAACTGGTGAACCCCACCGTCTGTCCCCACCACTGGTGCGCAACTTCATGCGCCGTCACCACCTTCCAGTACATGTTCTCTGGATGAAGGCCCAAAAAGTGCTGCTGCGTGTCGTCCAGAAACCCACAGATCGGCAAGTACACCAGCATCGGCCAGCTCTGTCCGTAGTTGCATGCATACTGCTGTGTGAGTGCCACCCGTGAGAACGGCAGCGCTCCAAAGTAGGTCGTGTAAATCTGCGCCGCAACCTCTCCCTGGCTCAGTTGCACTGGAAGCATCCTCGTCGTACTCAATGTCCCCAGCACACCTCCCTCCATGCCCGCCATGCTGTCCGGCGTCAATGTGTTCGCATAAGCGTCCACCTTCAAATCATCGCCAAGCTTGCCTGGAACCGTCGCCTCCTTCATCGTGAACTGGCCCAGGTTGAATCCCACTACCGCCAGCGGAACATCCGTCCTCCACTCCGTCGTCGTCACCTTTCCCTCTGTACTTTCGGTCACCTTTGTCCCCGTCGCAATCAGTTGCAGCCCCTTTGGCACATGGAACACCATTCGATACATCGCGTAGTTCCCCAGCCCGCTTGATGCATTCGGGTACCAGCTCTGACGCGCCACCGGGTAGTAGTTCGCGTTGCCCTCATTCATCACCACATCCTTGCCGCCAAAAGCGATCTTCAGCGTTCCAGCCTCGCCTTTTTTCATCGCGTGCGCCAGCACCACGCCAAAGTTCGGGTCTTCCTCCTTTTTCTCCTGCACGTAATCCAGCGCCTTGCCGTTCCCGTCCTGCACGCTGCTCACACGCAGTGTGGGATAAAGTTCCAGCGGAACCACTGCCAGCCCGTCTCGCTCAGCTCGAAACTGTACCGTCGCCAGGCTCGTCAGGAACCCGCTCTTCTCGATCGTCACATCAAGGTTCTCGTTCGCGATCGTGTAGCTCGCATTGTGTTTATTCCCATTGGCGGTGCCGTTCGCATAGTCATCCGAACTGAAGAAGGCCAGCGGATAAGTAACAGCTTCGTCCTGTCCGCTCCAGCTCATCAGCGCAACTTCCTCAGGAGCCAGCCCTGACACGCCCTGCGGATCGCAAACGAAAAACAGTTGCTTGTCTTTCTTGCTGTGAATTTCTGCCAGAAAATACCCGCCCTGCGCTGGGCTCAGCACGTCGGCCAGCAAGCGCAGATCGAGGTTGTCATGCAGATGCTTTCGCGCAAAGCTCTGTAAATCTATCGCCGTCTTCGCGTAATCCGGATCATCCGGGCCCTTGCCGCCGCCGGCCTTGCGCAACTCGTCCGCGGTTCCATCGGTAAACCGCATCACCAACTCATCGAAGTCCTCGTCCAGTTCCTCGCTCCTGGTCAAAATTGATAGATTGTGTCGCTCCTGCGTTGTCGGCGGAGTGATGTGCACATGGCCGCTGCCCCTGTAAATCGCGCCCGTCTCTTTGCCGTTGACCTCGGTATAAAAAGCTACATTGCCGCCATTGAGCGTGAATGCAGCAGCATCCCGGCGCAGCTCCAGAGGCCTTACCGCCAACACTTCACCGATCGGTAAGAGCCTGCGCAGTTGCTGGTACTTGTCATTGGCGTTTGCCGGTTGCTGCGCCAGCAGCAGGCCGGGAACCGCCGACAGTAGAAGCACAATTGCCGGAATCAATGCACGATTACGCAGCATTACAGCACGGCTCCGAGGGCTCTGAGTTTGACTCAACAGTATGCGGCATCCCGGCTTCCCGCGCCGGGACAAATCTTTGTTTATCATGGAGGCAACCTGCCTCAGCAGATACCGGCCGCCTCACACCACGTACAAATCCACGTACTCGGTCACCGCCATCTGCTCAAGCCGACCGCGATCCAATGACGCTTCTAGAATCCGCTCCTGCTTCGCCTCATCAAACCGCCTCTTCAAGTTCGTCTTGAACTTCTCAATCAATAGCGGCAAGCCCTCCGCCCTCCGCCGTCGATGCCCGATCGGGAACTCTACCGTCCGCTCCAGCTCCGTCCCATCCTCCAAGACAATCCGCAGAGAATTCGCAATCGACCGCATTGCCGGGTCGTGATAGTCCTGGGTGAACTGCGGCACCTCGCTGCACTCCGTAATATCCCGCAGCGCATCAATCCGCTTGCCCCACACCGGGTCCAGCGCCAGCGCGTCTTCATAGTCCGCCGCCGTCAGCCGCCCAAACAGCAACGGCACCGCAATCATGTACTGCACGCAATGGTCTCTGTCCGCCGGGTTGCTGAGCGTCCCCCTCTTGTCGATAATTCGCAAACACGCCTCATGCGTTCGCAACTCAATTCTCTTAATCGCCGCCGCAGTCAGACCGCGCGCCGCCAACTCCTTATGCAGCGCAACAGCCGCTTCCACAGCCGTCTGCGCATGAAACTCCGCCGGATAACTCACCTTGAACAGCACGTTCTCCATCACATATTCGCCATAGGGCCTCTGAAACTTGAACTCCTGCCCGCGAAATGAAACATCGTAGAACCCCCACGTCTTCGCCGTCAGCACACTCGGGTATCCCATCTCCCCCGCCCGCGCCATCAGCGCCAGCCGCACCGCCCGGCTCGTCGCGTCGCCCGCCGCCCAACTCTTCCGGCTTCCCGTGTCCGGCGCATGCCGATACGTCCGCAAACTCTGCCCATCCACCCATGCCAGGCTCAGCGCATTGATCGTCTGCTCGCGCGTCATCCCCAGCAGCCAACTCACCACCGCTGTCGACGCCACCTTCACCAGCACCACGTGGTCCAGCCCAACCTTGTTAAACGAGTTCTCCAGCGCGAGGCATCCCTGAATCTCATGCGCCTTGATCATCGCCTCCAGCACCCGCCTCATCGTTAGCGGTTTCCGTCCCTCGGCCACGGCATTGCGTGACAGCCAGTCCGCCACCGCCAATACCCCGCCCAGGTTGTCCGAAGGATGCCCCCACTCCGCCGCCAGCCACG
>Ga0182016_10002139_pt1 | contig 23466 bp, 9 predicted proteins | sample 712S2MmetaG_FD_120491 | JGI IMG/M metagenome (GOLD analysis project Ga0182016, IMG submission 120491) | Permafrost microbial communities from Stordalen Mire, Sweden - 712S2M metaG | ecosystem: Environmental > Terrestrial > Soil > Wetlands > Permafrost | place: Sweden: Stordalen | collected... | reverse complement strand
AGAGAGCTTGCCCCGAATGCGGTTGGGGTAGGGAACCAGGAAGGCCGAGCCAAGCCGGTAGCCGAGGTCGCCATTGGCGGTGTCATCCACGTCGAGCATCTTCTTTGCGCCGGCCAGATCGGGCGAGGCAAGCACGTTAACGTTGCCCTTGCCGGGGAAGTTGGCGGTTATCTGAATGACTTCCATGCCGCGGCCCGGCGCCAGCGTCACGCTGGTGAACTCAGGCGTCGTGGTGCTCTTGGCCGCGCGGGTGAGTGTTACAACTTTCTGGCCGCCGATCTCGGTCTCGGTTTGCGCATAGCTTGTGGTTGTCATCATGATTGTCCCGGTAAGACTCATCAGCGCGATTGCGCGAAATTTACTGTTCATCTCAAACCATCCTTATAGTGATCGGATCAGGTGCGGGTGTGGGCGCCCGCACAACAGCCGGTCCGGAGACCGGCGCTACCTTTCAATCCACGCCTGCGCCCTGGTCGGTTACCGTCAGCGCGAAAGCGTTTTCTTTGGCGCTGCAATTCTACTTGAATCGGGTGGCGATGGGGCAAGGGGATGCTGGTCTGTGCGTGGAGTTGGCAAGGAAAGGGTGCGATGGTCTCCCACCCTTCGCTGGTGAGGAGGCGAAGGATGCGGCACCCTGCGGGTTTGAGCGGGCCAGGTGAATAGAATCTCTTCATGTCTGCAAATCGAGAAACTCTCGAGATATTGAACGATCGCATCGTTGCCTGCGAACGGTGTGCGCGGTTGCGGCCTTACTGCGCGGAGGTGGCTAGGGTGCGACGGCGCGCTTATGCCGACTTCGAATATTGGGGGCGGCCTGTTCCTTCGTTTGGCGATTCGGAGGCACAGGTGCTGTTGCTGGGGCTGGCGCCGGGAGCGCATGGGTCAAATCGAACTGGGCGAATGTTTACTGGCGATGGGTCTGGGGATTTTTTGTTTCCTGTTTTGCACGAAGCTGGATTCGCTTCCCAGCCCGATGCCTTGACGCGGGATGACGGCATGAAACTACGTGGGATTTGGATCAGCGCGGTCGTCCACTGCGCTCCGCCGGATAACAAGCCCACGCCGGAAGAGCAGCGCAATTGCGCGCCTTGGCTGGATGAGGAGATTGCTTTGCTGCCGAAGCTTCGCGTGGTGCTTTGCCTGGGGAAGATCGCGTTCGATGGATTTCTTGCGCACCAGCTTCGGAATGGCGAGATCGTTTCGCGGAAGGGGTTGGATTTTGGGCATGGCGCGGAGTATGCGTTGCCGAGTGGAGTTACCCTGATTGCGAGTTATCATCCGTCGCTACAAAACACGAATACGGGCAAGCTAACGCGGCCGATGTTTTTGAAGGTGTTCCGCAGGGCGCGGGAAGTGGCGGGGCTTGATTAGGGAGGAACTATGGAACCTGTAGATCGGCTGCTGTTGAAGGAATTGTTACCAGTGGAGAAGGAATTGCCATTGCCTCGCGCCAAGCGCTCAAAGGATGCGGCCCCGGAGGCCCACCATTGGAGCCGGCCGATATTGATGGAGCGGGCTGCCTATCTGCGCAAGCTTGCTGCTTACTCGGAGGGGTCAGCATCGGAAACGATGAAAGAGTATCCGCGGCATGCGACGATGCTTTCGGTGCGCGGGCGCGATGGGATTGCCGAGTTACATGAGCGGTTTGCGGATCTTTTTGTGGTGCTGGATGGGCGCGCGACTCTGATTACGGGCGGGAAGGTTGTTGGCGCGCGGGTTATTGGGCCGGGGGAAATTCACGGAACTGCGGTTGAGGGAGGTACACGCATGGAGTTACGGGCTGGCGACCTGGCGCATGTGCCTGCGGGGGTGCCTCACCAGATGCTTGTGCCGGGGGATAAGACATTTACGGCATTTGTTTTGAAGATTCAGGAAACGGACTAGAGATACGACCGGATGGAGGTTGTTGGCTTCCCACCCATTCCGCAAAAAACAGGGAATGGATGGGGCACGGCGCATCATTGGCGCGGGGCGGCGAGGCGCTGGCTGACTGACCAGATCAGGCCTTTCTGGAATGCGGGTTCGACGGATTTTGCGAGAGCCAGGGCCTTTTGATAGTTGGTGAGCGCGTCCTGAGGACGGGCGTTTGCATCGAGCGCTCGGCCCAGAGTGGCGTTGACGCTGGCTGAATCCGGCGCGAGGTCCTCGGCTTGCTGTGCTTCGGCGAGGGCTTCAGGGAACTTGTGGGCTGTCAGGAGTAAGCCCGCTTTTTGCGCATGGCTGAGAGCTGCGGCGAGAGGAATGTCGAAGTGTCCCTCGTAGACGAAGACTCCGTAGTCTATGACCGCGACGGGCTTAAGTTGCTTGAACTGTTGGTAGGCGTTGAGCGGGCCGGGGCCGAACTCGAAGCCCGATTCGACGCCCGCGCTCATGAATACCGGGCCATCGATGGCGGCAGGCACATCGTGCGGACCATCGAAGTAGAGCGAATCGGCGGTGATGAGGGGCTTGCAGGGAATTCCGTAGTAACTGTAGTCGATGACTCCCTGGCCAAAGTAGGCGAACCAGCAATCCTTGATGCCATGTTCGTCGGTATAGCGCTTGACGGCCTTCAGCTGCTGCCCCCAATCGGAACTGGAGTCGCTGAGGAGTTCGTGCACATGGGACGGGCCCCCGAAGGCTTCGTTGGCGTAGGAGACGTAGGCGGGAAAGGAATGCAGCACCGAAACAGCTTGAAAGACAAGCAGCACGATGATGACATGGAGCCAGCGTCGATTACTCTGGACGAGCTTCCAGGCTGCTCCGGCAATGAGAACCGATAAGAAGATATAGATAGGCAAGACGTGGCGCACACCAATGTTCATGCCGCCGGTCATGGCAAAGAACATGTAGACCGCGGCTGGAATTACGAGATACAGAATCTCGCGTGGGGCGCGAAGCCGGCCTGAGGCGATGACCCAGACGCTGGTCCCGAGAAGGACGAGGAAGGTGATTGTCGACTTAATGAGCATCGCGATGGGGAAGTAGAACCAGACTGGATGGGGATAGGTGGTTCCGAGCAGAAAGCTATTAAAGATCTTTGCCTGGATCAGAATGTGAGCCATGCCGTAGAGGTAAGACTCGGGGAGCAGATGCAGATTGTTTACGGCAGCGAGGAACGCACCTTCAGCGTGGCTGGGGACCATGGCGAATTGCGTGGCGGCGGGTGGGTTGAGATGGAGACCATCTGGGCGGGCGACGTAGCGGAATCCATAGGACGCCCAAAGGACGGCCATCGAGAAAACGGCGATGCCCACAAGCGCACCGGCGTATTGGATGAAGAGTTTTCCGCGACGAACGACGGTCTCTCCGGGTGCGAGTTGAGCAAGCCAAAGCACTTCGGCAAGGGCGATTAAAACGAGCATGGGGAAGATGAATACGCAACTCTGCTTTGCAGCGAGCGCCAGCCCCGCAACCAGGCCAGCCAATGCGAGCCGGCCTATGGAAGGCGACTTGACGTAGCGGTAAAACGCATAGATCGACGCGAACATGAAGCAGGCCTGGCCGGCGTCGGTGGTCATAAGGGCGGAGTGCGCGAGTAGCGTCGGATCGAAGGCAATGAGCCCGAGAGCGATGAGGCCTGCGCCGGTTCCGAACATTTCCCTTGCGGCAAAAAAGACGATGAGGGCCAGCAGGATGGTGATTGCACTGGTTGCCATGCGAACGCGGAAGAGGATGGTGTTGGCGTCGTTGCCGAAGAGGAAATCCCTGCCGCCGAGTGCCTCCTGAAGGCGGTATTGGCGATCTTCCAGGGGCGGGGTCTTCAGTTGCATATTCAGCAGCGGAAGGGCACCGATGAATTTGATGAGCGGCGGGTGCTCGGGGTTGAGGCCAAAGTCCGCGTGCGTTGCCTGCATGTAGGCGGCGTAAATATGGTCAGGCTCATCCCATGTGGCGGAGTTTCTGTCTGCCATCAACAAGAGCTGAAGGAAGATGATCACAATCAAGGCGACGACAACAGCGGGATTAGGGAAACGGCCTGGTTTCCTTCTGGTCATGGGACTTCTTCTCTCAGCAACTGGTGGGCAGTGCGATTATTTCACCCGCAGCTTGAGAGGAGGAAACAGGGAGATCTTGCTCGACGCGTTGATGCAACTGTTGAAATGGCCCGGCCCTGATATTCAGGACCGGGCCATTACCGCAGAACTGGAGCGTTAAGGTTTGAGAGCAATCGTTACAATTTCCAAAGTGTCGTTCGCACCGATGCATTGTCCGTAGTATGCGCCGGGGGTTGTGGTTACACCGTCCTCGACCAGCACAGGCATGCCAGTTCCATTTGGCGAAGGGCGCTTTGTCCAGGCAATCGGCGCGCTTCCCGAATTGAGGGCAGATCCACCTGGCGTGCCGCAGTAGGACCAAAGCAGATCCCCGGATGTAGTTGTGATGAAGCTCGACGATGAGATCGTGGTGGCATCTCCCTTGTTTACGAAGCTTCCGGCTCCGTCCAGCGGGGCGGCGGCTGTGTTCGCATATTCGACCACACTCATATGAATCTTCGTATTGCCGGTTGCGGTATAGGTAATCTTGATACTTCCTGCGCTCGAATTAGCAAGTACATAAGCCGACATATAACTGCCGTCTTGAACTGCGAGCACCGGAGTTCCAACACTCGCTGTAACGGATCCCGGTATGGTTCCGGCGCCGGCAATACCAATTACGAGAGTGTGACCTGCGCCGACTCCAGTCAAGGTGCAACTCGCAGAGGTGCCGAATTGGGTGTATTGGTTGCACTGCTGAACATACGTAGGCGACGTGGGTGTCGGGATTACCGTAAGCGTGACTGAGGCAGTCGCGACTGCATAGTCGATTGTGTCGGTTGGCTTAAAGGTTACCGTGAGACTCTGGGATCCGGCTGGCAGGACAGTTCCAAGCGCAGGCGAGTAGTTAAAAGTGCCCGCCACGCTTGTTGTTGCGTCAAGCTGCGTTGCGCTCAGAGCGGTGCCAAACGGGATTGAGGCAGGAGTGGCCCACGTGATTGCCGGGGTAGCTTTGACGACCGTCAGAGTTACTGTGGCTGTTGCCGTGTTGTAGTCGACAGTGTCAGTTGGAGAGAAGGTTGCATTGAGCGTGTAGTTTCCTACAGTCAAGATGCCGGAGGCTGGCGAGTAACTGAAGGATCCCGGCACTGAGGATGCAGCATCGAGTTGAGTTGATGTGAGGGCCGTGCCATAGGCGATTGCGGCCGGAGAAGCCCATGTGATTGCCGGCGTAACTTTGTTGACCGTCAGAGTCACCGTGGTTGTGGCCGTACTGTATTCAGTTGTGACTGTCGGTGTGAAGACAACGGTGAGTGCCTGGCCGCCTGAAGTGAGGACTGCACCAAGCGCGGGGAAATAGCTGAAGGTTCCCGCAGCCGTAGAGGAAGCGTCGAGCTGAGCGGCAGTGAGTGGCGTGCCATAGGAGATTGGAACGGGCGTTGGCCAGGTAATAGGCGGCGTAGCTAGTGGGATGTTGATGGTGTAGGCCGCCGAGGCAATGTTGCTGAGTGCTGTGGAGCTTGAAATCGCGATTGCTTCCAGGGTTTCCGAAGCCGAAACGGCGATCGGCCCACTGTAAACATTCGAACTGAAACTCGGAGTCGTGCCGTCGGTTGTGTAGTAGATTGTGGCTCCGGATGTCGAGTCGGAGATGGTCACCGATTGAGCCGAGGTGTAGGTTCCGCCTGCCACATTGAAAGTTGGAGTCGCAGCCTGAGCAACCGCCGCTCCAGACTTAAGAGCCAAAGCGATGATCTCTCCCTCGGTACCTGCGCATTGTCCGTAGTAGATGCCTGCAGAGGTTGTGCCACCGGACTCGATGAGCAAGTTGCCGCCGGTCGGGGTTGGCAGTGCGGTCCATGCGACTGGAGCAGTTCCGACTGTTGGCGCGCCTTGATCTCCTAAGCAGAACGACCAGAGCGCATCCGAGGGTGCTGAAGTGGTGAGGTTTGGGGTATTGAACAGCCCGGCGCCCTGCCACGATGCTGAAAGGTCTGCTTGAGCAGTACCGTCGAGGGGCGACGCAGCGGTGCTTCCGTACTCAACCACACTCAACCAGAGTCTCGAATTAGTAGTGAGTGAATAGGTAATAGTGTTGCTTCCCGCAGTGGTGTTAGGCAGTATCCAAGCCGACAGTGAGTTGCCATCTGTAGTCGCCAGAACGGGTGTACCTGAACTTGCAGTTAGCGTGCCAACTTGACCGGGCGTGATAGTTGAGATTCCGATGACCAACGTGTGCCCAGCGCCGATCCCAGTCAGAGTGCAGGAGATCGATGTGCCGAATTGCATGAAGGTATTGCATTGCTGGGCAACGGTTGGGCCCGCAAAAGGGAGTGTGATGGCATAAATCGCTTTGGCTACCGCGCTTGGTGAATCCCCTGAGGCGATGGCAATAGCCTGGACGGTTTCTGAAGCAGAGACGGTAATCGGCCCGGAGTAAACGGCTGACGCGGCAGTCGGGGTGGTTCCGTCAGTGGTGAAGTAGATGGTGGCGCCAGAGGTTGTATCGGAGATGGTTACAGTCTGCGTCGCAGTGTACACTCCCGCAGCGGGCGAAAAAGTAGGCTGTGCGGATTGCGGAATGTTGATGGTGTAAACGGCCGAGCTCACGCTGCTGTTCGAGTAACCTCCAGCTGCTGCAATGGCTTGAATTGTTTCGTTTGTATTGACCGTAATCGGGCCTGAGTAAACGGCTGAACCGGTGCTGGGAGTAGTTCCGTCGGTGGTGTAGTAGATTGTGGTGCCAGTTGTTGCGTCAGAGATCGTGACGGTCTGCACCGCGGTATAAGTTCCTCCTGCCGGGGTAAAGGCCGGAGTAGCTGCCAGAGGACCGACTTGGTAGTCCGCCGTGCCTACAGTGCTTTCGACGTATCCGTTGGCGACGGCAATTGCCTGCACGGTTTCGGTAACGTTGACGTTAATCGGTCCGCTATAAAGCTGCGTCGTACCAGTCGGCGGAGAGGTAGGTGTTGAACCGTCGGTTGTGTAGTAGATGGTGGCTGAAGGAGTGGAGGTTTCAATGGTGACTATGGGGTCAGTTATGAAATCGCCGGCGGCGGGGCTGAAGGATGGAGTTGCAGCCACGGCAGCGTAGTCGGCGGCACCGATGGTTTGGGGATTCAAGCGTGGAATCAGCGAGTTGCTGGCGACGGAATACTGCCAGCGAACTGGCATGGTTGCCAGGATGTCAGTGAGCGGCGAGCCTGCATCGATTGCCGCCGATCCTGCTGGAGGAATCATCGTGGTTGGGTCATATGGCTGGGTTGCGGAGGTCAGGTAGTTTGCATTACTGAGTCCATAGAGATGTGGGTCGAGCGGAATGGAAAGCGGCCATTGGCACGGACCATCGCAAGTGTTGGACCAGCCTTCTTCCGTGTTATCTTGCCAAGGAGCTCCCATGATAGGCGGCTGGATAGTGAATGTGCCGGCCTTCATGAGGTTGGTTGTGGCGCTCATGATGATGGTTGAAGTTGTGGCGAAGGCCATTTGAATCTCCGACCCTTTGTAAGTTCCCTGGGTGGCCCACAGAATGTTGTTTCGTGCGTCGACTCTTACCGGGAAGAATCCATAGAAACCGTTCCCATCGCTGCCATTATCAAAGACGACTTGTGCTGCATCCAGCGTGTTCGAGAAGAAGTACATAGTCCCGTTGCGGGTCTGCATACCGCTGCCGCCATCTGCCAGATAGTGAATCTGCTGGGCTGTTGAAGATCCCCATAACTCATTTCCGTAAAGGAAGTCTTTCTGAAATGACTCCTGATAGCCGGCCAAAACATTGGCCCCCATCTTATCTCCGAGACAATACATCGAGTCGTCACAGTTGGTGTCCCCTGGGGCACTGAGATACGACTCGAAAGAGACATACGGATCGGCGTCCTGGACATCCACCAGGTCGAACATTCGAGCCGGACCGCTGGCGATGTTGTTGTAGCGGAAGATACCTTCAACGCCGCGCCACTTGACCGCTGAGCCCGAAGCCTGGGGATTGTAATCATCGAACAGGTTGCCCTGGAGAAGGGCATACCAGGTTTGAATGTAGGCCCCGTGCTCTTCATCCTGGCCGGAAATTCCCGCATTCTGGACGTGGTTGCCAGTTATCGTAACCAGCTGAGTGATACTCGACCATGCATTGTTGCCGTTGTCGGCGGTAAACACGCCCAGACCGCAGGTGTCGAGGTGATTGCCGCCCAAGTCGACGTAGGAACCGGAGCGAACATTGAGACAGCTCGTGAACTGCTCATAAGCAGTGGCAGGCCCACCGGTGGGCGGGGTGTAGTTGTAGTTCGGAGTGCCATGGGCAACATGGAGGCCCGTTACCGTGACGTAGGAGGGGCCGGCCGAACCAGTTTGCCAATAACCATATGGCGTGCCCGTACCAGGCCAAATTGAGATAATTCCCGCGCCGGCCGCAGCGCCATCTTCAGATACACTTGGCTGCCCTGTGGCATTCGAGCCATCGATTACGGGCAGATTGCCCAGGGCATCAGCTACACCGCACAGGATCATAGGCTGTGTGGGAGTGCCACTGGCGGAGATCTGGTAGTACTCGTGATAGGTCGAAGGATTTGTGCCCGTTGTATCGGTATTCCAGACCCGAATAATCGAACCTGGTTTAAGAGAACCTGCGACCGGTGTCGACTCCAGGTTGGGGTATTTTTTCCCCGCACCCACCTCAAAGTCGCCACCCGTCAGCGCCGGGTCAGGAAAGCACTCGCGCGGCTCGGTCTTGTTGGGGGTCGATGCGTAAGCGGGAAGAGGATTGGGCGAAACATAGACGATTGCGGTAGCGGTCTTCGAAGGATTGCTGTGGCTGGTGTACTCAACGACGTAGCGGCCAGTAACGGTGGCCATAAAGTCGGCATCACGATTGGTAGTGTCGGCGAGTACCGCGTTGCCGCCACTTGGCTGCGAGACGATGTTCCATGTTCCTGTCTCGTCCGCGTCGCCCGAAACCCAGGACTGGAGCATACGGTGTTGTCCCATGAACGCCTGTTGATAGGCCGGGGCAATCATGACGGTGGTTGTCTTGGCGCAGACGTTGAACTGGAAGATGCCGGTCTTGGTCGGATCGTCAACAGATTGTGCCTGCACCGTCACCCGAGCGGTCGAGGTCACTGTGTAAGTTCCAACGGCGGTCGACGCCTGAGGGATGGAGCAGTTTCCTGCTACTGGACCAATGGTAACCAGAACGGTGGGCAAGCCATCGGTCACAGTCGAGACGTTGGAGGCTGCAGGGGTGGTGAAGGTTGCGCTGGCACCCCCCGTGGCGGACAGGACGCTCCAATTGACGGTGTTGAGCGAGCCGCCCGTGATGTTTACGTTGATCTGCCGGTTTGAACCAGGCAGAACCTGGACGCCATATGTCGGCCCGCTGGGGATCACGGCTACTTGCGCTGCGAGCATTGCTGGAAGGGATAGTATTAACAATACAAAGAAGTTAATGGCATTCGTACGGGCAAAAAACTTCACCCCGGTTGGATACTTGTTGCTGATCGACATGGTTCTCCTCTAGTGCTCGTTGAAACGGAACTATCAGACTGGATATGAGGGCTGGAAATATCCGCTTAACACCATAAGTAATCATGTTTATAGTGCCTTTAGTCTACCATTTTGGAGCAATGGTAACTATCAACATGATTACTTTTGGATAGCCATTTCTACCAAGCGATTACTCCTGTGCAAGTGAGCTAGATCACTTCAGTGGTACTGCGATAGTGACCAGACTATTTTGTGTATCGGTAGATCAAGTGATTTCGTGAATCCTCAGTAGAAAAATGGGCAGATAGCCCGGCGAGGCAAGCGAGGGTCGGCGCACAATCTGGGCGGCAAGTTGTGTCGGCCGTTTAAGTTGAGTTCATGTGCCAGGTACTCGCTGGGTGGCGAGTCAGTACTTATGGTTAAAGCGTCAGTAGGGCTGCCGCAAGGACGGTTCACTGAGGTCCATTTGTCGGGTCGATGGAAACAGCTGTTGGAGCACACTGACGAACGAATTCGCTAGATGATTTCTAAATATCTGGTTGAGGTCGATCTTGGCTGTAGCACAAATGGTGCTCGGGCGAGGAACGACCTTGGTTGACCGTTGATCTTTTGGAGCGGGAGACCGGGATCGAACCGGCGACATTCAGCTTGGGAAGCTGACGTTCTACCACTGAACTACTCCCGCACCTAATTTATGGAAACAACCTGCGGCCAACGCAGAGGCTCGAAACGCCCATGAAAATCAGTAATCTATTTTGGTCTCGACTCCAGTTTGATCAACTGAAGCGAGACTTGGATCCATAGCCAACTGTAATGAGTGCTGCAGTGCTTAAGGTATCGCACGGCCACGATTTTGTGCGGCTGTACTGAAATTATTATACGAACGGGGATGGTGAGCGCAATGTGAAAGTCGAGAGATTGGATCGAGCGAACATTTTAATGGAACTCGGCCTAGCTTGGGGAACGGAAGAGGACGCGGTAGCCACGCTGGAAGGAACGCAGGTGCGCGCGCATGGCCTTGCGTGCCTTGCTCGCGTTGCGCTCCTTAAGCACATCGAGCAGGGCGCGATGCTGCTTGTAGGCCAGGTCGGTGCCTGCGGGCAAGAGCAGGCTCTTCTCGATTAATTCTTCGAGACCCTCGCGAATGTGCTTGAGCAGTTCGATGAGGACATTGTTGCGGCTGGCTGAAGCAATTGCGAGATGAAAACTGAGATCGAGCGCGCTGAATTCACCTGCGCCTTTGTCGAGAGCCGCTTTCATATCGCGGACGATTTTCTCGATATCGCGGAAATCCTCCACGGTGGCTCTCTGGGCGCAGAGGCCTGCGATTTCGGTTTCAATGAGTATGCGGGCCTCGCAGAAATCGTTGACGTCTTTTTCAGTGGTCAGCACACCCCTGGAGAGCAGAAAGGGGCGGTCGATGTACTTGGAGCGCTCGTCGGCGACATAGCTTCCTCCGCCGGCTCTGATGGAGATTAACCCGATGAAGGAGAGAGATTTGAGTGCCTCACGGAGGGAGGATCGGCCGACGTTGAAGACCCGGCAGAGGTCGGCTTCGGAAGGGAGCTTTTCGCCTGGCTTCCAGCGGCCGGACTCGATTTCAGAGGCAAGCTGCTTGGCAACCTGTTCGCTCAATGTGGTTCTTGAGACTGGCTTGAGGCCGGCGGCAGCGCGGATCACGGATTTCCTCCAGTATGGGACGTTGGATGTGGACTAGCTGGACAATGTGCACCAAACTAGTCAGAATATCAGACAAGTATCATTCTCCCGGTTGCGCAGTATCCGAGCAGGCACGGGGCCGCAAGCGCTGTGTCACAGATTCGCGGGCGGGAGAATGACGGCAGGAGCCAGCATGAAAGCACATTTCTCATTCGGTAAGAGCGGCATCGATGTGGCCGTTCCCGACTCATTCCAAACACAGGTAATTCACAGCCGGACCGGCGACGCACTGGCGGACGAACCAGCGGCGCTCGGGGCTGCTCTGGACAGCCCAATCGGCTGCGCGCCGTTGAAGGAGTTGGCTTCGGGGAAGAAGACGGCGGCGATCTCAGTCTGCGATATCACGCGCCCCGCGCCCAATCGCGTAACGCTGCCACCGGTGCTCGAGCGGCTGCACGCGGCGGGCATTCCCGTTGAAGACGTGACGATTCTAATTGCGACCGGACTGCACCGCGGCGCAACCGAGGACGAGATCAACTCGATTGTCGGTCCGGAGATTGCTGCGAAGTACAGGATCGTGAGCCATGATGCGAAGGTGCTGAGCGAGCATCGCTATCTGGGAGAGACGCGACGCGGCACGCCCGTCCACATTGACGAACGGTTTATAGCGGCCGATCTGCACATCACGCTGGGGTTCATCGAGCAGCATTTGATGCTGGGCTTTAGCGGAGGTCGCAAGCTGATTGCGCCGGGGCTGGCTGCGCAGGAGACGATCAAGGTGATTCACTCGCCAAGGTTCATGCGTGAGCCGATGGCGACGGAAGGATCGATCGCAGACAACCCGCTGCACGCGGAACTGCTGGAGATTGCGCGGATGGCGCGGCACGATTTTGCGCTGGATGTGACCCTTACACAGGACCGGCATATTTCGGGCGTGTTCGCCGGCGAGCCGGTGAAGTCACATGCTGCCGGAGTTGCTTTTGTGGAGCAGAGCTGCTTGGAGCGGCTGGAAGAGCCTGTCGACGCGGTAATCACGAGCGCTGCCGGCTATCCGCTGGATCTTACCTTCTATCAGATTGTGAAAGGGCTGACTGCAGCCGCGCATGTGGTGAAGCCGGGCGGGCGGATCCTGACAGTCGCGCAATGTGCGGAGGGTGTAGGTTCACCGGAGTTCGCGCGGAAGCTGGCGGCGATGAAGGACTTTAAGACCTTCCTCGACGAGATTAAGGGTTCGCCGGTTGAAGTGGACCAGTGGCAGCTTGAAAAGCTGGCGCTTACCGGGGAAAAGTACGAGGTCTTTTTCTATACCCCCGGCGTGACTACGGGGCAACTGGGTACGCTTGGCGAGCGCTGCTTCAGGTCGATTGACGAAGCGGTGATTGCCACGCTGGCGGGGTTGCCGGAGAATGCGAGGGTCGCAATGATTCCCGAGGGACCGTACACTTTTGTTCGAGCAGAGGAGCCGGTAGGCGCGCTGTAAGCAGAGTTGCTGGAAGCAAAGAGAAGGGCAGCCCGATGAGGCTGCCCTTCTTGCTGGTGGGTTGTGTTTGCGGTTTAGGGGAGGAAGTAGCGAAAACTGGTGAAGACCATGTTTTCGATACCCTTGGCGCCGATTCCGGCAGCGCCAGACCAGCCTTCGCGGACGGCGTAGCTGTACTGGAAACCCTGACGCAGGCGGCCGCGGTCGCCCTTGTAGATGTCATACCAGTAGCCGCCCGTAACCTCTTGCACGTCACGAGCCTGCGCTCCGCACGAGCCGCCGGCATAGTAACCGGTCGAGCTGCCGTTGTATCCCGGCGCAGTGTTGGTGTTGCATGCGGAGTTCGACAGCAGACGCGACCCGTAGCCGAGGGCAGCCGCGGAGGGCGCAGCCCAATGCGCCCCCCACTTGCCGCCAGCAGCAATCAACGCCGGAGTTGCGCTGCTGCTGCAAGTGATTGCTCCTGCCACGTTGGCGCAGAAGTCCGCGCTGGGGCCGCTCAGAGTCGTCGCGGTGGAGTTCGCTTCGTCCTCGCGTCCTGCGTAGTCGCCGCCGTAGTAGAAGTAGAGCTGCAGGCGCGGATTCGGCGTTACCTCGGCTGTAAGCAGCCCGGAGAGGTTATGGATCGGCACCAGTTGGCCAGCGGAATTCGATGTTGCATCCGACAGCGTCGAGGCTCCGAAGTGTCCTACGCCCGGCCCAAACAGGCCCTTGCCGCCGAACACGAATTTGTCTTTGATGACAGGAATGCGCATGCTGCCGCCAACGCCGCCAAATACTGTGCTGTTGCTGTATGCGCCCACTGTTGTAAGCGAGGGCGCCACGGCCGCGCCGGTGGCAACGTCGGTGTTGCCGCCATAGAGGTTGCTGTTCGTCGTTTCGCCAGGATAAATGATCTCGTGGAAGAACCGCGCGATGCCGAATACTTCATAGTGGCCAAATCCCGGATCGATTGCAATCTTGGCCAGCATATCCGGAGCCTTGTTGAACGAGATATTTGCCAGGTTTGCGCAGGAGTTGACCGTCTTGTAGACCGGTACCGCGATGGACACGGTATTGCCTCCGGAATCGTTCTGCGCCTGGTTGCTGTAGTTGACGATTGACGTAGCGGGCGAGCAGGCACTGATCGTCTGGTTCAGAAGGCTGGCGCTCAGGCCGGCGCTGCCAACAACCGCGTACGGGGTGTTGCCGGCAAGCGTTGCCGTGTAGAGAAGCTGCGGGTTTTCCGCGGAGATTGCAAACGCAGCCTTCGGGAACGCCTTTGTCAGCCGGAAGTAGCCCATGCGAGCCCAAACCAGACCGGCAACGTAGTTGGGGTCGATCATCGAAGGCAGAGCTTTGTTCGCCGCTGCGGTTGTGATGCCAACTCTGTCTTCGGTTGCCAGCGACCACCCCTGACCGCCAGAGAACGTCCAGTGACTGTTGGTCTCAGCCTCAGCGGATACAACGCGCTGACGGAAGAGGTAACTAGTCGACTGGTTGTCGTTTGAAGTGGTGCCCACGCCGAGGAAGTCGCCCTCGAGATAAGCGCGAAGCGTTCCCCAGGAGGCCTTGCCTTCAAAGTTGACCCCAGCGCGTGATTGCCGGCCGGTGAGCATCATTTCGCTCATTCCATACGAGTCGGCATGCTCATAAGGAATCGAGCTCCACGGCGTGGCCTCTTCGCCACCCGTAGCGTGTGTGCGGTAAACCGACTCACCGTTGAAGAAACCGTAGGGCACGAGGGTGATGCCCTTGAAATGCAGCACAGCCGGGCTTTCAATTGCCTTCTTGATCTTGGCGGTTTCGTCGGATACAGTAGCTGCCAATGAAGCCTGGTTGCCTTTCAGGTCAGATACGGTGGTCTGAAGGGTCGTGACGGCGGCAGCATTCTGGCTTACCGCAGCGTTCCCAGCGGATGCGTCTGCCTGGGCCTTGGCAGCTGTTGCCTGTGCGTCGGCTGCGGCTTGTTCGGCCTTCCTCAGTCGTTCGTCCTTTTCGGCCATGCCGGTTTTCAGGCTCTCAATCTGGCTCGACTGCGTGTCCAGTGCCTGGCGCAGAGCTTGTATCTGCTCCTGAAGCGTGGGTTGGGGTGGCGTCTTGGCTTTTGCTGCGGCAGTCCGCTTTTTCACCGGCTGCGCGGCATCGGCGCCGTAAGCGAGTGGGGCAACCAGAGCTATGGCGATGGTTGCCCCAAGGAAGGATTTGAATAATGACTTCATTTAGCCTCTCTCTCAATCAAGGTCATCTCGCTCCTGACGCCCGGGGGAGGGGTATCATTGGTTTGACGACATGCTGCTTATCAGACAGGCTGATAAGCGAGTTTTTAGGACTTGTCGAGATTCCGGCCAAGTTGAGACATCTGGCTGTGACAGAAATCACATACGAAAGTGCATGCTTACAAACACACTCCAAATTGCATTCCGCCCACCGTCTTGTGCGCACTGACCTGACGCCGGATGGCCGAGCAGGTATCAATTTCACCCCTTCGAGAGGTTTCCAATGGAGATTGCCGCTCCTCCTCAAAATTCGTCCGCGTCCCCCAAGGGCAACAAGGCCCCTTCAACCCTGGGCATCGTGCTCTCCGTGGCGGGAATCCTGGTTGCCATCGGGTTTGCGGCCTACATTTTAAGCACAAACACAAAAGCCGGACTCTGGCAGCAGGGGTATGATCCAACCGGACACTGGTGGCTTTCGACGCTGCTTGCTGCATTGCCCGTCGTGGTGTTGCTGGCATCTATGGCCGTGTTCAAGCTGAAAGCGCACATGGCCGCGGTCATCGGTCTGTTGACGGCCTTGATTATCGCGATCGCCGTCTACCACATGCCGTTTCGGCTGGCGATGACGACAACGGTCTACGGTGCGGGCTACGGACTGTTCCCAATCTGCTGGATCATTCTGCCAGTCATCTTCCTTTATCAGCTGACGGTGAAGACTGGCCGCTTTGTTGCGCTGCAAGAAAGCCTTACAAACATTACCGACGACGGGCGGTTGCAACTGCTGTTGATTGCGTTTGCGCTGGGCGCATTTTTTGAGGGCACCTCAGGCTTTGGCACGCCAGTGGCGGTTTGCGGCGCGATCCTGATCAGCCTGGGGTTCAAGCCAATCCAGGCGGCGGGACTCTCGCTGATTGCAAACACCGCACCGGTGGCATTCGGGGCGCTGGGGATTCCGATTGTGACGTTGGCTGCAGTTACAGGTCTTGACTTGCAGTTACTCACCAAGATGACGGCGATCATCCTTGTTCCTTTCTGCATGCTGGTGCCGTTCTGGCTGATCTGGGTTTATGCGGGCTTCAAGCGGATGGTGGAGGTTTGGCCGGCAATTCTGGTGGCCGCCGGAACGTTTTCTATCGCTCAATACTTTATGGCGTCGCATTTCGGACCATCGCTGGTGGCGATTGTGGCATCGTCATCAACGATTGTGGCGCTTATTGTGTTCCTGCGCTTTTGGAAACCGAAATGCGTGCTGAATGCGCAAGGCGAAGACATTACCAGGAGGCCTCGTCAGCGGTTTGATCACAGCGCCGGCCATACGTTCAAGGCATGGCTTCCATGGCTGGTTCTAAGTCTGGTCGTTTTCTGTTGGGGACTGCCGCAGTTTGCCAAGCCTCTGGACAAGCTCACTACTATTTTGATTCCCGTGCAGGGACTGCACAACATAGTGCAACGCGTGCCTCCCGTGGTGCTGAAGCCGGCACTGGAAGCGGCGGTTTTCAAGCTCAACTGGGCAGCGGCAACGGGAACCGGGATCATGCTCGCGGCAATCATTTCCGGCTTGCTGATGGGTCTTGGTCCCAAAGCTCTGGTGCAGACTTTCGTGAAGACGGTTTTCACCATTCGATTTACGGTGATCACCATCGCAGCCATGCTTGCGCTCGGTTTTATCACACGCTACTGCGGGCTGGATGCAACGATGGGGCTGGCCTTTGCGCGCAGCGGCGTGCTGTATCCTTTCTTCGGTACGCTGATTGGGTGGTTGGGCACTGCAACGACCGGTTCCGATACGTCATCGAACGTGCTGTTCGGAAGTCTGCAGAAGTTGACCGCGCAGCAGATCGGAGTGTCGCCGATACTCATGGCGTCAGCCAACTCGGCGGGTGGCGTGATGGGCAAGATGATCGACGCCCAGAGCATCGTGGTCGCAAGCACAGCAACGCAGCAATATGGACAGGAAGGCTCGATTCTGCGCTTTGTTTTCTGGCATAGCCTTGGGCTAGCCTGCCTGGCTGGAGTTTTCGTTTATCTGCTGGCTTATGTCGAACCGTTTAGCAATCTCGTCGTTCGCTAGGAAAGCATCGATGCGTACCTACACCCGTGTTTCCAGGGCGTAGGTACGTTTCAACTTAATCGGAAGCGAATTCTTTCGGAGTCATGCGGTGGCACCTTCAGTAGCAGTTGCAGAATCCAAGATCGTAACTACAGGCGACGTACTCAGCGCCGAGGAGATTGGCAGGCATTTGTGCGCACTGCTTGATCCTTCGCAGGTGCTGACGCGCCCCATCGATCGCATCGCGTTTGCATCGGATGCCAGTCTTTACCGGCTGGTTCCGCGGGCAGTGGTGCAGCCGTCGACGAAGGAAGAAGTGCGAGCGCTGTTCCAGTACAGCCGGGAGATGAGGGTACCGCTGACGTTTCGTGCGGGCGGGACAAGCTTGTCTGGTCAGGCCATTACGGATGGAATCCTTGTGGATGTGGGTCGGCATTTTCGCGGCGCGAAGGTGGAAGGGAATGGCAAGCTGGTGCGGGTGCAACCGGGGCTGATCGGGCAACAGGCCAACCAGATGCTGAAGCTTTACAGCGCTAAGATCGGGCCTGATCCGGCATCGATCACCGCGGCCCGGCTGGGCGGAATCCTGTCAAACAATGCGAGCGGGATGTGCTGCGGTGTGGTGCAGAATGCATATCACACGCTGCGCTCGATGACCTTCATGCTTCCCTCGGGGACGATGATTGACACCGCTGCGGCGGATGCGGACGCGCGGTTCAAAGCGAGCGAACCGGCGCTGGAGGCTGGGCTGCTCGAGTTGAAGCGACAGCTTGAGGGGAACTCCGCTGTTGCGGGGCGAATCAGATCCAAATACAAGATGAAGAACACTACCGGCTACTCGCTGAATGCGTTTCTCGATTTTGCGACGCCGGTTGAGATCTTCAGCCATCTGCTGATTGGCGCGGAAGGCACGCTGGCCTTTATTGCCGAGGCGGTGCTGGAGACGGTTCCCGACCTGCCAGTGAAGTACACCGGCCTGCTGATATTTCCGACCATTCATGCGGCTTGCGAAGCGATTGTGCCCTTGCGTGAGGCAGGAGCAGCGGCGCTGGAGCTGATGGATCGCGCGTCGATGCGGTCGGTGGAAGACAAGCCAGGGATGCCAGCGCAGATTCAGGGATTGCCCGAAGGCGCGGCCAGCCTGCTTGTGGAATTTCAGACGGCGAATGTGGCCGCGGCAAGTGAAAACGCGGCCAAGGCGCAGGCAGCGGTGGCGGGATTAAAGCTGCTGGGCGAGCCATTGTTTACCAGCGATCCGGTGGAACAGGACAAACTGTGGAACATCCGTAAGGGCATGTTTCCGTCGGTTGGCGCGGTGCGCAAGAGCGGTACGACGGTGATCATCGAGGATGTAGTTTTTCCGCTGGAGCACCTGGCAGACGCGGCAGTTGACCTGATTCATCTGTTTGAGAAGCACGAATACACCAACGCTATTATTTTTGGTCACGCCAAGGATGGGAACCTTCACTTCGTCATCACCCAAGGCTTCAACACCGAAAAAGAGACGGCACAGTATCGGGCGTTTATCGACGATGTAGTGAACCTGGTAGTGCAGAAATACGATGGTGCGCTCAAGGCGGAGCATGGCACTGGGCGTAACATGGCGCCGTTTGTTGAGACGGAGTGGGGGCCTGAAGCCTATGCAGTTATGCAGCGGCTCAAGGAGTTAGCCGACCCGGATAACTTGCTCAATCCGGGCGTGATTATCAATCCCGATCCACAGGCGCACATGGCCGACCTGAAGAGGATGCCGGTGGTGGAGCCGGAGGTGGACAAGTGCATTGAGTGCGGCTATTGCGAGCCGAAGTGCCCGAGCCGCGATTTGACGCTGACGCCGCGCCAGCGCATTGTGGTGCGGCGCGAGATGCAGCGGTTGAAGGACAGCGGAACGCATGCCGCCTACGACGCGCTGAATCATGACTTCCCGTATATGGCGCTCGATACGTGTGCCGTGGATGGGCTTTGCGCGACGGCGTGCCCCGTCTCAATTGATACAGGGAAGCTAACCAAGCGTTTCCGCCAGTCGCGCCACACGGAAATCGCGAACCGGATCGCGCTACTGCTGGCTAACAACATGGGGCTGATGGAAGTTGGCGCGCGCTTTGCGATGGGCGCGGGACATCTTACACAGAAAGTATTTGGCCTTGGCTTCATGCGCGGGATCACCGGCATTCTGAACAAGGGAACGTGCACATTAATCGACGAAGCTTTCTGGCAGTGGTGCGCAGAGATGCCGAGGCCACGGCGGGGTGCGATTCCGGTGCGGACAATTGCAAATGCGGACGCCGTTTATTTTCCTGCGTGCATCTCGCGCATTATGGGTGCCCTTCCTGGCGAGCAGCAAGAGACCTCAATTATGCAGGCTCTGCTGAACGTTGCGGATCGCGCAGGTGTGAAGTTGAGCGTGCCTGAAGATACGCGTGGCAACTGCTGCGGAGTCCCGTTTTCGTCGAAGGGCTTTGAGGCAGCACATGCTGCGGCGGTGAATCATACGGTGGCAAACTTCTACCGCTGGTCCAATGGCGGGGAGTTACCGATTGTTGTGGACACCAGTCCATGCACCTACGGGCTGCGGACTGCGCGGCCAGATCTGACACCGGAGAACCAGGCTAGGTTCGACAAGCTGAGGATTCTGGACTCTGTGGAGTTTGCGCACGATGCGCTGCTGCCAACGTTGCCGATCAACCGCAAGGTTCACTCGGTTGCGCTGCACCCGGTCTGCTCGGCAACTAAGATGGCGATTGTGCCCAAACTGGTGAATATATCGAATGCATGCAGCGAAAACGTAGTGGTGCCGCGCGATGCCGGATGCTGCGCGTTTGCCGGGGATCGGGGCTTCCTGTTTGAAGAGTTGACTGCGTCAGCCACGGCAACAGAGGCCGCGCAAGCCACAGAAGAGAAGCACAGTGGCTACTACTCAAGCAGCCGAACGTGCGAGATCGGCATGACTCGTGCGACTGGCAAAGTTTACCAGTCGTATCTTCATTTGCTTGATTTTGCATCGCGGCCCTGAGCGCCGGTGGAACCGTGCCGCGAGCAAATGCGTTTCTGTCGTGCACTCATTTAATGGTGTAGGCAGCGGAAGCTACTGCGCTGTTGCTCTCGCCTGAAACCACGGCGATGGCCTTGATGGTCTCCGTCGTGCTTACCGAGATCGCTCCCGAGTACTTCTTTGACGAGGCGGTTGGCGTGGTTCCGTTGGTGGTGTAGTGGATGGTCGCGCTGGCAGCTGGGTCTGAGAGTTTCACGGATTGGACTGCTGCGTAGGTTCCTGCGGCCACCGAGAAGGTCGGCGCGGGCGCGGTGATGGTGTATTTTGCCGACGCGATCGCGCTGTTGCTGCATCCCGAAGCCACAGCAATTGCTTCGATAGTCTCTGATTGATTCACTGAAATGGCGGCTGAATACTTGGCTGACGAGGGGGTTGGCGTGGTTCCGTTGGTGGTGTAGTAGATAGTTGCGTCGGAGGTTGTGTCGGAGAGAGTCACTGTCTTCCCACCGGTATAACTACCTGCAGCAAGCGAGAAAGCCGGTGCGGCAGCGGCTGGGGTGGTGATGGTGTATGTGGCCGAGGCAGTTGCGCTTGTGCTGTAATCCGACGCCACGGCGATGGCCTCGATGGTCTCTGTTGAACTGACCGAAATAGCGCTGGAATACTTCGTTGATGATGTGGTTGGCGTGGTGCCGTTCGTGGTGTAGTAGATGGTTGCGCCGGAATTGGTGTCAGACAGACTTACCGACTGGGTTCCGGCATAACTGCCGGTTGCGAGAGAGAATGTTGGCGTGGCAGCGGCTGGACTGATGGTGAATGTGGCTGAGGTGACAACGCTGTTGTTGTAACTGGATGCAACCGCGATTGCCTCGATGGTCTCTGTTGCAGTTACCGAGATGGCGCCTGTGTACACTGTCGAAGACGCGGTCGGTGTGGTTCGGTTGGTGGTGTAGTAGACGGTTGCGCCTGAGGTTGAAGTGGACAACGTCACCGATTGTGAAGTTGAGTAGGTTCCAGCCGCTGGTGAAACGGTGGGCGCCGAAGCAGTCGGCTCTGTGATGGTTTGCGTTAGGCTGGAACTGCTGCTGGCGGTGAAGCTAGCGCTGCCACCGTAGCTCGCGGAGACGGTATGAGAACCCGCTGCAAGAATGAAGGTGGCGTAGGTTGCCACACCGGATGAGTTGAGGGTGACGGTCGAGGCGGTGGAACCATCGACCGTGAAGACCACGCTGCCAGTTGGTACGACGGTGCCAGACGACGGAGAGACAGTCGCGGTGAATGTGACGGAGCTACCCGAAGTCTGAGGGTTAACGCTCGAGGTCAGGTTGGTGCTTGTTGTTGTGGACGCAACTGCGCCCATCGTCAGCTTGCTGACGAAGACGTTGGAACCAGAGTTACTAAGATCGAGGTTGCTCTTTTGGAAGGCCGAGGATGTCACTGGGAAGTTACTGGAGTAGGCTGCACCGGCAACGTAGATGTTGTCTGAAGAATCCAATGCCAGAGCGTCCGCTACATCGCCATGATAGTAGCCATTGAGCCCGAAGGGGTACCCTGTTCCGCCAAGGTAAGTGGAGTAGACCAGCGAGGTTCCCGCTGGATTGAGCTCCGTAATAAACGCATTGTATGCTTTGTTCGTGGCAGCATCATTGGTGGTTTGAACGGCCCCGCTGGTAACGGGGAAGTTAGCCGAATACGCGACCCCCGTTACGTAAGCATCGCCCGAGGCATCCAGCGCAATCGCGGCTGCGGAGTCGCCTACATGTACCGCGGAGGTGATGGCCATGCCGCTTCCGCCGAGCCAGGTCGAGTAGACAAGTGCTGTTCCGGCGGTATTCAGCTCAGTTACAAATGCGTTGCTCGCTGAGACTGCCGACGCGTTGTTGGTGGTCTGATATGCCCCTGCAGTCACCGGGAAGTCGGTGTACAAGGCACTGCCTGCGACGTAGGCATTTCCGGCCGAGTTGACAGCAAGGGCATACCCTCCGGCACCCTTACTTCCGCCCAGGTATGTGGAGTAGGCCAGCGCTGTGCCTGTTGAGTTCAACTTGGTGACAAATGCAACGGTTTGCGAGTTAGCGCTGCTGAGGTTTGTAGTTTGGTATGCCCCCGTAGTGGTAGGGAAGTTGGTTGAGCCTGCCGAGCCGGCTACATATACATTGTCGGAGCTATCCAGTGCCAAACCCCATGCGATGTCGCCTCCGTCGTTTTGGCCGTTACCGCCGAGATAGGTTGAGAAGATAAGAGTGTTGCCGGCTGGAGCGATCTTGGTGACAAATGCGTTCGATCCGGAGTTGCCGATGGCTCCATTGGTGGTCTGGAAAGCGCCAGAGGTTACGGGAAAGTTTGCGGAGTCGGTATAGCCGGCCACATACACGTCGTCGGAGCTATCCAGCACGAGCGCGTTGGTTGTTTCACCGGTCCCGGTGCCGTTGCCGCTGCCGCCAAGGTAAGTGGAGAAGATAAGCGCAGTGCCCGCGGGATTGAGCTTGGTGACGAACGCGGTGTAGCCGCTTGAGGCGGTAGCGTTCGCGGTCTGGAATGCTCCCGATGTGGTCGGGAAGTTTGTGGCAAAGGTGTGTCCGGTGATGTATGCATCGCCAGAGGTATCCACAGCCAGGGCGGTTGCCTGGGTGTTGCCGGTGCCACCGAGATAAGTGGAGTAGACAAGAGCAGTACCCGTTGCGTTCAGTTTCGCAACGAACGCGTTGAAGGTGTTAGAAGCAGAGCCCTGATTTGTTTGCTGATAGCTGCCAGCGGTTAGCGGAAAATTGGTAGAGTTTGTTTGGCCGGTTAGGTATGCATCGCCAGATGAATCCACGGCAAGGGCAAGGGCGGAATCGCCGTTGGTGCCGTTGCCGCCGATATAGGTGGAGTAGGCGAGGACGGGGTCGATGACGAGGGGCTTGGAGTGGTCATAGGAGTTGACGGCGAACCCGACGGTGTTGCGTGATTGCATGGCGAAGCTGCCGGAGATCAGATTTCGGCGGCCATTGTTGTTCTGGTAAATCACCGGCTTGTGGAAGGCGATCTCACCATTTTGCGCGGAGACAATAAGGTCGCCCTTTTTGTCGAGGCTGAGCTTTTTTGCGCCAGTGATCTGAAGGCGGATGTCCTTTGCGTTGGCATTAGGCGCGACGACAAAGTCGTATTCGAGCTGACGCCGGTTGCCGTAGTAGAGCAGATCGATGCTGGGATAGACGCTCCTGTATCGGACTTTGGTATAGGTCGGTACTCCGGTGCGCCAGTTGGCAGGGTCGCTGCCCACAAAATAGTTGGAGACGCCCGGCAACAAGGCTTCGCCCACGGGACTGGAGTCGCTGTTCTGAGCTCCAACCAGCCGCATGCTTAGCAGAGCTGTGTCTTTTGTGCAGGCCGCCGACTGCGCGATCCGGTTGTGAGCTGGGGCCTGGCTTTTGTCGCAGGAGGACTTGCTCAGTGACAGAACCGCTTCATCATTGGTGAGGTAAAGGCCGTATCCGCTGCCTTTGGAAGTGAACTTGACGCTCTTGTCGGTCTGACCGAGATTGGCCTCAAAGCTAAGTGGGAGGTCACCGTAGCTGGCGACGAGCCGGGCATGATCGTTGGCGGAGTTTTGAGATGGTTGGATGGCTGGTTCCGCGGAATAGCTGTGTGTCGAAATGGTTGCGATGAGT
>Ga0182016_10002138_pt1 | contig 23471 bp, 25 predicted proteins | sample 712S2MmetaG_FD_120491 | JGI IMG/M metagenome (GOLD analysis project Ga0182016, IMG submission 120491) | Permafrost microbial communities from Stordalen Mire, Sweden - 712S2M metaG | ecosystem: Environmental > Terrestrial > Soil > Wetlands > Permafrost | place: Sweden: Stordalen | collected... | reverse complement strand
TCACTATCAAATGACCAAATTCCCGCACCTCGTCGCGGTTCCCTTTCAGATTGGCCATTTCCCCCAGCTTCACCTCAGTCATGCCGGCGCCATCGATCCGGATGCCTCATTCTACGTGATCGAGCGCAAAGGGGCTGTGATCGCTCAATGCTTCGCCTGGCGGACCGACGATCACCTGGTTTTTGACAGCTGGCAGGGACTCGGAAGCACCTACAACCACCTCTGTCTTCAGGTCATGACCACGGCAGCCAACAAGGCTCTGGAAATGGACCCAAAACTGACGGATGTCCGCCTTGGAACGGGTGGTGGCACGCCAGGTTTGGAATTGTCCAGACCTAAGCCTTGCCGTTGGAAGCGCCATCTTCAAGGCATGGACTCATCCAGCCAGTACCTCCTCGCCAAGCGTGGAGCAGTACCTGCCCAGCAACCTGAGCCAGAGAGGCTGGCGGCCTGATCCGGCAAACCTTCCCCAAAACCCTACAATAACGGCAGGGAGCACTCGCGCGCGCCTGAGGGCCACAAGCCCGCCGAGACTACTACCACTACTCAGTTGTCGTCTCGATCCTGAAGAGGTCGTTTTCTTCAGCTCCGGATAGGCGATCGCAGCCATTCAACGCGTGTGTTCGCCAAGACCAGCCCGAACTACCACAGACAGCCGCTGCCTAAAGCCCGCCAGACTTAATAAAAGAACCTCTCAAAGCAGAGCTTACTCTTCGGAATATAATTTGATGTGAAAATGAATGCGAATCTCAAACCCAGACCCAACCCTCACAGCAAGGAAATCGGCCACGCGTCCGCCAAGAAGCTGGCGCCGGCGGTCGCCGAGTGGTTCCAAGACGGCACCACTCCAGCCGAAATTGAAGAAGACCTCGCCAAGGTGCTTAATAGCCACTCCGACGGCTACGACGCCGCCAAAGCTCTGGATGATCGCTGTGGTTATTCGCCGGACGCTCGTTTGGTGGAAATTCTGGACGATATCAGTTCATTGCAGCGAGCGGAATGCGAGCGGCTGGAGCGCGAATGGGTCAAGGAGCAGGGCCTGACCGGCCCCAGCATCGGTTCCAAGGTCATCTTCAACAAGGACGGGAAGCCCCTGGAAGGAGAAGTTGTCTCCAACGTCGACACCGGACGCAGCCTGCTTTTTTGTGCGTCCCTGGGCCATGTCCGCGACGGAGTCGGCACTCACGGAACTTACATCGTCTGGGAGAAGCTGACCCCCGCTACCGCGTAATAAAAACCAACATCAAAGAAGCCATGTTTACGATAGCAGGCAAAAAACTGGCCGAGTTCCCGATCCTGGCCAGCTTGCAAAAGGTGGGAGATCTCATCTTTTTCGAAATGCCCCTCCTAACCCACCTCAAAACCACCGATGGGACCAATTACCTAAAGTTGTGGTGCGATCAGGACAAAAGCGGGGAGCGCTCCATCCTTTTTGCCGTGGAATCAGCAGCGCTGGAAGCTTACCGGAACAATGAAGTGACGCTGCGAAACCTCCTCGAAAGCGCGCGCAACGGAGTGGTGCATCTCATCGAACGCACCCACAAAGGCAAAAAGACCATGGTCAAAGAACTGCCGGCCACAAATATCCCAGAGGAGTACCGCCCATCGAGGGATTCTTACTACTCACCAACCGACCTCCACTGAAGTCTTTATGCCGACCTACATCAATCGCACCGGAAACTCCAACAAGATGTGGAAGTACACGTTTTTGCCCAACAGCGCGGCCCGTATTGAATGGGGCCGCATTGGGTTGGAAGGGCAGGAACAAATCAAGGAATTTGGCTCCGACTGGGAGCGCGATCGCGCCATTCAGAAACTGGTTGGCGAGAAGCTCCGCAAAGGGTACGAGGAGTCCTCGGACCAGGATTTACAGGGCGAAGTTAAAACCGCGCAGACGATAGGGCACAAGAACAAGATCGCCCGGCTCGAGTGGGTTTCGCTCAAGGGGCGCGTCATGTCCATCCTCGGAGACTACGATCCATCGAAGTACGTTTATGTGGAGGTCATGGATAGCTGGTCCCGCGAAATCACCCGCCTTCTCATTTCCAAAAAAGAGAATTGGGAGATTACGGGCGGCGTCACTGAATCGGACCGCCGAATCACCTTTGGAGAACGGGGTAGCGTTTTTGGAGACAAGATCCGTTTTGTTGAGGCTGTTCGCGAAAAGCTGAAGGCCATGGCCGTTCAGGTTTCCGCCGCCATCAGCACCATTACCTTCGCTGCAGTCGGCAAGCGCAACCTCTTCGATGACGAAGGTGGAGAAACGGCCGAAGTGGCGCCGGTGCTCGACAATTTGGTGGCCAATTCTGGCATGTCCCGCGGCGTGGTCAGTAAATTTGCCGCCTTGGGGCAGAGGACCTTGGACCTCTAAGTTCAGACGGCCCGAGAAGGCTGCGGGAGAATGCGGCGCCATCACTTCGTAAATCACGACATTGAGAAGGAAATCGTGTCGCCTCCAGCGGGATTCGGCGACGTCTGCGTATTCACCGACAGTAAGCCAGACCGCGGCAGGGCCGGGTTAAACCTCTTGTTCCACAGGCCGACTTTGTTTTCGATGGCATCCATGTTTGCCTTGATGAACTCCTCCATTTTGGGGTGATACGGGTCGAAGTTCGTAATCCTGGCCAAGCCTTCATCCAGGAGCCGCTTGTTCAGGCAGTATTCCTGCCCCTCAGCATCCTTGGCGTAAACGTAAACAGGCAGCCTGCCGTAGCGATCCGTTGGCTGGTTGCCCACGACTTCGATCCTGACTTTGGAACCGTTTGGAATCAATTCCCGAACCCGATCCCAAGCCTGCTGCGCGCCCGGCTGAGCGCCAGAATCCATGAGCAACTCGGGAGTATCAATCCCGGCCAGGCGATAATGCGCCCCAGATGTTCCATACAAAGTATCCCCATCGACAACCTGCTGCACCGTATCCTCATGCTCTCGAACCTGAATGCCGGGTTGAATAAAAATCCGATTGCGCGGCCACTGGCGCTTGAGCACAGAGGGGTCCAGTGTACGGCTGGCCGCCTCGTGGTCGCCAGCAGGATAATTGCGAAGAGCATCCAAGAACTCGGTGTCAATTTTCCCATTTCCATTAACCGGGATGCCATCCTGCAGGCTGCGGGCCACCAAATCCAGCCGGCAGTTTTCGATCACCTTGGAGCCCATGTTCATGACCTTCTTGAGGGCCATAGCCAGCAAGACCAGAGCAATCAAGCCCTTCACTCCCATGGATTTGTAAGCGGCAACGCCCAGAACGATGCCCAGAGCGACCCGAGTCACTGGATGGCAGTTCTGTACAAATCCGATGGTGGCATCCAGCACTTTGTCACCCGATATGCCCGGGAGAAACTCTATCTCGGCGTCGGAAACCTCCGCTGGATAGGCGTCGCGCGGCTGCGTCCTTGTGGATGCGGCCATGGGGCTTGCTTCGCTGGCTTCAGGATCGGGCATTAAACGGATGGAACTAGCCACCCCGGTAGAGAGGGCCTCCACGTCTTGGTCAAAATCGGGATTCATGTCTGGCGGCGCCAGCAGCCACACCTTTTGAGGTTCGTAGTAGATGCCGGCGCTCTTGGTCATGCGAAGCTGCTCCAGCTCCTGGCCCAAATCCGTTACGGGCCGGCTGTTTCCAGCAGAATCCCGCACTTCCAGGCCATCCAACTGGCCCATTGCCGCCAGATTGGCGGCATAGGCAGCGCTGACGACCATCCGATGCTCATAACCCAATGAGCTGCCGTCCTCACAGTTGAACAGCTCCAGATCCTTATCCGTCTCCCATCCGCGCAGGATTTCAGGCACAGCCTGATCGTAAGGCAGCCCGGCTTTGGGATCGGCCGCCTCGCCCTTCTTGATTACTACAAAATTGTTGGTTTCGTCAGCCATGTTGTTTCATTTTACCCTTGGGAGGGGGTAGGTGTTCCAAACTATTTCGCAAGCGCACCATTCCGATGAAATCGCTCCGGGTATTGAGAATGAAGGGAACAACCATCATGCTGATGAAGAGCTGGCAGGGTTCCGCGGCGCATTGCACCTTGATCTTGTCCCTGAAGCGGCTCACCAAATTCTTGAATTCGGGCACGAGAAACAGCAACAGCAGTTCGTCCTGAGGAATGGTCAGCGTCACTACTTGATGAGCATTTGCAAGTTTCATGGGTAGGCGGGGGTCCACTGGGGAGGGTCCGAATTTGTGCTCAAAAGGACGTCGGCCGGGTTGATGTAAGAAGCCAGGTAACCCCCAGATTGGAGATTGTTGATTCGGTCGGCCGGGACCATGGAGCACGTGTCCAGAATGGGCTTTATTCCAGTCAAAGCCGGCCCCGTCTTGGTGCGGTACTCATACCAAGCGCCTTCCGCCGAATTCAAAGCTGCAGCTTCATCCCGGCTTCGCACACTGTTGGCCTGGCCTCTGTTTCCAAAAATCGACGGCAGCACAATCACCGTCAGCAACACGATTATGACGATGACGGCCACCAGCTCGATCACTGTGAAGGCTTTACAATCAGTTTTCATAAATTAGTCGGAAGAGCTGCTTTTCATGCTGGAAACCACGCAAAAGTGTTTCACCAGACGGGTTCCGATGATGTAGCCCACGAACCACGTAAAACCCAAGCCGCCTGGAAGCACCAGCGCCATGCTCAAGTTGTTCAGATGCAGCAACAGCTTGGTCCACGTGTGGCCCATGCGCAAAAAGTAGATGTAGAGGGAGTATAGACAGATCACGTGGAGGAGGCCGCACCCCGCGATGGTCCAAAAAATCCAGTTGTGCCGCTGGTTCTCCATTTGAAAGCTGTAGAGGGTTTGGTAAAGGCGGTCGTAAGCCGGCTGCAGCGCCGAAGCGGGCGCCGGACGCATGCTCCCAGCAACGATCGTGTTCTCGATTTGCTGGTCAATTTTGGCCGTGTTGCAGGCAAAGTAGGCAAAAATCAGCGCTTGGAGGATGATGATCCCCAAGCTAAGCCGGCTTATGGCAAAGTAGTACTGGCGCATGTGCGACGCAACAACGCGTCTAACACATTATAATTACTTCTAGGCCCATATTCGCCTTAGATACCATGAAAAAGAATTTTCGGAAAAAAGGGTTTACCCTGGTTGAGATGATCGGGGTAGTCGCACTGCTGAGCATCCTGACCGCCGGCGCCGTTGTTGGATTAATGCAGCAGCGGAGCAACACCAGCATGGGCAAGCTTCTTCAGTGCCTCTCCGCCGTGGACCAAGCCAAGCAGTCCTGGCAAATGTTCAACCCCAACGCCACTTTTCCCTCCGATGAACCCAGCCGCTGGAGCGCCATTTCCGTCTATTTGAACACCTCGGCTGTCCAAGTGAGACCGGTCAGCACCTATGGGTACAACAGTTACAACGGGTTTTTTCCCAGTACGCAATACCTGCTGCTCATCAATGGCATCAACACGCCATGCCAAGCACAGGCAGTTGTCAATGGGGCCGTGACTTCCATCACGCGGCCCCTGTAGGGCTTACATCTCGAAGCCTTGGGCATCCAGCTCCGCCGGTTCTCCCAAATCCTCGATCTCATTCCCATCCGCAACCAAGCGGGACAGGCCGCTGAGCAAATCCTGGTCCCTTACCGGAGCCACTTTGCGCACAGGCTGGCCTAGGCTGTTTTGCTGAAAGACGCGGTCACAGAAGGTCTTCCCGACACGGCATCCCGCGGGGTCCGTCACGCGAACCTCGTGCGCATCCAGAACGTACACAGCCAGATCGTTCGCTTGCAGGGTCAAATGGCCCTGAGTGGTCATACCCTCCAAGTACCCCGCCTTCACCAAGGACGGACGTTTGTCATCCCCCTCAATCGCGATGAAGACCAGGTCCCCCTTAGTGATCAGGTTGCTGTCCAGCATCCGAATGTTGGTAATCCGATCGGCTTCCACCTCTGGATCCGTTTCATTCTTGGGACCGCTGACTTCATTGGCCGTCAGAGAACTATGCGCCAGGTCCAACTTCTCCACGCGCAGCACCGGCATGGTGATGTCGCCGCGGGCTTTCAACGTCCGAACCACCACCTGGCCCATCGGCGCCGGCATCCCCTGAGGACCCGTGATCTCCAAGGTGGCTGCCATGTTAGAAACAGATACTAGCTGATTCTTCGGGTCGGGCAAATCATAGGCCTGGTTCCCGCAGAAAGCCCGCCCATGCGCGCCCTGAGTAAAATCCAGACGAATCAAATCACCATCCTGCGTCGAAAAACTACCTTTTACAGGATTGTTGCTGCCGCTGTAACTCGCGATCTTCATGACCTCATTCTACGGTTTTTGACCCCCTCAGGAAAAAATTTGTGCTTTGTCAATACATCCAGCCTCTTTTTTGCGCTCCGCGCAAAAACATCTACAAGCATGTTGGACACTATTCCAGCGGGTGAACGCGCGAACGCCCTTCGCATGATTGAAAGCACGGCTTCCGAGCTAGGGCTGCCCAATGATCGTGCGCGGCGAATCCTGTATTGGCACGCCCATCGTACCAAACAGGCGCTTACTTCCTTGACCCTGCTGGCAGAGTGGCTGTCCCGCATGGACGAACTGGTTCGGGCATACAACCAGGAGATCACCCTCCAGCAGTTGCGCAGGCACGGACCAGCGGTCACTCAGCCAACGGAGGACCAAGAAAGCTAAAAAACATGAAGAATAAGGCTATCAAGTTGACAACCGATCTGCGCAAATGCGTCAGCACACTAGCCAAAGAGGTCATCGCCCTCAACAAGGCCGCAAGGGGGAGGACCCTCAACCACAACATGGTTTCCGGCGCCATTTACCATCGCCTGAACCGCCCTGAGTACGCCGATTTTGGTTACGACGAAGCGGTGGCGGTAATGGTGGTTTGGACCAACAAGGAGAACCTGCAAGGACTTCTTGCCGAATTCGAGGCCGAGCTGCAACAGCGGGAACAACAGGCGGCGCGCCAAGTCTATGGCATCGTCAAAAACGCTATTCCTCTCGACGAGCCGGATCGTGACCAGAAAATCGAGGACGTCTTGAGGATCGTGGAACGCTACCACAACGAAGTCCGCAGCATTTCAGGCATTCGCGCGCTGGTTGAGAAGTGCAAGGCCAAAGGCTATAGGGACCTCGACGATGATGATATCGCCAATCTTGCCGCGGAACAAGAAGCGCATGCGGCAGAATGTCTTTCGGAAAACTGAAGCCAGGCGCGACATCAGGCGAGGAAGTGCTTACAAGCGCCCCTAAGGCGGCCGTCCATTGGGAGAGTTGCTGTGTCTTTTCTGGCTTCACAAAAAACGCAATCATCGCCGCAGTCTAGTCGGTCGCGTCGAGAATCTCAAGGAAGGGCCGGCGCCAACCAAGACGGTCTTCGCGGCGCTGGCGGGATGTGCTCGCGCTCGCCGTCTGAGAGGCCTGGCTTTAAAATCGGGACTTCGGCCCGTGGTTTCCATCCTCTCGAAAGCCGACTCCAACTCGGACGACGGCGGTCACAAAAAACCTCACCTGTCGGCAGAATAACCGCGCAGCCATCACGGAGCTGCCGAGCTTTTTGCCAATTCGCTTGTGTCTCCAGTCTTCTGGTTCTTTTCGCTGGTCGCTTTCCCCAAATCGGCTAACGCCAAAAAAACAACTTGACAGTGCCAACACTTGAAATACTGTATTATCGTAGTATCATACTACGATAATAATACGATATGAAACGGATTTTGACGAAAGATAACGTGAAACAGGCGATCCAAGATTTGGTCAGCCACGGCAAAAAACCCACCCAGGCAGCAATTCTTGCTTCATTGGGGGGAGGATCGATGGGAACTTTGGTGAGAATAATGGCGGAAATCGATACGGAGGCGCGGGCGCTTAACGACTCGCCGGAGGCATTGAAGCTGTTCCGAGAAGTCTGGGGTCAGGCCGTGAAGGTGGGCCGTGAGGAACAAGAATCGGTGATCATGGAATTGCGCGAGAGCATTGAGGCCCTTGCCGCGGAGAATGAACGGCTTGAAGGGGCATTCGTCGGCGAGAAGAATCGCGCCGATGAACTCGAGAAAGAGAAGTTGCGGGTTGAGAGGGAATTGATCCACGAAAAGAACCAGGTCGAGGAACAACTGAAACAGGCCAGAGCAGCTCATGTAGCGGCGACGGAACAGGCTGCTGGCGCACTCCAGAAGCTTGCCGAGTCTCAGGCTGCTTGCGCAGCCCAGGTTGCGGCCGTGCAGGCCGATCTCAACATTGCCGTCGGCAGGAGCCACGAATTTGAGCTGCGAGCAGCCCGTGCGGAAGCGCTCGTAGAGGCGAAGAGGTTACGCTCACATACGAAAAAAGGTAAGCATGGCCAAGATTCGCGGGACCAACCGGGACACGTGGAAAATTGATGACCGATATGCCAGGGTGGCCGCCCTCTTCCTAATAGGAGGCGCCGAGCTTCTCCCCAAACTCGTCAAAGCCCGCCTCGGCTAAACGAGCCCAAAAAAACGCCGCCACCCAGGTATGGCTGATTCATGAAGTGCATAAAGATGAAGAATGACGGGCGGTCACGAGAGAGAACGCCTTTTTGGACTGTTGGGCGGCCCGCGCATCGGCAAATTCCTTCTGCGACTCCTCAATGGCCACCAGCTTCAAGTCGAATAATGGCAATTGTCATGTACAATTTTGTAAGAACGGGATGGACACCTTTATCGAGGTTCCCCGGTCCGATGTCACGATGTCCACCTGGCCACCCAGGCTGCCGGCGCGTTCCTGCATTCCCAACACCCCCAATGACGCCCCCGTTCTTTCCGGGGAAAAGCCTCGTCCGTTGTCCTTAATTTCGAGGCCCAAAACATCGGCGGCAACGATCAGGGTCACATGCACCGCTTTGGCGCCGGCGTGCCGCGCAACATTGGTTATCGATTCCTGGAAAATCTGGAATAGCATGGTGGCCGCGCGGTCCGACAGAGGCATCTCCTTCTTTGGCAGGTTGAAGGAGCACTTCCACTTTGCTCTTTTTGCGAATTGGTCGATTTCCGCTTTCAGGGCCAGCAACAGGCTGGTATTCAACTCGGCCGGGCGAAGGGTTTTGGCGATCCGGGCGAGGTCTCTGTGCGTTTCGCCGAGCAGTTGCTGCGCGCTGGCCAGTTTATCGAGCACCACCTGCTTTTCCTCCGACTCAGGGAAGGAACGGGCGTTGTGGGACGCCGAGGCAATGTCAAACTTTAGTGCGGTGATGAACTGCCCGGCATGGTCGTGAAGGTTACGGGAAAGCTGCTTGCGCTCCTCCTCACGGAGGCCGTTGATTCGGACATGGATTTCGCGCAGTTTACTTCTGGACAGCCCCAGCAAGTGCTCCGCGCGCTTGCGCTTGGTGATGTCCTGCTGGACTGCCACGAAGTGCGACGCTTTCCCTTTTTCGTCGAAAACAGGGGCTACCGTCAGTTGGTAGTCGTAGAGCGATCCATTCTTGCGCTTGCTGACCAATTCGCCCCTCCACACTTTGCCCGCCCGAACCATGCGCCACATCTGGTTAAAAAGAGCGTTCTCGCGCAAACCGGAATTCAGCAAGCTGAGGTCTGTCCCGATGGCTTCCGAGGAGGCATAGCCGGTCAACTCTGTGAACGCTGGATTTACCCATTCAATTATGCCGGCGCTGTCGGCGATTGTTATCGCATTGGCCGCCGATTGCAGCGCCGCCCCTTGCAGGCGCATCTGCTCGCTGGACCGTTTTCGCTCAGTGATGTCCATAACAATGCAATGCACCAGGGTACTGTCCGAAAGATGCATCGGCTGGGCGATAACTTGAACGTCCCGAATTTCACCGCTCTCGGTCCTGTGCTTTGTCTCGAAAAGCGGCAGCTTCTCTCTTTGCACCCGCTGCACGAGAGCATCAATTTGCTCAGGAGCAATGAGGGCGTCATAGACTGCAATCCGAAGCCGCGCATACTCCTCGCACGAGTAGCCAAGCTGTCGGCACGCCGTGCCGTTGAAGTCCAGCGGGACCTTGGTTGCAGGTTCGTAGATGAGGACGCCAAACGGCGACTGGTCGAAGAGCATTCGCAGCCGAAGCTCGGAATCCTTCACAGCCACGGCCGCTTTCTTCTCCTTGGTAATGTCTCTGATCGTGCCCAACAGACGCAAAGGCTTGCCCTCCTTATCGTAATCGCAACGGCCTAAAGCGGAAAACCACTTGACCACTCCGGCTGAATCCTCTGCACGGAATTCAGCTGCGTAATCGACATGATCTTCGACAGCCTTTTTCGCCGCCGCCAACACTGCAGGAGCGTCCTCCGGATGCAGCAATGCAGTGAAAGATGCCAGGCTTCCGCCAAACTCATTCACGCCAAACAGCTCCAAACACTCGGGCGACCAGAAGATCGTGTTCTCCCGGAGATCCCAATCCCAAACTCCCATTTTCGAAGCGGATAACGCGTGGGCCAGGCGCTCTTCGCCAGCACGCCCGGCTTCCTCAGTTTTCAGTTTATCGGTCACATCGATCGCGGAGACGACTTGCGCTCTCCGGCCGCCAAGAATCATGCGGCGGCCAACGATTCCCACATTAATCAGGGTTCCGTCCTTCTTACGATGCCGCCAAATGCCCGCGGTGCGCTCCCCTAATTCCCGGTCTTCCTTGATTTTCTCAAGCAGCCGTGGAATATCCTCTGGAGGGTGAACTTCCGTGACCTTCATTGTCAGAAATTCTTCGTTGGAAAAGCCGTATTGTTCTACCGCAGCTTTATTCGCCGCCAGGAAATACAAGGTTTGCACGTCATAAGCCAGGAGAGGCGAAGGACTCAGGTCGAAAAGCGACCGGTACCGTTCTTCGGAAGGCTCCAGATTCATGGTGATCTGCTGGCGTTCGGTAATGTTTTCGTGGGCAATCACGGCGCGTCGAGGATCTGGTTGAGGAAAGGGTGTTACGCGACCTTAAAACCATCCTTCCTGCGCAGGACTGTGGCAGGCCTGAATAGTTCCATCCTCATTCACAACAACGATGGGAAAGGAAAGGCCGCCAAGAATGGCGTGGCCAAAGCGCGCCTCTTCTCGCAACACCTCGTTTGTTCGATGCCGCTCGGTGGTATCACAGATCGTGGCCAATGCCCATTTTCTCACGCACCCCGCCTTTGCAACACTCTTTTGCGTGCTTCGGAGATGATGGCTCCCACGTCCAGCCCAAGGGCATCGCCGATACGAAGCAAGGTATCGAGCGTTGGATTCCACGGAGTTGTTTCTAAGCTGCTCATCAGCGACTGGCTCAGACCGGTCTTTTCGGCGAGAAGATTCCCGGAAATCCGCTGCCGCTTTCGCTCCTCAATGAGGAGCTTTACGACCTCGGCACCCATTTCGTCATGCAGATTGTCTTTTACCACGCTTGGTTTTTAAGCAACCAAGGGCTTGGCAACGCATATCATTATACTGATATGACAAGCCGTGTTTTTTGTGGGGCCGGATTTTCCCGGCAGATGATTCGGAATTCAGCGCGCGAACGGGTTTAACTACCCCCAAATTCTTGAAATAGTGGACGGGGATTTGGGGAGAAAGTTTTCGCTATTGGAGCCAAAGAGGTGGAAGTTCAAGAGCGGGATTTGCTCGACCTTTAGCTTCCTCCATCCTCATCATCAACCTCGCTCCGCTCGAGTCGGAGTGCCGGGTTTGTGGCAGGTCGCTGCTCAATATCAGAAACGGGAGCAGGCGAGACGCCAGCGCCGTTTGCCAGCCTAATAGCGCCAGGAGGGCTAAAACGCAAAGGACATAGCCGCTTCTTATAATAAAACGCATGATTTGCTTGAGGTGTAACAGCGAGGTGTTCAGAAAGCGGCCCAACGCCAAAGTAGTGCAGGAGTACTGCGGAGTGGAGTTGGTTATCCACACTCCCGTCATGGCCTGTGCAAGCTGCGGCTGGCTGGCGCTTGCCAACGGACAACTGGATGAATTGCTCAAGCGGACTAAAGCTGCCTATGAGAAAGCAAAGAAATCAAACCCAAGGTGCCGACGAGCTTCTGGATTCAAATCTTGTCTACATCCTCGCCCAATATGGCCGGCCCATTCTCTTTCAAAAAATCCAAGAGTGGGGCGAAAACACCGCCTATAACCTTAAAGCACGCTACCACGGAGAGATACCTGTCATTTGCCGGCCAGGGCGCTGGTACTCGCCATTCTTCTGGATGCAACACTTCGTATTCGCGGCCATGTCTTTCTTTGTCGCACCCTTCCTCCTTCTCTGGGCCTCGATTCTACGGGCCAAACGGGAGCTGGACCACATTGCCACGGCAGACATCGTCATATTCTGTTTTGACCCTCAGACCTCGTCCCCCATTACGCTCTTGGAGCTGGGCATCTGCTCAGCCACCAAGCCCAGGTCCCTGATCGTCTGCGCGCCTAAAGGATTTTGGCGCCGCGGCAATATCGAGATTGTTTGCGCCCGCAGCCAAATCAAGCTTGTGGAAACCATCGAGGAGCTGAAGGAGCAGTTGGCTGAAAAGATCAACCTGGTTTTAAAGTCAAAGGCCTTATGAAGTGGCTTCGTTGGATATTTCGCAGACATGCGCCGGCAACCCCAGGCACGCTCGGTCGACCTTTGGGAACCACCGTCATCGAGGACCGGAGCATCGGATGCCTTCTGGGGACGGCCTGTGGCGACATTCTGGGGGCCAACGTGGAACAAGTTTCGCGCAAAGAAATCCAGCAATGGCACGGACGAGTCGCCGGTTTTTTTGGCTCCACCGCGCGGCCCATGGGACGATACACGGATGACACGGAAATGACTTTGGCATTGGCTTCAAGCCTGGTTGCCATGGGAAGGTTTGATGCCGCGCACTGCGCCAACAGTTATGCCTGCTTCTTTGCACGGCCGCCATTACGCGGGTACGGAAGCACCACCAAAAAGGTGCTGCAGGCTCTCCTGAATGGGGCCGACTACCGGTTCACGGGCACGATGCTTATCCCAAGCGGTTCCTACGGAAATGGCGGCGCCATGAGGATAGCGCCGGTTGGCATCGCATTTCGTTACGCCGAGGATACGGTGCTTCATCGCGCGGTGGAACTGGCTCTCCTTTCCACTCACACGCACCCGGAAGCCGTGGATGGAGCCTGGCTCCAAAGCAAGATCGTGGGGTGGCTGGTCAAGATCCAGCCCGCGCAGTTTAACACGAACGTATTTCTCGCCGGGCTTAAAACCATCGCTCGAACTGAGGCCATGCGGGAAAAGCTGGCTAAAATTGAGCGAGGCCTCAGGGAGAAGTGGGACTCGGACCGTTTCTTGAGTGAATCCTGTGCATTGGACGGTGTCCGCGGAAGAATTTTCCAGATCCACGCTGCCGAAGCCATGGCCTGCGCGGTGTGGAGCTTTGTGCGGCACTACAAAGAACCGGAGGAGTGCATCATCCGGGCAGTTGGGCTGGGCGGGGACTCCGACACCATCGGCGCCATTGCAGGCGCCCAGGTGGGGGCATTGCATGGCACCAGATGGGTACCGCGGCGCTGGTACGACAACATCGAAAATCACCCCGAAACTGGGCGGGATGTGATCGTTGCCATTGCCCGCCAGCTTGCGCTCCTGGACTTGCGCGAGATCAAAGAAGAACCGTGGCCGGCCAACAAAAGCGCCTACATCCGGAAGCCGGAAACGCCGGTCAGCAACTAGTCTATATCGTTTCACTAAAACATTTACGAATAGTACAGCTTGCTTTAAACAATTTTGAATCATATAGTCCAGGAGTGATCACCGTAACAACCAAGATCATAGATGAGTCTCTTTCTCCTTATTTGGAGAAGCGAGCCGCCTTGCACCAGAAGGTGTTGCGCACGCTTTTCGTAGCCATTTACATCAAAGGCAAAGCTCCCAACGATGCGTATAACCGGTTGGCTGCGCAATATGGGATTTTCGCGGTGGAAATCAACTCCATCCGCAAAGAAACGGAAGCTATTTACCGCAGTTGGAAGGAATTACTGGTCATACGCATTAATGATCAGCAAGGGAAAGTCGACAAACTGGAAGCCAAGCTCAAATTGCCGAATATCGAACCATCCAAGGCACATCAGTGGCGCCGCAAGCTTCACCGCTACAAAGGAAAGTTGATCTTGCTCAAGGCTGAACAAGAGTCCGGTACTCCAAAGATATGCTTTGGGAGCAAAGCCTTATTCCACCGCCAATTCAATCTTAAGAGAGTCTGGCCTAGCCTCCAGCACCTCAAAAATACAAGCATTGTTGCCTGACTGTTCACTGGCCCTTCCGGCTAGATAAAATGAATCACTCCTGGCACGGCTCCAGTCCTTAAGCCACTCATCGTGGCTCTTGTATTCGTTTTCCTTACGGGAATTCTCAAACTCCGGAAGAAAAACAACGAGATTAAGGGACCTAAGGCAAAACCTGGCGACTATATCCCAATCCAAGTCAAGTTCACCTACAACTCTAAATATATCTTGCAGGCATTGACGGAGAAAAAACCGATCACATATAGGTTCACTCAAGACCGGAAAGGTTGGAAAGTGCAAGTAATGGTGGACTTGCCCACCATACCCATCATCAGCGATGTTCGCAACGGAACCATTGGCGTGGACCAAAACCCTTTATGCATAGTCTGGTCGTTGATCAAGCCAGATGGCAATTGTTCGGACACTTACGGTTCCAGGCTCACCCAAGGGCACAGAACGGCCAAGCAGGCCGAGCATGAGCTTTCCAACGTTGTGTGTGACCTCGTAGACAGAGCAGTGCTGACCAAGAGGCCCCTCGTTATTGAACGGCTTGATTTTGCCCAAATTCAAAAAGAACTCAAATCCAGAGGTCTCAACCAGCAACTTTCCCGCTTCAAGCATTTTCTCTTTGCGAAATTACTTTACGGTCGCGCTACCAAGCTTGGAGTTGAGGTCATCGAGGTCAATCCAGCGTTCTCCTCCCTCATAGGCTGGCTCAAGTTCGGTTACGGTTATGGATTTAACCGCCATCAAGCAGCCTCTATTGCCATCGGGCGCAGAGTTATCCGTCCAAGTGGCACATCATTTTCCGAGCGCCTCCGCGTGCGACTCACGCCGGGGCACCCGGCCGCAAGCAAACTCTCCAGAAACACCTCGGCCAAACCGGTACGGAAGCGGTCTGAGCATGCCTGGACAGGCTGGAGGCGCTTAGGAAAACTGTGGGCACGAGAACCTTCCAAGTCCAGGAGTGCTGGGGTCAGGAAGCCGCCAGCAGTGAGCTGTCAAGAGACCGGAAGGCAGGGAGTCAATCCCTATCCTTTGGGACCATCGCAACAGATGTTAGCGACTCCCAAGGCGATGGAAGCTTTTCAGAATGGGTCAACCGATCCATTAGCTAATCGTAGGGGAACAGTATATGCCCCGGCGTGACCTTTCATATCTAAAGGTTTTAATGAAACGGTATACTAGCCAATCCACCATTCGCGAATGGCGAATCGCAGTGGAAAATTTAAATCCGCGACACCCCGATCCCATAAAATGGGAGCAATGAGTGCGCTTAAACAGGCCAGAAGGTTACGCATCGCGGGCTACTTCAACACGAGATCTCAAACCTGGGTGGCACGGCACTCGCAAAGAATTCAAATTCCTGACAGCCTGTTTGTTCGGAAGGAACGAGTCTTTGGATACGGAAAGACGCCTGCCGCTGCTGTAGCCGAGGTTCTTAACCAGATGGCCAAGCCCGTCATTGCCCACGTCATTATTCGGCACCCAGGGTCAAAACTTTCGCGGTTTCACTGGGGAATATTCAAAACCAGCCCGCCCTTTTGCCAAACTGCTCAATCCACGGCATGAGCCACTGATTGGAGCACTTCTCCCGGGCCTGGAGCCACAGATCATGCGCATCAGGAGGATTGAACCGCACAATATAGTCAGCCAGCCACGCTGGCCGAATCAGCAATTCCCGCCGGATTTGGTCATCAAACTCCGGATATTTTGCCGCCCAGACCAGCAGGTAGGAGGTCTTCACCGAATTATTGAACACGCTTCGGAACAACTGCTTCCGCTCCAGTTCAGGATAAGCATCTGCCAGCCATAAGCAAATCTCGGGGTCCGTGAGCAGCAGCGGCAGCCGGTACTCGACATCATCCACGGCAGCCTTTCGATCCAATTTCGCTGCGACCAGCCGATGGTACGTGAACGCGTTGCGCGCGTTAATGTCCTTGGATTTAACTATCGCCCGCATGATTTCCGGGTAAAAGGCTTCATCGTGCTGTTCCGAGCACCAGCGTAGCGCCCAATCAGGATCCAGGAGCAAAGCCGTCTTGTACTCTTTAGCCGGCAACTGAGGCTGGTAATCAGGATTTTCTTTGAAGAGGTGCAGCAGGTGATAGGCATATTCCGACGACATCAGCAGCATTTTCTCGCAATCAGGGCTTCGCTCCTGCAAATAGGCCTGGTAGACGACATAGAGGTGGTTGATCAAAACCACAATGCAAGCATCTGGAATCTCCACACGGTCCCCAACTTTGATGAAAAGCTGCGGCAGCAGGTTGAAAAGCTCGATCACATCCCGGTCCCAGGCGCAGAAGTTGCAAGACTCCATGGAATCCACCAGCTGGCCGAGGTAACGGTCCATGGTACCGAGAGCTTCCTTGTTCGGTGCCGGGAGGCCAAAAAGGGCATGGGGTTGTTTGAGGATTTTCATCAACTGATGCCAGGAGGAGCAAACATGTGAGGATCCACCGCCGCATCTATCGCTTTTTCAGCTGCCTCCACGGTCGAAGCAATCTGTTTCACTTCCGGACGCTGCATGGTTCGCTGCAGCCTGGAAACCGCCTCCCTGAACGAATGAGGATCCCTTGGGGGCAAAACAGCAGCCCTCGCTTCAGGAGGGGCTCCATTCAGCGCTTGGGCAGATGCCATCAAAAGGCTCGAGAACTTCATATACTTCAAGGTAGGCGACAAGCCTATCGAGTTAATTATACGGCGGACACGGCTCCTTTGCGGAGGTTAAGACGGCCCAACAAGAGCAAAATGCAAAAAGTCACATTGGGGTGCAAGTACTGGCCTCCATTGGCCTGTTCCAGATTACCAGCGGCCCTCTGCTGGTGAACAGCCCTGGATCTCATCGTGGCGCCACAATTGCCCTTATGGCCTATGAATTGGCCCTTGCAATCCTCGTGGCCTTTCAGATTTCCAGGCTGGCCAAACGGACTAAAGCACCTCCAGCCATTCGCTCCCCCAGATTCTGGACCGCAAGCAATGCCACCACCGTCATCACCCTCGCTATGACTACGGCTGCAGCCTGGCAGTCCCACTGCTTGCCACTGCCAGTGACGGTGGCCGCAACCGCCATCCTTTCCGCGCTGGCACGCCTTTACTGCCTAAACCGCTGCCACTGGAGAAAGAGCCGGCGGATCGCTGCGAAAGAAGCAATTCCCTGTTGAACCATGCAACCACGCCGAAGCCACCTTGCCGCAGCAGAAATAGTCAAGAACGCCCAACGGCCACTCTACTACCTGCTGATCCCATCCAGGGAAATCCGCACGGAAAAGGACTTCCGCCCGGCCGTCCTGGCATAAGGATACACCTCTATCCAGGTTTTCCAGCCCAAGGCACGTCGCAAACGGAACGCATCTTACAGCGTCTCCACGGCCGTTCCTGGCGTTGGAGAGTTCACCCATTATGAAAATGGGGCAGGGGACCGGGACGGAGACGAGTTCCTCTATTTATTCCTGCACCGCCTGGACGCCGAGTTCTATCTGGATCAGCAAGAGCGAAAAAACGGCTGTGCTCTCCGCGGCATGAAATACGCCATCCGGCAAACACCGGGCGACGTCCGCTTCGAGTAGCGGTTCTCCCACCACTTGGCTGTGCAACCAGATGGAAGCACTTTTGGCCAGCCAGAAGCATTAATTGCAAAAAATCTAAGGAAGCTCAGCCCAAAACCGTAAAATGGAGCTCATGGTAACAACCATCAAGACTGCCGTTTTAACCAATAAGCTGCTCCAGGAAGCGATTGCGAGCGTGGCCGAACACTATCCTGTGGACAGAAAGGGCAGAGAAGGGTATGGGTGCGAGTTCTGCCTGGCCTTAAGCGTGGCCCTGCGCCAGCGAGACATTGAACACAAGCTCCGGCTTGGGCTGCGCACGGAGACCAATTTGGAGGATGAAGAAGCAGTTCCCACCACCATTTTTTCCCACGCCTCGCTGTACGCTCTGGAATCCACCTGGGATGAAGGCGGCCCGGAAGCGCAAGCCAGGTGGGAGGCGCAATGGCCTTATTCCGACCGGATTCGCTGTCGCTTCTCCTGGAAGAATATCCGCCGAGCAGAAGCCGATATCCCATCGATCAACAACCTGATCCTCAGCTATGGTGGAGCTCCCTTGGATGAAGGACTCCTCAGCCTCTTCCTAAAGGCGTTTCAGGAGGCTCTCCCGGCCAAGTGTGAAGCCCACAAGGAACCTCCAGAACCTGCCATTATACCAAGCGAGGCTGATCTTGCCGAGGCACTCAAACTTGCCTAGCGGGGCGTATCTTCGCCACAGAACGCGCTAAAATAGGATGGGTACCATGTGCTACGCACAACAAGAAACAGCGAACGAGAGCTAGCAGCAAACGCGAGGCAGGCACCAGAATGCGCCAACTTCGCTCTCTACTGGCGCCGTGAACTGTGAAAAGCAAAAGCAATCAGACATTAAAACATGAGCGTCAAACTGGAGCTGCGAGATTACCAACTCGAGGGTGTTGAGAAATTTGAGATTTGGTGGCTGGGGCCCGAACTGGAGGCCCTGATAGCCCTCACCATGGGCATGGGCAAGACGATCACCGCCGCTGCCTGCATTCGGAGGTTCCTCGACAAGCTGAAGCCTGACGGCCGCATTCTGTGGCTGACCCACCGGAACGAGCTCATTGAACAGTCCAAAGACGAGATCGAGGGCTACACCGGCGAGGCCTGCGAAATCGAGAAAGCTGAGAAGTATTACACCGGAAAAGCCCGCATCCTGGTAGCCAGCGTGCAAAGCCTCCGCGGAACACGGCTGGAGAAACTGGCCAAGAATTTCACATTTGATTTAGTGACTTGCGATGAGGCGCATCATGCGTTGGCCTTAACGTGGATGCAGGTCAAGCAGGCCTTTCCCAAGGCCAAGGTGCTCAACCTGACCGCCACGCCGTTCCGCACGGACATTGGCAACCGCCTCGAACTGGGAACCGTCCTCGTTGAGAAGAACACCACGGACGGCATCCGCATGGGAGTGCTGGTTCCGCCCAAACCAATTGGCAAGCTGGAGATCAACCTGGGGGCTGTCAAAAAACGGCTGGGCGATTACGACGTAGGCAGCCTGGCCCAACTGCTTTGCAAGGAGGAAATCGTTCAAGGCTGTTTGGAGTTGATCGACAAGAATTGCCGAGGTCATAAGTCCATTCTTTTCGCTGCCTCAGTGGACCACGGTAAGCTGTTGGCTGAACGCCTCCGCGGTATCGGGTTCCGCGTGGGAGAGGTTTATGGTGAAGTACTCTTCCCGGAAAGACAGGGCTACTACCAGGGGATCAAAGACGGGACTATTGACATCATCATTAACAACCTGTGTCTTACGGAAGGCTTCAACTTGCCGGCGCTCGACGTGGCTATCATGCTTCGTCCGACCCGCAACGCCGCTCTTTATTTGCAATCCATAGGACGAGTGTTGCGCAAAGACCCGAACAACCCGCTTAAGACCCACGGCTTCATCATCGATATTATTGATACGGCCAAGCGCAAGGGAGGCCAGGAGTGCCCGATGCCTACCGAGGACGATATTCGGATGTACAGCGCCATCAAAGGGCGCCAGGCCTCGGCCGCAGAAGTCTTCCTGAGCTGGTTTTACAATGCTTTCGACCTGGCCAACCTCGTCGCCGGAGTCAAAATGGTCGATGAGCTGACGAAGCTCGATGAGCCTAATCGCATTTACAAGCTTTTGGCGCCTCCCTGGATGGCCCATTTGGATGTCAATCCCGCGGCCGAAGTTCTCCAGACCATTTGGACACCGGAGGGAGATTACAAGGCCCTGTTCAGGCCTTTCCGCATCGCAAGCCCCGACGTTTTCCGCCTGATGCTGGGGCGCAAGGGCTGGGTTTACTTGCCGCACAACAAACTTCCCCAGACCGATGAGCAGCTTGGCGAATACGAAGTGGAAGCCGGTCCCGCGGACACCGACAGCAACTACACACTGAACACGCTCATCTCCCAGGATGCCCAGCTGCGCAACTTCATTTTGGACCTGTTCGACCCAAATCAATCGCTAAAGGACCAGGCCGCGCGCTGCTTCGACACGTTCAAGGTTGGGGAGACGACCTACGAACTGGCCTGGTTCAAGGTGATCCACAAAGTCGACACCCGGTTTCATTTTATCCAGTGGAAAGACGGCGACATCAATCACATCCTGGCCCGCACGGCCGACGGACAGATCTATTGCTTCGAGCAGATTGGAAAGAACCGGCTCGAGCACAAACCGGGGAAAGAGGTCAAGCACAGCCAAATCCCGGATTTCGTCAAAGGCACAACCTGGGCAAACAAGTCCATGTCCGCCAAGCAGGCCATTCAGGTTGCCAAAATTTTGGAAATTTCCGTGCATGACGCCACCAGCATGCGAATCAGCAGTTTGTCCGCGTCGGCGCTGATGTCCAACCAGTGGAACAAGGCTCACCTGCGGAACATTGGAAAACAGCTCGCCACGCCAAAGAGCCTCACTCCCATCCGTTATGTGGATGACACTGTCATGATGATGGACGTCGAGGTCGAGTCCAACGGCTTGCCAATCGGCGCATTTTAATCGCGGGCCAACACAAAAACACATGCAAGAAAGCCAGAACTTAACTGCGGTCCGCGAGAAGGCCATCGAACTTGCCGCCAAGTACAAGCACCGGCAAGTGGCGCCAAGCCATTATCTTTTAGCTATTCTCAAGACTCCTGGATGCCAAGCGTATCAACTCCTGGTCGAATCCAAGGTTCCCGTGGATCGCGTGGAGAAGATCATCCTCGCAAAGCGTTTCAACCGTGAAGAGGCGGGCGATCCCAGCAACATCCCCACGGCGGATTCCAAGACCTGCTTTACCCAAGCTTCCGAAATCGCGATGCAGAGCGGCAGCTCCATGATCCGGTCGGAGCATATGCTCATCGGCCTCCTTATGAATGGACCATTAGGCCGCGAAGTGTTCGGAGAAGCGGGGGTCAATCCGCAGAAGATTCTGAAGCGCATTTTTGGCCAATTTGGACTGCAGCCGGAGATTGCCGGCGACAACATGCCGGCCGCCTCCCGAGAATTCACCGAGGTTTGCTACAACCTCACAGAGATGGCGCAAAATGGGAAGCTCGACCCCGTCATTGGCCGCAAGAAGGAGATCGAGCGCATTCACCAGATTCTGGCCCGCCGGCGGAAAAACAATCCGGTGCTCATTGGCGACGCCGGCGTGGGCAAGACAGCCATTGCCGAAGGCCTTGCCTTAAGCATTGTCCAGAAGACGGCGCCGCCCTGCCTCCAGGACAAACAGGTGTTTGTCTTCGACATTGCCGGGTTGGTCAGCAATACCGTTTTCCGTGGCCAGCTGGAAGGCCGCGTCAAATCCATTCTCGAATATGTCCGGAAGAACCGCAGCGTCATCCTATTCATTGATGAGATTCACTTGATCGTCGGCGCTGGTAACTCCATTGGCGGAATGGACCTTTCCAATATGATGAAGGCGGCCCTCAGCCGGGGCGAGGCGCGCGTGCTTGGGGCCACGACTGAGGACGAATACAACAAGACCATCGCCAAGGACTCGGCTTTGGAACGCCGGTTTCAACCCGTGCATGTCGGTGAGCCTTCGGATGATGAAACGCTCGCGATTTTGAAGGGGGCTCTTCCGGCATACGAAAGGCATCACGGGGTCAAATACAGCCCCGAAGCCATTTTGACCGCGCTGGCGTTGTCCAAGCGCTACATCACCAACCGGCGGCTTCCGGACAAGGCGATCGACGTTTTAGACGAAGCTGGCAGCGCCATCAAGCTGGCCCCAAATGAGGATCTGGTCGCACTGGATACTCAAATTGAGACCACCACCCAGAAGAAAATCGCCGCAGCCAACGCGGACCGTTTCAGCGAAGCGTCGGAACTTTTCAAGACAATCCAGGCTCTAAAAGCCGAAAGGGAAAAGCTGCTGGCGGGCGCTCCAGCGGTTCGAACCGTCCAGGAGAAACACGTCCTCAAGGCCATTAGCCTCATCAGCGGCATTCCCGTCGAGCGGATGAACTCTGACGACCGCAAGGAGGCCCTTAAGCAGGTCAAGCGCCTTAGCGCCTTGATCATTGGCCAGCGCCAGGCCATCGAGGCCGTTTCCAAGTATTGCCGCCGCAACAAAACGCATCTCAACGATCCTAACCGGCCCATCGGCAGCTTTTTGCTGCTTGGCCCAACCGGCGTGGGCAAGACGCTGCTTGCAAGAGCGCTGGCGATCGATCTTAACGGAGCGGAGGATTCCCTGGTTCAGCTGGACATGTCGGAGTACATGGAAAAATTCAGCGTCTCCCGTTTGATTGGCTCGCCGCCCGGCTATGTCGGTTATGACGACCAAAACTCCCTCGTGGAAAGAGTCCGCCGCCTGCCTTACTGCGTGGTACTTTTCGATGAAATTGAGAAAGCCCACCCAGATGTCTGGAACATGCTCCTTCAAATCCTGGAAGAGGGCAAACTGACGGACGGGCAGGGGAGGGTAGCCAATTTCCGCAATACGATCATCCTCATGACCTCCAATTTGGGCTACTCGGTCGCCAAGAAGATCAGCATTGGCTTCAATCCCAACAAGGACAACGTGAAGGAAACGGTGCTGGCGGAGGTCAAAAAGGAGTTCCGTCCCGAGTTTCTGAACCGAATCGACGAGATCGTCGTTTTCGACTCTTTGTCCCCGCAGGATTGCGCGCAAATCCTCGACCTGGAAATTGAAAAGGTGCGGAAGCGCACAGCCTACGCCTCCCTCACCATCTCACCGGCGTTGCGAGAGCACATCCTCAAAACCGGGTTTTCCGAGGAATACGGCGGACGCGAGCTCAAACGAACCGTTGAAAGACTCCTCACAGACCCCATCAGTGATGCCGTGCTGGGCGAGCAGATTTCCGAGAGTGGAAGCCTGGTCCTCGATTGGAAAGACGGTGCCGTCACAGTCGCAAAGGCCCAGGAAGTGGAGATCGAAGAGGCACCGATTCCTGTAGCTATGGTTACGCCGTAGCCCGGCCTAGCCTGTTGCTTGTCTACTCCATAAGACATTTATTAGAAATTTCTTTGCAGTGGATTAGGATTGTGCTGGTATTGCCAAAAATGGCCCCTGATGCCAACATTTTGATTGCGGACGACGATGCCGGCCATGCCCGGCTCCTCATGAAGAATCTCCAGCGATCCGGCCTGCAGAACCCCATAGACCGGTTCGAGAACGGCCAGCAAGTGCTTGATTTTTTGTTCTGCCGCGGAAACCGGACGCGGATCAACAAGACAGCTTACATGCTACTCTTGGAGTGTGACGCGTCTGGCTGCGCCGGTGTAACGGGTATGGGTTAAGGTCAAATTCTTCCGGGGGAGTTGCTTCGTGGGACACGAAGCACTTTGGGGTTATTCTGGCTTCTTGTTGGTCAGAGCATG
>Ga0182016_10002134_pt1 | contig 23502 bp, 20 predicted proteins | sample 712S2MmetaG_FD_120491 | JGI IMG/M metagenome (GOLD analysis project Ga0182016, IMG submission 120491) | Permafrost microbial communities from Stordalen Mire, Sweden - 712S2M metaG | ecosystem: Environmental > Terrestrial > Soil > Wetlands > Permafrost | place: Sweden: Stordalen | collected... | reverse complement strand
TTCGCGATCTTGAGTCGGGCATCACCTATATCAATGCGCCGACCATTGGTGCGGAGGTTCATCTGCCCTTCGGCGGCGTAAAGCAAACCGGCAACGGCCACCGCGAAGGCTTGGGCGCCATTGCCTTCTTCACCACCTGGAAGGCGGTCTACGTGGATTACTCCGACAAACTGCAGCGTGCGCAGATTGACAACGCGGAGTGAGCTGGGGTCGCATCCTTTGAGACGAGTGATCCGCCCGCCACGAGAAGTTATCCGCCACTTAGTGACTTAGCCGCGCATGGAGAACTACCGTGCTCCCCGGGTGAGTCAGCGTGCAGGTCTCATGCTGGTCGCAGGAGAAATGAATAAGCGAGCTATTGGTTGCCCAATCGGCGGCGATAGCCTGTTCGGTTTTTCTGTCGATGAAGAAACTTCTGCCCGCTTCAAGCGTTCCCGAGGGTGGGTCGTAATCGCTGACCCTTTCGTCGCCTTCGATGTAGAAATCCCCCATCGGTTTGCTGTAGGGCTTGCGGTGCGCGGCCGCCTTGCGGTTTTGGCTCTGGCCCGGAACTGGAGCCTGAGAATTGGTTTCCGCCACGGGAGCCGGCACGATTCTCTTCCCGTTCAGCAACGCCTCCTGGTCGGCGAGGTTGGGAAAGTTGGTCGTGAAGTCCCAATAATCGGCGCGCTGATAGTCCTTCACTGAGCAGGGAAGGTCGCCTTGTGCGTTGACAGCTTCGATCAGTCCTTCATCCGTGGTCTGACTCTGAAAGATGTCTTGTCCGTGTTCCCGCTGGACCTCCCCGGCAACCAGGCCTTCCAGATTCGCCTTCTTCGCGCCTGGAGCAGCTTTGGCAGCGTCGAACGGGAAAAGAATCTCCTTGCCGCACAAGGCAAAGCCCGTGGCGTCCAGCAGCCTGATGTTGATTGAGTACGGCTGCGGTGGGTTCGCAACCACACGCGTAAACCCTTCTATCTGTCGCGCGTAGATGGGCTCGAGCCGCAACTGATATTTGGCTTTTCCTTCCCATTTTGTGACCAGGTGGCCCTTCAATCCGGGTCCGTTGGCGATGCCTGGTCCCAAATCGTCCGACTGAAGATTCTGTTTAGGCCGACTCTGGAAGAGAAAGAATATGACCAGCAGCAGAAGAAGTGCGAACCCCACGGCCACCAGGGGAATCAGGGGCAGTTTACGGGGCACGGGCGCAACTCCAACAGCTTGTTGCGGCTGGGCATCCGTCGCCGCTCCGGTCAGGTCCGGCTCTGCCTCATTCGCCGTTGCCATCGGGAGATCCTGCTGATCCGCTCCCGCTGCCTCTCCTGGAAGCGCGTTCTGATCCTCTTCCTTTTCGGCGCCAAATGGATCGTGATGTTCCCCGATGGTTGCGTCGCCGTTCGGATCTTGTTGTTCAGAGTCCGCCATCTGGCCGAAACCCTTTCTGGATTTCCGCGAGCATTTCCCTGGAAATCGATGTCATAAGGAGGCACCCCACCTCCGCCACTGGGACTAGTTCACTGTAACCCCGAATCCTGCGATACCTCAAAAGTGGTCTTGACTATACAAGGTCAGGCCGATACCGGTCACATCCCCTTAGTCACTCCCCCTTCAGGACATCCCGCAGCGCGAAGCTGGTCTCCAGGCGGATGACACCCGGAAGCCGGGATAGCTCGCTCTGGTGTAGATGGCCGTAGTCATCGATTCCGGCCACCCGGGCCACAAGCATGTAGTCGTACTGGCCGGCCATCAGGTGGCAGCTCACGATCTCCCGGCAATGCCGGACGGCGGTCTCAAACGCGCCCAGGACGGCTGCCGACTGGCGCTCCAGGGTCACGCGGATGTACACGGTCATGCGCTTGCCCAGCAGGCGGTCGTCGATTTGAGCGCGGTAGCCGCGGATGGCTCCCGATGCCTCCAGCGCCTGGATGCGCCGCGAGGCCGCGGAGGCGGAGAGGCCTACCGCCTCCCCCACTTCGTAGTTCGTGGCGCGGCCGGATCGCTCCAGAAAGCGAAGAATTGCCGCGTCCAAGTCGTCGAGTTCTCCTGGGGGCTGGTCATCAAGGCCAGGCACGATTGTTTCTTGCGCCAGCAGGCCATTCTTATCACGTTTCGTTCCCATAGCGCAGTTTTACCACGAACTTTGCACACATTGGTAGCCGTTCGCGCCGTAGGATGTGTTGCAGTTGGAAGCCAGTGAAAGGCGCGCCGGATCCAGCCCTCCCCAACAGCAATATCCGGCGCGCCAGCTTTCCGGCCCCAGCCCCCGGAGCATCGAACCCGGAAAGGAGCACCTGCCATGATCATTGGCGTTCCCAAGGAAATCAAGGACAACGAGGCCCGCGTAGGCGTCACTCCTGCGGGCGTAAAGGCTCTCACCGAGGCTGGCCACACCGTGCTGGTCGAGACCCAGGCCGGCGAGCAATCTGGTTTCCCTGATGCGGAGTACCAGAGTGCCGGCGCGGAAATGGTGGGCGCGGCCGGCCACGTTTGGACTAAATCCGAAGTGGTGGTCAAGGTTAAGGAGCCCATCGAGAAGGAGTATGCCTTTTTCCGCGAGGGGCTGGTGCTGTTTACCTACCTCCACCTGGCTCCGCTCAAGGAACTGACTGACAAGCTGCTGGCGTCGAAAGTGATCGGTATCGCCTATGAGACGGTGCGCGATCGCCAGGGCACTTTGCCGCTCCTGACGCCCATGAGCGAAGTGGCGGGGCGCATGAGCGTGCAGGTAGGCGCTACTTATCTTGAGAAAGAGCGCGGCGGCCGCGGCATCCTCCTGGGTGGAGTGCCGGGCGTTCCGCCAGCCCACGTAACCATTCTGGGCGGAGGCGTAGTGGGCACCAACGCCGCCCGCGTGGCGCTGGGTTTTGGAGCCAAAGTCACCCTGGTGGATCTGAACCTGAACCGCTTGCGCGAGATCGACGACATCTTTGGCGGACGGGTGTATACCCTGGCCTCCAACAGCTACAACGTAGCGCACGCCACGCGCGAGGCCGATCTGGTCATCGGCGGTGTGCTGATTCCGGGGGCGACCGCGCCCCGGGTAGTGACCCGCGCCATGGTCGCGCAGATGAAGAAGGGCGCGGTGATTGTGGACGTAGCCATCGACCAGGGCGGCTGTGTGGAGACTGCGCGGCCCACTTCGCATTCCAACCCCAGCTTCGTGGTGGATGGCGTGGTGCACTATTGCGTGACGAATATGCCGGGCGCGGTGCCCAATACTTCCACTCTCGCGCTGACCAACTCCACCTTCCCCTACCTGCTGCGGCTCGCCAACCTCGGCGCGCGCGAAGCACTCAAGCAGGATGCGGGATTAGCCGAGGGGTTGAACACGTGGCTGGGTACGCTAACCCATCGCGGCGTGGCCGAAAGCCAGCACCGCCCGTGGACGGCGGCCGCGAACGTGATTGCCTGACACTTCTCTGAGGCCGCATTCACCACAACGAGTGCGGCCTCGCTCCGCTTACTCCAATGCTCCTTCACCTACGACGATGAATTCTCGTGTCTTCCCATCCGGAAAGAGAAACTCGTATTTCGACTCATATTCGTAGGTCCACGTGTGCTTGTCAGGGAGTACCTTCGCTTTGTAGTCTCCGACCCGCAGCAGGTTCAGGCCCCCGAGGTTTGATTCGAGTTGGTAATTCTTTCCGTCGATGACAACCTTTAGGAGCTGTGCCCTGGTCAGTCCAATCTCGTCGGCGAGCCGCGACGATTGCACATGAACGGTGATGGTGTAATCCGCGGGATTCGGCGCCTTCTCCCCCAAAGCGAGTGCGGGGAGAGCCAGCAAAATTGCGAAGACAACTTTCCTCATCGCTGCCTCCAACTCTTGTTGGACGTGGACCAAGTACATGCGGACGCTGAGGGCCTATTTCATTAAAGAAATCATCAGCCGGCAAAGTTGCCAGGTTTGGACGCTGAGCCTCTTGCGATAGAATGGCGCTTCACCGGGAGGACACCATGGAACGCCGTCATTTTCTCGCTGCTTCTCTTGCCGCTTCAGCCGTAGCCGTTACTCGGGATGCGGTGGCGCAGGCGCCCGCAGCACGCACGCGCGAGTTCTACCAGCTACGCCGCTACAGCCTGCAGAACGGCCCGCAGCTCAAGCTGACTGAAAGCTACTTTGCCGACGCGCTCATTCCGGCGCTGACGCGTTTGGGCATGGGTCCGGTGGGTGCCTTCCGGCAGGAGATCGGGCCGGAGACGCCGGTGTTCTACGCCCTGATTCCGGGTTCCTCCGTCGAGGCGCTTGCCCAGTTGGATCTCCGCCTGGGCAAGGACGACGAATTTCTCAGGGTGGCTGCTCCGTTTTGGAACGCAACCGCAGCCGCGCCGGCCTACCAGCGCGTAGAGGTCTCCCTGCTCGCGGCCTTTGAAGGCTGGCCGAAGCTGACACCGCCTGCCTCCTCGGCAACCAAGGCCAAGCGCATCTTTCAACTGCGTATCTACGAGAGCCCCAGCGACGGCGAACACGTGCGCAAGGTGGAGATGTTTCATGCCGGCGAGTTTGATATCTTCGTCAATGCCGGCTGCCACCCGGTGTTCTTCGCGGATTCGTTGATCGGCCCGCGCCTGCCGAACCTGACCTACATGCTTACCTTCGCGGATATCGACGAATTGAATGCGAAGTGGGACATCTTCCGCAACGATCCGGCATGGAAGAAGCTCTCGTCCAACCCCCGCTACGCCTTCGACCAGATTGTCACCAACATCACCAACCTGGTTCTAAGCCCGCTGGCCTGTTCGCAGCTTTAGGTCTCTTGCTGCTTTACAAGTGTGGGAAATCAGAGAGTCAGCCGGTCACGGATTCGGGGTGGACCAGCCGCGCCACCCTTGAATCTCGGCCTTCTTTTCACCACTCGCTCTATAATCGCCGCATGCCTGTTCTGGCCGATTCGCGGCGGCGCGCGGTGGTTCTTATGGGAGCCGGCGTGGTGCTCTTTTTCGCCCTCCTGGGCGCACTGCAGGCCTTCAACCTCTCCAGCATCCGCTTTCTGAATCCAGAGACCGCCGGAGAAACGCTGGCCTTTACCGGCCTTACCGTAGTGGTGTTTCTGGCCCTGCTGGTGCTGTTGCTCCTCCTGCTCCGAAACATCCTCAAGCTTTATGCGGACCAGAGCAGCAGTGCCCTGGGCGCGCGGCTGCGCACCCGCATGGTGCTGGGCGCGGTGCTGATCGCCCTGGCCCCCGCCGTCTTCATGTTCTTTTTCAGCTACCTGCTCATGAACAACTCCATCGACCGCTGGTTCTCTCCCAACACGTCCGAGTTGCGCGAGGACTCCACCCGCGTCGTGCTGGAACTGGCGCAGTACGTCACCAGCAATGCGCGGGGTGAGGCGGAGTCCATTGCAACCTCCGGTGCGCCGGACCGCGGAATGCCCGAACTGCAAGGTGTGCTCGGCACTCACCGCATCACGCTGGACGGCGGCTTTGTCGTGGTCTATGGCAAGGACAGGGAGATACTCGCCACCTTTCAGGCGCCGCCGGAGTCCAGTGCGGCCAGCCTGATTCCCTGGCTACCGGAAAAGACCGATGAAGGCGAACAAGGAGTTGCCGTTCCGCTTCATGGCCCACTCTCTCAAAGCCTCTTCACTTCCGCGCAGCGCAACGACGAGCCCGTCGTCCGTATCGCAGATCGGGACTACGCGCTGGGCATGGCGGCCACCGCATCCGGCAAGGTGGTCGTTGCGGCATTGCCCATGCCAGAGGGGCTCAGCCAGACCACCGCGCGCATCCGCATCGGGGCCGATGCGTACTGGACGCTATTCCGTACACGTCACCGCATCCGCTCCACCTTCTTTCTCATGTTGTTGCTCATTACCGTGGTGGTCTTCTTTTCCAGCGTGTGGCTGGCCCTGTTCTTATCCAAGCAGATTACGCGCCCGGTCGAGGCGCTGGCCGATGCCATGGACGAGATTGCTGCGGGCAAGTACGACCACCGCGTAGCCCTGATTACCACCGGCGAAATGGCGGAGCTGGTGCGCTCGTTCAACCACATGGCCGCCGATCTCGATGCCAGCCGGCAATTGGCCGAGAGTTCGTCTGCCCAGTTGACCGCCGCCAACCTGGCTATTGAAGAGCGCCGCCGCGAGCTGGAAACCATCCTCGAAACCATTCCCAGCGGCGTGGTCACGCTCGACGGTGCAGGAGCCGTTCTGCAGGCCAATCGCGCCTTCGCCGTTTTGATGGGCCAGCACGAAGAAACGGAACTACGCGGGCAAAAGCTGGATGCGCTGCTGCCCTCCGAGTGCGCCGACGATCTGGCCGCAGTCATCCGCCGCGGCCAGCGTATGGGCGCGGCTTCCACTGAGATTGAGTTCCATGCCCGCAACCGTCCCATGCACCTGGCCGTAACCAGCGCCCGGCTTGAGCTCGCCCATGGCCAGCCGGGAACCGTGTTGGTGGTGGAAGACACCACCGAGTTGCTGCGCGCCCAGCGCCAACTGGCATGGAAGGAAGTGGCGCAGCGCGTGGCCCACGAAATCAAGAACCCGCTCACCCCGATTGCGCTTTCGGCGGAGCGCATCGGCCGCCATCTTGACCGCAGTCAGCCTGACTCGCCCGCCATTATCCGCAAGTGCAGTGAAGTGATTCTGGGCTGCGTAGGCACTCTGCGCACGCTGGTCGATCAGTTCTCGGCGCTGGCGCAGTTTCCCGCGCCGCAGCCGCGCGCCTGCGATATGAACCGGGTAGCAGAGGAGGCGTTGGCGCTGTTTGCCGGCCGTCTCAATGGCATCACCGTCCGGCGCGACCTGGAGCCTGGTTTGCCCATGGTTCTGGCCGATCCTGAGTCCATTCGCCGCGCCATCGCCAACCTCATCGACAATGCCGCCGAGGCCATGCAGGGCAGCCTGTTGCGTGTGTTGGGCATCAGCAGTTGCCTCAGCGAAGACGGTGCGGCCGTGGAACTCACCATCTCCGACACCGGCCACGGCCTCACCGACGAAATTCGCGAGCGCCTGTTCCTGCCCTTCTACTCCACCAAGCATCGCGGCACGGGCCTCGGCCTTTCCATCGCCGCCAAGATCGTGCAAGAGCATGGCGGCTCCATCCGCGCTGAAAGCAACAGCCCCAAGGGCGCGAGCTTCCTGTTGAGTCTTCCGTTGATGGAGCCCGCCGCGCAGTCTGAGGCAGCGGCTGGCGCGGCTGAGCCGGCCGCCGGAGCGCACATATGAATCACGTTCTGGTGGTGGATGACGAGGCGGACATTCGCAGTTCGCTTGAGGAGATTCTGCGCGAAGAAGGCTACGGCGTGGCCACCGCGGCTACCGCGGCTGAAGCCATGGTCCTCATCGAAGACGCACCTTATGACGCGGTGCTGCTGGATATCTGGCTTCCTGACCGCGACGGGCTCGACGTGCTGGCAGACATTCACGTGCTTGCGCCGGAAAAGCGGCCTGAGGTCGTCATCATTTCCGGCCACGGAACCATTGAAGCCGCGGTGAAGGCCACCAAACTCGGCGCATATGACTTTCTTGAGAAGCCGCTCTCGCTGGACCGCACCTTGATCGTGCTCAAGAACGCCGTCGAAGCGCGCCGCCTCCGTGCTGAGAATCTCGAGTTCAAGCGCCAGTTCAATGTGGGTTCGGTGCTCACCGGTGAAAGCGTGCCGGTCAAGGCGCTGCGCCAGCAGATCCGCCTCATGGCGCCCAGCAACGGCCGCGTGCTCATCTACGGCGAATCGGGTACCGGCAAGGAACTGATCGCGCGCGCCATTCACGCGGAAAGCCTGCGCAAGGACCGCGTATTTATTGAGCTCAACTGCGCCGCCATTCCCGAGGCCCACATTGAGGCCGAGCTGTTCGGCTATCGCCACGGAGCCCAGCCCGGCGGTCCCCCCGAGCAGCGCGGCACACTCGAACGCGCCGACGGCGGTTCGCTCTTTCTCGACGAAGTAGGCGACATGAGCCTCAAGACGCAGGCCAAGGTGCTGTCCGCTCTCGACGATCAGCTCTTCACGCCCGTCGGCGGCACGCAACCCTTGCGCGTGGACGTGCGCCTGATTGCCTCCACCAACAAGAATTTGGAAGAAGAGATCGGCAAGGGCAACTTCCGCGAGGACCTCTTCTACCGCCTCAACGTCGTTCCGTTCTTTGTCCCGCCGCTGCGCGAGCGCAAGCAGGATATCCCCCTCCTGGCGCGCGAGTTTCTGGCTGAGTTCGGCCGCCAGTACGGCCGCCCGCGCATGGAGATCGGCGAAGACGCCCTCGAAGTGCTGGCCCAGTATCACTGGCCCGGCAATGTACGCGAGTTGAAGAATGTGATCGAGCGCGTACTCATCCTCAATCCCCGCACCCTGCGCATTGAGCGCAAGCATCTGCCGCCGCTCACCCACAAGGCCGGTACCCGTTCCACTGAGGAGTTTTCAAGCCTCCAGCAGGCCCGCGACGCCTACGAGCGCGAGTACATCCTCAAAAAGCTGGAGGAAGCGCGCAACAACGTAAGCCGTGCTGCCGAGCTGCTAGGCCTCGAGCGCAGCCACCTCTACCGCAAAATGAAAGCCCTCAACATCAGCGTCCGCGAATAGGGCGCTGCCGTGTGCCCCCCTCCTGATCCGCCTATAAAGCAAGGGTGTGCAGCCACCGACCCTTCGCGGACCACTTCAGGTATAAACTTCTCCCAACATGCCCAACAGTCTTGTCCGCTATCAGCTGAGAAGTACCCAATGTAGCTGCGCAAGTTCTCACTTGTCTCGCAGGTTCTTAATGCAGTTGAAACTGGCGACTTTCGAGGAACGCTAATGCTCACGGGTATCGAATTCCTGATCTCAGCGCTGCTGATGACGGCTTGCACGATTTCGTTGGGAAGTGTGAGCGTTTTCATTGCCTGGGCCAAAATACATTCCGCGTGGAAAGCGGCAGGAAGCAGGAAATTACCCAGCACCCTGCTTCCACTTGCGGTTGCTGTATGTCTCTCCGCTGCAAGCTTGCCGATTCTGTCGGAGAGTTACCCTGGTTACGGCAGGAGCCAACGTCATCTTTCCATTTTCTTTACACTTTATGTGCTCTTCTTAATGGCGAGCTTCTTGCTTATTGTTGTGAGCGCGGTCCTCCCTTGCAGTCACGAGGTTCCTGGTGCTAAGGCGGCGCGATTCGGCGCGATTCTTGCACTCCTTATCGATTCGCCATTCCTTATCGGGGTCGTCGTCAGCTTGCATAGTCTGCACTGGAAGCTTTTGAGGTAGAACTTACTTTTGTGATCGTTACGCTAAGCACAGACCCTTATAGATGGTTTGGTCCTCAAATCGAACGGCTGAGGTTTTCAGAGAGATTCGGCTAGTGCTGGATTTTCAGCCATGGGATAGCTCCGTCCCGCCCGCACTAAAATAGAGTGTTGAAGGGATTCCCATGCCCGTCATCCTGAACCGGCCCAATCTGCTCCACTTGAATGGCTTCACGCGCGTCGCTCGGCTCAAAAGTGTCGCCGCCCTGCGCGAGGCCATCGTCGGCAGCCACGGCTGGGTCACCGATTTCTACGAGTTCTCGAATCTCTCCATCTGCCTGCAATTCGAGATACCCATCGAGCATCTGCCCCTGCTCGCCGAGTCGCTGTTGGACGCGGGAGTGAAATTCAGCACCCGCAGCGAGTCAATCCTGTATGCCCTGGGGCCGGAGATGGCCACCGGCCCCATCCAGTGCACGCTGCAGGTTCTCTTCATTCACAACGAGCCCGATCTTCGCCGCAAAGTCCTCGCCGTCCCCGGCTAGAAGTCTGAAGCTCTATTACCGGGGTGCCCCAGGTCCGGATTCTCTGACCTGGGATATACGATCGGCACAGAACTCCCCGGTCCGGCCGCATCGATCGCTGAGATATCAATCCAAAGAAAAAGCTACGGCCAGTTCCTTGATGACGCGATCGGACATGGGCGCGACTTTGCCTAGAGGACGGCTGTTGATGAGTGCCTCGGCGGTCGATTCCAGTACTTCCAGACGATCGAACGCATCGAGGATGCTGGTGCCCAGCACCAGGACGCCATCGTTTTCAAGAAGCGCAATGGGATTGCGCGGAGACATGCGCCGCGCCAATTCCTCGCCATCTGCGAACTGCATCCCAAAGGGAATCTTCTGCACTTCGCGCAGGAACACATAGCTTTCAGGAATGGTTCGAGAATCACATGGGCTGTCGGTTACGCTGAATGCCGTTCCATTCACAGGAGATGCATTCACGATGGCGGTAATCTGGGGATAACGGCGGTAGACGGCCTGGTGGGTCAGGGTCGCGCGGCTCGGTATCTTGCCGCGCTCACGTGCGCCTTTCGAGATAAGAACGAAATCTTCGAGTTCCACTGCGCTGCGATCGAGGACATGCGGCGTAATTAGAAACGAGTCGTCGTTCAACCGGGCAGAAAAGCTGCCCGCCCTGCTTATCAGCAAGCGTTGCTGATATCCGCGGCGGATAAATTCAGCCAGTTGACGCCGGGCTTCTTTCTCGCGGCTGTCGGCGGGGTCTCGATCAAACTCCGCAAGAGAGGGAAGCTCCTTTTGCGAAAGCTCCAGTTGCTTCTCGTCCAGATAATGGACATTGCCGAGCAGGCTCGCCTTGATGATTGTCTTTGCTGTGAATTCAAACATCTCAAACCGTTGGAAAGCCTCCTGCAAATCTGCGCCGCCCACGCAAACACCGTGGTTTTCGAGAATCACGCAATTGAAATTTTGTTTGAAGATCGCGGCAATCTCCTGGCCCAGGGCGGGACTTCCCGGCAGCGCGTAAGGGGCAAAACCCCCTGCGCCGCAGATACGGCTGGCCTGGTGAAAGAGCCGCGTATCCGGAACCTCTCCAACGATGCTGAAGGCGACCAGGGCCACCGGATGGGCATGCACAATCGCTCGAATGTCCGGCCGAACCGCATAGATCGCCTGGTGGAAGGGCAGCTCAGACGACGGAGGGTGAAGGCCTTCCGCAGTGCCGTTTGCCCGGATGCAAACAATATCGTCGCGCCGCAGGCTGCCCTTGTCGACCCGGGCGGGTGTGACCCAGACGTCTCCATTTGCGTCTCGAATCGAAAGGTTGCCTCCGGAGGTGGTCGTCATTCGATAGCGATAGATGCGATCCATCATCTGCATGAGTGCATCGCGTGGATGAAGCAGGTTTGCTTGTGACGTCATATGCTCCTCAAGACAATTTGGCTAGATCCCAGCGGCCAGGTTCCCATATTCTCGCGAACCAGTCGACTGCAGGCAATTGTAATCAACCGCGGCTGCTTCCATTGGCGACTTGCCCAGGTCCATAGAGTCAAATGAACTGAACCGGGGTGCCTCATGTCCGGATTCTCGGACCTGGGTTGCGCGGACGGCCCACCCGGCTCACGACCTCAACTCACCTTTGCAGAGCGTTCCCCCATCTCCTGTCCGCAAACGAACAGAAAACTGCAAAAGCGGCCAGCCGCACCCGGATTCCCAATCCTCCCTTCCTCGCCGTCACCCATCGAATCAAGGATTTGGCCGGTGCATGATTCGCCCGGCTTTGGCAGGCCAATTGCTTCATAAAGCTCGTAAGTGGAGGTCTGCAATGGCGTATTTCGAACGGATGCGCGATGTGATTTCGGGCCCGTTCAGTTCCGAAGTGATCCGGCAGCGGACGGTGGCGGGCTGGCAGATGGTGTCGATTGAGTGGCGGCGGGAATTGCCTGACAGGGAAGCGCCCGCGGAGGGCATCTTCGGCGAAGAGATCCCCTATGGCCTTCGCATCTCCGAGGACTGCAAGCGCCTTGAGATCGAGCCCCACGAGAACAAGGTGTTGATAGCCATGATGGATCTGCTGGCCCAGGATTTTTCTTATTCCAGCATCGTCAGCGACCTGAATGAGAAGGGCTTCCGGACCCGCGAAGGCCGCATGTGGACCCGCATCGCGGTCTTCAACATGATGCCGCGCCTCATTGAGGTAGGCCCACGGCTGTTCTCCAGCGAAGAGTGGGAGAAGCGGCGGCTGAAGCTGGCCAGGGCAAAGGCGCCGGAAGTCTAAATGCGTGCCTTTTACTTCGAGCGGCTCACTTCTTGTCGATGGGGCCCAGCGACCCCGGATTGTCTCCCATTGCCGGGTCCACCCGGAAGTCCCAGATCGATTGGTTGATGTCCGAAGCGGAGAGAATTTCCACCAGCGCGTATTCGCCGATGAGCAAGTGCTTTTCCGGCGTCAGCTTGAGCCAGCGTTTGCCGGGCAGCACCTCAACTTTGGTGGGGATGACGTCCTCGCTCTGGGTGACCTTGCCGCCTTGGCTCACTTGGATCGCGCCCACGATGCGCACCGCCTGGCGCTCGTCTACGTGCACGATGGCGAAGCCCGAACTCGGCGAATGCGCTCCATGCTTGCGATTGGCCACTTCTTTTGCGCCGCCCGTATTCACCGTGATGCCGTGGGTGAGGACACTTTCCCCATTTCCCTGCACTCCCAATGAGAGATAAAAAGCCGGATCGTTGACATGCAAATGCACCTTTGCGTGCGCCCCATCCAGCTCCAGGTTGGCTTTCGAAACCGCCAGTGGATTCAGCGTGCTGAGGCCGTGACGGGCCTTGGCGTTCATGTTCAGGTCAGACGACACCAGCTCCACCAGTTCCGGTGTGCCCTGGAAAGTGTCGAGCGCAAAAACGCCGTCTTCATCGGGCAATTCCAACCCCTTGGCCACCTCGGGCATGCTGTCTTTCCGCTCCGTGCGCTCTGTCGCCTCCTCCTTATCCAGTTCCTCGGCTTCCTTCATGGCCGAGGATGGCTCTTCCTCAGCGGACGTGGTGTGATCCCGCTCCCACTTGCGGGTTGCATCCCAGTCCACCAGGTCGGTGGGCAGTTCTTCCCAGTCGCCGCCCCGTTCCAGCGAGATGTAGCGCACCCTGTCGCCTACAATCTCGTACTTGCGTACCCGTTGGTAGGTCCCGTCCTTCAGGATGAGGCGGTGGTTGGAGCCCATTCCTGGCACGCCGGGCTGCAGAGGGAGCGGCTTCTGGTCAGGAGCATTCTGCTGCGCCACCAGCGGCCCGGCTGCCATTAGCAAGCCGGCCAGGCCCACCCCGAACAGGCGCCGCAAGTGAAAGATATTGTTCATTGCCCCACAGTTTAGACGAGCCGGCTCTGCCATGGTTGGCCGCCCGCGCTACTGAAATTCGCCCCGCTGCGTGACCTCCTCCGCAAATGCGCATCTAATTTCTGTGTATTCTTAAACAGGAGGGTGAATTCTGTTCACCGGATTCCAGGCACGTTTCTCAGGTCGTCGCCGCCGCAATCCAGTTGCTTTTGCGGGGATGATGTTGGTGTGCCTGGCGTTGCTGGCCCTTCTCACGGCTGTCCAGGTGGCGCACGTGCATGCGGCTGCCAGCGACGCGGATCATTGCCCGCTGTGTATCGTCATGCATTCTGCCGTGCCCGTCGCTGCTGCGGCTGCCCTCATTATCCTGGTGCCGTTCGCCGATGCTGCACCTCTCCTTGAAGTGTGCACGCTCACCCGCCACTGGCACCCGACCCTCTTCATTCGTCCTCCGCCCACCGGCCATCGGGACATTGTTCCGGCTTTCTTTCCGGCCTGATTGTCGAACGGCTCGTCGCCCATGGGGCGGTTGAGACAATTGGCATTCTCCTTGAGCTGATCGAAAACGGAATGATGCTGCCGCCGCAAAGACGCAGCCGCGCGTGTCCTTGCGCGGTACGGTTTCCGCATCGTTCAGCCAATACTCGGAGGTACGCCATGCCGTTCAAACGCGGCACAGTTCCATTCATTCTTCCCCTCTTTATCTTGGTGGGCATTTTTCTCGTCTTGCCTGCGGCCAGGGCGCAAAGCGGCAACGCCGGCACGGTGCGTGGCGCGGTCACCGATCCCACCGGCGCCGTAATTCCCGGCGCAACGGTTCACCTCAGCAACGCCGTCAGCGGACTGGATCGTACCGCCGCCACCAACGCCACCGGCCAGTTTGAGTTTGTCAACGTGCCCTTCAACAACTACCAGGTCAACGTCACGGCCAATGGATTCGGCTCCCTCCGGCAGAACTTCTCTATACAGTCGGTGGTGGGCACGAACCTGAAGCTGGTTCTGCAGGTGGCCGCGGCCGATTCCACGGTCACCGTGGAGGCCAGCAGCGGAGACCTGATCGAGAACGATCCCACGTTCCACACCGACGTGGACCGCGACATGTTTATCAAGGTGCCGCTGGAGAGCCAGTCCTCTTCGCTCAGTTCGCTGGTCACCGTCTCCACTCCCGGTGTCTCGGCTGACTCCAACGGTCTGTTTCATGGGCTCGGCGACCACGCATCCAACTCGTTCTCCGTCGACGGCCAGTCCATTACCGATCAGCAGAGCAAGGTCTTCTCAAACCAGATTCCCTCGGACTCAATTCAATCCCTGCAAGTCATCTCCGGCGCGCCGCCGGCCGAATACGGCGGCAAGACCAGCCTCGTGATCGTGGCCACCACCCGGTCGGGGCAGGGGGTCACCAGGCCCACCGGCAGCATCAGCTCTACGTATGGCTCATTTGGTTCGGCAACGGCAGGCCTCGACCTTGCCTACGGAGGCAAGAACTGGGGTAACTTTGTGGAGTTGGACGGCCTGAACAGCGGCCGGTTTCTCGATCCGCCTGAGTTTGCCGTCTTTCACGACAAGGGAAACGAAGAGAACGCATTCGATCGTGTGGACTATAGTCTTTCGTCTGCCGACTCAGTGCATCTGGATTTGAATTACAGCCGCTCGTGGTTCCAGAACCCCAACTCCTACGACGACCTGAACGTGCGGAACGTGGTGAGCGGGGGCGCCGGGCCCGACCCGGTTTTTGGAAACCTCGGCAATACCGACCAGCACTCCAAGATCGGCACCTTCAACATTGCGCCGACGTATACGCGAGTCGTGAGCAATAACTCGGTCTTCAATCTGGGGGCCTTCATCCGCAAGGACCTCTATCACTACTACCCGAGCGGCAACCCGTTGGCCGATCTGGGGCCGGCCAACCTGCAAACCTCGTCCATCTTCCAGGACCGCACGCTTACCAATGCCGGGGTTCACTCCGACTATTCCTATGCGCGAGGGAACCACAACATCAAGGCCGGCGCGGAGTACGAACAAACGTTCCTGCGCGAAAATGACAGTCTTGGCCTGGTGGATGCGACCTATAACTCGCCCTGCGTCGACGCCAGCGGTACTCCGCTGCCGGGTTACTCGAGCCTGTCTCCATGCCCCGGAGGGGCAGTGCGGCAAAACCCGGCTTTTCTTCCTGTCCTTGCGCCCGACGACCTCACCCGCGGCGGCTCCTTCTACGACTACTTTGGCCATGCTGACGTAAAGGAGATGGCGCTCTACGTCGAGGACCAGATCAAAGCGGGCAACTGGCTCTTCAATCTGGGAATCCGCGGCGACCTGTACAACGGCCTCACCACCGCCCGCCAGGCCGAGCCGCGCGTAGGCATCGCATACAACATCAAGCCGGCACAAACCGTTTTGCGCATCTCCTACGCGCGAACCCTGGAGTCGCCGTTCAATGAAAACCTGGTGCTGTCGAGCGAGGGATGCCAGAACGCGGTGCTTTCTCCGCTGCTCAACTGCAGCCCCGGCGTTTCGAATACTGAGGCTCCCGGCTATCGCAATGAGTTTCATGCCGGGCTGCAACAGGCTCTTGGCAAAAGGGTGATTGTCAGCGGCGAGTACATCTGGAAGTACACTCACAATGCCTTCGACTTCAGCGTACTGGGGAATACGCCCATCACCTTCCCCATTGACTGGCATAACTCCAAGATCCCGGGCTATGCGCTGCACGTTGAGGTTCCAGAGTTCCACAACTTCAGCGCCTATTCGGTCATGTCCTCGGTGGCGGCGCGCTTCTTCCCCCCGCAGGTGGCGGGCGCCGGGGCCACGGTGGGTCAGAACGGGCTGCCCTTCCGCATCGACCACGATGAGAAATTCAATCAGACCACGCACGTGCAATATCACTTCGGCAAGAGCGGTCCATGGGCCGGATGGAACTGGCGCTACGACTCCGGTCAGGTGGCGGGGGCGGCGCCTTTTGCGGTCAATTCCACCACCCCGGTGGATTTGAGCGGGCTCACCTACGATCAGCAATTTGAAGCCGGCATCGCGTGCAACGGCGTCAAGGCCACCATCGCTTCGGGATTCCAATCCTGCCTGCCCGGCCAATACAGCTCTTCGCTCCTGAGCATTCCGGCGCCGGGCACCGAGAACGACGACAAAAACCCGCCCCGCATCGCGCCGCGCAACCTGTTCGACGCTACCGTAGGCCAGCAAAACATCTTCCACAAGGAGCGCTACAAGGTAGATCTTGACCTGACGGCGATCAACGTGACAGACAAGTATGCGTTGTATAACTTCCTGTCCACGTTCAGCGGGACGCACTATGTAACTCCGCGTGCCCTGACCGCGAAAATTACGCTGAACTTTTAGCCGTAGACACTTGCGGGTGGGCGGCAGAGGGAGCAAACTTTTTCCATGCCTGCCGCCCGCATGAGTCATTTTGGTATTCCGTTATTTCTTTGCTCCGCGGTCTTCGCGACGTCGTGCCATGCTCAAGCCTCCCCACCGGGCATGTCGCCCAAGGTCCTTACCATGCTGCAGCAGCAGGTGGGCATGGATGACCACTTACCCAATGACAAAAACCCCTCGGGACTACACATCCAGTTCTCCAAAATCGGCGAGAGCAACGAGGAGGCGGGCCACTTTGCCATCTACCGGGCCTATGTGCCCGGCGCTCCCAAGGACCAGACCTATGTGCGGGCAATCTGGAAGATCGGCGCCGATCCGGAATTCATGCCCGGCGATGTCTATCTCAATTCCCAGGGGCTGATGATGACCAAGATGCCTCGCCCCGATCAGGAATACAAGGCCATCGTTGACGCCGAGGATGAAGTGGAGTTTTCCTTTCCAGCGGCGCGCGGCGAACCGGTTCGGGTCCTTCTCACTACGCCCGATGGAAAGCTGGTGATTCCGGGCACCATCGTGCCCTTTCCGATTCAGGGCCGGGAGAGACAATGTAAGCTTGAAGCCCGGCTGGCTCTGCCTGAAGCAGCGGCCGTGCTGATCTACGCCGACGGCCTGGCGCCCAACTCCGACATTCCATATCAGTCTTTTTCTGAGGGCCAATCGCGTGCCGGGACTTTGCATACCAACGCCCACGGCCACGCGGTCAGGATCGACCTTCCCTATGTCGCGGGCAAAGACTCCGGCAACCTCAAAGTGGCGATCGCAACCAAGGAGTGCTCTGCCTCAGTCGAGATCCCCTGGGGCAAGGGCAGTTACAAGCCGTTTTAGGGCGGTTCCACAAGCCATGCTCCTCTCCCGGCGGCGTGCAGTTGCGGAACCGCCGGCAAGCCGGTGCTATTTCTCGCTGTCCAGCACCTGCATCTGGTGCTCGTCGTAGCGGGTCCCCGCCACGGCATCGGCGGGAACCGCCGCCTCCAGGTCCGCAATCTCGTCGGGTGTAAGCCGCACCTCCAGCGCTCCCAGGGTCTCAGCCAGTTGGCTGCGCGTGCGCGCGCCCATTACCGGCACAATCGACGGATTCTTGGCCAGCACCCACGCCACCGCCAGCTTCGCCGGCTTGATGCCCTTGCCGGCGGCGATTACGCGGAGCCGCGCCACAAGCTGCTGGTTGCGTTCCAGGTTGCCTGCGCTGAATCGCGGCAGGCGGATGCGGAAATCGCCTGCCGCAGCCGGTTGCGAGGCAGTGAGCAGCCCCCGCGACAGAACCCCGTAGGCGGTTACGCCAATGCCCAACTGTTCGAGCGTGGGGAAGATCCGCGCTTCCGGCCCGCGACTCACCAGCGAGTACTCAATTTGCAGATCGACGATAGGATGCACATGGGCGGCGCGGCGAATGGTCTCAGGTCCCACTTCAGAGAGCCCGATATAACGCACATACCCTGCATCGATCAGTTGTGCGATGGCTCCAATGGTCTCCTCGATGGGCACGTTCGGGTCAAGGCGTGCGGGCCGGTAGATGTCGATGTGGTCTACGCCGAGGCGCCTGAGCGAGTAGGCCAGGGCGGTTTTCACGGCTGCCGGGCGGGCGTCATAGCCGATCCACGAGCCGTCGGGGCCGCGCTGCGCGCCGAATTTGACTGAGAGCAGCACATGCTCCCGTGAAAAACGCAGGGCGCGCCCCAGCAGCATTTCGTTATGGCCCATCCCGTAGAAATCGCCGGTGTCGAGCAGGTTGACCCCGGCGTCGATGGCCGCATGGATGGTGGCGATGCTCTCCGCGTCGTCCGTGGGGCCATACACCCCGCTCATGCCCATGCAGCCCAGGGCGATGGGGAAGACCTGGGGGCCGATGCGGCCCAGTTTGCGGCGTTCGGTTGTGGTGGGCATGGTCATAACGGCTCCTCACATTGCAGCATCCTAGGCCCGTCGGCCGATTACGGCAAGAGCCCTCTGGAGTGCTCGCCATGGCGACGTGTTTTCCACACAGGAGCCGAGCTCGTGTAACTATGGGCCGTTTATAGCAACTGCTCCAACTTTCTGAATGCAGGTAGGTTATAAGCCTGGATTTCGGACATCGTTGGTGTTTCTCATTTTTTCGTGTATTTGCGGCCGGATGTCTGCCATACTTGAATGTGCCCATCAGGTACGGCCAATCCCAACAATTCAAGAACGAGGTTGCATCGATGTCGGCAAAGTATGTCTTTGTGACGGGCGGAGTTGTGTCCAGTTTAGGCAAGGGGCTGGCAGCAGCCTCCATCGGCTGCCTGCTTGAGAGCCGCGGCCTGCGCGTGAACATGATGAAGTTCGACCCCTATCTGAATGTTGATCCGGGGACCATGTCGCCGTTCCAGCACGGCGAGGTGTTTGTCACCGACGACGGCGCCGAGACCGACCTGGACCTGGGCCACTACGAGCGCTTTACTCACGCGCCCCTCTCGCGCGACAACAACCTCACCACCGGCCGCATCTACGAGCAGATCATTTTGAAGGAGCGGCGGGGCGACTACCTGGGCAAGACCGTCCAGGTCATTCCCCATGTCACCAACGAGATCAAGAACGCCATGCGCAAGGTTGCGGCCAACGGCGCGGACGTGACCATTGTCGAGATTGGCGGCACGGTGGGCGACATTGAATCGTTGCCGTTTCTTGAGGCCATTCGCCAGATGCGCCAGGAACTGGGGCGCGAGAACACCGTATTTGTGCACCTGACGCTGGTGCCGTGGATCTCCGCTGCGCAGGAGCTGAAGACCAAGCCCACGCAACACTCCGTGAAGGAGTTGCTCTCCATCGGCATTCAGGCAGACCTTCTCATTTGCCGCTCTGACCGCAACCTGAGCCGCGAGATGAAACAGAAGATCGCAGCTTTTTGCAACGTCGAGGAGCGGGCCGTCATCGGTGCCACCACAGTGCCCTCAATTTACGAGGTGCCGCTGCGTTTTGCAGCCGAGGGCCTGGACTTATTGATCCTCAAGTATCTCCACAAGGAGGCGCCGGAGGCTGACCTGAGCCAATGGAAAGCTCTTGTCGAGCGCTGCTATCACCCCCAAGATGAAGTTTCCATCGCCATCGTGGGCAAGTATGTGGAGTATGAGGACAGTTATAAGTCACTTAAAGAGGCACTCACTCATGGCGCGGTGGCCAAGAGCCTCAAACTCAACATCACCTGGATCGAGGCTGAAGGGCTGGAGTCAAAAACTCCCGACGACCGCAGTTACGAGTCGCAGTTAGAGGGCTTTGATGGCATCCTCGTTCCCGGCGGGTTCGGCAAGCGGGGCATTGAAGGCATGTTGAACGCCATCCGCTACGCGCGCGAGAAGCAGGTCCCTTACTTTGGAATCTGCCTGGGAATGCAGACCGCATGTATTGAGTTCGCGCGCAATGTGTGCGGGCTCAAAGACGCGAATTCGAGCGAGTTCGATCCCGCCAGCCAGCACCGCATCATCTACAAGCTCCGCGAACTGCTGGGCGTGGAAGAGATGGGCGGCACCATGCGCCTGGGAGCGTGGACCTGCATTCTCCAGCAGGGAACACTGGCCTCCAGGGTGTATGGCGCGACGGAGATCAGCGAGCGCCACCGCCACCGCTACGAATTCAATCGCGAGTACGAGGCGCTGCTTACCGGCGGCGGGCTGCAGATCAGCGGCACCACTCCCGACGCCACCTATGTTGAGATTGTCGAGATCCCCGGCCATCCTTTCTTCCTGGGTTGCCAGTTCCATCCCGAGTTCAAGTCCAAGCCGCTGGAGCCGCACCCCCTGTTCCGGGAGTTTATCGCTGCCAGTTATAAGAACCGGCAGACGCGGTTAACATCCGGGTCACTGACTTCAGCGTCCATTGCATAGAACTGGTTGCATAAATCTAGGTCTTGAAAGGGCACGACTTTAGTCGTGCCGTAAATGCCGCGAAATCAGCGGCTTTAGCCCCGGAGAAACGTCTTTCGCCGATTCCACCGGAAGTCTCGAGTTCTTCCGCAGCCGGTTGTGCCAGCCATCGGCGCCGGGTTCCCCCTCCGTTGCAGAGAATTACGGCATATCGGCGCAGAATGAAGGAATGCGCACCCTCCACTTTCGGCCCGCAGATTCAATCTGTCAGGCATGTGACCGGTCTGTACCCCACCCCCCTCCCCCCAAAAACCCGCACCCGGAGGGGCCACTCTCCAGATAACATTAATGTAATGAATAGCCTAAGAACTAGACCCATGTACTCATCGGTAAACAGCGGCCTCGATTTCTGAGGCATTTTCGGTCAATTTCGGGCCAGTTTTCGCGTCCATTTGCCCTGCTTCGAGCGAGGAAACGGATGTGTATCAGGTGCTATTGACAACCCCATTTGCCGGGTCTACTGTTTGTCAGTTTTCTAGTTCGAGGAGTGTGGACCATGGCATATTTTCAGCTCCAGCCCGCGGAGATGGAACTTCAGGAATTGGCAGAAAGTTATTGGCACGATGCAGGCGAAAGAGAACGAGAGCTTGAAGCGGCCGCCTATGAGGCCGGCGACGCAATTCGCAGCGGAGAATACACGCTGCCGAATCTAGAGGCAATCGTTCGTTGGAAGTCGGAGCGCATGGTTCATTACCTGATTGGCAACAGCACCGAGAGCATTCACAGTGCCCTTGCCGTCGCTGCTTCGACCGATGCTTCAACCGAAGAAGCCGTCAACGCCCTGGTCGCATTGCGTGGGATCGACATCTCCATCGCGTCCGCAATCCTGGCCGCAATTTTTCCCGGACGCTTTGCGGTGCTCGACTATCGAGCCCTTGAGGCACTGGGCCACGCGCGCCATGACGTAAGGTTTTATGCCGAATACAATGCCGCCCTCAAGCGGTTGGCCGAGTGTGGAATCGTGCAACCACAGGGAAATCTCCCGGCGCCAACTGCACTCCACGCGCTGGAACGGGCACTTTGGCAATGGTCGCGCACCCATGCGGAGGAAATGGCCGCGCGCTGAGGCGAGTGCAGCGTTTGATGCGTCCGGCGCGATAGAATCGCACCCGTGAGCAACTCGTTTGAAATCGGGCCGGTGCAGGTGGGCGGCCGACGGCTGTTCCTGATTGCCGGGCCGTGCGTCATTGAGTCCGAGGCCCATGTGCGCGCCATGGCCGAAACCATTCAACGCATCACGGCCGACCTGGGCGTTCCCTACATCTTCAAAGCCAGCTACGACAAGGCCAATCGCACCAGCGTGAAGAGCTTTCGCGGTCCGGGGCTCAAAGAGGGCATTGGCATTCTCGGTCGGTTGGCCCGGGACACAGGCCTGCCGGTGCTGACTGACGTGCACGAGCCCGGCCACTGCGAGATTGCCGCGGAAGCCGTGGACGTGCTCCAGATTCCCGCATTCCTTTGCCGCCAGACCGATCTGCTGGTGGCGGCGGGCCGCACCGGACGCGCCGTCAATATCAAGAAGGGCCAGTTCGTCGCCCCTTGGGACATGATCCATCCGGTGGAGAAAGTCCGCTCCACCGGCAATGAGCGGATATTCCTGACCGAGCGGGGGGCCAGCTTCGGCTACAACACGCTGGTGGTCGACTACCGGTCGCTTCCGGTGATGCGGCAGATGGCCCCGGTAGTCTTTGACGGTACCCACTCCGTGCAGCAGCCCTCGGCGGCCGACGGGGTCAGCGGCGGCCAGCCGGAGTTCATTCCACTGTTGGCGCGAGCTGCGGTGGCGGCGGGTGTAGATGGATTGTTTCTAGAAGTCCACGACGACCCGGCCAACGCCAAATCCGACGGCGCGAATGCCTTGGATTTGAAGCTGTTGAAGCCGCTGCTCGAGAATTTGCTGGCCATTTACGCCGCGGCTGCAATCCAGCCATGAGTCTCAAATGAAGCCTGAAGCCGACTTCAATCTTGCCTTGGTGGCAGTCAAGTCACTGCACACTGCAGTGTGGCTCTTCTTTGTTGGCTGCATTGTGGTCGTTCCTATCGCTGGCTATCGCGGCCGGTTCTTGCCGGCTGCTGTTCTGTCGGGGTTGGTCCTGATCGAATGTGCAGTGCTGGCGTGCAACCATTGGCGCTGCCCGCTCACCGGCCTGGCGGGTCGCTATAGTGCCGAGCGTGCAGACAACTTCGACATCCACCTGCCGAACTGGCTGGCGCGGCACAACAAGCCGATCTTTGGCGCCTTCTTTGTGGCTGGAGAGTTATTCGTGCTGGGCCGCTAGCTGCTGATGAATCCCTCTCGCTGATCGCGGGGCCTGATCGGGCTTGATAGAATTCTCCCCATGTTTCTTTCGCTCTCCCGCAAGGTATTCTGTGCCCGCCGGTTGGCTGGTGCCGGTCTGATTCTGGGCGTAGTTCTCGGTGTTTCTGCAGCGTCGGCGCAGAACGCGGATCCAGTGCCGGATCGCGCTCAAATCGACAAGCTTCTGGGCAGCCTGAACCCGGGTCGGTCGGTGGGTCAGGTGGCAGTTTCGCCGGACGGCAAACGGCTGGCGTGGATCGAGAGCGCGCGCGACGGGGGCCGGATTCTGGTTGCGCCGTTGGACGAATTGCAGAACAGCCAGCCAGTGGTCGCAGCGTCCAAGGTGGACGAGCGCTGCCGGGAGAGCCAGATGGCGTGGGCTCCGGACTCAAAGGCGTTGGCCTTCTTCTCCGATTGTGCCCATCCGGGCTCGCAGGACGATCTCTATCTGGCGCTATTGGACGGGAGTCCGGCGCGGCGACTAACCGAGTTGAAGGGCGACGAGAATGCGCCGGCTTTCTCGCCCGATGGGAGCAAGGTGGCCTTTCTATATGTAGAGGGAGCCACACGGCCGGCCGGGGCCTTGGCGGCCATGAAACTACCTTCCGGGGTGATCGGCGAAGACGGAGTTGAGATTCAGCGGGTGGCCGTGACCCAGGTTGACGCAGTGGCTCCCGCCGCACCCATACAAGTGACACCGGCCAAACTGCACGTTTATGAGTTTGATTGGGCGCGGGACTCGAAAGGGCTGGCGTATATAGCCGCCGATCCGCCCGGAGAGAACAACTGGTGGGTGGCCAAGTTGTACACCCAGCCGTTGAATGGGACGGAAAGGGTCATCCTGGCGCCTGCCGAAGTCTCTGGCCCGTTGCGCGGTTTGCAGATTGCGGTGCCGCGGTGGTCGCCGGACGGCAAGGTGATTGCCTTCATCGGCGGGCTGATGA
>Ga0182016_10002132_pt1 | contig 23506 bp, 20 predicted proteins | sample 712S2MmetaG_FD_120491 | JGI IMG/M metagenome (GOLD analysis project Ga0182016, IMG submission 120491) | Permafrost microbial communities from Stordalen Mire, Sweden - 712S2M metaG | ecosystem: Environmental > Terrestrial > Soil > Wetlands > Permafrost | place: Sweden: Stordalen | collected... | reverse complement strand
GTCGAACAAATATTGCTTGCAGGTGACTTTGGCGAGGTCCACGGCCATCTGCGCTTGCGCGTTTGAACCGGCAAGAATGGCGAATGCGAATGCAAGCATTGCGAGCCGAACACTCATGAGCTTCTCTCCCGATCAGGACGCATCACGTCTTATAAATCCTCATGCGCCAACGGTAGTAGCCGCGCAAGCCTCGCCGCCCATTGCGCCTGCCCGACGTCGTCCGCGATCAAATCCTGACGGATCTCGACCAAGACGTGATGCAAACCGCGGCGCTCGGCATGCACCGGGATGGTGTAGTCGCTCGCGTCGGTCACCTGGTAGGGCGCATTGTCGCCGATGGTGAATTCGCGTTCGGCGTTGAGCAGCGCCATCAGGCGATGGGCGAAGCGCGGATCGCGGTTATAGAGTACGGCCGCGTGCCAGGGCCGCGCCACATCCATGAACACCGGCGTGAAGCTGTGCAGTGCGACCAACGCCACGGGGCGCTCGGCCTGCTTCCGGCGGTCGAGCTCGGCCTCGATCCGCTCGTGATAGGGCCGGAAAATTGCGCTGGCGCGCACTGCCTTCTTTGTTTCATCGAGGCCGGCATTGCCGGGAATCGCCGTGCGTTCGCTGACGGCGGGGATCGACGATGCCGCATCGAGCGGGCGATTGCAGTCGATGACGAGGCGCGAATAGTTCTGCTGAATGAGCGTGGCATCGAGCGCCTCCGCCACGAGACGCCCGAGCCCGGCGATGCCGATATCCCAGGCGATGTGCCGCTGCAATTCCGCTTCGGCGAGCCCAAGCCGGCCGAGCGCGCGCGGGATCACGTTACCGGCATGATCGGCGACCAAGAGAAACCGCGAGCGGCCTTCGGCGTTGTAGACCGAAACCGGCGCGGGTTCGTCCGCCGCCAGCAATTTATCGACTGGATCGATCATTTCCATTCACAAAGCCGACGCAATAAGCCGAACTGTTTACCCAACCCATTGTCCCAGGTCCCATCTGGCCCGGGAAATGCATAGCTTTTGGTTGTCATGAAGATACGCGCCGGTTACGAAATTTCCTACGACTGTCCGCAGCCGACACCGATGATATTGACGCTGAGCGTCCATCCGTCGCGCTTTGCCGACCTCGAAACGCTCGACCGCATGCGGCTTGATCCGCCGATCGTCCCCAATACCTATCACGACAGCTTTGGAAATTTCTGCCATGTGATCCGGGCTCCGGCCGGCCGGCTGACAATGTCGGCGGATTTCCTGGTGCGGGACGATGGCGATCCTGACGCCACGGCGCCGCAGGCGAAACAGCATGCGCTCGAAGACCTGCCGGTCGAAGTTCTGATCTATTTGCTGGGCAGTCGCTATTGCGAGACCGATCGCCTGTCGAATACGGCGTGGTCGCTGTTCGGAAAACTGCCCAAGGGCTGGCCCCTGGTGCAGGCCATCTGCAATTACGTGCACGACCACATCAAATTCGGCTACGAGCATGCGAGCCCGACCAAGACCGCCTGGGATGTGCATGCCGAGCGCCGCGGCGTGTGCCGGGATTTCGCGCATCTCGCGATCACGCTGTGCCGCTGCCTGAACATTCCGGCGCGCTACTGCACAGGCTATTTGGGCGATATCGGTGTGCCGCCGGACCCCGCGCCGATGGATTTTTCCGCCTGGTTCGAGGTCTATCTCGGCGACCGCTGGTACACCTTCGATGCCCGCCACAACACGCCGCGTATCGGCCGCATCCTGATGGCGCGCGGCCGCGATGCCACCGATGTTGCCATCGTCACGTCGTTCGGCCCCTGCACGCTCGCGAGCTTCAATGTCATTACGGAAGAGGTGACGACCCCGGTCTGGGCTTCCGTGCGCTAGAGCCCAATCGCTTCTGCTTGCACCAGAACCGGGCTCCAGCATTTTGCTTGAGCATGATCTTTTCCGAAATCCGATCCCCATCCCGACTCCAGTCCGGGACAGGCTTTTTCTGAATCATCCTCAGAGTGACAGCAACACCGTCCGCGCCATATAGAGAAATAGCGCCCCACCCAACAGCCCGAGCAGTAAGGCGAGTGTGAGATCGAAGCGTTCGCCGGGGCTTGGTACGTCGTTGTCGCTTTCGATGTCCTTGGCCGTTTTCACGAAACGAAAGCCTGAGACCGCGATCATCGCCACGCCGACGATGATGAAGACGAGCCCCGTCACATTGGCAAAGAGCTGGCCTTTCGGCGCAATCTGCTGCTGCGCCGCCTGCGGCACCGCGTATTTTATGAACAGGTCGAAGCGCTCAATCAGAAAGCCGAAGGCCATCACCGCGATGGCGGTACGAACCCAGGCCAAAAAGGTCCGCTCGTTGGCGGCGTGGTCGCTGTAGCGTTTGATCATTGCGTTTCCCCGATGAACGAAGAGCATTATACCGCCGCGTCAACCTGGACGCTTGCCGATCGAAGCCAAAACGGGCAGGTTGCCGGCCACAATTCGCGTACAAGAAACGCAGCTAGGGGGAGTGAAATATGGCCGATTCTGCAGGCAAGGGCCCAGCCACGAGTCCAAGTCGCGGCCGCTGGTATATCCTCCTGTTGATCAGCGTGATGTATCTCATCACCTATCTGGACCGCGTCAATATTTCGACGGCGGCGCCGGAGATCAGCAAGGAATTCGGCTTCGACAAGATCACGATGGGCTATATTTTCAGTGCCTTCGTCTGGGCCTATGCGCTGTTCCAGGTTCCCGGCGGTTGGTTGAGCGACCGCTTCGGCGCCCGCAAGGTCCTCGGCTGCGTCGTCGGTTATTGGTCGATCATGACCGCCCTCACAGGCGCTGCCTTCAGCGCCACTTCGTTCATCGTGATCCGCTTCCTGTTTGGTGTCGGCGAGGCCGGCGCCTTCCCGGGTGCGACGCGCGCCATGCAATTGTGGTACCCGCGACAGGAGCGCGGTTTCGTGCAGGGCATTACGCATAGCGCGAGCCGTGCTGGCGCCGCGATCGCGCCACCGATCGTGCTCTTGATCATGGTCAATCTCGGCTGGCGCTGGGCGTTCATCATTTGCGGCGCGGTGGGCTTCCTGTGGGCGCTGTGGTGGAGCCTGAGCTATCGCAACCTCCCCGAAGAGCACGGCATGGTGAACCGGGCCGAGCTTGAACAAATCCGCGGCGTCGACGCGCAAGGCCTGATCAATCCGCCGCAGATTCAAAAGCAGGCCCAGGTGCCATGGGCGATCCTGCTCCGGTCCGCCAATATGTGGGCGGTCATGCTGGCCTATTTCACTTACGTCTACTGCCTGTGGATATTCTTGACCTGGCTGACGACCTATCTGGTCGATGTCAGGCATTTCACGCTGCTCAAAGGCGGACTTTTGGCCTCCTTGCCGCTGTGGGCCGGCGTCGTCGGCGATACTGCCGGCGGGCTGGCGACCGATTGGCTGCTCAAGCGTACCGGGAGTGCCAAGATCGGCCGCCGCACCGTCGCGATCACCGGGCTCCTCGGCTGCGCGGCGTTCATCGTGCCGGCGGCGCTCACCGAGGATCCTTATACCGCCGTGTTCTGCCTCACCGCATCGATGTTCTTCCTCGAATGCACCATCGGGCCGTCCTAGGCGGTACCGATGGACACCGGCGGCAAGTATTCCGGCACGGTTTCGGGAATGATGAACATGGCCGGCAATTTTGGCGGCGCCATCTCGCCGATCGTATTCGGCTATCTGGCCCAAGGCGGTAACTGGCAAGCGCCCTTCATCGTCGCCGCCACCCTTCTGGTGATCGGCTCAGCCATATGGGCGTTCTGGCTCGATCCGGATAAGCAGATTTTGGCCAACTGACGGCGCTGTTGCGGGTGCGTTGCGGTTCGTTAACGAAACGTAAATCGATCGGGACTAGCTAGACCTAGAACGCAACAGCCGTTGGGCGGAAATGCGCGATGTCCCGGGTCTTGACCGGTTTTACGGTTGAGTATGGCTGGATGCTTGCCGCGGTTGGCGCAGCCTGTTTGGTCCTGACCGCCCTTATTGCGATCGCGCGCCGGCGCGCCGCCGGCGGCCGCCTGCTAGCCTTGACGCTGAACAACATGACGCAAGGAGTCGTGATGTTCGATTCGTCAGGCCGGCTCGTCGTCAGCAACAGCCGCTATCTACAGATGTACGGACTGTCGCCGGATATCGTCAAACCCGGCGCCAAGCTCGTCGACATCGTTCGCCACCGCTTCGACAGCGGCAGCCTGCCGCGCGACCCGGCGCAATATTGTGCCGAGCTCATGCACAGTATGGCGGCCGGCAAGGTCGTGAGCTTCGTCAGCGAGGCGCGGGACGGACGCGCCATCGCCGTCGTCAATCGCGCCATACCTGGCGGCCGTTACTGGGTCGGAACCCATGACGACATCACCGAGCGCCGCGCGGCGGAGCAGAAAAGCGCGCTCCTCGGCGAGCAGGAGGCCCGGCGCGCCGCCGTCGACGACGCCATCGTCTGGTTTCGCGGCAGCGTCGAGGGCGTGTTCAAGACCGTTACCGACAGCGTTGCGGCGATGAAAGCGACCGCGACCGCACTGGCGGTGACGTCGCGGGACACCACTGCGCGGACCGACGGCGCGGTCATCACATCGAATGCCGCGTTTCGCGGCGTCGAAAGCGCGGCAGCCGCTGCGGACGAATTGTCGAAATCCATCGCCGAGATCAATCGGCAACTGGTCAGCGCCGGCGACGTCATGCGCGCGGCCGGCGCCGAAGCGCAATCGACCAACGACGCCATTGGCGGGCTCGCGCAAACGGCGCGGAAGATCGACGACGTGGTCAAGCTCATTCAAAGCGTCGCCGGGCAGACCAATTTGCTGGCGCTGAACGCTACGATCGAGGCCGCGCGCGCCGGCTCGGCCGGTAAAGGTTTCGCGGTGGTCGCCTCCGAAGTCAAAGCGCTGGCGGTGCAGACCGCCAAGGCGACCGAGGTTATCGCGGCCCAGATCGACGCGGTGCAATCGTCGACCAAGAGCGCCGTGGGCGCCATCGGCAGCATCACCGCCCGCATGGAAGAGATCCGGCAATTCACCGCGGCGATCGCCGGTTCGGTCGAGCAGCAGAACGCCGCGACCGGCGAGATCTCCGAAAATGTCGCGGCCGCCGCATCAGGCACGCAATCGGTCGTCGCCGTGCTGCAGCGCGTCTCCGGCGCCATCACCGACATGCAAAGCTCCGCCGATACGGTGCTGGCCGCCGCCACCTCGGTCGAAACGGCCGCCGAAAGCCTGCGCGGCAGCGTCGACGGCTTTCTGCGCAAAGTGGCGGTGTAGTTCACGAAGCCCGACTGCGGCCGGGTTCGATCGCAACCCGCGCAAAGGTCGAGATGATCTTCATGCCCGCGCGGATCGAGCCCCGTAACGAGCCCGCAACTTTCGAGGAGCCGCCCCGACGCACGCGATAGCCGACCGGCACTTCCAGCACGCGCAGGCCCGACCGCGCGACTCGCATCTGCATTTCGAGATTCCACCCATAGGTCATCTCGCGCATGCCGAGCGCCAGTAAAGTCTCGCGGCGGATGGCGCGAAAGGCGCACATGTCCGTGTAGCGCACGCCGTAAAGGAGCTTGGTCAGCCGGCCGGCAACGAGCCCGGCGAGGATCTGATGCCAGGCCATGCTGCCCGCTTCGCGCTCGCCGCGCGCGCGCGAGGCGATGACGAAATCGAAAGCTCCAGCGCGAAGCGGCGCTAAAAGCGCCGCAATGCCGGCGGGGTCGTCGGCGCCGTCGCCGTCCATGAACACGATGAATTCGGCGCCGTTGGCGGCTTGCGCGCCCATCAGACAAGCGCGGCCGTAACCGCGGCCGACCGCAATCACCTCGGCGCCGGCGTGCCGCGCCGCCTCTTGCGTGCCGTCGGTCGAGCCGCCGTCGGCGACGATGACGTGATCGACATTCGTGCGCGGCAGTTCGGCGACCACCGCGCCTATGGATTCCACTTCATTGAAAGTCGGGATGACGACGGCGACGGAGCCCGCCGGCTGCGGCATGGCTACAAGCTCCAGCGCAGGCCGCAGCTCGCACAGGCGTCCGGCGGCCTGTCCGATTTCAGCGCCTTGCGGAACTCGCTATAGGCCGGACCGGTCCAGATTTCACGCAGCGACTGCTGGGTGGCGTCGCCGAGCGTGTAATTCTCGTAGCCGCGCTGCGAGAACGGCGCAATGCAGCACGGCAGCGCGCGGCCATTGGCGGTGAAATACATCACCGTCCACGGCCTCCGGCATAGCGACCATGGCGTGCCGGCATCGTTGCGCTTGAGGCTGACGCCGGGCTCCGAGGCGCCCCCCGAAGCGCTGAAGATGACGCCGAGCTTCACCGCGAGCGCCGTGGCGCGCTCGATATGGACCGCCTCCTCGCCAGACAGCCGCTCGTAAAGTGCCTGGTCAGGCCGCGCCATGCCGATGGCGTTGTCGGTGAAGAAAACGAGCCGCTGCAGGTGCACTTCCTTGATGCCGGTCTCGGCCGCGACTCGGACGAAATCCGGCAATTCCTCGATGGTTTCGCGCAAGCCCGTAAGCCACGCCGAGACTCGCGGCTTTACGTGCCCCTCGCGCTCCTGCAGCTCGCGAAAGGCGCGCACGTTTTTGAGGATGCGGGTAAAATAATTCTTGCCGCGGATGGCGCGATAGGTCTCCGGCGTCGCCGCGTCAAACGACACCCGCAATTCGTCGAGATCCGCCGCGATCAAGGCGCGGCCGTTTTTGTCGTTCAGCACCGTGCCGTTGGTGTTGAACAACACATAGGTGCCACGATCTTTCAAATAGCGAACCATACGCGGCAGATGCTTCACCAGCATCGGTTCGCCGACGCCGTGCAGCACTGCGCGATGCAGATTCGGGATTTGGTCGACGATCGAGGTAAACAGCGCCCAGCTCATGTCGGCCGGCGGTTCGAGCTCCTCATAGGTGCGCGGGCAGGTGGTGCACAGAAGATTGCAGCGGTTGGTCGTCTCCAGATAAAGGCACACCGGGTCGTGTTCGGGGATTTCGCGATCCGCCTGCACGCCTTCGAAGTAGCGCTTGGGATCGATGGCCGGCTTCGTCGCCACGCTTTGCATGATGGGTCGCCTCTATTGACGGAGTAAGAAAAGCGCCGCTCAGGCGCGCGCTTCTTCGGCTTGCACCGACTGCTCGGCATGACCGCCGAAATCATGATCGCGCCACAGCCGGTGCATCAGCTTTGCGGTTTGCACCGGAAAATGCGGTGGATAGGAGCTGGGCGACCGCCGCGCCGTATCCTCCCCGAAAAGCTCGCCATGAAGCCTGCTTAAGCCTTCCATGTCGTCGACGTCATACCAGACCGGCAGGCTGTGGACTTCAAGACCGATCTCGCGCGCCCGTTCCAGCGTCTGCGCCGCAACGCCGCCGGTGCTCCAGGCGATGTCCTCGAACATGCGGCGATGCGCGGTTTTCAGCCCGAGCAGATAATAGCCGCCATCCGACGATGGGCCGAGCACCGCGCGATCGCCCGGCCGCGCCAGGACGGCCGCGGTCTCGATCAGGAGCGCGGTCGGCAAAGTCGGACTGTCGGCGTTGAGCACGACGGCCGAGCCATGACCGCGGCCCAGAATCTCACCGACAGTATGAAACAGACACTCGCCAAAATGCGGCAACCAAGCGCCGATCAGGCCGATCGCCGCCGGTAATGTTTCCTGGAAGAAATCTTCCGATCCCGGCGGCCCGTAAGCGGCGTAACCGGCGATTTGCGCGCCGGGTGGGGCGTGGCGTCCGGCCAATACGACGTTATCGGCAATGTCCTGCAAGAAAGTGGTGTTCAGCGCCGCCGCCTCTTCGAAACTTAGCGGTGGAACCAGCCGGGTCTTGGTGCGTCCGGGAGCGGAGGCCTTTGCCATGAAGGCGATGCCGCAGAATGCCGGGCTTATCGCCGCGGAAGCTTGGTCCAAACGCGAGCTAGGATTGAACCCGCCCGAACGATCCATGCGCTTGCCCCCTGAAACCACAAAAATTATCAAGAAACACAGGATACTTGCTTGCCAAAGTGCTTGGCGGCGCGCCAATCACTTCCGCCTCACCTCCTATAAGTCGCACTACACCGAAAAGTTATCGGCTTCACTGTTTCGTGATCGCGCCGTCCCTCATCGGCGGGCGAGCGCCACCTTGATCATCTCGTCATTGCCGAGGACCGTGGCGTCCGACCCGTTCCAGATCGGCGCGGCCGCGAATTCACTCGGCGACATATCGAGCGAGGCGATCTGGCGGCCGAGAGCGCCGACCACCTCGATCGGCACCGCGATGAGACGCGCGCCGATGCCGCACCAGCCGCACCAGGAATTATAAGCGACGATGAGCTCGATCTTGCCGTCCGCCGTCCGCGCCACCTGCCGGACGTATCCAAGAGTCCGGCCATTGTCGTCGAGCACTGGGTAACCGATCAGATCGCCAACCCGTGCCGGCTGGGGATAGCGCTTGTTCATGCGCTCGGCCGCCGCCATGTGGGCCGCCGCCATGGCCTTGTCGGCGTCGCCCATTCCGGTCGGCGGGATCATCGCTTGGGCTACCGCGAAAGCGCCGTCCTGACGCAACGCGATCGCCGCCGCCTCGGTTTGCAGCATTCCGCAGATCGCGACGCCGAGGGCCAAACCGATCCATAGCCTTGGTGCATAGTTCACGGCGCCGATCTCTCCGATCAAACAGTCCACGCGAATTCGTGAACCGGACGCGCTTGCGAATTAAATTGCTCGCCCGTAGTGTCCGCGCATCGTAACGTCGTCACAGCGCACGGTCCTAACAAATTGTTGTGACGCGCGGCTTCCTCTGGGCGGCGCTGCCGGCACTGCTGCACAATTTCAGTTCTACTAAATCGAGGAATGCGGACAGATCGATGTCAACGCCGCCAATCACATCGGTCGCGCCTGCCCGCCGCCTCCATCCGCGGCCGCTGCGGATCATGCATTGGATCAATGCGGTCGCTATTTTCATCATGATCGGCAGCGGCTGGAAGATCTATAACGACGACGCGATCTTCGGCGCGTTGCATTTTCCCGACAGCCTCGTCATCGGCAAATGGGCCCAGCACGGGCTGCAATGGCATTTCTTCGGCATGTGGATTTTCGTGCTCAATGGGCTCGCTTATCTGACTTACGGGATTACGACCGGCCGCTTCCGGCGAAAACTGTGGCCGATTTCGGTGCGTGAACTCCTGGCGACGATCGGCGACGCGTTGCGATTTCGTCTCGCGCACGACGATCTGACCCATTACAACGCCGTACAGAAGATTCTTTACCTCGGCGTCATCGTCATCGGCATCTGCATCGTGATTTCCGGCCTGGCGCTATGGAAGCCGGTGCAGTTTTCCGAGCTTGCCGATCTGTTCGGCAGTTTTCAGACCATCCGGCTGGTGCATTTCCTGTGCATGTCGGCGATCTTGGGCTTCGTTCTCGTCCACGTGACGCTCGCATTACTGGTGCCGCAAAGCCTCGTCGCCATGATCAAGGGCGGGCCGGTGGTATCCGATGCGGAGCCGGCCGGCGCCGTGACCGACATCAACGCAACGCATTGACACGGGGAGCCGATGCTGAGAACGCCCACGCCGTCGCTATTTCGTCCGCGCCGCCCGGTCGATCAAGGCGTGCTGCGTGAGCAGCGCAAGCTCGTTGAGGACATCAATCGCCGCGGCCTGCTGCGCGGCGCGCTGAGCCTTGGCGCCTTGACGCTCCTGACCGGCTGCGACGTAACCGAAGACGATTCCGTGCAAAAAGTCTTGCGCACGGTGTCGGCCTGGAACGACCGCGTGCAACAGGCGATCTTCCGGCCTAACCATCTGGCGCCGACATTCTCGCCGTCGCAGGTGGTCAAGCCGCCGCGCTTCAACGCCTATTACGACATCGAGGAACTGAAACCGGTCGACGGCGCGACCTGGACCCTGGAGCTCGCCGGCCTCGTCAAAGACAAGCGGCCGTGGACGGCACGGCAGATTTATCAGCTGCCCGAACAGGAAATCATCATCCGCCACGTCTGCGTCGAGGGCTGGGATTATATCGGCCAGTGGTCGGGCCCTAATCTGCGCCAATTTTTCGAGCGGGTGGGCGCCGACCTCACCGCCAAATATGTTTATTTCATCTGCGCCGACAATTACACCGAGAGCATCGACATGGCGACGGCTTTGCATCCGCAAACCATTCTCGCCACCAAATATGCCGGCGACACGCTCGCCGACCCGTTCGGCTTCCCGCTGCGGCTGCGGACCTCGACCAAGCTCGGCTACAAGAACGCCAAATGGATCAAGGCGATCGAAGTCAGCAACGATTTCCGCGAAACGTTCTGGAGCAAGCAAGGCTTTAACTGGTTCGCGGGAATTTAACGCCCCGCGGACGCGGCAAGCACCTTCAGATAAATGCGCCACTGGCCGTCGCGCGATTCCGCCAGCCGATAATCGGGACTGACGGCGAACGGATCGTTCGTCCAAGCGCCGTCCTGCGGCACGACCACAACGACATCGCAGGCGAATGTCTTTGCGAGTTCGTCGATGTCGCCCGGCTGAGCTTTGCCGTCGAATACCCGGATGAATTGGGTATTGATCGCTTCGCGGCGCTCGGCCGGAAGGCTGGCGAAGGCCAGCGCCAATTCGCGGCCGGCGAAGCACGAGCTGCGATCGGCAAGGAGCGCCCAGCTCGCATTTACCGGCCAGGGTGTCAGATCCTGCAAATAAAGCGGGTTGTTGGCGACCCGCGCGGCAGGCGGCGCGTAGCGGCGCACCGCGGTCCATAATTCCGGCGCTTGCGCAAAGACGCTGCCGTCCGGCGTGGCATGCCCGGCGATATTGGAGCGGATCATCGTCACGGTGTCGGGCAGACTGAGCAGGCAGCCGGTAAGCGCCACTGCGGCGATCGCAGCGCGGCAACGGGACAGCATCATGCCAGCCGCCGTGGTCGCGATCAGCACCATGGCGGCCGGCAGCACGGCGCGGAGCCCGAGATCGTTATTATCGCCGAGCGTACCGACAACGAGCCAGGAGATCGCAAGACCGGCGCCGGCGAGTGTTGCGAGAACGGCCACAGCGGTCTTTTCACGGCCGGCGGGAGCGCCGCGCCAAGCCAGAAGCGCCATCGTGCCTGCCGCGAATGTCGCGGGGAACTCGATCGGCATCAGAATGAGCCAAAAACCCGGCGCATCGAGCATGCGGCGCAGCGCTGGCGAAAACATATTGCCGAGAACCTCCACGGGATGGAACGCGATCGGATCGCCGCCGCCGCGCGCCGCAACCGTCGCCAATTGATCGTGGATAAACGGCGCCGCGAGACCGAGCGTCAGCACCGCCGCGGCAGCCAGACCGGCGCCAAGGCGCACCCGCCCGGCGGGCTCGATCGTGGCGAGCAAAATCGGCGCCGCCGCTAGCGCCGCGACCGCGAAGGTCACCCCACCCACATAAGATGAGCTTTCGAAACCGGCGGCGACGGTAAGAATCAACGCGAAAAGTCGCAGCGCACTTTGCCGCTCGGCATAATGGACTAGCAGCATCATGGCCGCGACCGCGCAGGACGCCGACATCAGATGCTGCGGCGCCCAAGCCGCCTGAAACAACCAGCCGGCAAAGCCGTTGGACTGCTGCAGAAACGGTTCGAGATCGCGGCTGCCGAACAGGAAACTGAACGTCGCGCGCAGCGAAGCCGCGGCCGCGAGAACGACGACAAGGAATGCGACGGCAGAGCGCTTGCTCAGCCACACCCCGATTGCCATCATCAAAGCGAGCGAAGCGAAGCCGGTGAACCAGGTCAGCGCGATATCGGCTTCCCAGCCGGTGACGTGCAGCGCGAGTGCCCACTCCGCCGCGCTGAAGTGCCACAAATAATAATAGGCCAGCCGGCCGGTCGCCCCGAACACCGGATTGACCGGCGGCAAGCCCTGGCGCGCCATGGCGTCGATGATGGCGATTTTGGAATGATCGAAAATCGGGGCGGCCAAGCGCACCGCGCCTGCAGAAATCTTGGGAGCGATCGCGCTGGCGGGCACGAGCGCGAGAACACCTGCGGCAGCGAAAGCGACCGGGGGAATGTTCGGACCGAGCGCCGTTTCGGCTGGCAACCGGCGTAGCAGGAGTGACAGGCCGGCAACGATCATCCCGAACGCGGCGAGACCGATGACGGCGGGTTGCGAGAATCCGACCAGCGTCAGGATCGGCAACGATACGGCGCTGCATGCTGCCCAGCCGATCACGGGCGCCGCGCCGACCGCGACGACGCGCGGCAAAACCTCGCGGGCGAGCGCATAGCCCAGCAAGCTCCAGAACGCGGTCGCCGCCAACGCACAAAAAACAGCACTCAGCGGCGACGCCATGGAGCGGCCTTGTCGAGGTCTATTGCCAGACTGCGAAGAATATCAGATCGCCGCGCGCGCAGAAGCCACGTTGGGACAAACCCAAGTCGATGTTTACTGCTATCGCATTTGCGCTAAGCGAAATGAGCGAACGGGCTTTATAGGCAATCGTCGGGCCTTGGGCTCAACGGTCCCGGTCCGACCCGCCTTCGCATTTGTCGTAGATGCTGGTCCAATGTTCGACCGCCTGCCGCGCGTCGCGGACCGCCTCGGCGAAGGCCTCTTCCTTCTTGTAGTAGTGACGCCATTGGCCGCTGTCGTACATTTCGACGAGGTGCGACAAGGCCCGCCGCGCGCTGAACAATTGCAGTTCCGCATTGCTGCGCAGGGCGTCAACCGTGAGGGCTTTGGTCATGGAGGGTAAGTCTGACCCAAATGCGTAAAAATTGAATCAAAACCTCAATATCCGTGCCGTTGGCAGCGTTTCCAGCTATGGCAGGTCCGGCGGCGATTTATTAACAAAACGTAAATAACCGCGTTGTTAACGGCACCGCTGCCGACAGAACCGCTGTTCAGCCCGCACGTTTGCACTACAATCGTCCTCCTTTGGGGAGGTCGGCATGAATCATTCTGGCCAAATGAAATTTAGGTTTGGTTCCGATCATGGCCTGTTCTTTGGCATCGTCGGCGCGGTGATGCTCGCGAACCCCGGCGCCGCCTATAGCGGGCCATGCACCGCGCAAATCGCGCAACTCGAGCGGCAAATCAGGGTCACTACGCCCGGACCCGAAAGCGGTCCCATGGCGCCGCAATCGGTCGGCGCTCAACTGCATCACCAACCGACGCCCGGCGCGGTCGCCCATGCCGAGCACACGGCCAACAAGGATGCGGATGCAGCCCTCGAGCGCGCCCGCAAGGCGGACGCCGCCAACGACGCCGCGCTATGCCAGGCAGCTCTCATCGAAGCGCGGCGCCTCTACGACATCAAGTGAAAGGCCACGCCGGTTCGAGCATGATCCCGAAAAGTGGAAGCCGGTTTCCCGCCTTCGCGAAGCCATGCTCCCCGAGCGCGAAAATCGCTTCGGCGGGCGAAGCAAGGTCGGATAAGATCATGCTCAATTGGAAAATCTAGTACGCCTCGTCGGCATAGATGGGGTCGATCGAACCACCCCAGGCGCCGTAATATTTTTCCAGCAGTTCCTGCGCCGGCGTCGTGCCGCGCGCGACACGATCGTCCAGCACGTCGAGATACCGCGTCTCGTCCTGGCCGCCGGCATCGAGGCGTTTGCGGCGTTCGAGCCCGGCCCGCGCAAGTTTCAGGAATTCGGCGGCGATCTCGACGGCGGTACGGCCCGCAATCTTGGCGGCAAGACCGAGCTTTGGCACATCGTCGCGGAGCTTCTGCCGCTCCTCGGCGGTCCAAAGCTTGACCACATCCCACGCCGCATCGAGCGAAACATCGTCGTAGAGCACGCCGACCCAGAGCGCCGACAGCGCGAGCAAATTGGGCAAGCTGCCGGAATCGGCACCGCGCATTTCCAGATAGCGCTTGAGCCGCACCTCCGGAAAGATCGTCGAAATGTGGTTTGCCCAATCCGAGATCGTGGCCCGCGCCCCCGGCATCGCCGGCAGCTTGCCGGCCAATAGATCGTGAAACGATTGACCCGAGGCATCGACATAGTCGTCGCCGTGCTTGACGAAATACATCGGCACGTCGAGCGCATAATCGACCCAACGTTCGAAGCCCATGCCCGGCTCGAACACCCAGGGCAGCATGCCTGCGCGCGCGTTATCGGTGTCGCGCCAGATTTCCGAACGGAACGAAAGGAAGCCGTTCGGCTTGCCTTCGGTGAACGGCGAATTGGCGAACAGCGCCGTCGCCACCGGCTGCAGCGCGATCGACACCCGCAGTTTTTTGACCATGTCGGCTTCCGACGAGAAGTCGAGATTGGTCTGCACCGTGCAGGTGCGGTACATCATGTCGAGGCCGAGGGTGCCGACCTTCGGCATATAGGCGGTCATGATCTTGTAGCGGCCCTTCGGCATTTTCGGCATTTCGGCGCGCGTCCAGGTCGGCGTCATGCCGAGGCCGAGAAACCCTATCCGCAACGGCCGCGCCACCTCGCGCACTTGCGCCAAGTGCGCCATCAGCTCGCTCGAGGTCTGGTGTACGGTGCGTAGCTGCGCGCCCGACAACTCGAACTGGCCGCCGGGCTCGAGCGAGATCGCGCCGCCGCCGGTGACGTCGAATAGCCCGATCGGATTCGGGCCTTCCATGATCGGCTGCCAACCGAGCAAATGCTGCATGCCTTCGAGCACGGCGCGGATGCCGCGCTTGCCCTCATAGGGCACCGGGTGATGGCCATCGAGCGTGAAGACGAATTTTTCGTGTTCGGTGCCGATGCGGAATTGCGATTTTGCTTTGACGCCCTCGGCAAGCCAAGACACGAGATCGTCGCGCCGTTCGATCGGCGTCAGGTCGACTTGATCACGCGCCATTGAGGTTCCCGGGAAAATCGGCCGCGACCTTATACGCGGCGCACACGTGAGGGCAATGCGTGGGAATGACGGCTTTGCGACGGGCCGTTATGCGACGGCCTTGCGCTTGTCGGGCGCAAAGCGGCCGTAAAACGTCTCGCCCTTCTTCGCCATATCGAGCAGAAGCGCGGATGGCTTGAATCGATCCCCATAGGTCCTGGCCAACCCATTGCACAACTCGACAAAGGCCTTTGTGCCCATGCCGTCGATATAGGAGATCGTGCCGCCGCTGAAAGGTGCAAAGCCGAAGCCGAGGATCGAGCCGACATCGGCCTCCCGCACGTCGGTGACCACGCCCTCCTCGATGCAACGCGCCGATTCCAGCGCCTGGATCGCCAACAGCCGCTGTTTGAGAACCGTGATATCGATCGTGTCGGGATCCAGCATTTTCGGCTGCAATTCGCGCAGGCCCGGCCATAACCGCTTCGGCGCGTTCTGCGGATAATCGTAGAAGCCCTTGCCGTTCTTGCGGCCCAGCCGGCCGCGCTTTTCCACCAAGCCTTCGAGCAGCGCCTTCTGCTTCGGGTCGACCATTTTCGGGCCGAGATCGGCCTCGGTCGCTTTGAGGATTTTCCAGGCGAGGTCGACGGCGACTTCGTCAGTCAGCGCCAGCGGACCGACCGGCATACCGGCCATGCGCGCGACGTTCTCGATCATCGCCGCCGGTACTCCTTCGGTGAGCAACAAATGGCCTTCGCGGATATATGTGCCGACGACGCGCGAGGTATAGAAGCCGCGCGAATCGTTGACGACGATCGGGGTTTTGCGGATCGCGCGCACGAAATCGAGGGCCAGCGCCAATGCGGCGGGCCCGGTCTCATTGCCCATGATGATCTCGACCAGCATCATGCGCTCGACCGGAGAGAAGAAGTGGATGCCGATGAAGCGGCTGCGATCCTTGAACGCTGCGGCAAGCGATGAGATCGGCAGCGTCGAGGTGTTGGAGCCGAAGATCGCGGTTTCGCCGAGCACATTTTGCGTCCGTGAAATTACCTCTTCCTTCACTTTGCGATCCTCAAACACCGCTTCGACGACAAGATCGCAATCCTTCAGCGCGACGTAATCCGCCGTCGGCTTGATGCGTGCCAGCACGGTGTCGCGGTCGGCGGTCGTGGCGCGTCCGCGATTGACCTGCTCGGTCATCAGCTTTTGCGAATGGGCCTTGCCCTTCTCGGCAGTCTCCGGATCGCGATCGATCAGCACCACCTCGATCCCGGCCAGCGCGCTCACATAAGCGATTCCAGCGCCCATGAAGCCGGCGCCGAGCACGCCGATTTTCTTGATCGGCTTTGCCGGCACATTGGCCGGCCGCCGCGCGCCTTTGTTGAGGTCCTGCATCGAGACGAACAGCGAGCGGATCATCGCGGCGGCTTCCGGCGAGCGCAAAATCTTGGCGAACCAGCGCGATTCGACGCGCAAGGCCTGATCCATCGGCAGCTGCAAGCCCTCATAGACGACCTGCATGATGGCGCGGGCGGCCGGGTAGTTGTCGTAGGTCTCGCGCCGGTAGATGGCGTTCGCCGGCGCAAACACCTGCAGACCGGCTTTCGAATAGACCGGACCTCCCGGCAGTTTGAAGCCGTCGGTGTCCCATGGTGCTTTTGCCGTCGGACCAGTCTTGATCCAGTCCTTCGCCGCCTTGATAAGATCGCCGGGCGGCACCACCGCGTCGATGAGCTTCATCGCCTTGGCGCGGCTGAGTTGGAGCTGGTCGCCCTTGAGCAAAAATTGCAACGCGTCGGCCGGCGGCATGATGCGAGCCACGCGCTGTGTGCCGCCTGCGCCCGGGAACAGGCCGATCTTGATCTCGGGCAATCCTAACCGCGTGCGCGGATTATCGGCGGCGATGCGGCGATGGCAGGCGAGCGTCAGCTCAAAGCCGCCGCCGACCGCGGTACCGTTGATCGCCGCGACCCAAGCTTTGCCGCAGGTCTCGATGCGGCGGCAGAGCAGCGACCATTTGCGGCTATCCTCGAACAGCCGGACATTCGCCGCTTCCTCCCCCTGCGACACGACCAGCTCGGCGAAACTGCGGCTCAGGTTCTCCAGCACGCTCAGATCGGCGCCGGCGCAGAACGACTCTTTCCCCGAGGTGATGACCGCGCCCTTGACCGCGCCGTCGGTGGCGATCTCCTCGACAATGGCCGACAGCTCCTCGGTCACCGCCGCATCGATGACATTCATGGTGCGGCCGGGCGAATTCCAGGTGACGAGCGCGATGCCGTCACCATCGATATCAAGGCTGAAATTGATGTAGCTCATTCCCCGCCCTCACTCATACGGATCGCCGTTCTTGTGGGTGTAGCGCATGCCCTGGTCGTCACGGATGACCATCAGGTCGACCCCCGGATAGTCGACGCGCTCGTGCTTGGAACGGGTGCCGATCTCGAGATAAACCGCGTTGTGATCGGATCTGTTGACGAGCTGGTGACCATTGCGGCTATTGGCCTTGAAGCCCGCGGCATCGCCGGCTTTCAGCACGGTCTCGCCGTCGTCTTCCACCAGGACGACCTCGCCTTCGAGCATATAAATCAGCTCGTCTTCACGTTCGTGCCAGTGCCGCAACGCCGAAGCGGCGCCTGGTTTCAGCGTCGTCAGATTGACGCCGAACTGGTCGAGACCCGCCGCATTGCCGAGCCGCTTGCGCTCGCGGCCCACGACCACGCGATCGAACGGCGCCGGATAATTGGTGCGCGTGTCGGTCGGCAACTTGCCGATATCGATCTTCGGCATCGGCTCACACCCGCTCGATGATCGTCGCGGTGCCCATGCCGGCGCCGATGCAGAGCGTGACCAGACCCGTGGAAAGATTACGCCGCTCGAGCTCGTCCACCAACGTGCCGAGGATCATCGCTCCGGTCGCGCCGAGCGGATGACCGAGCGCGATGGCGCCGCCGTTGACGTTGACCTTGGCGTGATCGAGGTCGAAAGCCTGCAGATAGCGCAACACCACTGACGCGAAGGCCTCATTGACCTCGAACAGATCGATGTCGGAAAGCTTCATGCCGGCTCGCTTCAGCGCCTTCTCGGTCACATCGACCGGTCCGGTCAGCATCAGCGCCGGATCGGAACCGATATTGGCGAAGGCACGCACGCGAGCCCGCGGCTTGAGGCCTGCTTTTTCTCCGGCCTCTTTGTTGCCTAGGAGGACCGCGGCTGCGCCGTCGACGATGCCCGAGGAATTGCCGGCATGGTGCACATGATTGACAAATTCGACTTCCGGATGAGCCTGAATGGCGACCGCATCGAAACCGCCGAGTTCACCCATCTGCACGAATGACGGCTGCAGTGAGGCCAGCGACTGCATCGTGGTCGAGGGCCGCATATGCTCGTCCTTGGCCAATATGGTCAGGCCGTTCGGATCCCTAACCCGCATCACCGAGCGATCGAAGCGGCCGTCGTTCCAGGCCGCCGCGGCACGCTTTTGACTCTCGACCGCATAGGCATCGACATCGTCGCGCGAAAATCCGTATTTGGTGGCGATCAGATCGGCGGAGATGCCCTGGTGGAGGAAGTAGTGCGGGACGGCGATCGACGGATCGACCGCCCAGGCACCGCCCGCAGCCCCGATGCCGACGCGGCTCATCGATTCGACGCCGCCGCCGATCGCCATGTCCTGCTGTCCCGACATGATTTGCGCCGAGGCGAAATTCACCGCATCGAGACCGGAGGCGCAGAAGCGATTGATCTGCACGCCCGCGACGCTGTCGCCAAAGCCCGCAACCAGCGCCGCGGTGCGCGCGATATTGCCGCCAGCCTCGCCGACCGGATCGACCACGCCCATCACCACGTCATCGATCAGACCGGGGTCGAGGTTATTGCGGCTCTTGACGGCACCGAGCGCCTGGCTCGCGAGATTGAGCGCGGTGACCTCGTGCAGCGCGCCGTCGACTTTGCCGCGGCCGCGCGGCGTGCGCACATGATCGTAGATGAAGGCGTCGGGCATAAAATCCTCTCACTCCTGTTCCCGCGAGCGCGGAAATCCCTGACCGCAGGCCTTAATCGATTTTATTCGCCGAGGTTATAGGTCCCCGCCTGCACGGGGACGATGTTGATATAATCATCCATCCCAATAGCTAGAATGCCTCGGCGGGTAATGCCATGGTGCTCGTGGCGCCGGCCTTGATGCGGGCGAGATGCGTGGCGGTGGCCGGCAGCATGCGTTCCATGAAGAAACGGCCGGTCACCAGCCGTTGCGTCATCCGCTCCGTCCCACTGTTCCCCGCCGCAGCCCTCGGCTTCGCGGCTTCCGCGATCAGGCACCACATATAGCCGAGCGCGACCAGGCCGAAGAGCTGCATGTAATCGGTGGCGCCGGCGCCTGCATGATCGGGATTGCCCAGCGCGTTCTGCACGAACCACATGGTAGCCTGCTGCAATTCGTCGAGCGCCTGACCGAGCGGCTTCACATAGGGCGCCATATCCTTGTCGGCGCCGCGCTCCTTGATATAACCCGAAACCTCGGCGAAGAAGGCCTGCAGCGCGCGACCGCCGTCGCGCGGCAACTTGCGGCCGACGAGATCGAGCGCCTGAATCCCGTTGGCGCCCTCGTAGATCATCGCAATACGCGCATCGCGCACGAATTGTTCCATGCCGTGCTCGGCGATATAGCCATGGCCGCCGAACACCTGCTGCGCAGCGACCGTATTGGCAAAGCCTTGATCGGTGAGCACGCCTTTAATCACCGGCGTCATCAGGCCCATGTGATCTTCGGCGGTCTGCCGCGCCTTGGCGTCTTCCGAGCGCTGCGCGACGTCGCTTTTGAGCGCGGTCCAGATCACCAGCGCGCGGGCCGCCTCGTTGAAGGCGCGGATGCCGAGCAGCATGCGGCGCACGTCCGGATGGACGATGATCGGATCGGCCGGCTGCTGCGGAAATTTCGCGCCGCTCAAGGCCCGTCCGGCAAGCCGCTCCTTGGCGTAGGCGGCGGCGTTCTGGTAGGCGACCTCGGAGAGCGCCAGCCCCTGCACGCCGACGCCGAGCCGGGCTTCGTTCATCATCGTGAACATCGCCTGCAGTCCGCGGTTGGCCTCGCCCATGAGCCAGCCGGTGGCGCCGTCGTAATTCATCACGCAGGTCGCGTTGCCGTGGATGCCCATTTTCTCTTCGATCGAGCCGCAGCTCACGGCGTTGCGCGCACCAAGCGCGCCGCCGCTGCCGGGCAGAAATTTCGGCACGATGAACAGCGAAATCCCCTTAGTACCTTCGGGGGCGCCCTCGATGCGGGCCAGCACCAGATGGACGATATTGTCGGTCAGGTCGTGCTCGCCCGCGGAAATGAAAATTTTGGTGCCGGTGATTTTGTAACTGCCGTCGGTCTGTGGCACGGCACGGGTGCGGACCAATCCTAAGTCCGTGCCGCATTGCGGCTCGGTCAGGTTCATGGTCGCCGACCATTCGCCGGAAACGAGCTTTGGCAGGTACAGCGCTTTTTGCTCGGGCGACGCATGCGAGATGAGCGCCGCAATCGCTCCTTGGGTGAGGCCGGTATACATGGCGAACGCCATATTGGCCGAGCACATGAATTCGCCGACCGCCTGCGCCAGCACCACCGGCAGGCCCTGGCCACCGAACTCGACGGGCGCGGCGAGGCCGGTCCAGCCTCCGGCCGTCAGCTCCCTATAGGCGTCCTTGAATCCGGAAGGCGTCGATACCGAGCCGTCCGCGTGGCGACGGCAGCCTTCCTTGTCGCCGACGCGGTTGAGCGGCGTCAGCGCGCCCTCGCAGAATTTCGCAGCTTCGGTAAGGACGGCCTCGACAATGTCGGGGGTGGCATCGGCGAAACCCGGCAGATTGTTGAAGCGCTCGACATGGAATACGTCGCCCAACAGGAACAGCACGTCGTCGACGGGAGCCTTGTAGCCCGGCATGTCCGCTCTCCGCACTCTGTCCGGCTTCTGGAGGCCGGATCGACCCGCCTTTAGCCTAGCCGATTCACGACCACGTCACGATGGCGATTTAGGCCTCCTGCCCGGGGCCAAAACGCTGACGAAGATTAAGAGATTTACCTGTTCGGCCCGCCTCTTAACCACTTGTTTACTCTAATCCGGAAAAGTCGGCGCCGAGGACAGAAGACCGCGCCCTTCCCTTCGTCTGTTAACGGGCCAAGCCCTGTTGGCGAGTCAAGGCTCAAGACAGGGCCATCCCTCGTTCCTCGATGTGGTTATGCGCGCAATGAAATCCGGTGGTCCGTGGAATCTCAGAGGCCTCCGTCCCGAAACTCGCGAAGCCGCCCGTGATGCCGCGCGCCGGTCCGGCATGTCGGTAGGCGAATGGCTCAACAGCGTCATCCAGCGGGGCGACGCCGATTACGGCGACGAGATGCGGTTCGCTGATCATGACGACGAGGATGACGATGGCTGGCGCGACGAAACGCGCCGCGAATCGCGTCGCGAATCCTATGACGAGCACCGGCACGCACCGCGAGCCGAATATCGCGGGCCGCGCCGCCGCCGTCATTCGGAGCGCGACCGGGAACGCGACTATGTGCGCGAACTGCCGGTCGACCGCGGCCCGACGCTCGCCCGCGAGGAATTCGGCGAAGTCCATGCTCGGCTCGATCAACTGACCCATCAGTTCGAACGCCTGGCGCGGAGCGGCGTGCAGCGGCTGACCGGCGCGCCCGTACCGCCGCAGCGCAGCCGACCCGCGCCGATGCCGCAGCCTCAACCGCAGGCGCGTCAGACCCAGCGGCCGCCCGCGCGCGGCAACGGCGTGACGGTCGACGACGCCGTTGCCCAAATTGCCGAGCGTCAGCGCACCCTCTATGGCGAGCCGGCGGCACCGGCGCCGTTCGTCGAGCAGGAGCCGTTGCCGGAGGAGCGATCCCCGCCAATGGCGCCGCCCGCGTTCACACCGAGCCCGCCGCAGCGGTCGGAACCGGGCGTCGATATCGCCGGCCTCAAAGATCAATTGCGCGACATGACGGCGCGAATCGAATCACTGCGGCCGACCAACGATCTCGGTCGGGCCATCGCGGCTATTCACAAGGACCTCGACGAAATCCGCCACCAGCTTACCGACGCGCAGCCGCGCCACGTCGTCCAATCGCTCGAGAACGAAGCGCAGGCGCTCGCCCAGCGCATCGATTATTCGCGCGATGCCGGCGTCGATCCGGCGGCTGTTGCGGGCATCGAACGCGGACTTGCCGAAGTCCGCGATGCGCTCCACGGCCTGACGCCCGCCGAAAGCCTGGCGGGTTTCGACGACACCGTGCGCTCGCTCGCGCAGAAGGTCGATCTCATCATTGCCCGCGAAGACCCGGCGGCGCTCGAACAGTTGGAGACGGCGATCGGCGCGCTGCGCGGGATCGTGTCCCATGTCGCCTCCAACGACACGCTGAACAGAGTTGCCGAGGATATTCGCTCGCTCAGCCTCAAGGTCGACGAGCTTGCCCACGGCGCGGTCAGCGGCCAGGCCATGTCGGCGCTGGAAAACCGAATCGAAACGCTCACCCATGCGCTGAGTGCCTCGGCCGAGGCTGGCCACGCGGTGCCGCACGAGCTTGAGAAATTGCTGTCCGGGCTGATCGAGAAGCTCGAATGGGTTCAGCTCACGCATACCGATCACGCGGCGCTGGGCAATCTCGAGGATCGCATCGCGCAACTGATGAAGCGGCTCGACGCCTCCGACGCCAAGCTCGGCAATCTCGAAGCCATCGAGCGCGGGCTAGCCGATTTGTTGGTGCATCTCGACCAAGTCCGCGGCGGCAGTGCCACCGAACCAAAGCGCGGCGAGCGCCGCACGCAGAACTCGCTCGAAGATTCGCTCGAAGCAGTGCACGGCACCGTGGAGCAGGTCGTCGACCGCCTGGCCATGATCGAAAGCGGTATTCACGACACCGCACGCCCGGCTGCGCCGAACCTCGTTGCCCGGCCGGCGGTTGGGGAAAAAGCACCGCCATCGGCCATCGAAGCCGAGCCGGCAAAACCCGCCGCCCCCGCGCCTTTCGCACCGGTGGCGAGTTCCGCGCCGTCGCCCGAGCAAGTCGCCGAAGCGGCAGCACTTCGCGCCACGCCGCGCAAGCCGATCGACCCGAACTTGCCGCCCGATCATCCGCTCGAGCCCGGCTTCACGGCCGGCTCTCGCGGCGCGCCGTCGGCTGCCGACCGCATTGCTGCGTCCGAAGCAGCCGCCGGTTATGGCAAGCCCCCGGTGCTTGCCGAGCCCCGCGAAAAGCCGAATTTCATCGCCGCGGCGCGCCGTGCCGCGCAGGCTGCCGCCGCCGCCACTGCGCCGGAGCGCCAGCCGCGCGCCGAGATCGAGGGCCTGCCGGGGGAAAAGTCGACGCCACGGCTGCGCAAGCTCCTGGTCGCCGGCGGCGCCATCCTCGTCTTGTTCGGCTTCGTGCACGTGGCCCTGCACATGTTCCAGGATCCCGGTGCGACCACAGCGCCCCCGTCGGTGGAAAAATCGGCGCCACCCGCCGTACTGCCCGATTCCGATCCCGCCAATTCCCCGCCGCCACCGTCAGGCCCGCTGGTGCTTCCGATCCCGGGCGGCGCTACTGGTTCGGCGCCCAGCGTATTACCGAGCGAGCCGCAGAGTATCGCGCCGCAGGCGGTTCCGAACCAGCAGTCCGTCACGGCGCCGCCGCCCGCACCCGCGATTTCACCCGCGCCAGCGGCACCACTGGCCCCCGCGCGGCAATCCTCGCTGCAAACTTCAGCTGATGTCACCGGCTCGCTGCCGCGGCGCTCGCCGGCGCCGCCGCCGGCCGTCATC
>Ga0182016_10002130_pt1 | contig 23509 bp, 21 predicted proteins | sample 712S2MmetaG_FD_120491 | JGI IMG/M metagenome (GOLD analysis project Ga0182016, IMG submission 120491) | Permafrost microbial communities from Stordalen Mire, Sweden - 712S2M metaG | ecosystem: Environmental > Terrestrial > Soil > Wetlands > Permafrost | place: Sweden: Stordalen | collected... | reverse complement strand
CCCGTATCGCCCATGAACATCTTGGCCGGATGCCGGTTGTAGAGCAAAAAGCCGAAGCACGCTCCCACGCCCAAAAGGGCCGCCTCCTGGGGTACGAAAACGCCCGCGCTCCCAGCGGCGTACGCCATCACGGCCAGCGGCGGAATCGCCGCGCCGGTCGCAAGACCGTCGAGACCGTCGGTCAAATTGACGGCGTGAATCGTGCCGGTAATCGCGCATATTCCGAGCAGAAGCCAAAGCCAGTGCGGCGCGGCGATCGTCGTCGTGCCTGCGTGAAAGAGCACGTCGCGCGGGAAAATCGCATTCGAATCCGAGCACAGCCGAAGAAACAGCACCGCGACCAGCGCGCTGGCCAGGAACTTCGTGCGCGCGCGCAGCCCCTGGTTCTTGCCGCGACGGATCGAGAGAAAATCGTCGCAAAACCCGATCGCGCCGCAGGCCGCGACGACGAAGAACGTCTGCACGGCGAGCGGAAGTCCGGGGCTAAACGCCAGCGGCAACAACGCCAGCACGAACACGACCCCACCCATCGTCGGCGTTCCGGTCTTCTTTTGATGCGTTTCGGGCGCGTCTTCGTACGCGTGCTGCTGTAGACGAAGTCCGCGAAGGAGCGCGAGCACGGCGGCGCCGCCGGCGGCCGCCGCAACGAATCCGAACAGGAGCGGCCAAAGCAACGAACCGTTCATCCCGGCCTCTCGACGAGCGGATTGCCGTCGCTCGCGCCGCGCCACTTCAACACGACGATCGGCGTTTGTTCGTCGCCGTTGCCGTGCGGATTGTCCAGCAGCGCGTTCGCCACGCACGTACGCGCGACGCAGGCTGACGCGCCCAGCACCTTGGCTCTCTCCAGATCGTTCACGTCCACGACGGCGCACGCGATGCCCGTGCGTTCGCAGACCGATTGGGCGAACGCGTCGGGTTCGCGGGGCGCGAGCACGATCGCGCGCTCGTAGGGAGCCAGGGTCCCGGTGTATCCGTCGATGGCCGTGATGGACTCGCCCAAGATCTCGTAGAACGCGCCGCGCTTGCCGCTCAAGCGTCCGACCGCGTGCATCGCAGCTGCGTAGAAGACTTTCCAGGCGCCGGCGTCGTCGATGACGAGTTGCAAGGACTCGGGCTGATTGACCGTCGCGAGCGCGCCCGCGCGTCGCGACAGCGCGTACGCGAGTTTCGACGGACGGACGAATTCGGCCGGAACGAACTGGCCCTGCGCGATCGCGACCGCGGTTTCCGAGATCGCGATCACGTCGCCGGGAGCGGCGATCCCGCGGACGGCATCGCGAACGATGCCCGGCAGGTCGTCGCCTCCACGCACCAACGCCGTTCGGACGGGAATCGCGACCAGGCCCGCCGGCACTTCGGGGCGCGTGACGGCCAAGCGTCCCCTCACGAGCACATTTCCTCGAGCACTTCCTCCAATTTGTACTTTCGCGATCCTTTGAGCAAGATGACGTCGCCCTCGCGTCCGTTCTCGGCCAGCCACGACGACGCGTCGCGATTGGTTGCAAAGAACACGATCCGTTCCGGCGTCAGACCCGCGTCTCGCGCGCCGCGTGCGAGGCGCTCCGCGAACTCACCGCCGACCAACAGGACGTCGACGGCATGCTCGGCAGCGCGCGCGCCGACGCGTTCGTGCAACGCACCGGCTTCCCCGCCCAGTTCGGCCATGCTGGCGAGGACGGCGATGTGACGACTCGCCGGCTCGAGGGCGAACGCGTCGAGCGCGGCGAGCGTCCCGGCCGCGTTGGCGTTATAGGCATCGAAGATCGCCGTCGCTCCCGAAGGCAGCGTCGTCTTCTCGTAGCGGCCTTCCGGCAGCCGCAAATCCGCCAGAGCGGCCGCGATCTCTTCGAACGGGACGCCGAGCTCCAGCGCGGCTGCCGCGGCGGCCGCCGCGTTCGCGCGATTGTGCGCTCCCGGAACGCGAACCTCGACCGGCGCGCTTCGTGCAACCTCGCCCGCGCGGTCGATCAGCAGATCCGTGCCGACGAGCGAGGTGAGCCGTCCCGCCGTAGGCCGGTCCTCACCGGAGTCCGCCGAAAGGAACCAATGCGGCGCGCGGGCCAACTCCGGCGAGCGCCGCACCGAGGCGGCGTCGTCGAGATTCAGGACGGCGCGCGCTCCGCGTCCGAAAATCGCCCACTTCGTTTCTTCCAGCCGCTCCCGCGAGCCCATGATCTCGAGGTGCGCGTCGCCGATGTTCGTGAGGACGCCAACGTCCGGTCTCACGATCTCCACTAAAGCGGAAATGTCGCCGAATTTTCGCGCGCCCATTTCGACGACGAGCGCGTCGTGCTCGTCGTTGTCGGCGGCAAGCAGCAGCTTGCTCACGCCGATTTCGTTGTTTTCGTTGGCGGGTGCGGACAGGACGCGCGAGCCGAACCGCAGCTGCAGCAGCTGGGCGGCGAAGAACTTGGTCGTCGTCTTCCCGGCACTTCCCGTGATGCCGAGCACGCTGCCGCGGAAGCGGGCGCGCGCCAGCCCGGCCAGCTTCATATAGGCCCCGAGCGTATCCGCGACGACCAGCGCGGTCACGTCGCCGGCGGCGGTATCGGCGCGCGCGACGATGACCGCCGCCGCACCGCGCTCGACCGCCCGATCCGTAAACTCGTGACCGTCGTACCGATCGCCACACAACGCGAGAAACGCGTCGCCCGGCTCGAGCGTGCGCGTGTCGGTGACGACGCGCAAGAACGCCGGCGCCCGATGCGGCCGCAGCACCCGCGCGCGCAGCGCTTCGACCGCGACGTCGAACGGAATTCTCATGCGGAAAATCCGCGCCGGCGCAGCGCGTCGCGAGCGACCGCAACGTCGTCGAATTCGATCACGCGCTTTCCGACGATCTGTTTTCGCTCGTGCCCTTTGCCGGCGACGAGCACGACGTCTCCCCGGCGCGCCTCGCGCACCGCGGTCTCGATGGCCAAACGACGGTCGGGGATGGCCTTGAAACGGTTCTCGTCGCCGATTCCAGCCGCGATCTCTCTCAGAATCGCGTCGGGGTCTTCGCCACGGGGATTGTCGTTGGTCAGATAGATCCGGTCGGCAAGATTTGCTGCAACCGCGCCCATCTGCGGGCGCTTGCCGCGATCGCGTTCGCCGCCGCAGCCGAAGACCAGGCCGATCGCGCCGGCCGACGTTTCGCGAACCGTTGCGAGCGCGTTCTCGAGCGCATCCGGCGTGTGAGCGTAATCCACGATCACGTCCACGTCGCCCCCGCCGACGTGTTCCATGCGGCCCGGGACGCGCGCCAGGGTCTTGATGCCCTTCGCGCTGGCCGCGTCTTCAACGCCCAGCAGTCTCGCCGCGGCGACGGCGGCGAGCGCGTTGGCGACGTTAAAGCGCCCCGGCAGGTTGACTTCGAACTCGACGCCGTCGAGAGAAAAGGCGCTCCCGTTCGGCCGCAGCCGGACGCCGCGCGGCCGCAAATCCGCTTCGCGCTCCAACGCGTACGTGCGCGTCGGGACGCGAAGCGCGCATTCGGGAGCCCAACTCGCGCCGTGCGAATCGTCCGCGTTGAGGACGCACGCGTTCGCCGTTTCGAAAAGCCGGTGTTTGGCCGCCGCGTACGCTTCGAGCGAACCGTGAAAGTCGAGGTGGTCGCGCGTGACGTTGGTGAGAACGCCGACCGCGAACCGCACGTCGGCGACGCGGTCGAGCGCCAACGCGTGCGAGCTGACTTCCATCGCCACGGCGCGCGCTCCGGCGTCGCGCATGTGCGCGAGCAAAGCCTGCAGCACCGGCGCGAGCGGCGTCGTATTTGCCAGGTCCCACTTTTTTCCGCCGAACTCCGCGCCGATCGTACCGATGACGCCGCACGGCACTCCACCCGCGCCGAGCATCGCCGCGACCATACGCGCGGTCGTCGTCTTACCGTTCGTGCCGGTGATGCCGACGACGTGAACCTGCTGGGAGGGATCGCCGAAAAAAGCCGACGCGAAAGAACTGAGCGCGCGTCGCGTGTCGGGGACGCGAATCACGCTTACGTTCGGCGGAGCGTCGAAGACGACGCCGTTCTCGATCGCCACCGCCGCCGCGCCCCTGGCGACCGCCTGCTGCAAGAAGTCGTGGCCGTCCCGGAGCGCGCCGCGAACGGCGACGAACAGCGCGCCGGCGCGCACCGTGCGGGAATCCGCCGTCACGTCGGTTATCGTTCGTTGGCCGTTGCCGCTGAGCTCCGGTTCGCCGGGCAGGCGCGCAACGAGCTGCGCGATGCCGCGTTCGTTCACCGCGCGGCGCCCGGCGCGCGCGGCGGCGGCGTGACTTGCGGGAGCACGCCCGAGTAGAGCATCGCGGCGCGCGCGATTTTCGCAAACGCCGGGGCGGCGACGACGCTGCCGTAGTACGAGCCGAGCGGACGTTCGACTTTCACGTAAATGACGTAGCGCGGATGCTCGTATGGAACCATGCCGATGAAAGAAGCGGCGTACGACCCCGCCCGGTATTGGCCGTCGACGACCATCTGCGCCGTACCCGTCTTTCCGGCGGTCGAATATCCGGGGATCTGCGCGGTCGGATTCCCCGTTCCCGCGAGAACGACTTGCCGCAAGAACGCGCGCAGCGTCGCCGCGGTGCGCTCGGAGAAAACGCGGCGCTCGACTTCGGGGCCGTAGGCGTAAAGCGTGCGACCGTCCGCGCTCTGGATGGCGCGCAGAATGCGCGGCCGCATCGAGATTCCGCCGTTCGCGATCGCGCAGTAAAAGCGCGCCATCGCCAGGGGCGTCACCGAAACGCCCTGTCCGAACGACATCGTCGCCAGCGACGAGTCGCTCCATTGCGAAGGCGGGGGAACGATGCCGGGGTTCTCGCCGGGCAGACCGATTTGCGTGGGATCGCCGAAACCGGCCTTGCGCTCCATCTCGTAGAACGTCTTGTCGCCGAGCGAGAGGCCGATCTCCGCGGCGCCGACGTTATGCGAATATTGGACGATCTGCTCGACGGTTTCGCTTCCGCCTTGGTTGGCCATGAAGCCGTCCTCGGCGTTGTGAATGGTGCGGCCGCCGACTTGAATCTCGTCGCGGGCGGGAAAACGCGACGTCGCCGATATCTTTCCCGATTCCAATCCCGCCGCGACCGTGAGCAGCTTGAACGTGGAGCCGGGTTCGTACGCGTCCATGACCGCGCGATCGCGCCGGTGATCGTCGTCGAATGCGTAGAAGCGGTTGGGATCGAAATCGGGAGCGTTGGCCATCGCAAGAACTTCGCCGGTCCACGGATCCATGACGATCGCGGTTCCGTCGAGTGCGTGGAACTTCGACACTTGCTCGTGGAGCGCTTGCTCCGCAACGAACTGTAGATACGAATCGATGGTCAGGACGACGTCGAGGCCCGGCTCGGCGGGAACGACGACGCTCTCTTTGCCGAAAGGAATCGGGCGCCCGAACTCGTCGGCCTCCAACGTAACCTTACCCGAGCGTCCGCGCAAGAGATCGTCGAACGAGTATTCCGCGCCGTCCAGTCCGTTTTCGTCCGTCCCGGTGAAGCCGAGCACGGTGGACGCGGTCGTTCCCGCGGCGTCCACGCGCCTGCCGCTGTCCTCTTGCTCGAGCTGGATGCCCGGCAGGTCGAGCGCGGCTACTCTGGCGGCCGTTTCGTTGGGAATCTTGCGGGCGATCCAGGCGAACCAAAGGTGGCGATCGTGGATGGTCGCGATCAGCGCCGGGTCGAGCTTGCCGAAGATGCCTTCGAGCTTCGCGACGGTCGCGTCGGCATCCACGACGTCGTGCGGAACGACGAACGCGCTCTGCGAAGGCAGAGAGCGAACCATGACGACGCCGCTCCGGTCCAAAATGCTGCCGCGCCTGGCGAAAACTTCGACCGTATCCGAGCGTTGCGCCAACGCCTCGCGCGCGAGGGCCGGACCGCGCACGACTTGCACGTAGTAGAGTCGCCAAACCAAGAACGCCGCAATGGCCGCACAGATGTAAAAGAACGTCTTGGCGCGCATGGGCCCGACGCGCGCGAACGTTCTGTTGTGCATACCCTCCCCGCTCCGCCCTTAGCTAGTGCGAAGTCAGGAGTGCGAGATGCGGCGTGATCGACGAAGCCGGCGGCGAGATGACGACGAAACGCTGCGGATCTTTCATGCCGAGTTTTGCCGCGATGGAAGCCAGGCGACGATCCGAGCTGAGGGCTTCGAGCTTGTCGTCGAGCCGCGCCGTCTCTTCCAGAAGCGCTTCGCGCTGGGCGTGCGCGCGATTGACGGCGTAGGTGAGTCCCGTCAGGTTCGACGTCAGCATCACGTATCCGAGCAGCATGACCGACACGATCGCCAGCGTGAACGTCACTTGGGCGATCCCCGCGTAGCGGCCCCGGACGCTGCGAACGACGCGCCGCTGCGCGGCGGACTTCGCACTGCGCGGGTTGTCGATGCGATGAGGGCGTCGCTCGAGATGCTCGCGCTGAACCATCATCCGGCCTTCCGTTCGGCCGCGCGCATTTTCGCGCTTCGCGCGCGCGGGTTCTCCTCGCACTCGCCCTCGTCCGGCGTAACCGGCTTCTTCGTGAGAACGTTCAGGCGGGAATCTTCGCGGAATTTCCGTTTCACGATGCGATCTTCGAGAGAGTGGAAGCTGATGGCGACCACGCGGCCCGCGCCGCGCAACCGGCCGACCGCCGAATCGAGGCCGTCGCGCAAGGCGTCGAGTTCGTCGTTGACGGCGATGCGAAGCGCCTGAAACACGCGCGTGGCCGGATGGATGCGTTCGCGATGTCCCGGGCGATGCACCGCGCCGGCGACGAGCTTCGCAAAATCCGTCGTGGTCGTCGGCAGCGCGCCGATGGAGCGGCGTTCGACGATCGAGCGGGCGATGCGTCGCGCCGAGCGCTCTTCGCCGTATTCGAAGAAAATGTCGGCGAGCTCGCGCTCGCTCGCGGTCGCGAGAACTTCGTAGGCGCTCTTTCCGGCATGCGGGTTCATGCGCATGTCGAGCGGGCCGTCCTTCGAGAGCGAAAAACCGCGGTACGCCTCATCGAACTGCATCGAAGACACTCCCAAATCGAAGAGCACCCCGTCCACTTGCGCCACGCCGAGCTCGTCCAGCACGTCCGCCAGCCGGCGGAAATTGGCGCTCGCGAAGATCAGGTGGGAGGAATCGAGCGCACGCGCCCGTTCCACCGCCGTAGGATCCGAGTCCAACGCGATGACGCGGCCCGTCCCCGAGATCCGCTCCAGCATCGCACCCGTGTGACCGCCCGCACCGAAGGTCGCATCGACGTAAATCCCATCCGGCCGGATCGCCAAAAACTCCAGCGCAGGCTCCAGCAGAACCGAGACGTGACTCAAGGAAGCAGCACCACATCACAGCAGCCCGAGGTCCGCGATGAATTCCGCGACCTCGCCTTCCGGCGCGGCGTGCGCCGGATAGCGCTCCTTCGCCCAGATCTCAACGCGCGTGAGCGAACCCACCGATACGACGTCGCGTTCGATTCCGGCGTACTGTCGCAACGCGGCCGGAACGACGAGGCGGCCTTGCGCGTCGCACGCGACTTCTTCGGTGTTGGCGAACAGATGCCGCACTAAACGCCGGAAGCGCTCGTCCTTACGCGGCGCAGCTTCGAGCTGCGCGCAGAACTCGCCCCACGTCACGCTGGGATAGAGCGCGAGACAGGGTTCGGGCAAGGCGATGGTGATCACGAAGCCGGGGCCGAGGCGCTCGCGGAAGCGTGCGGGCACGATGAGCCGGCCCTTGTCGTCAAGAGCGTGCTCGGCCGAACCCAAAAAGCGCGGAAGATCCGCGTGCACAAAGCCCTCCCAACGGCACCACTTTGCACCACTTCACACCACTATACGCCCCAGGGAGTCCCCAGGCAAACGAACGTACGTTCGGGCCTACGCGAATACGAGGCTGAGTTGGCAGCGCCCACGCCCGGTTTATCTTCCCCAGGGGGGCGACTAGGTTCCGATCGTCTCGATGTCTTTGGTTAGGAAGTAGTTCAGAAACGTGCGGATGACGGCGACTGCGGCGAGCTGGCCGATGTCCGTCCACGTCGGGGCGATTGCGGTGCGAATGATGTCGGAAGCGAGCAAGAACTCGAGTCCCAGCAACAGCCACACGGCGTACCGGGCCCAGATCTCCCGCTTGCCGTGCAGCCCGCGCGTTTGAAATAAAGACGCGACCGCACGAACCAAGGCCTGCATCGACGCGAAGAAGATGATGACGACCGAAGCCGCCTCGACGCACAGCGCCATGTCGGCGGAAAGGTGATAAAAGATCTCCTCAACCTGACCCACTGCATTCTCCCTCAGGCTGCCCGCATGCGAGACGGCGCTGCTGTAAGAGCCATATTGGAGGAAGCCGTTCTCCGCTTGCTTCAAAAGACATTGGAGCCACTACGCCTTATCGAAGGGGGACGAGATCGGAGTGACGCCGGCGGCCATCAAGCGTGACTGGGGAGCGAGCGCGGCGCTGGGACTGGGAATCGTTCTGTTCTTTGCGATGGACCAGCGCTATACGCTTGGCGGGCCGGCGGTCACGAGAGCGGAGGGCGTCGTTCTCGTCGCGATCTTCGCGCTCTCGGTTGCGGCCACGGCGTTCGGGTCTACGAAACAGACGCGTGCGATCTTAATTGTCGGGGGACTCTTCTTCGCCGTTTCGACGGCGATCGCGCTGCTGCGAATTACCGGGATGGCAATCTACGAGCCGGCGAAAATCGACGCCGTTCGCCTGCTGAAGACCGCGCTGTTCATCTGGATCTGCAACGTCGTCGCGTTCTCGGTCATCTACGACTTGCTGGGCGAGGGGCAATTTCAGTTCAGCAAGAGGGCCGGCGACGAAAACGTTCCCGCGAACTTCGCGGACTATCTGTTCGTCTCGTTCACGACCGCGACGGCGTTCAGCCCGACCGACACGCCGCCTCTGACGACGCGAGCGCGCATGCTCATGATGGCCGAATCCTCGGTCTCGCTTCTGACGATCGTCGTCGCCGCGGCGCGCGCGCTCAACATGCTCTGAACCGGCCCCGAACGGGCGTTCGGAGACGCAAAGCCCCCTAAGCCTGGGGGCTCGTCCACAGGCCCGCGGAGGGCGGCGGAGAAAATCGCTCGACCAAAGGATGCGGGGGCCGGAGCGCCGGCACGCCCGCACGCTATACTGCAAGGTGCTATGCAAAGGCTGCTCGCCGCTCTCGCTCTCTTGGGCCTGCTCTACGGATGTGGAGGCGCGGGCTACTTGCCGTACTCGCCTCACGCCCTGGGCCCGCAGCGGATTCACGAGCTCGTCTCGGACGCGTCGGCGCGCGACCAGGTGCCGCCGGGGCTGATCCGCGCGGTGCTCATGGCCGAATCGGCCGGGGACCCGTCCGCGCTGAGCGTCGCCGGCGCACAAGGGCTCATGCAGATCATGCCGGCGACGGCGCGCTCGTGCGGCATCGACAATGCGTTCGATCCAAACGAGAACGTCGCGTGCGGCACGTCCTATCTCAAGACGCTGCTCGATCGATATCACGGCAACGCAACGCTGGCCGTCGCGGCCTACAACGCGGGGCCCGGCGCCGTGGACCGCTACGGCGGCGTTCCGCCGTTCGCCGAGACGCAGGCCTACGTCGCGCGCGTGATCTCGGCATACCGCAGCTACTAGCCGACTCCCGGCCATGGCGACCCTAATCGAACGTCAGCCGTTGCCGCAGCGGCGCGCTCTCGTGCCGCGACTTCACATCCTGGACAAATATCTGCTCGGAGAGATGATCGGGCCGTTTCTCTTTGCGTTCGGCGCGTTTCTCATCTTCTGGGCGCTCAACATCTTCATTCTCGCCGCAGACTATATCATCAACCAGCACGCGCCGTTCTTCTTGGCGCTCCGCTTCGTCATATTCCGCATCCCGCAATCCATCCCGATGGCGTTTCCGTTCGCCTGTCTTTTCGCCACGCTGCTTGCGACCGGCCGCCTCATGGGCGACAACGAGATAACGGCGATGCGCACTGCAGGCATTTCGATCTGGCGTATCGCCCTGGCGCCGCTGCTGTTCGGCATCTTCATGTTCGCCGCAACGTACGCGATGAACGAATACATCGAACCAACCTCGGTGGATCTCTCGACGCGCACGTTCTACCAGATCATCTATCACACCGATTCGCTTCCGGTCGAGTCGCAGTTCTTTCGCAAGGACCCCGACACCGGCAACGTCTTTTACGTGACGCAAGTGGCTCCCGACAACCGCACCATGGAAGGCGTCGAGATCTTCAAGCCCGGCCACGGCGGCCCGTGGGTGGAAACGCTGCAGGCCAAAACGGCGAACGTGGACGGGACCCAGCTCGACCTGCACGACGTCGTCGACACGCGCTACAACGCCGAGGGCTTTATGTCGAGCCAGCAGCACGTGGACACCATCGCGATCGGTTTGCCGCTGGCCGAAACCGCCGCGCAATTCATGAGCAGCCTCAACAGCGACCCATGGACGATGAGCAGCAAGGCGCTCTCGACGCAAGTTAAGGCGATGCAGGCGCAGGGCTTGGGTGGAAGCGCGCTCGGAAGCTTGCAGATCAATCTTGCGAACCGGCTCGCTTGGCCGTTCGCATGCGTCATCGGCGTCGTCATCGCTTTGCCGCTCGCGATTCGTTTCGGCAGCCGCGGACGCACGCTCGGCATCACGCTCGCCGTCGTCGCGTTCTTTATTTATTTCATTTTAATGTCGATCGCGTCGGCCTTCGGGCGCAACGGCCAGATCGATCCGGTCCTCGCCGCTTGGGTGCCCAACGTCATCATGGGCGTCACGGGTATCGTGTTGCTCTGGCGGGAAGACCGCTAACCTCGTGTTGTTGGGTTCGAATTGGGGTCGCGGCTCCGTCGCGATTGCGACGCTCCTTGCGTTCGTGTGCAGCATCGTCATGGCGCAAGCGGCGGCGGCGTCCAGCGAAGACGGAGAGCAAGCGCTCGCACTTCTCAACGACAATTCGTGCGGAGCGCCTGCGGCGGAATCGCACGGCGCACAAGCGGTCGCATCGCGCGCCGCGCTGCCGGCAACGCAGCACGACGCCTCGCCGGCGACCTCGCCGAACGATGGCTCGCCGCTCGTCGCGCAATTCGTGCCGCCGGAAGCGACGCCGACGCCAAGCCCGTCCGGATCCGCGACGCCGGCGCCGTACGCCACGCCGACGTTTCCCGCGCCCCCGGGCTTTGCAAAGACGCTCGTGGCGACGCCCCGGCCGCAGGGGAGTCCGTCGGCCTCGCCGCCGCCGATCCCGACCCCCACGCCCGGCCTCGATCAGGCCAACGCTCCGGTGTTCTTGGTGCGCGGCGGCAGCACGCCGCCGCCGATTACGCCGGCGGGCCAGATCGGTCCGTCGCCGACGCCCCAGCCGATCGGCGTGCCGACGCTCGCGCCCAATTACGTCGCAATCATCTCCGACACCGTTGAAGGCAACACCAACGACGGCAAGCCCGGAGACGCCATCGGCAACGTCCACATCTACTACCAGCAGGAAGAGATCGTCGGCGATCGCGCGCACTACGATGGAATACGCACGGTGACCGTGACGGGGCATCCGTTTATCGTCGACCACGGCCAGGATTCGGTGCTGACGGCCGATACGATTACGTTCGACGTGATCGACCAGACCGCCAAACTCGTGAACGCCCGCGGCGTCAGTTCGCAAGGCATCGAGAAGGGGCTCATCCACTACAAGTCTTCCGACATGCACACCGACGCCGACGGTACTGCCCACGGCATCGATCCGTACCTGACGACGTGCGAAAACGCGCGCGCCGGTTATCACATCACCGGCAAGAAGATGGACGTGATTCCCGGCGACAAGATCGTCATCTACAAAGCGATCCTTTGGCTCGGAGCCGCGGCGGTGTTCTACCTGCCCAAGGTCGTCATACCGCTCAGAACGGTATCCGTGGAGCGCCGGAAAACCAGCTATTTTCCGGACGTCGGTTACGACCAGTACGAGGGCTTTTGGGTCAAGACGACCATCAGCTTCGGTAAAGACCAGTATTACTACGGCTACTACATCATCAACTATTTCACGAAGGTCGGCCTGGGCCTAGGCTACGTCGGCTTCTATTCAAAAAAGAACGGAAGGCGCTCGGCATCGCTCAATTTCTACGGCATCCGCGACCGGCGCACGAGTACGACGACCTACAATTTTGCAGCAACCGAACAGGAGAACTTTTCGCAGACGCTGCGATCAAACTTCGGTTTCACCTACCAGTCGAACTACGGCTCGCTCACGAACGTTCCGCCGAACGAGAGCCTAAGCGCCATGGTCGTTCACCAGACGCAGAAGGCTTCGCAGAACTATACGTTTTCGCACAGCTCCGTCGGCACGCAGTCGAGCGCGACGACCTTCGCGTTCTCCGACACGCAACAGTTCAACCAGGCCCTGAGCGAAGCGCTGAACTTCAGCTTCTCCAGCAACCAATCGAGTTTCGGCGGTTTCAACGAGTCCACGTCGTCGTCGAACGTCAACTCGCTCACGCACCTCACGACCAAAGGCGCCGACTATCAACTCGTGTACAACAAAACGTACACGCAAACGCCGTTCGGCGACGACACGATTCCCGAGCTGCAGATCCGGCCATACGACTTCTTCCAGCACTTCATCTTTCCGCTCTCGGCACAGTTCACGATCGGCCAGTATAGCGAACCGACGAACAGGCTCTCGACCTCTCGCGCCGACCTGGCCTTCGTGCTCGGTCCGGTTCTGGCCAAAGTCTTCGGAAGCGATCTCCAGGCGTCCGCAAACGTCCAGCAGTACGCGTACGGAACGGGCGACTTGAAAGCCTCGATCCAGCAAGTATGGAGTTTGACGACCCCGATCGGGAACCACTTCGTCAACGCCATCACCTACAACGAGGCCAACTACAACGGCCCGCCGTTCGTACCGTTTCAGTTCATGGACCAACAGCCGTCGCAGAACGTGAAGAACGCGCAGGATCTCGTCCGCCTCTTCAACGGCGATACCTACGCACTGGCGCTCGGCTTCGCGACGAACTTCGACGCATTGGCACAACCGGTCAGCTACCAGCTCTCGCTGCGCCCTTCGAGGAGGTCCGTCGTTCTCCTCAGCGGCGCGTTCGTTCCCGGACCCGGCGCGGGATTCTACTCCACCAACGTGCAGTTCGCCACACCGTTCGGATACGAAACGCAGCTACAGATGGCGACCGACGTGGACTGGAAGGCGCACTTTCAGTTGCAAAACAAGGTCATCTACTACACGAAGACGATCGGCGAATGCTACCAACTGCAAGCGCTCTACAACCAATCGCAGCAGCTCGTCACCGTCTCGATCAATCTGCTCGCGCTCCCGTCGCAAGCCGCGTCCTTCGCCCTAGGACAAGGCGGCTCGATCGTCCCTCAGAGCTTCAATTTCTAGATCGCGTAGTACGCACGGCTCCCGCAATCGGGCCGCTCTACAGCTTAGCAGGCGAGCGGTCTAAGGGGGCGGAGCCCCCTTGAGCCGCCGAGTGGCGGCTCAAGGGGTGAACGGGGGGCTAAGCCGCCCCGTTTTTCAAGGGTTGTTGATGAACTCCACGCCGGTGATTTCTGCGGCCGGGTCGGATGGGATGACGCCGATCGAGGCCGTGACGACGTTGTCGAAGGCTTGGTTCGTCGCGAGCTGCGGCGATTGGAACGTGGTGTCGGTTCCCCCGCCGCTGCCCATGGAATCGAGGGCGCTCGGAGCTCCGGGTTGATAGACGAACGCGTTGAACGTCCAATTCACCTGCGCTTGCGTCGTCGGATAGGGAGCGGCGCTTGCGCTCGAGGTGGGCGACGGACTCGGCGACGGGGTCGGCGTTGCGGCGGCCGGCAAACGCGTCGACGACGGCGTCGCTAAGGCCGGCCCCGGACTCGGCGTGACGTATCCGTAGAAGAGCGCCCGTGCGAACGTGACCGTGAACTGCGTACCAAGCCCGTTGCTGTTGGGGTTGAATTGCAGTTGGACCGCCGAGGGGTTGAGGTTTGCGAGGATCGGAACGTTGGTTCCAGCCTGGCGGATGTATTGTACCGCCTGGACGCCGGCCGTCCCGCCGCCGTTCGAAGACACCACCAGCGCGAAGCTGTATCCTTGGTAATTCGTCTGCAGCACGTTGCCGTAGGGCGTGATTCCGTCGCCCGTCGTGTTGAAGACGAAGACGTAGCGGTAGGAGGCAAAGTTGAACGGGCTTTGCACGTTGAACTTCACGGTCATGTATCCGGGAGTGCCGCCCCCGTATCCGGGACGGTTAGGCGTGACTTGGCGTCCGCACGCGGACACGACCAGCGCCGTTACGAACACGAAGAGACTCAGCTTGCGAATCATGTTGGACTCCGTTTGACCCCTTCTACGCGCCTCCAGGCGGCGACGGCATCCGTGATCGGCGCTTTGGCGCTGGCCGCGGCATTTCCCAAGGTCGGCGCGGTTTGGCTCGCGCCGCTGGGAGCAGCCGCGCTGTTCTGGGCGTGGCAAGGCGCATCCTGGAAACGTGCGGTCTTGCTTGGTTGGTTCGCGGGCGAGATATTTTTTGCGATCACGTTCGCGTGGTGGTCCTCGACGATCGTGCACTACGTCGGCGCTTTCGCATATCTGGCCGTGCTCGCGGGAGCCGCCATTGAGGCGACCGCATGGGCCGTCGCGGGAGCCTTGGCGGCCCTTGCCTACCGATACGTAAAGCCCGGCTTGGCACCCCTGGCCGCCGCGGCGGCGTTTGCGTTCTGCGAATGGCTGCGGTCGGTCGGCGTGATCGGCGCACCGCTGGCGCAGCTGGGATACACGCAAGCGGACACGCCGCTGCGCGTCTTCGCAGCCTACGCCGGTACGTACGGCGTCACGTTCGTCATCTGCGTCTTGGGAGCGTACCTCGCAGATGCGGTCCGACGCCGGAGCGCGGTTCCGCTCGCCGTCTCCGCCGGCGCGCTGGCCCTCGCATGGGTGGCCTGCTGGGCGTGGTGGCCGGCAAGAACGCTGGCGCCGGCAACGATTCCCGTCGCTGCAATCCAAGGCAACGTCGCCCAATCGCTCAAGTGGTCGCCGGCCGCGTTCAAACTCGCCGTCGAGCGGTACCTCGAGATGACGCGCGCTGCGGCCGCGCAACGGCCGCAGCTCGTCGCATGGCCCGAAACCGTGATCACCACCGACCTGTCGCGCGATCCCGACCTCGCCGCGCGCATCTCCGGGTCGGCGCGAGACGCGCGCAGCACCGTGATCGCCGGAAGCTTGTACTCGCGCGATGGGGCGCTCTACAACGCCCTCTATTTCTTTGCGCCCGACGGCGGCGTCGCCGTATACCGCAAGCGCCAGCTCGTGCCGTTTGCCGAGTCGTTTCCGGGACGCGCGTTTCTCTGGTGGCTGCCGTACGTGGGAACGCTCGGAGGCGGCTTTGAGAGCGGCGACGTCGACGGCGTCTACCCCACGACCGCGCTCCGCGTCGCTCCGCTCATCTGCTGGGAATCAGCCTTCAGCGATCTGGCCTTCCAACAGATCCGCCGCGGCGCGCAGCTCTTCGTCGTCAGCACGGACGACGGATGGTTCGGGACGAGCGCCGGACCGTACCAGCACGCGGAGATCGCGCGGCTGCGCGCGATCGAGTTCGGCACCTACGTCGTGCGCGCGGCCGCAACCGGAATCAGCGGCATCGTCGCACCCGATGGAACCTGGAGCACGCGCGTCGGACTGGATCGGCAAGCGATCGCGACGGCGAACGTCGGCCTGCCGGTAAGAACGGTGTTCGCAAGCGTCGGGCCAACGGCGGTGTCGCTGCTGTTCGCGGCGATCTACGCAGGCTGTCTCATCTTTGGACGTGCGCGTGAAAATCTCTAAACGCACGTGGAAACGGATCGTCATCGTCCTGACGGTGGCGCTCGGGATCTACTTGACGATCGGCGTTCTGCTCGCGGGCCGCGGACTGCCGCCCGTGCCGCCGTCGGTGGTTCCCGTCGACCTGCATGGCGGCCAGGTGTTGGGCCATCGCATCACGACGCGCTCGTGGGCGTTCGACTACGGGCGGGCGCATCTCTCGGCCGACGGATCTTCGGGAGATATCGATGACGTCAAGAACGGCGTCGTGTTTCGCGGCGGCAAGCCGTACTTGTCCATCTCCGCGGAACACGTCAGCATCAACACGGACTCCCTCGATTTCACCGCGGTCGGAAAAGTCCACGTCGAACGCATCGACGATCCCGGACACCGATCGTTCGACACCGATCTCGTTACCTGGACCAACGCAACGAAGCTGCTGACCCTCAGTCACCCGAGCTACGTCCACACGGCCGGCGGCACGCTGCGCATCGACAAGATCGTCGTCGATTTCAACACGGACGAGATCCACCTCGGCAAGATCGGCGGCAAAATCGAAGTCAAGCACGTGAAATAGCTTCGCGCCGCGCAGGAACCGGGAAGGGAAGGTTAAGGCTTCTTCTCTTCGCGGACCTTGGTCGCTTCGGCGATCAAACTCTTGACCTTCTGGCCGCCCTTGTGCCCGATTTCTTCGTAAAAGTCGGCGCCGTATTTTTCTTTGACGACGCGCCCGCCTTTTTGTCCGATCGTTTCGTAGAACTCGACGCCGTGGCGATCGCGCGTGGCGGTACCGCCCTTGCGACCGATCTTTTCGAAGAATTCGGAGCCGTAGCGCTCGCGGACGGCATCTCCACCCTTTTTGCCTGCTTCTCGAACGGACATCTCGCGACGCTCGCCTTTGTCGTTCGTATTCTTATCTGTCATCGAATCTCCGGAACTGCGGAAGAGTGCAATGTCGTTCAGTCTAGAGCACCCTTCTTAGAGGGGCATGAGAGCAAGGTACCCGTTTGACTGCGGCCTAAACGTCCTGGGAACGCGCGCTCGTCAAATTCTCATAAACGGCCCGTACCGCCGTGCGAAGGTGCGACAAATCTCCGTCATTCTCGATCGTGTAATCGGCCCGGCGGCGAGCCTCCTCCGGCAAGAGCTGTGCGGCCATACGCGCGCGAACGGAGGCCTCGTCAACGCCGTCGCGAGCCTGGACGCGCGCGAGCCGCTCCGAATCGGGAGCGATCACGACGATGGACCGATCGACGAGATCGGCGTAGCCGGTCTCGAAGAGCAGCGGCACGACGTGGACGATCAGCTGGCCCGGGGCGGCGCCGGCTTCGCGCTCGAGCGCGAGGCGCCGGACGTGCGGATGCACGATCTCGTTGAGCCGCGTGCGCGCGGCCGGATCCTCGAACACGATTCGCGCCAGCGCGGCGCGGTCGACTGCGCCGCTGCGGACGACGGCGGGCCATTCGCGCGCGATCTGCATGAAGGCGTCGCCGCCCGGCGCTACCGCCTCGCGCGCGAGCACGTCGGTATCGATGACGAGCGCGCCGAGGCGCGCGAACGCCTCCGCCGCGACGCTCTTCCCGCTGCCGATGCCGCCGGTTAAGCCTACGCGCATGAACCTGCTTTCTGGTGAAAAAGAAAGAGTCCCCACTCCGGCGGAGCGAGGACTCTCATCGAGACGAACGCTCGCGCGTTATTCCGGCACGGCTTCCGCTACGGGGGCGTCCGAAACCGCCGCCACGGCGTCGTGCGCGACCGGCTCGGGTTCGACGGCGTCGTGCGCTGCCGGTGTAACCGAAGCTTCGTTTGCGGCCGCTTCGGGAACCGGAGCCGTTACGGGTGCCGGCAACTCCAATTCGGCGTAACGCTCGATTTCGTCGGGCTCGACGTCCGCCACGTGCTGGATCGAAGCCGTGATCCGGCGGGTCGCGTTGTTGATCGTGAGTAGCGTGACTTCGACCGCCTGACCCGGCGTGAACTGGGCAACGGAGTCGAACTCGCCTTTGGGAACCATCGCCAGGATGCCCGGGACGATCTCGACGAGCAGATAGTTGGGCGTGATCTTCACGATCTGCGCGTTCAACTTGTTGCCTTCGAAGAGTTTGTCGACGTGCTCGTCCCACGGATCGGGCAGCGCGTGCTTGAGCGACAAACTGACCTTCTTCGCCTCCGGGTCGAACTTCATGATCTCGACCTGAACGACGTCGCCGATCTTGGCCACTTCCGAGGGATGCTTGATGCGGGCGTACGAGAGCTCGCTGTTGTGGATGAGGCCGTCGATGCCGCCCAGATCCACGAACGCACCGAAGTCCGCCAAGCGAACCACGACGCCCTCGCGAATTTGACCGATCTCCAGCGTGTCGAGCAACTCTTGCTTCTTGGCTTGGAGCTCTTCCTCGAGCACGAGACGCTGCGAAAGCACCACGCGATGGCGTTTGTGATCGAGGTCGATGACCTTCAGGCGCAGATGCTGACCGACCAGTTCGTCCAGATTGCCGACCGGCTGGCGCCGAATCTGCGATGCCGGTACGAAACCACGCATGCCGAGATCGACGAGCACCCCGCCCTTGACGACCTGCGTTACCGTCGCCTCGATCACTTCGTCGTGTTCGTGCGCTTCGATGACCTTTTCCCACGTCTTGAGCGCGCGCGCGCGACGTTCGGACAAGAACAGGGTGCCGTCGAGCTCGTCGATCCGGTGAACCATCACCTCGAGCGTATCGCCGACCTTGAGAAGCTTGTGATCGATCGCGAGCGAGAGCTCGCGGAAGGGAAGCACGCCTTCGGACTTGCCGCCGACGTCGACGAGCAATTCGTCTTTGTCTTTCTGGACGATCATGCCCGTTAGGACCTGACCCTCGTCGAGAACTTTGAGCGATTCCTCGTAGAGGCGCTGCTCGAGCGCGAGTTGGTCCTCTTCCTCGAATTGGACGGGAGCGATTTCAGTCGTAGAGATGTTACGGTTCCTACCTTACATATTTGATTTTTTTGCGAACGCTACCGCTGGCACGTCCGGCACCACCAGGTGCCGCGTTGCGCGAGCACGGTCCGAACGATCGGTTTGCCGCATCGCGCGCAGGGAAGGCCGAGTCTTCCGTAGACCGAGAGCACGTTTTGAAATCCGCCCTCAAGGCCCGCGGCGTCCACGTAGTCGTCGACGCTCGTTCCCCGCATGTCGGTCGCGCGGGTGAGAACGTCCACGATCGCGAGGTGTAACCGGTCGATCGCTGCTTTGGTCAACGCCTTCGCGGGCCGGCCCGGACGGATCCGAGCCTCCCATAGCGCCTCGCAAGCATAGATGTTGCCGATGCCCGCGATGCGCCGCTGGTCCAGGAGAAATGCCTTGACCGGCGTCGTCCGCCCCGACAGCATAGCCGCAAAGCCTTCTTGTGTAAAGCCTGAGGAGAGGGGCTCGACGCCCAAGTCCCGGTCCCACGGCTCGCCGGGCTCGACTAGGCGCATCCGTCCGAAGGTCCGCACGTCGGCAAAACTCAGACGGACGCCGTCGGTGAACCGCAGGATGACGTGCGTCCCGGGATAGTCGCGTTCGCGCGGCCGCTGGACCACCAGCCGCCCGGTCATCCGCAGGCTCGTGACAAGGCTGCGGCCCGATCCCAGCGCCACGACCGCGTACTTTCCACGCCTGGTAACCCCGGCGATCCGCTCGCCGCGCAACGCCCGCTCGAACCTCACGCGGGGCGGGGCCTGCGCCATTTTGGGCAGGCGCACGTTCACATCGGCGATCGTTTTTCCGACGATGGTGTTGGCGAGACCGCGAACGATGGTCTCGACCTCGGGCAGTTCGGGCAACGTCTCGTCTCGCTACGGGTGCTGCGCGGTAACGTCCGTGAGTTTGGTTCCCGGCACGATGCCGTCCGCGGCGGCCTCACCGGCGGGCAGTTCGATGACGTACTGCCCGGAGCTCTCTTCCAGGGGGATACGCCCGTCCGGAAGCGCCGGCGACACCACCGGAACGCGCGCGAAGACTTTGCGCACCGTTCCGTCGGCCGCGACAAAGACCATGTCGAGCGGAATCAGCGTGTTCTTCATCCAGAAATCGACGGGGCCGTCGGAGCCGAATACGAAGAGCATGCCGGTGTTTGCCGGGAGCGACGTTCGGTACATCAAGCCGCGCTCGCGATCCGCATCGGTTCTGGCGACCTCGAGGTGCAGCGTCGCCTGCGGAGCGCGGACGACGATCGCCGGCGGCGACGTCGGCGGCGGCGCGTCAATCGGCATCGGAGAAGGCCTCCACGTCGTACCAGTTACGGCCGGCCTTGAGCGTTACCTCGAGCGGCACCGACAACGCGATCGCGCCCTCCATGCTCTCGCGAACGATTCGCGCGGTTTGCGCGAGATCGGCGGCGGCAACCTCGAAGATGAGCTCGTCGTGAATCTGCAGGAGCATCGTGGCGTCCACGCCCGCGTTCGCAAGCGCCCGGTCCACCGCGACCATCGCCAGCTTCATGAGGTCGGCCGCGCTGCCTTGCAACGGCGCGTTGGTCGCTTCGCGCTCCGCCGCGGAGCGCATCATGTAATTGGCGGACGCGAGCGAGGGCATGTAGCGCCTGCGTCCGAGGATCGTCGAGACGTAGCCGTCGGTCCGTCCCCGTTCCAGCGTTCCCTCGATATAGGCGCGGACCGACGGGAAGCGCGCGAAGTACGCCGCCGTGATCTCCTTGGCTTGCGTGCGGTCGATTTCCAGACGTTGCGCCAAACCGAAGTCCGACATGCCGTAGAGCAAGCCGAAGTTTACGCTCTTGGCCAGGCGGCGTTGGTTGTCGTCCACCGCCGTTCCGCCGGGAACGGCAAAGATTTGGCGGGCGGTAAAGTCGTGAATGTCTTGGCCTTCGTGAAAGGCGCGCCGCATCGCCTCGTCTCCGGAAAGATGCGCCATAATCCGCAACTCGATTTGGCTGTAATCCGCGGCGAGCAGCACGTAGCCGTCGTTCTTGGCCACGAAGGCGCGGCGAATGCGACGTCCCAGCTCGCCGCGTACCGGAACGTTCTGCAGGTTCGGACTCGTGGACGAAAGGCGCCCGGTTGCGGTCGCGGTTTGGTTGAAGACGGTTCGCAGACGTCCGTCTAGCGGATCGACGAGCTGCGGGATCACGTCCACGTAGGTATTCTTGAGTTTGGTGACTTCACGCCACTCCATCACCAGGGCGCAAATCGGATACTCGCGCGCCAACGCGTGCAGCACCTCCGCACCCGTCGACCAGCCGGTCTTGTTCTTCTTTCCGCCCGGGATCTGCAGCTTCTCGAACAAGACCGCGCCGAGCTGCTGCGGGGATCCGATGTTGAACGTCTCGCCCGAGAAATCGTAGATGCGCCGCTGCAGGCGCGCCGCCGCATCGTCGATCTCGCGCGAGAGGACGAGAAGCTCCGCGGGATCGATCGCGACGCCGGCGGCCTCCATCTTGGCCAAGATCGTCGCGAGCGGGACTTCGACGTCCCGGTACAGCGAGAGCTGGTCGCGCTCTTCGAGCTTTGCCCGCATGACGGAAACCAGCTGGAGCGCGGCATCGGCATTGGCGGCAGCGTCGTCCGCGAGCGCGCCGTCGAGATAGGCGACGGCCGCGTCGCCCGCGCGCGCGAAATTCCGCGCGGCTGGATCGAGCAGATGCGCGGCGATCATCGGATCGTCGGCGTACGAACCGGCGGCGATACCGCGCGCGCGTAACGCGCGCTCCACGTTCTTGGCGTCGTACGCGACGATGCCGGCGCCCCCGCCGAGCGCGCGCGCCAACCCCGCGCGCACGGCCTCGTGCGCGAGTGCGGCGAGCGGAAACGAGACGCCGGTCCCCGCCGCGCCGCTGACGCCGAGCTCGTCGTCGCGAAGCGCCAACGCGAGCGATTCCGACGACTCGAGCCGCGCGAGCGCCGCCCCCAGGCGTTCGAACTCCGGCGGATCGACGGCGGCGGAAAACGACGCGTACTCGCCGCCGAGCGTCCGCGCTTCTTCAAAAAGCGGTGCGTCGACCGGAACGGAGAGTTTGGCCAGCAACGTCTTGAATTCGAGGTCGCTGTAGAGCGTATAGAGCGCGTCGTTGCCGGGCGCTTTGTAGCGGCTTGCGTCCCAGTCGAGCGGAACGTGGAGGTCGCGCCGGACCACCGAAACGTCGCGGCAAACTTGCGCCTGCGCGCCGAATCGTTCGACGAGGCCTTTCAGCTTCTCCGATCCCGCGAGCGACGGATCGGCAACGAGCGCGTCGAGCGATCCGGCCGATTTGATCAATTTGATCGCGGTCTTCTCGCCCACGCCCGGAATGCCGGGAAGGTTGTCCGACGGATCGCCCTTGAGGCCGCGATAGTCGGGGAGCTGCGACGGCTGCAGTTCGAACCGCTCGTACACCGCGGCCGGATCGTAGCGGCCCAGTTCGGTGATGCCTCGCTTGGTCGTCAGGATCGTCGTGTGTTCGTCGGCGATTTGCAGCAGATCGAGATCGCCGGTCACCACAACCGTTTCCGCCCCGGTCTCCTCGGCCTGGCGCGCGAGCGTGGCGATCACGTCGTCGGCCTCCTGGCCCTCCATCTCCGCGACCGGGATTCCGTGCGTTTCTAGGATCCGCCTGACCAGCGCGAATTGTCCGCGAAGGTCCTCGGGCATCGTCTCGCGTTGCGCCTTGTATTCCTTATAGAGCGCGACGCGCTCGGCGGGCATTCCCTTGTCGAACGCGGCGATCACGTGCGTCGGCCGCTCGTCGGCGATCAATTTGTTGAGCATCATGGCAAAGCCGTACGCGGCGTTGATCGGTACGCCGGCCCGCGTCGTCAAAGACGGCAATGCGAAAAACGCGCGATAGACCAGTCCGTACGTGTCCAGGACCATGAGTTTGGGCATCGGGCCTACTGTACCACGACGACCGAGGACGACGCGGTTACGCGCCCGTCGTCGGAGATCTTTAGGACCGAGAGCGTGTACCGGCCGCGCTCCTGCGGCATTTGAACCGGAACGGCGCTGCCGGTGACGCGCGAGACGCTCCAAGATACCGCCTGCGTCGCGGCCTGCGCGACCGTCAGATCTTGCGGAGGGCTCGTGCGAGCGACGAAGCCGATCACTTGCGCGTGACTTCCGGTCGAGTCCACCCAGGGATGCCACGTCACGCCCGGCGGCGCGCTGTTCTGCGTGGTCGCGAGTCCAACGTCGAGCAGGCCGGGCGCCGAGTCGAACAGCGCGCTTCCGGACGGATCGCCGCGCGAGAGCCGCACGACCGCCGTACCCGCGCCGGGCTGCTGGTCGCGAAGCGTCACCGTCGCGCTCTGCCCGGGCGAGAACGAGGGGGCAGCCTCGAGCCCGACCAGAGCGGGACGTCCGGGGGCGTCGAGCACGAGCGGCGAGGCGTTCCACTCGATCGATCCGTCGCGCACGAAAGCCGCCGCCGCGCGCAACGCGCCGACGGAGTTGCGCACGCGCAAGTTGGCGGACGCGCGGCCGCCCGCTACCGGAACCACGCCGGCGGAGATGTCGAGCGCGCTGTCGAGCGTGAGGAGCGCGTCGCCTTGCGCTCCGTCGAGAGACGCATCGATGCGAGCTCCGTCGCCGCTATGATAGGTGCCGCGATCGAGCGCGATGCGAACGTTCGGACTGCCGGCGCCGGACGGATCGAAGGCGGCCTGCGCGACGACCGAAACTTGAGCCGCATCGGCGGCACGCTGGCCGTCGGGAGTGGTGAGGCGGGCGAAAACGAGGTTGGTACCCAGTTGCGCGGACGAGAACGAGCCGCGCGCGTGGCCGGATCCGTCGAGCCTGAGCTGCTGCTGCTGAACCGACTGGCCGTGGACGAGCTGCAT